>Ga0070734_10000792_pt1 | contig 56278 bp, 50 predicted proteins | sample Coa_R1_8_FD_66444 | JGI IMG/M metagenome (GOLD analysis project Ga0070734, IMG submission 66444) | Surface soil microbial communities from Centralia Pennsylvania, which are recovering from an underground coalmine fire - Coalmine... | ecosystem: Environmental > Terrestrial > Soil > Unclassified ...
GGTTGGCTTCGAAGGCGGAAGTGCAACTCGCTTATGCGATCGGTGTAGCTGAGCCGGTTTCCGTCATGGTGGACAGCTTTGGCACGGCGACCGTGGACGAAGAGAAGATTACGCAGCTTGTCCGCGAGAATTTTAAATTGACGCCGAAGGGAATCATTGAGGCGCTCGATTTGCGGCGGCCGGTGTACAAACCGACGGCGGCTTACGGGCACTTTGGGCGCAGCGGCGCGGGCTTCACCTGGGAGAAGACGGATCGCGCGGATGTGTTGCGCAAGGCGGCAGGCTTGGGCGCGGCGGCGACGGCGGAAGTCGGCGCGCGAGCATAAGTTTGCAGAAGATTGAAGAGGGCCCGCGGAATTGTCCCTCCTTTTCCACGCGGGCCCGTTCTTCCGGCTCAGCAGTTCGCAGGATAATTCGAAGTATTTTTTAAGGAGAAGTTTGTGACGACGAGTGCAGAACTGAAAAAAGGCGACGTGAAAGATATTTCGCTGGCCGATGCCGGCAAGCGGAAGATTGAGTGGGCACAGCAGCAGATGCCGGTGCTACAGCAGATTCGCAAGCGGTTCATCAAGGAACAGCCGCTGAAGGGATTGCGCGTTTCGGCTTGCCTTCACGTGACGAGCGAGACGGCGAATTTGATGATCGCGTTGCGGGATGGCGGCGCGGACATAGTTTTGTGCGCGTCGAATCCGCTTTCGACGCAGGACGAGGTGGCGGCGTCGCTGAACCGCGACTTCAATATTCCGACGTATGCGATCAAGGGCGAGGACAACGATACGTATTACACGCACTTGAGCGCGGCGCTCGACCACAAGCCGCAGATGACGATGGATGACGGCGCGGATCTCGTGACGATGCTGCTCACGAAGCGCACGGATTTGATCAAGAACGTGATTGCCGGAACGGAAGAGACGACGACGGGCGTGATTCGGCTGCGCGCGATGGCGAAGGACGGAACACTGAAGTATCCAGTGATTGCGGTGAATGACGCACAGACGAAGCACTTCTTTGACAATCGCTACGGCACGGGCCAGAGCACGCTGGACGGCGTGATTCGCGCGACGAATTTGCTACTTGCGGGATTGAAGGTTGTGATCGCGGGCTACGGCTGGTGCGGCCGCGGCGTGGCGATGCGCGCGAAGGGCTTGGGCGCCGATGTGATCGTCACGGAAATCGATCCGGTGAAGGGAATCGAAGCGGTGATGGACGGTTTCCGTGTGATGCCGATGAGCGATGCCGCGAAGGAGGGCGACGTGTTCATCACGGTCACGGGCAATAAGAACGTAATTCGCGCGGAGCATTTCGAGCACATGAAGTCCGGCGCGGTGATCTGCAACAGCGGCCACTTCAACGTAGAAATTGATATTCCGGCGCTGGAACGGCTTTCGAGCGGCAAACGGGAAGTTCGCCCGCTCGTGGACGAATATGCACTGAAAGATGGACGGAAGATTTGCCTGATTGGCGAAGGCCGGTTGGTGAATTTGGCGACGGCGGAGGGGCATCCCGCTTCCGTGATGGACATGAGCTTTGCGAACCAGGCGCTTTCGGCGGAATACCTGGTGAAGAATTCGAAGGACTTGAAGCCGCAGGTTTACGTGGTGCCGGAGCATCTCGACAAGGAGATCGCGCGGCTCAAGCTGGATTCGATGGGGCACAAGCTGGATAAGTTGACGCCGGAGCAGGAGCACTATTTGGCGTCATGGCAAGAGGGAACGTAAAACCGGAGTTAAGGAAGCTTAGTTGATTCGACAGGGGCACGAACTTCGTGCCCCTCTTTTTTTGATAACCTAGGTGCGCCATGTGGGACCTTGCTGGACATTCTCTGGATGTTGCGAAGCTGCGCGGGGCGACGTACGCGGACGCGCGCGTGATGCATTTGCGGCAGCGGGATTTGACGACGAAGAACGGCGAGGTCGGGACGCTTGCGCAGACCGAATCGATTGGCATTGGCGTGCGTGCGTTGGCCAACGGCGCGTGGGGATTCGCGTCGACGGATCGGCTGACGAAAGATGGCGTGGCGGCTTGCGCGGCTGAAGCCGTGAAAATTGCGCAAGCATCGGCGCTGGCGAAGCGCAGCGACGTCGTTATGGCGCCGGAAGATGCGTATGTGGACAGTTGGCAAAGCCCGTTTCGAAAAGATCCGTTTGAGATTCCGCTGGAAGCACAGCTGGATTTGCTGCTGAAGGCCGACGCGGAGATGCGGCGCGTGAAGGGCGTGACGCTGACAGAGACGGATTTACAGTTCCGCAAGATTGATTCATGGTTTGCGTCGAGCATTGGTTCGCGGATTCATCAGCGGAAGGTGATTTCCGGATGCGGAATCGTAGCGACGTCGTATCAGGGGGAAGAGATTCAGAAGCGGTCGTATCCAAACAGTTTTGGCGGGCAACATGCGCTGCGCGGGTATGAACTGGTTGAAGAGACGGATTTGGTGAAGCATGCGCCGCGCGTAGCGGAAGAAGCGGTGGCGCTGCATTCGGCGGCGCAGTGTCCGCGCAAAACGGGAACTTTGATTTTAGGCGGCAGCCAGCTTGGATTGCAGATTCATGAGTCGGTAGGGCATCCGATTGAATTGGACCGCGTTCTTGGGCAAGAAGCCAATTTTGCGGGAACGAGTTTTCTGACGCTGGACAAGCTGAACACTCTGAAATACGGCACGGAGATTGTGAACGTGGTGGCCGATGCGCGGCTGGATCATGGACCGGGTCTCGGTACGTTTGGGTACGACGATGAAGGCGTGCCGGCGCAGTGCACTGACATCATCAAGGACGGACAGTTCCGCGGGTACCTTTCGAATCGCGAGACGGCGCATCTGGTTGGCCTTGCGCGGTCCTCCGGAACGATGCGCACGGAGAGTTGGAACCGGTTGCCGATTATCCGCATGACCAACATCAGCTTGAAGCCAGGAACGTGGCGGGAAGATGATTTGATCGCGTACACCGACGACGGAATCTGGATGGATACGAACCGCTCCTGGTCGATCGACGACCGGCGGTATCAATTTCAGTTTTCAACGGAAATTGCGTGGGAGATCAAGGGTGGCAAGAAAGTCCGGATGCTTAAGAATCCCAGCTACAGCGGAATCACGACGGAATTCTGGAATTCCTGCGATGCAATTTGCTCGCGCGATTATTGGACGCTCTGGGGCACGCCGAACTGCGGCAAGGGGCAGCCGATGCAGACGATGGGAACCGGCCATGGCGCGGCTCCCGCTCGCTTTCGAAATGTGAATATCGGCACGGCGTTCGGTGACAAATGAGGAATCGGGCCGGTGTGCATGCTAATGAGAAGGCCGGATTGTCTCAGGAGCGCAGGCTGAAAGAGCTGATCGATTCGGTGATTCGGTTGGGGAAGAAGTCCGGCGCGGAAGAGACGGAAGTCCATGTGGATGAGACTGTCGACGCACTGACGCGATTTGCGAACAACGGAATTCATCAGAACGTGGCGGAACATGGATTGACGGTTTCCGTGCGCACAGTGCTCGACGGCAAAACGGCGCGTGTGAGCACGAACAAATTGGACGAGGATTCGCTGCGCGCTGCCGTGGAATCGGCACTGTCTCTCGCACAAAGCCAGCCGAAGGCACCGCACCTGCTGCCGATGCTGGGCAAACAGCGCTACCGGACTGTGCGGCGGTTCATCCCCGCGACTGCGAAATTGAGTGCCGCGGACCGCGCGCGAGCGGTGCGCAGGGCGTGCGATCTTGCCGTGAAAAATGAACAAATAGCCGCCGGGATTTTTGTCAGCGGACAGATGCAATCGGCGGTTGGAAATTCGCGCGGATTGTTTGCACCGTACCGGCAAACGCGCGCGGAGTTTTCCATCACGATGCAGCAAGGGGCGGCAACGAGTTGGGCGAAGGGCAATGCGGCGGATGTGAGGGACCTCGATCCGCAAGCGCTGGCAGAACGCGCGAGCAAGAAGGCGAAGCTGGCGACGAACGCAGTAGAGCTTCCGCCAAACAAATACACCGTCATTCTGGAGCCCGCGGCGGTGCTCGACCTGGTGGGATTTCTTTTTTATGATTTCGCCGCGACCGCTCTGGAAGACAAACGCTCCTGTTTGAACGACCGCATTGGCAAGCAGGTATTCGGCAAGAATATTTCGCTGGTAGACGATGTCTACCATCCGGGGCAACTCGGTGCCCCGTACGATGGCGAAGGCATGCCTCGGGAGCGCGTCGTGTTGGTGGAAGACGGCGTGCCGCGCAATCTGGTCTACGGCCGTGCCAGCGCGAAGCGGGCGCGAAAGAAGCCGACGGGACATGGTTTCGCTCTGCCGAACGAATACGGCGAAGCACCGATGAATCTGGTATTTGCGGGAGGGAAGGCGTCGCTTGAGGAGATGATTGCAACGACCGACCACGGGCTGCTGGTGACGCGGCTCTGGTACATTCGGGAAGTGGACCCCTATGAAAAGGTGATGACGGGGATGACGCGGGACGGCCTTTTTCGAGTAGAAAAAGGCAAAGTGACGACAGCCGTTCGGAACTTCCGGTTCAACCAATCGGTGCTGGAAATGCTGCGAAATGTGGAGATGATGAGTCACGCGGAACGGGCGACCGGCGAGGAAGCGTTCGAAATGGTGGTCCCGGCGATGAAGGTCAGCGGCTTCCAATTTACCGAAGTGACCAAATTTTAGCCTTTCTCACGCAGTGGAAACCCCCGAAACGTCTGTTGCGAGAAATTCAATTCACTAAATCAATTTTCTGCGTTGTACATACCCCCGCTCGACCGCCTATAAACGTTGCATATGGGGCAGCGCCACCCGAATTGGGGCCATCCCGACCATGATGCCTGTGGTACGGGCTTTATTGCGCGTCTGGGCGGTGCTCCGCGGCATGACATAGTCCAATATGCCCTCAGCGCACTTGAAAAGCTGACGCATCGCGGCGGAGTTGATGCCGATGGCGCGAGCGGCGACGGCGCCGGACTTCTCACGGCAATTCCTCACGCATTTTTCACGGCAAAAGCCGCTGAACTTGGAATTGATCTTCCACAGCAATTCGGTCTTGGTGTCGCGTTTTTATCCAAAGACGAAGTTACACAGGCAAAAAGCGCGATTGAAGAAGCCGCTGAAATAGAACGACTGCGTTTGCTCGGATGGCGGCAAGTTCCCACGAATCCCGCGTGTCTTGGGCGGCGAGCGCTGGAGACGATGCCGGAAATTTGGCAGTTTTTTGTGGCGCCGTTTCATCCGTCGCGCAGCGATGCGAAGTTTGAGCCGCGCTTGATGCTGCTGCGGAAGCGCGCGGAATCACTGATGCCGGTGCGATGTTACATTGCGTCGCTCTCTTGCCATTCGGTTGTATATAAGGGTCTGCTCACGCCCTGGCAGTTTCCCCAATTTTACGCCGACCTTCGCGACTCCTCATACGAAACGACTTTTGCGATTTTTCACCAGCGCTATTCGACGAACACTTCGCCGTCCTGGCATCTGGCGCAGCCGTTCCGCTACGTGGCGCACAACGGAGAGATCAACACAATCGTTTCCAACCGGCGTTGGTTGCGGGCAAAAGAGCGCCAGATTCGCAATGAATTGGCGGTCGGACCGTGGTTCCACGCGCTGGAGCCGGACGTGAGCGATTCGGCGAGTTTCGACAACGGATTCGAGGTTAAGTTGCTGCAGGGTTTTTCGCCGGAAGAGGCGATGCTGGCGATGGCGCCGCCGGCGTTTGAAAACGATCCGCTGCTCTCGCGAGATGTGCGCGCCGCATTGTCGGCGCTTTCGCTGCACAGCGAACCGTGGGACGGGCCGGCCGCGCTGATTTTTTCCGATGGCCAGACGGTCGGCGCAAAGCTCGATCGCAATGGATTGCGGCCGCTGCGTTACACGGTGACGCACGATGGGCTGGTGGTAGCCGGTTCGGAAACCGGTTTGATCGATTTTGAAGAATCGCAAATCGCCGAACGGCAGCGGCTTGGACCGGGCGAAATGATTGTCGCGAATCCCGCGGCAGGAACGTTCTACCGTTGGCGAGAAATTTTGAAGCGGCTGGCGACGCAGCAGTCGCGGAGGCCTGCGCCGCAGACCCGCAGGCTCGGCATTTCCGCGGCGGCTTCTCCTCACCCGGCAATCGAAGCGCCCAAGCGCGTCGCCGCCGCCTGTGGATGGACCGAGGATCAGTACAAAATTCTCTTCTCCGGACTGGTGCACGGAAAAGAATCCGATTGGAGCATGGGCGACGATGCGCCGCCCGCGTTTCTCTCTTCGCAATTGCGGACGCTTTGGGATTACTGCAAGCAGCGCTTCGCGCAGGTGACAAATCCTCCCATCGATCCGTTGCGCGAGACGCATGTGATGTCGCTCGAAGTGAGCCTGCCTGCTGGAATTTCGCTGCCAACACCGATTCTTACGCAGGCAGAACTGGAAGAGCTGCTCGATGCGTCGGGTCCAGTTCATCGTGAACCATTTTCATTTCCCTCCAAACTAGGAGTCCCGGGGGCGCGCCGCGCTGTCGCTCAGTTGACTACCCCTCTGAGTGGCGGAGCGCGTCCGGGGCTCTTCCTCCTTTCGGATCGCGGAGTGGATGCGGAGCATGCCGCTGTGCCCGCGTTGCTTGCGACCGCGGCGTTTTGGAAACGCATGGTGGAGGATGGGTTTGCAGATGTGCCGCTGATTGTTGAGACGGCGCAGGCGTTCGACACACATCATGTCGCGCTGTTGCTTGCCGCGGGAGCCTCGGCCGTCGTGCCTTATCTGGCGGAACAATTTGCGGAATCGCAGGCGCCGGGCGGCATGGCGCAGGTTCGCACGGCGATTACCGCCGGTTTGCGGAAAGTTCTGGCGCGAATGGGCGTATCGACGCTCGCGAGCTACCGGAACAGTTGCTTATTTGAAATTGTGGGACTCTCGGAACAGCTCTGCGCCGATTTTTTTGAAGATGCCGCCGATTTTGCGGGCCAAAAATCGTTGGATGAATTGCTGGGCGATTATTTGAAGATGCATGAAAACGCGTTCGCTGCGGCGACCGAAGAGATGCATGATGCAGGTTTGTACCGCTTCCGCAAAGGAGCGGAGCTGCATGCGAATTCGCCGGAAGTGGTGCGCCGGCTGCACTCACATGTGAAGGCACCCGACGCGAAGAAATACAGCGCGTTTGAAGAACTGGCCGACGCACAGGGGCCGGTTTTCCTGCGCGATTTGTTGGAGACGGTGGTGTCGGATCCGATTCCGCTGCAGGAAGTGGAGCCGCTCGAATCGATCGTGCGGCGGTTCAGCACGCAGGCGATGTCGCTTGGTTCGCTGAGCCCCGAGGCGCATAAGACGCTTGCACTGGCGATGAACCAACTCGGCGGGCGCAGCAATACTGGCGAAGGCGGGGAAGATCCGAAGCTCTATATTGAAGAGCCGGAAGCGGCGAACAAGATCAAGCAAGTGGCGTCGGGAAGGTTTGGCGTCACGGCAAATTATTTGGTCCACGCGCAGGAACTCGAAATCAAGATGGCGCAAGGCTCGAAGCCGGGCGAGGGCGGGCAGCTTCCTGCGAAGAAAGTAACGGAGTACATCGCGCGAATCCGGCACGCCACGCCGGGCACACCGCTGATTTCGCCGCCGCCGCATCACGATATTTACAGCATCGAAGATCTGGCGCAATTGATTCACGATTTGCGCGCCGTGAATCCGCACGCGCGCATCGGCGTGAAGCTCGTTTCGGGCGCGGGAGTGGGAATCATCGCGGCTGGCGTCGCGAAGGCCGGCGCGGATGTGATTACGATCAGCGGGCACAACGGCGGCACGGGCTCTTCGCCGCTGACGTCGATCAAAAACACGGGCTTGCCGTGGGAAATCGGATTACGCGAGACGCACGAGACGCTGGTCCGCGCGGGATTGCGGGCGCGAGTCGTGTTGCGCGTTGACGGCGGACTGAAATTTTCACGCGATATTTTGATTGCGTCGATTCTCGGCGCGGACGAATTTGGCTTTGGCACGGCGTCGCTGCTTGCGATCGGCTGCGTGATGGCGCGGCAATGCCATTTGAATACGTGCCCGGTGGGAATCGCGACGCAGGACGAGACGCTGCGTGCGCGTTTCACTGGGAAACCGGAAATGGTCGTCGCGTATTTCCGCGCGTTGGCCGAAGAAGTTCGCAACAAGCTTGCTGAGCTTGGCGCGCACTCGCTTGGCGAATTGAAGGGTGCGTACGATTGTTTGCGCCCGCGTTCCGTGAATTACGCCGAAACACCGGCCCTGGCACTCGAATCGGACATGTCGTTCCGCATCGCGCCGCAACAGGCGCCGGGATTGCACGCGTCTCTTGGCGAAGCACTGGTTGTGCCTTCGATGACTTTTGCGGCGGCCGGACCCCAGCACATCCGAAATTCAGATCGGAGCGTTGGCGCAGGGCTGAGCGGCGAGATCATGCGGGCGCGCATGACTTCGAGTGCTGCAGTCGAGCCTTCGGTCCACGAATTTGCGGGGGCTGCGGGCCAGAGCTTCGGCGCATTTCTCTGCGATGGCATGACGCTGAAGTTGAGCGGCGAAGCAAACGATTACGTCGGCAAGGGACTTTCCGGCGGCACGATCGCAATCAGCGCGGGGCAGAGTGCTTCTCGGCGCGGCGATGTGCTTGTTGGCAACACGGTTTTGTACGGAGCGACATCGGGCCGCTTGTTTGTCGCGGGCCGCGCGGGCGAACGGTTTGCGATTCGCAACAGCGGTGCACTGGCTGTCGTGGAAGGTGTTGGCCAACACGGCTGCGAGTACATGACGGGGGGCGTCGCGATTGTGCTTGGGCCGCTCGGCCTGAATTTTGGTTCGGGCATGACTGGTGGGCTCGCCTACGTGATGCGGGCGGAAGCCGTCGATGTTTTGCACAAAGATTTCGTAAGGCTGGAAGAGGTCGAAGCAGCGGAGGAAGTATGGCTGCGCAGGGCGCTGCAAGAGCATGTGAATCATACCGGGAGTCCGCGGGCGGCTCGTTTGCTTGCGCGGCGCGGTTCGATTGGACTGATGCGAGTGCAGCCGCTGCATTTTCAGGGAACGATTGAAAAGACATGGACTCCGCTGCTCGGCGCGCAGGGCTGTTCCGAATCGAACCAGCCGGTTGCGCTTGCGGTCACGGCGGCTTCTCAGGCCATCCATGCCTGAACGTGCAATCTTTCGCACCGGGCCACCCAAATTCGCTATAATTCGCACTCGACGGGACGGTTATGGATTTTGACCAACTTACAACTTTTGTTTATGTAGCGAAGTTGAAGAGTTTTTCGCGAGCCGGACAAAAAGTGTTTCGGTCCCAATCGGCGGTGAGCGCGCAGATTCGTCAACTGGAACAGGCATATCGCGCGAAATTGCTTGATCGGTCTGCAAAGTCGGTGGAATTGACCCCCGCCGGAGAAGTGTTGTTCGACTACGCCGAACGGTTGCTGCGCCTTCGCGATGAATCGGTGCAGGTCGTGGCGGATCGCGGGAACGTTGTGCAGGGGCCCGTTGTTTTTGGCGCGAACGAAGCAACGTGCCTGTATCTGTTGCCGGACATTTTTGCGGAATTTCAGCGCCGGTACCCGCAGGTACATATCAGTATCTATCGCAACTTCAGCCACAAGATTTTGCAGCGAGTGGAAGATGGCTCGGTGGACGTTGGTATCGTCACGCTTCCGCTGAAATCGCCGAATTTGAAGGTGCACAGCATTTACAAAGACCGGTTGCGATTCATGGTCAGCGTGCGCAATCCACTGGCGCAGCGCACGAAAGTTACGCTGGAAGAAGTGGCGTCGCAGCCTTTGATTTTCCCGCGCACTGGTTTTACGCGCCAGGTGCTCGATAAATTATTCCGCCCATATCGTTCGCGCGCACACGTTGCCATGGAACTGCCGAGCATCGGCATGATCAAGCGGTTTGTCGGCGCTGACGCGGGCGTGTCTTTTATCAGCGAAAGTTTTGCGCGCGATCAAGTGAAAGCAGGCGAAGTTAAATTGTTGAGTGTCGAAGGTGTGGATCTGTGGCGCGAATTAGGGCTCGTGTATCGGCGCGACCGCAGCCTGCCGCGCGCGGCTCAGGCGCTGATCGGGCTGATTCGCGAACATCGCAAGGGCGCAGAGGGTTCGGAAGGGAACTAAGGGATTTTTCGCGCGTCTTGTGACGACTAGTTGTGGACGGTGAAGTCGAGGCTTGAGATCGAACGCGAAATTACGTTCTCCTGAATTTGGATCAGGTCGGATTCCGCAAACGTCATTCCCAGCGCAGTGAGAATGTCCTTCCCGCGCCCAATCACTACCAGAGTTCCGGACCAGTCGTGGTCGTCCGCCATGCCGCGGTATTTGTATTCGACCGCGGGCATGCCGCCAACGGTTGTTTTTTTCTGAGAGATCAGTCGGTAGTTGACATAAATTTCGCGCAGCCGCTTTTCGACGGAAGCTGCCGCGGTTTCCAGCGGCTCTTTGGTTTTCTCTTCGCCGATCACCATCAGCGTCGATTCGTTCGACGTGCCCATCGCCACGATTGCGTTCGGCAAAGCCTTGCGCGCGTCTTCAATTAATGCCCAGCTTGGCGCCTTGTACATTTTGAAGCCGTGCGTGAAGTTCGTGTATTGATTGCCTTGAATCTCTTCTTTGACCGGCGGTGGTTCGTCCTTTGGCGGCGCGGGGGCTGCGGCCGTCGTTGATAGCTCGGTGGCCGTCGCAGGAGCAGCCGATTTTACGTTCGGTGCCGGAGCGCTTGTTGTTGCGGAAGCCGTGGGAATCGCGGGCCGGACGTTGGCGTTGGGAATTTTGGTCTTTGCTGAAGTTTCCGTAGCTGCCGGCGTGGCCGCGGCATTATTCGTTGCGGGTGTCGCGGCTGGTTCAGATTTCGGCGGTTGCGATCCCGATTTCGACTCTGATCCTGCGGGGGAGTTGGGGACAATCGCCGCGATCTTGTCTTTTTCGACGAGCACATATCCATAGTCGGTTTTGACTTTGAACATGTTGTCTTCGTACGCGACGATCACGCCGTAGAGTTTTTTGCCGTCTTTCAGACGAATTTCGTCGGCAAAACTCGGCGCGGCAATGCACGTGGCTATGGCCAATGCCAACCAGGCAGCCCTTTTATGCGCGGTACTCGGCATAAGGAAAGTATGCGACCCGGGACGGCGGCTCGCAATGAGGTTGGCGGATGGGCGTGTCCGGCGAGCCAACGGGACGGAGATTTCAGAATGGGCCCAGGCTTATTGATTGGCAGCCAAGGCGAATTCCGGCGTAGCGACGGCTTGCGTCGTTTTCTGTGCGGACACGGGTTGGGTAGCTGTGCTCACACCGACAAACGCCACAGCGACTTCGCGAGTGAAGAGTGCTCGCAGAAGTTGCTCGGCAGAGGCAGCGAGACACCGCGAATCCGCCGTGGGCGCCAAAAGTTTCACCGATTGCTGCGCCGCAAAGCGATCCACGTAGCGAATTGCCAGATCGATTGTCTTGGCCTCGCGGCCAGTGCGACTGAGTTCGCGCTCGATGCGTTCGCACAGGTATTCGATCGCGCCGCGAAGCTCCTCGCAGTCGTGCGTTCCGCCTTCGATGGCCAACTCGCGGGAAAGGGAGCCTGGCTGCAAGCGGCGTCTCACATCGGCCCAATCGCGGGCTCTCGCTTGGTGCCAAATATCGCTGCCGGCATGTTTTCCAAATGCCGATTCGAGGGCGGCTCGGGGGACGCGGGCCAATTCACCTACGTTGTTTACTTCAGACGACGCCAACTCCGCCGCTCCGCCGGCGTCCATCGCTGGAAGATAGGTCGTCGGCAATTTCGCGAGAAAGCCCCGTTCGGCCCCGCGCAAAATTAGTTTCATCCCGCGCGGCCCTTCGACGCGCGACGCCGTAGCCGCAACCGACCTCGTGCTTCCCGCGCCTATCGAAACGCTGAGTCCCAGCTTGTTCAGGATTTCCAGTTGCATCCGCAGCAGAGTTCCTCGCGGATCGGCAAATCGTGTTTCGTCGCCTGAAAAGTCCAGGAAAAAATCCGCGCGAGCTCCACATTCCACTTTGGAAGTGAAGCCGCGGAGAATCTCGCGAACCCGTTCGGCAAACGCAGCATAGCGATCGAAACGAGCCGGCACAACGGTCGCTCGCGGACAAGCGCGCGACGCAGCTTCGATGCTCATCCCCGGCTTCACGCCAGACAAGAGCGCCTCCTGGCTCGCCGAGAGGACGTTGCTTCGCCCGACGAGCACGGGCCTTCCCTGCAACTTGGGATTCAGCTGCTGCTCGACGGAGGCAAAAAACGAATCGAGCGAAACATGCACAAATCGGGGCATCCGTTCCTGCGTTGCGACGGAAGGCTCCGCCGACGAAGGGCCCGTTTCCGCCCGTTCGCTCGAAAAAAGGGAAGCAATCCAGCGGGGGAATACGGATTCGACACAGGCTTCCATAAAAGCTCCCGGCGAGGAACGGGCAACTGTAGGATTTAACGGGTGACGCCCGGCTCGTGAGAGCCTGCACGGCAATGGAACCGAGCGTCACATTTTCCCAGGCCTGTTGTTCAATGCCCGGGCCGTTCCCGTTTTCCTCTACCGCCCCGCAGTATAGCGAACAAAAAGCGAAAGTCAAGCAGTGTTTTCTTCGGTGCTGGGAACCATGAAGCCACTCCAATTCATTTCATCGTTACGCTTGACGTAACACGTAATCGTTGCTAACGTTTGCCTATGATCCTCGGCTACCGGGATAAGCGGACCGGTGATTTCGCCGCCGGCAAGCGTGTGAAGGCATTCTCAGGCATTGAGCGATCAGCACGGTTGAAGCTCGATCGCCTGGAAGCTGCCGTTTCCGTTCGAGATCTAAGTTCATTGCATGGCAATCGATTTGAAGCATTGAAAGGCGATCGTGAGGGTCAATACAGCATTCGTGTTAACGACCAGTGGCGAATCTGTTTTGAATGGGCAGATAAGGCATTGGGGCCGTCGAACGTGGAGATTGTCGATTATCATTAGGAGATAAAGATATGGCCATTCCTGCAATCCATCCCGGCGAACACCTCGCCGAAGAACTCGACGCCCTGTCGATGAGCGCGGCGGAACTCGCGCGCAACATCAGCGTGCCAACGAATCGCGTTACGCAGATTTTGAACGGAACGCGCTCCATTACCGGCGACACCGCGCTGCGCCTCGGTCACTTTTTTGGCACTAGCGCGCAGTTTTGGCTCAACCTCCAGACACTCTACGACCTCCGCATCGCACAGGAAAAATCGGGGAAATCAATTCAGGGTCTTCCAAGGCTGAAACGTTCAGAGCTCGTTCCCGCCCACTGAAAATAATCTGAAAAGCCCTGTTGCCTTGGGGCAACAGGGCTTTCCGTTATTTGTTCGTTTCTTCCGGTGATCCTTCGAGCGACGAAACCGAACCGGTAAGTTTTGGATTCCTTTTTGTTCTCTAAGTACCGAATTTTCTGCGAGTTTGCTTGACAAATGGCGCCAGCCGGAGCAACGTGTCCGCGGGGAATGCTCAGTGGGTGCTCTCTTCCTGGCTCTGCTTCTTGGCGTTTGTGTCGGATTGCGGTCGTTGACTCCGCCCGCTGCGGTCTCCTGGGCCGCCACGCTCTATTGGATAGATTTGGGACGTTCGCGATTGTCTTTTCTTGCCGCGAAGCCGACGGTCGGACTGCTGACGCTGCTGGCTTTGGCGGAATTGGTTACAGACAAGCTTCCAAGTGCGCCGGATCGGACCAGAGGCGCCGGCCTCTTAGCCCGTATCATCCTGGGTGCGCTCTGCGGAGCGTGTGTAGCCATTGCCGGTGCCCAGCGGCCCTGGTTGGGCGCGCTGGTTGGCTTATGCGGCGGTTTGCTGGGTTGTTATGGCGGATTCCAGGTGAGGACTCGCCTTGTGAAATCGCTAAAAGTGCCCGATTATGTCGTGGCAGTTTGTGAAGACGTAATTGCCATTGCCGGATCCTTCTACGTGGTCACGCGGTTCTAAACAAATGCCTGGTTCCAAATCGGTCTCTTCCCACTACGACGCCGTAGTCATTGGCTCTGGCCAGGCGGGAACTCCCTTGAGTAGGGCGCTCGCGGACGCCGGGCTCCGCACCGCGCTTGTCGAACGCGAGCACGTCGGCGGCACCTGCATCAACGAAGGTTGCACGCCGACCAAGACGATGGTCGCGAGCGGCCGCGTAGCGCATTTGGCACGCCGCGCGGCGGATTACGGCGTACACACCGGCACGATTCGCATTGATTTGCTCCGAGTGCGGAAGCGCAAGCGGGACATCGTCGAACTATTCCGCGGCGGCAGTGAGCGCCGCGTCAAACGTGCCAAGAATCTTGATCTCATTTATGGCAATGCGGAATTTGTCAGCGCGACGGCAATTTCGGTGCGCCGTGGCCGGCAATCGCCGCGCATCTTGACCGCCGACGAATTTTTCATCAATGCCGGCTGCCGGCCAGCGGTCCCGCAAATCCCAGGGCTCGATGACGTTCCGTTCCTGAACAGCACGACGATCATGGAATTAAGTGCCGTACCTGAGCATTTGCTGATTCTTGGCGGCGGATACATCGGCCTCGAATTTGGACAACTTTTTCGCCGTCTTGGCAGTCGCGTAACCATCGTTCAGTCGGCTTCGAGTTTGCTCACGCGCGAAGATGCGGACGTCGCCACGGCTGTCCTGGAAATTTTGCGAGAGGACGGCATTCATGTGCTGCTGAATGCGCGCGCGGAAAAAGTCGCTCGGCACGGAAATCGAGTCCATTTGAAGATTCGTTCGGCGGGAAAGATGAAAAGCCTGGAGGGCTCGCACCTGCTTGTGGCAACCGGACGAGTCCCCAACACCGACACGCTGAACTTGCCGTCCGCGCAAATTTCCACGGATGCGCATGGCTTTATCAAAGTGAACGACCGGCTCGAGACTTCCGTGCCCAATATATATGCGCTCGGCGACATCAAAGGTGGTCCGGCGTTTACGCACATTTCGTACGATGATTTTCGCATCATCCGGACCAACTTGCTGGAGAAGGGAAACGCGTCCACGGCGAATCGCCCCGTTCCTTATACGGTCTTTATCGATCCTCAGCTTGGCCGCGTCGGGCTTTCTGAAAGCGAAGCGCTCGCGCAAGGACGGCAAATTCGCGTCGCAAAAATGCCCATGAATTATGTAGCCCGCGCCCTCGAAGTGGACGAGACGCGCGGCTTCATGAAGGCGATTATCGAAGCCAACAGCAACCAAATTTTAGGCGCAGCCGTTCTCGGCATCGAAGGCGGCGAAATCATGTCGCAGATTCAAATTGCGATGATGGGCAAATTGCCCTATACGGCTTTGCAGAACGCGGTTTTCTCCCATCCGACCCTGTCAGAAGCTCTCAACAATCTCTTCAACTACTTCCAGTAGCGCCGCGTTTCTTCCTTTGTGATCGCCGTCACTCTCTCTCGTGTTTTCGGTCACGGCACGCAGTATCTCTCGGCTCCACAATGTTCAGTGTTTGAGGGGCCGCTGCTTGGCCACCGGGCTCACGCCGCTCGGGAAAGGATGGACTCATGAAACTCCTCCTGTTCGCCTTTTTGCTCGCCACCGCGGTTGCGACTACGGTTATGGCCTTCCGCGCGATCCGCACCTATCTCAAGTTCCGCGGCAAGAGGATTGTGTCCTGCCCTGAGAATCATTTGGCCGCTGCCGTCGACGTAACTTCCGCAAGAGCAGCGCTCCAGGCTGCCGTTGGCGAACCGCGTCTTGCGCTGAATCAGTGTTCACGCTGGCCGGAACGCGAAGGCTGCGGCCAGGAGTGTCTCGCACAAATCGAAGAGACTCCACGTGCATGCCTTGTGCGGACGATCGTCAATCAGTGGTACGCCGGCCAGGCTTGCGCGTACTGTCACGAGCCTTTTCATCAGATTCGCTGGCACGACCATCCGCCGGCGCTACTCGACGTTGAGAACCGCACCATCGAGTGGAAAGATGTCTCGCCGGAAAATCTGCAGTCGGCATTTCGAAACCATTTGCCCGTCTGTTGGAACTGTCATATCGCGCAGACATTCCGCCGCGTTCATCCGGAACTGGTTGTGACTCGTCCGCCCCACTGAGCATTGACTGGCCGATCAGAAAACTCTACCCAACTGGAAGAACCACTTTTGATGGCCTGAGTCGCCGACACTCCCGCCCAGGAAGATCGGCCCGAGAGCGGTTTCCGCTACGACGCCGGCTGCCGCGTCTGCGGGAAACGCACTTTGATTGGGGAAGCCGTACATCTTTCCGAACTCAAACGATGCCGACGCGTAGATTTTTCTTCCCACAAACGGTGGCAGCGTAAACAGTTCGTGCAGATAGCCGCTGCGAAAAACGTAGTATTGATTCCCGAGCAGTTCGTTGGAGCCATACGCGCTCAAGCGTCCGGGTCCACCTAGAAAATACTGGGGAATTCCCGTGTGATTGAAGCCGAAAGTGCTCGCTCCTTCCGCCGTGAAAAAGATCGAACCAGCCTTGCTGACCGGCTGAAAATACCCAAGCCGCATTTCCATCGAGGGAAAATTCTCGGTCGTGCCCGGACTTGTGTCTACGAAACGGAAAAGCGTGTCGAACCGGTAGCCGCGTCGCGGGATGATCGGGTCGTCCGTGTGGTCGGTCAGCATCGCCAGCCGGAAATTCCCCGTGCGTCCTGAGATTGACGAGAACTCCGGCGTGCCGAGCCGCAGCTTGGCATCCAGATAGCCGACTTCGTAGCCGGCGCGTATTTGCGTGAACCGGCTGAAGCCAAATCCAACGTCGCCTCCGATGCTTGCGCGGCCCACGCGGTATTCAGCCAGCGGATCGTTCATTCGATAGATCTTGAAGTTCGTGTCGCTCACGCTTCCGTGCGGCGCAACAAACCAGCGGCTCATTGCGGACACTGGCCGGTAAAGCTCGCTAGAGAGTCCGTACGTATTTCCAAACAAAATGTCCGTGCGCCATTCGGAGCGGTAACCTGCTTTGTCCTGCACGGTAAGTCGTGCCGCTTGCGTGAAGTTCACGTCGCCGCTTTCGGAGCCATCCACTTGAAAGCCCAATTGCAAATAAGGCGGCGCGTAGTTTTTTTCGTGCACTGTGATCACGAGCCCGCTTTGCCCGTCGCGATCCGCAATCTGATAGCCCACCGAGTCGAATTTGCCCAAGCCGGTAAGGCGTGTGAGAAGTTTGTCCATCTTCGCGTTGTCGATGGGTTTTCCGGCCAGCGACGCCAGAAACTCTTCCATGTGCTTCGCCGTACTTGCGTCGGTTCCTTCGACCTTCACAAATTGCGGCACCGGAACATCCGTTCGCTTGCGCGCAGCGCGATGGTTCAAATAATCCGTCCAGGTGGCATCATCCAGAGAATAAGGGCTTAGGATCTGTTGCTTAGCTTGCGCTGCTACGGCTCCTTTGTTGATGATCGTTTCTGCCTTCGGGTAGTCCATCGACGTGAATTCCCGCAGATTTACGTTGACGATCAAGTCCGCTCCGGAAAGCCCGCGCAATTCGTTTTCGCGAATAACCACGTCCACCGATCGTCCAAGCACGCTGAAGAGCGACTGAATCTCTTCCGGTTTCGCGGGCGCTGTCTCGAGATGCACCGCGATCACGACGTCCGCGCCCATCTTTCTTACCACTTCCGTCGGAAGATTTCCGACCAGCCCGCCGTCCACATAAACTTTTTCACCATCACGCACCGGAGAAAAAAGCCCGGGAATGGACATCGTGGCGCGCAGCGCTTTTGGCAATGAACCCTGCCCGAAGACTTCTTCCTTGCCGCTCACCAGATCCGTCGCCACGCAACGAAACGGAATCGGCAAATCGTCGAAAGAATTCAGTTTTGAATACGAAACCGTTTCACGGTCTATGAGCAACGTTATGCCTTGCCCCGCATTTAATCCCGCCGGCAGAGACAATCCGTTTTTTAAGCCCAGCACGATTTTGTTTTGGAATGCCCGGCTGTCTTCTTTCCTCCGGTAGGAAAGATCTTCGTAGGGCGTCGCACCGCCGATAATCACATCCCAATTCTGCGCTTCGACAATTTGCTTCAATTCTTGCGGGCTTTTTCCCGTCGCATAAAATCCACCGACCAGCCCGCCCATGCTTGTGCCGGCCACGTAATCCACCGGAATGTGATGATCTTCGAACCATTGCAAGACGCCGATGTGGGCCAGTCCGAGCGCGCCTCCGCCTTCGAGTGCAACGCCGATCTTTGGCCGTGCTTTCGTAGCGAGCGGCGGGCTGTCCGGCGTTTGCGCGACTGCGCCAGTCGCAAACGGAAGTGCACTCAAAATAAAAAGAGCCAGAAACCGTCTCATGGACAGCCTCCCGGAAAGTCGCGCGACACTTTGCGCATGGGCGAGGTACTTGGAAAGTCTACTGTGCTCGGGAGGCAGAGGATACTGATTCAGCGGGGGCCTTTGTTCTCTTGAAGAATGTTGCCGCCGTCTACGACCAGCGACTGGCCGGTGATGTAGGACGCTTCTCGCGATGCAAGGAAGCACGCTGCCGCCGCCACTTCGTCCGGCGTGCCGGCGCGGCCGAGCGGCGTGTGTTTTGCGGCCTCGCGCTCTGAATCGGTGCTGGAAGCAGTCGCGATCCATCCCGGTGCAACCGCATTGATCGTAATGGCCAAGGGGCCAGTCTCCAGGGCGATCGCTCGCATCATTCCGTCTAACGCTCCTTTCGCCGCGCCATAAGCGCCCGACCCGATGTTGCTGACCATCGGCCCGGTCACCGAACTCACATTCACAATCCGTCCGTACTGCTGCTTTCGCATGACTGGCAGGACCGCGCGGGTCATCAGGAATGCAGTGTGCAACGTTATGTCAATTTGCTTTTGCCAGGCTTCGAAAGTCGACGCTTCGATCGTGCGGCCGGAAAGTTCGACGCCGGTCTGGGACATTCCCGCATTGTTCACCAGAATGTCCACGCGGCCGGTCCATGCGAGAACTTCTTCCACTAAATGAGAAGCTGCCTCCGGTTTGGTCAGGTCATGCACTTGCGCCAGTGCGGAAAGCCCCGCTTTGTCGAGCTCGCCGGCGCGCTCAAGGATTCGCTTCGTTGTGGAAGTCATAGCCACTCGCGCGCCTTCCCAGTGCAACTTCCGCGCAATAGCAAAGCCGATCCCTTCGGCGCTGCCCGCTCCGGTTACGATCGCAGTCTGCCCATCGAATCGCCCCACTCCGGCCTCCACTGGCAAACTTGCCTGCGCAATTCTGCCAGAGGCTGCGAGAATTCGGTAGGAAAGCGATTGTTGGGGCGGCGATACACGGGATTCCAGGTTTTTCTTTCCGGTAGAATTTCGCGACGATCTTTGAGGACGGCTAAAACTCACGCCATGCGATGGCGAATTGGAGGATTGCCGGTCGTCCGCTCACGTAGTCTAATGAATACAACGATCGATTCATTGCACAGAGGAACGGACCCCATGGCTGAAGCTCGACGGAAACCGGAACTGGACACGCTCGACCACGTAGCCGTCAGCGTTCAGGATGTCGCCGGCTCGGTGAAGTGGTACACATCGCGCTTCAAATGCCGTGTCGTCTATCAAGACGCGACTTGGGCGCTGTTGGAATTTGGAAATGTTCGGCTGGCATTCGTTGTGCCCGAGCAGCATCCGCCGCACATTGCGATTTTGGGCGATCCCAAAGTTTATGGCGAACCAAAGATTCACCGCGACGGCACTTCGTCCGTCTACATTCAGGATCCGGACGGCGCAAATATCGAGATCCTTCAATTGGCAAAATAATCAGCCCAGACCAGCTCTGTCTGCCTGTTTGTGCTATTCCAGATGCACCGTGGGCTTGATCGTTTGTTTGTCTTTCGCGATCTTCAACAGTTCCGGGTAAAACTGCACAAAAGAATGTTCTACGGCCGCGTTTTGGTCGTGGCATTTCCAGCAGTCGTTCTTGCTCGGGCTCATCGAATCGGCGGTGCCTTGCTGGCCATCGAAGTTGAAATATGCCCACTTGTCCGCGAACCTTTTTTCGTCCTTCACTTCGACGTCCAGCCCCATAAATTCGCTTTGATAGTTCCCATGCTTGTTGATCGAACCTTTTGACGCAGAGCCGTACTCCTCCAGCACAAACATGGTTTTGTCCGGCCAGGTTCCGTGCTGCACAAAGTAGTCGTACGACGATGGGGTCACGAACACGTTCGTGAACATCAAGTGATCGCTGGCTGTTTGCGAGTAGCTCATGCCGTATCCGGAAGAAAGATACGCCCACTTGCGATAGCCCATTGGACGCACCAACTTGCCGTCGTTTCCATATTGAGGAGCCCCGACCATTTCAGCCGCGTGGACTCCCGCCTTCGGTTGCGCCATCCAACTGCCGATCCCCGCCAAGACCATCGCTCCCAGGCTTACCAATATCGCTTTTCGCATGAACCTGCCCCCTTACAAAAACGTACCGACATTTTGCCGCCGACCGGGCCACGGGTCTAGAACGAAACAAACATTCCCGAGAATTGCTTGAGATGCAATTTAGATGGCGTTTTGGTTTACATCATGCAGGAATTCTCGGAATCGCGCCGGAGTCTCTCCTACTACGCTCCGAAACACGCGCCCCATGTGGCTTTGATCGGCGAAGCCCGCGTCCGCTGCCAGTTCGTCCAGCGCAGGCCAGCCGCGCGACATCTCCGCGCACACAAACTGAACGCGCAAGCGATTCACATACTCACCCATCGTGCATCCGTGCTTTTTGCGGAACACACGCGAAAGGTGAATTGGATGCACGCCGACTTCCGCGGCCAGCCTCTCCAACGTGAGTTGTTCGCGGTACGACGCGCGCAGCATATCCACTGTTTTGCCAAGCCACGCCGGCGCTGAATGCACCGTCGAACGGGAAGCGATCCCGCAGCGCTCGATCATCTCGGCACAGATTTCTTGCATCTGAAAACTATCCAGCGTCCCAGCCTTGAATCCGCGATAGAGGCGCAAGCCTAGCCAGGTCGTTTGCGCTCCACAAAGATCCGGCGTGAAGTTCGGCGCCGTCAAATATTCCCGCACCTTGTTCCAAAACGCGTCGCGTACCTCGATGCAAAACATACGCGAGCCGCACGCACCAATTTCGTCCACGTGAGTAAACTCGGGCGGATGAAATCCGAGCGTAAACGGGCTGTATTCGGTCGCGCGATCGGTAATTTTCTCGGTATATCCGCCGTCCAAAAGAAGTCCGAAGTACGCCGATTCGTGGGTGTGCTGCGGCAGCTTCCTGCCATGCGCATGGACAATTTCGCTGAGCACCAGCCCCGCGGCTTCCATTCGCCGCTGTGTCGCGCCGTAGAACTGTCCCGTTTGCAGGTTGGAACTCATGTCAGGTGCTCGCCTCGCGACACACTCACTATCCCCTTCGACGCGCGATTCAGCCGGTCGTTTCGTCCGGAACGGGTTCGCCCACTTCGCACAGAGCCGCATTGGCTTCCTGTTCGGGACGTTTCAAACGATTTGCCAGTCCAATGCCGAGCAAAACGAGCGCGCCGCCAACCAGCAGCGGTCCGGTCAGAGGCTCGCCTAAAAAGATCGCCGCCAACACTGCCGTCAATGGTCCCTGAGATAGTAGCGAAACGGATGTCACCGTCGCCGGTAGATGCCCCATCGCGTAGGTCAGCGCAAAGTATCCGCCCAACTGGGAAACCAATCCGAGTCCGAGCAGCGCCGCGAACGAGCGCCCCGACGGAACTCCGAGTGGCACTCGCATCGCCAGATTGAGCAGCAACAAAAATGCCGCGCTCGACACTATTGCCATCCGCAAAAACACCAGCGTTCCCGTATGACCGCGCACTTGTTCCGTCGCCAACAGGTAAACCGCGAAAAACGCCGACGCCGCGAGCGCCATCGCGTCGCCCCAACCTAAATGCGCGTGGTGCCGCAAATCGCCCCAAACAATCACGAGGGATCCTGCCACCGCCAGCGCTAATCCCAGCCAAAACGCCGCAGCCGGCCTGCGCCGCAATACCATCCAACTGATCAATCCCACAAAAATCGGTGTGTTATTTCCAAGGAGCGTCGCGTTTGCCGCCGATGTCTGCAATATCGATGTATTGTAAAACGCCAGGTCGAGCGCGAAGAAAATTCCGCCGACACAAATAATCGCCAGCGTTCGCCGGTCCACACTCGGCTTTTTTCGATCCACGAGCCACGTCGGAGCCAACACCAGCGCGGGGATCAGCAGCCGGTAAAACGCCGACGCTGGTCCCGGGATATCTGTCCACCGAACGAAAATGGCGGACCACCCAATGCAAAGAATCCCTCCCATGAGGGCAAGATAGGCAAGCGACCGGCTGGAGCTAAGCGAGGGACCCGCGCCACTCGTCATCGCGGCGGAGGAAGCAGATCGTTGTACTCGGGATGCTTCGCCATGTACGAAGCGGTGTAAGAACACGCCGGAACCACTTGCAACTTTTCGCCCCGCGCATATTCCAGCGCCACGCGCGTCAGCTTTGCCGCGATCCCTCGTCCCTCAAGCACCGGCGGCACTTCCGTGTGCTGGATCAACATCCGCCCCGGAACAATTTTGTAGACCAGTACGGCCGTCAGCCCTTGCACGTCGGCTTCAAACCGCTTTGCCGGCAGATTGTGCCTTACTTCGATTTGGTCCACGGCAAAGTCCATCGTCAGCTCTTTCCGCCGGCGCTGCTCGCTTCGTCCGACAAAAACACGCGAGCCAGCTCTCCATGCTCCATCACAACGTTGGGATCGTGCTGAATCGCATCAAAATATTTTTTTTGGAAGGCGTCGCCATGCGCTGTCGGCGTAAACATTTTTCGCGCCAGGGCGACCGCCGTCTCCGCATCAGCAGGTACAACTTGCGCTTCGCCGGTCAGCGTTTCGTCAATTCGCACGACAAATTCAGAAATGTTATGAAGCCATGCAAACTGCGGATGATCCACAACCAGCCGAAAGAACTCCCCTACATTCACCGCGCCAAATTCCTTTTCGTAGGTCCGGCGCTCCATATCAATCAACGTTTTGTGCAGCCGAAGCAGCGCGCTGCGCAGCGCCACGAGCTTTTCCCGCGCGCCTGGATCGTCGCCGTCCCGCCTCGGATTGCTTGGAGATGCCGTCGTCATAGTCCCCGCGCCTCAGTCATGATATTTCTGTTCTCCGACGGGCAACGCGACCGGCAACCGATTCCCCTGCGGCGGCAACGGGCACGTCGCGTAGGGCGTATAGGCACACGGCGGATTTTGCAGGCGGTTGAAGTCGAGCACGAGTTCGCCCGGTTTGTCCAATCCGTTCGACGGAAATTTCGTGTACAAAAACCGGCACGCTCCGTATGTTGTCGTCGCGCTCGTCGTGTCCTTCATGATGAAAAAAAGATCGGTCGTATCCGGCTCTTCCAGGACTGGCTCCAGCCGGTACGTCTTGCCCTGCAAAGTAAATTCCGCCGCGCCCGGCACCGGCGCCGCATAACTGGTTCCGACGAGCGTCGCCAGTTGCACCGTTTTTTGCGGCGAATAGGGAATCCACTTTGCCGTCACCCGGTACGCCGCATCTGGCGCATACCATTTCAGCCCGTGGAATTGTTGCAAGGAAGGAGAGTGCGAATCCTTGATGCGCAGTGCAAACCGATCCGCGCGACGAATCGCATATAAGTTCAACGTCCCAATCAGCAAGTGCGGGCTATTTTTGTCGTCATCCGCATCGGTCCTCAGCACTTGTTGTTTCGCCACCGCCCCGCCCACCGTTAATCCCGCCGGAAACCCGTCCTTCGGCGGCATGAGCGTTACGACATTATTTTCCAGATGGAATATTCCGAGGTGGGCCGGATGCGCCGCCGAGAGTTTCACTTTGTTGTCTGGCGCGGAACCAACGCTCGTATCGCCGGGCTGCAGCCACTCCAATCCCACCAGTGACATCCAGCCGTCAGGCTTCTGCAGGCCCGCTGCCCGCTTCTCCCGGAATTCGCTGACTTCCTTCTGCCACGCAGCATCCTGGCCGAACGCTGCTCGTCCCGCGAACGCAAATTGCAACAGGCAAGCGAGCAAAAAGGCGAGAACCGCATTCCGTTTGCGCATACGGAAGTATAGCGCGAGGCCGCCGCGAGAATCACGTTGGCAACGCAATTTTGCTGGCCGATTGGTGGTAGGATTCGGCTGGTGAAGTGCCTTCAATTTCAACGGGCGGAGTTTTGAAAAATGATCGCAGCGGCCGACCGTGCACGCAGTTCAGCTGAAATCAGGCGCGCGAAATTGGCAGACGTCCCGGAGTGCGCCCGCATCTGCTTCGACGCGTTCACGGTGGTGAATCGCCATCACAATTTTCCGCCCGACTTCCCGAGTGTCGAAGTCACGGGCGAAGTGTTGACATGGATGTTTTCTCACGAGCGATTTTATTGCGTCGTCGCCGAGCTCGGCGGAAAAATTGTCGGCAGCAATTGCCTGGATGAACGATGCGACATCGCAGGCGTCGGCCCAATCACGGTCGATCCGGCCGTTCAGAACTCCACGGTCGGCAGGCAATTAATGCGCTCCGTGATGGATCGCGCCGAGGAAACAAAATCAGTAGGCATTCGCCTGATTCAAGCCGCGTTTCACAACCGCTCTTTGTCTCTCTACACGAAACTTGGTTTTGACACGCGCGAGCCTTTGTCTGTGATGAACGGACCGGCAATCGGCCGCGTGCCCGCGCCTTATTCCGTTCGTCCCGTGACGAATGCGGACGTCGACGCCTGCGACGCACTCTGCCATCAGGTGCATGGCCACAAACGCCGCCTCGAACTGCTCGATGCAATTGCGATGGGCACGGCTCGCCTCGTCGAATTGCAAGGGCGCGTCGTCGGTTATGCAACCGCGCTCGGTTTCTTCGGCCACGCCGTGGCGGAAAACACTCGCGACATGCAGGCCCTCATCGCGGGCGCTGACCAGATTCTCGGCTCGGGAATTCTCATTCCCACGCGCAACGCCGCGCTATTTCGGTGGTGCCTCGAGCAAGGCCTGCGGGTCGTAGAGCCAATGACGTTGATGAGCATCGGCTATTACAACGAGCCCGCCGGCGCTTTTTTCCCATCCATCACATTCTGAGCTCAGAGAAAAGGGGAAGAGCCATAGCTCTTCCCCGCCAAAAAACATCCTCTACGATTTCACCACGTTCAAGTTGTTCTTCACCGAAAACACATTCGGCACCCCGTTCGCGCGCAAACCGGCCAGATTCTTGTCGGATTCGCTGTCCGCCACGCCTTCCAGCGTCACGTTTCCATTTTTCACGATGATGTGAATCGACGGTACGCTCGCCACGGCATAGCGGCTTAGCGCCGCATCACCGTAAATCGCGCGGTACACTGCTCGCCGCAGTTGATCGTCCATCGGCGATACCGGCAGCACTTCGATCTGATTTTCGACCTTGCCAACTCCCTCGATCGATTTCACCGCGGCTTCCGCGTCCGATTTCAAAGTCGGCCGCACAACCTGTCCCATCAACACGACCTTGTCGCCTTCCACGCGATACGCCAGATTGTCGAACACCGAGTAGTACGGCAGCATCACCAACTCGTGCCGCACTTCCTTGATCAACTTGCTCGCCGGTTTCGGCTCGTTTTGCGCTCCGCTTGCGGCCTGCGCCGGATACGGCATGCTGGCCAGGCTCAAGGCGAGCAGGGAACCAATTGCAAGGGCCCGAATCTTTTGAAACATAGTTACTTCTCCTCAGTGCCTGATTTTCTTACCTGCCATATTAGATTCTTCTATCGGCGGGAAAGCTGTATCTCAGGTCACCGGCGGAATGCTAGCATTGGAAAATAATGTTTGCACGGCACCAAAACTTTTCCCCGGCTGTGGTGTTTGATTTAGATAGCGCGAGGAGAATTTCGCCTTGCTTTTGATCGCGCACCGCGGCGCCTCGGGTTACGCGCCCGAAAATACCTTGGCTGCCTTTCGCAAAGCGGTTGCCATGGGCCTCAGCTTCATCGAAACAGATCTTCAGCTTTCGCGCGACGCACGCTTCGTCGCAATTCACGACGACACCGTCAACCGCACTACCAACGGACAGGGCGCCGTCCACGAACTCACTCTTGCCGAGCTTCGCCGTCTCGACGCCGGCTCCTGGTTCGGCAGTTCGTTCACTGGAGAACGAATTCCCACGCTCGAAGAAATTCTCGATTTTGCAAAACGGCACGACGTGGTTTTCTATCTTGAGTTGAAACCCGGCGGTTCGTGGGGCGGTGAACACGCTTTGATTGGCGCGCTTCGCGATTCTGGTGAAATCGCCCGCACGGTCGTCATCTCCTTCGATTCTTCCCTCGTCGCTACTGTTCGTCGTGCCGAGCCAACCTTGATGACTGGACTTCTCTATGACGGCCAACTCGACAGGCCGATCGAGAGAACTTTCGAAATCGGTGCGCGCCAGCTTTGCGTTCGCGGCGACCTCGTCACGCCTGCCTTGGTAGCCGAAGCGAAGAGCCGCGACCTGCAAGTCATCTGCTGGACCGTAAACCATCCCGCCCACATGCGTCTTCTTGCGAACGCCGGCGTCGCTGGCATCATGAGCGACTATCCGGATCGGCTCAACGCCGTTCAGCCCAAGCCTTAGATAATTCTCACGTTTAGTAGCTCTCGCAACAATTTCGTTGCGTCGTAGTAACTCGCGTGCTATCGTCATTTCCTCTCTCCCTGTAGTTTTCAACGCTCGTAAAAAATGCGAAACGGAGTGCTTTGTCCCATGCGCCCAAACTCCCACGCCCGCCGTGTTGTTCATTTTTTAACTTTGACCATCCTGTTTGGTTGTTGCTTCACACTTCCAGTAGCGGCTCAGTCTGGCCCGCCGCCCCTTTCACCGGAAGAAATCGAGCGCGACACCGTCGACCATACCATCGCTCAGCTAAGAGCGCAGTGCGCGAGCTTCACCAAAACTTTTCAGAGCATCACCGATGTGGAACAAGCGACGAGCGACCTCGTGGAACTGCAGCGGAATCAAATCGGCGGCGAGCTGCAATCGCTCTCTGAAATTCGCAGACGGCTGCAAGCCATCATTCAGATCTCGGCGCTGCTGCCTCAATTCACCGGCGCAGCGCACACTACCGCTCAAAATAAGGTTGTGGAACTGCAGTTCGAGCTGGCAAAACTCAAGGCCGCCGCACCGAAACCGACCACAACTGGTTGTGCCGCGACGCCGGGATCGACTCCGCCCCCAGTTGCTCCCCAAACCAACTCGAATTCGGTTTCGGCCCCTGCAAATACGACTGCTCCGCCTCAGACAACTGCGCTGACCGATCCGCCGCCACAGGATTCAAAGAACAAAACCAACAATTCGTCGACGCAGCTACCAGCGGGCGGAGCGCTCGCTGGACGCGTCCTGGATGATTTGACAGGACAGCCACTCGCCGACGCTTCGGTCATCGCCAAATGCGGCGCAAACGGCGAGGGCGAATACAACTCCCGAACCGACGCGGCTGGCTTTTATCATTTTGACGCGATCCTCGAATCGACCTGCCTGATTCGCGCCGCGAAATTTTTGACGCCTTTGGAAGTCGACATGGGGAAAAAGAGCACACCGGCCGCCGCCTTTGATCGCAACAAAACCTATGACATCGGCTCCACCGCGAACAATGCCGAAGTCATCTCAGCCGTCGCCAAAGCCCATGCGGAGGACGGCCCGCAGCTCACGCTTCGTAGCTACCAGGAACGCACGGTGAAGAATCTCACTCCCAGCAGCAGTGGCACTCCGACTCTTGTGCAAGACCTGCGCTTGAGTGAGCGCCGCGCCAGCATCGGCGAATTCGCTCGCACCATCGTCGGTTTCGAGCAAAGCGGCGCCAGCTCCGCGCCGAGCGTTCAGAAATATTTCACCGATTTTTGGGTCAGTATTCCGTTTCCATTGCTGGCGCACCGCCGCGAGACTTTCAAATCTCGAATCGAAGACTTCAATTTCGGGATGCCCTTCCGCCTCTGGGGCGATTTCCGCATCACCAGCGTTCCGCAGCAGGTTTCGAGTTCGATTGGCGAATTTGCCGTCACCTTCACCGATCAGATTGGCGCTGTGAAGGTCAACCAAGTCGCTCAGGCCACGGAGTTCATGATTGGTGGCGAATATCGCCTCATGCACTGGGGCGTTACGAGCAGCCGTCTGCTCAGCTTCGACCAAAGCTCCCGCGAGCGCTTCGCCCTCTATGCCACGACCGGATTTGGCCGCATCACTCCACTGAATCCTCGCGATTCCCTCGAGGTCTTCAAGAATCCCACGCCAGGCACGGAACCCGACTTTGACAACCAGATTGCGCGCCAGAATCTCACGAGCCAAATTGCCGGTAAGCAATTCCTCGCCTTTATTCCGGACGATCGCTACAAGTTTTACAAGGAGTACTACACCGGCTTCCGCATCAAGACTTTTTACTATGATCGCGATACCGACGAACCTCTTCGCCGTTTCCCCGCCACTCTCGAAGCTTCGTTCGGCCAGAACGAAACAGTCACCGGCGGTCGCCTCCACCGCGTCGTCGCGCGCCTGGAAGGTTTTTATCCGCTCCCATACGACGCCGTCCACTTCATGTATCTCTTTGGCACTGCGGACCTGATTATGGGTGGGCAAAAAGGCGGCCGGGCGATTCTCCTGGACCCAGCCACAAACGCTCCCGCAATTCCCGACCCGAGCGTGTTCATCATTCATGCGCCGCAACTCGATCGCGACCACTATCGTCTGGGCGTGGGAATTGATTTCCTGCAACTCGTCGATGCGATCAAAAACAAGAACAAAGACAAGCCCGCCACGGAAGCGCCAGCGCCGGCGCCCGCTAAGAACTGACCGCTGCGAATTTGTGAAAGAGCGCGGCGAGCTGCGCGACGCTTAATTCTTCCGCGCGCGCGCTGGGTGCCAGCTCCATTGTTTCAAGCAGCGAACGCGTTGTGGTCGGTTCCGAGACAGACCGCAAATTATTCACCAGTGTTTTGCGTTTCTGCGCGAAACACAATTTCACAAACTCCAGGAACCTCTCGCCGTCCGCAATCTGCGCCGTCTTTCGCTCTCCCGGCAGCCGCATACTCACAAGCGCGGAGCCAACTTCCGGCGGTGGACGAAACGCTTCCCTCGGAATTTCCAGCGAGATCAACGGCCACGAAAAGTATTGCGTCAGCACGGACAGATAGCCGTAGTCGCGTGTTCCCGGCTTTGCCACGAGACGAAGTGCCACTTCCGTTTGAATCACAACGTGAATCTCATCGATCAAATCGGCGAACTCGAATAAATGGTGCAGAATCGGCGACGTGATGTAGTACGGCAAATTTCCGTAGACTTTGATCCGCCGTCCCGCCGCCAGCTCGCGCAAATTCGTTTTCAGCACGTCGTTATGATGGACGGAAAGATTCGGAAATTCCTTCGCAAGTTCAGAGAGGCGTTTCGCCAGCGGCGGATCCAGCTCCACGGTGACCACTGGCAGTCCCGCGCCGGCCAGGTGCCGCGTCATCTCGCCGTGCCCGCCGCCGATTTCGATCCAGCAAAAATCCTTTCGCTCGCCTCCGACCGAAAAATTCGATGTATTCCTGGAGACTCCAATCTCGCGCGCGATCTCCTCGCGCCAATTCGGATCGTCTAAAAAATGTTGGCCAAGCCGTTGTCGCGCCATCGGAAGGGAAGTGTATCAGGAAGCCGCATCCACCTATGCGTGTAGGGGCAGTGAGAACCGCGCCGCAATCATCCGCGCATTTTCGTGTGGTGAAGTGTGCGTGCTATTCAGCGTCAGCTGCGGCGCCGGCATTTTCGGTGAATCAAATACGCCATCTGCCTTCAGCTCGCGATACAGCTCCAGCGAAACCAGCTTTTTGTGATTCCGTCGCTCCGCCGTATCGATGCGGCCCTCAAGCACGTTTGGATCGCACACTATTTCTACAAACTCGACCGCGCCGCCGCGAGCCGAGACTCGTTGCACTGTCTCCGAAATAAAGCTCCGCCGCACGGAATTCTCAGGATTGAACGTGAAGATTAATCCCCGCAGCGAAGCCGCTGCTTCTTCGATCACGGAGAGCCAGATCGATTCGCGCAATTCGACGAACGGCTCGCTGCCAAACTCAAAAACTGACAGCAGCAGGTCCACGGTCAGGTGGTTGTGAAATAATTTGTAACCGGTCAGCGCCGACAATTCCCGAGCGATCGTCAACTTTCCCGTTCCCGGCAGTCCATAAAGAAAAATCAGCTTCATATCGGGCCCACGCTCCGCTCAATCCACAAGTATAAACGAGACAAACGCCCTCTCACTCTCTCGCCGAGAACCTCCGGAGCGCTTGACGCATCTCCACGGCTCCTATAGCGTACTTTGAGCCGATTATACGTATGCGAATCCTGTTCGTGGCATCCGAAGGCCTGCCGTTTTCAAAAACGGGCGGCCTCGCCGACGTAGTGGAAGCCCTTCCGAAGGCGCTCGTCGCGAGGGGCCACGAAGTCGCCGTCGTTCTCCCGCGCCATCGCGGCACAAAAACCTCCGCCATCGTCATGCCGAGTCTCACCATTCCGATCGGCTCCCGCTTGCGTTTTCCCGCCGTCGCTGACGGCACGCTTCTCAACGGCGTCCGTTATTTTTTTGTCGACGATCCCGCCTACTTCGATCGCGACGGCCTCTACGGCACGGCCACTGGCGATTTTTGGGATAACGCGGAACGCTTCAGCGAGTTTTCCCGCGCCGCCATCGAAATTGCGAAGCACGTATGGCCCGCCGATGTTATCCACTGCCACGATTGGCAAACCGCGCTCGTTCCTGTCCTCCTCCGTTCTTCCTATTCCGACGATCCCGTCATGAAAGATATTCCTGTCGTCTTCACGATTCACAACATGGGCTATCAAGGTCAGTTCAATCGCGACGTCCTCGACCGCGCTGGAATTCCCGCAGCCACGTTCACTCCCGCCGGCATCGAGTTTTATGGCGACGTAAATCTTCTCAAGGCCGGTATCGTCTACTCTGATTACGTCACCACGGTCAGCAAACGCTATGCGCAGGAAATTCAGACGCCCGCATATGGCTACGGCCTCGACGGTGTCGCGCGCGGCCGGGGTGATCGCCTCGTCGGTATTTTGAATGGCGTCGACTACGCCGCGTGGAATCCTGCGAAGGACCCGCTTATTCCCGCGAAATATTCCCCCAAGGACTTATCCGGCAAACTCACGTGCAAACAGGATTTGCTGCAAACTTTCAGCTTGCCGGACGTTCCCGGCCGCCCTGTTGTTGGTATCGTCTCTCGCTTCGCCGATCAAAAAGGTTTCGATCTCATCGCCGAAGTCGCCCCTGAAATCATGCGCGAAGACATGGCGCTCGTCGTTCTCGGCACCGGCGATCGCAAGTACGAAGACCTTTTCCGCACGCTCCACGAAGCGTACCCGGATCGTGTCGGCATCAAAATCGCCTACGACAACACCATCGCGCACAAAGTCGAAGCCGGCTCCGACATGTTTCTCATGCCTTCGCGCTACGAACCTTGTGGCTTGAATCAGATTTACAGTTTGAAGTATGGTACCGTCCCAATTGTTCGTGCCACCGGCGGTCTCGACGACACGATCGAGCTTTTCGATCTGGAACACGGCACCGGCACCGGCTTCAAGTTCTGGGACTATACTGGCGGCGCTTTGCTTTACACAATTCGTCAGGCGCTCCATCATTTTGCTGATGAGCGCATCTGGAAGCGCATTCAGTTGAACGGCATGGAAAAAAATTTTTCTTGGAAGACGCCTGCCGCGGAGTACGTAAAGGTCTACGAGGCCGCGCGGGCGGCAAGGGGATTGGGGCAGCCGGCGCGTAACCAAATGCCTGTTGCAACATCTAATTAACCTGACAAAGGAGACAAGCGGCCGTGCTCACGGGCTAAGCCGCGGAAGGTAAAGAACATGGCGGAAAACATTCTTGCAGCTACCGATGGAAATTTTGAAAGCGAAGTACTTTCGGCAAGCAAATCGCAGCCAGTGCTCGTAGATTTTTGGGCGGAATGGTGCCGCCCGTGTCACATGCTCGCCCCGACCGTTGCGGAAATCGCAAACGACTACGCGGGCAAAATCAAAGTCATGAAGCTCAACGTGGACGAAGCGATGAACTCCGCGGGCCGGTACAACATCCGCGGCATCCCCACGATTCTCGTGTTCAAAGACGGCCAGGTCGTCGAACAAATCGTCGGCGCGGTCCCCAAGGACCAGATCACCAAAGCCGTCGATCGCCACGTCGGCTAATTTCACCGGCTCCCAAATTCGTCAGGCGTGCGTCGCAAATGCGGCGCACGCTTTTTTATTGTCACCGTTGACCCGATTATTTCGTCTTGCTACCTTCTTCCGCACCCATGGAGCCTTCTTCGAGCAGTACACGCATTCCTGAGCTCGACGGAATTCGCGGCATCGCCATCCTCAGCGTCCTTTGCTTTCACTATCTTTCTATGGAAGGTCTTACGGCGCAGGGAAGCATCACCGACCGGTTGCAGCGTCTCGTCATTCTCGGTGGTACGGGCGTGGATCTCTTTTTCGTACTGTCCGGTTTTCTCATTGGCGGAATTCTGCTCGATGTCAAAGAGTCGCCTCGCTTTTTCAGCACCTTCTACATTCGTCGCTTCTTCCGTATCTTTCCGGTCTACTACGCTTGGATCACGGCGTACATCCTGGTCGCCGCTTTCGGCGGAAAACGCCTGCTTGCACTTTCTCATTCTGGAAAAGCGCCTCCCCTCGACTTTGACATCTACAACCACTATCTATTCATTCAGAATTTTTTTCTCGACCGGTTGCACAACCTCGCTGGCTCCTGGTTCGATCACACATGGTCGCTCGCCGTCGAGGAACAGTTTTACGTCCTGATTCCGCTTCTCATCTGGCTGTTTTCCCGAAGGGCATTAAAGTTGTTTCTCTTTTTCGTTGTGTTCTCTCAGCCTCTGCTCCGCGTCCTTCTGTTCAAGACGGCCTGGGTCAGCGCCGGGTTAATCGGCCAACTGACTCTCACGCGCGCCGACGTTCTCGCGTTCGGCGTGCTGGCAGCCGTCTATTGGCGCGACGAGTCCACGCGCACTTGGCTGCAGAAAAATCCTCGCTGGATCTATGCCGCGCTGTTTATTTTATTCATCGGCTTCGCCGCCTTCTGGAAATGGTCGCCTTACGAGCGCGCCTTCGCGATGGAAGCCGTGGGCTTCTCGACGATCGCCATGTTTTATACAGTCCTGCTCGCCGCCGCCTTATGCATTCCGAACGGCCCGATCGCCGCTCTCACGCGTTCAAATCTTCTCCGTCAGATCGGGGCCGTTTCGTACTGCATGTACCTGATCCATCTGGTCGTCGACGTTGCTTGCCACGCCGTGATTCTTCACGCGACACCAAAAACTTCGAATTTGCGTGGTGCGTTCGTCACTGTATTTGCTGCCGTTTTGACCTTTGCAATCGCAAAAGTGTCGTGGGTGATTCTTGAACGCCCATGCCTTCGATTTGGCCACACATTCCGCTACGGACCTTGAGAACGCGCCATGACAGAAATCGTCCGCTGCCACTGGGCGCAAAAAGAAATCAACATTCCGTATCACGACGAGGAATGGGGCGTCCCGGTCCGCGACGACCGCGTGCTTTTTGAATTTCTGATTCTCGAAGGCGCTCAAGCCGGACTTAGTTGGGACACCATCCTCAAAAAGCGCGCCCGCTATCGCGAGGCCTTCGACAATTTCGATGCGCACAAAATCGCGCGTTACGACGCAAAGAAAGTCCGCGCGCTTCTCGCCGACCCGGGCATCATCCGCAACCGCCTGAAGATCGCTTCGGCAATTTCCAACGCGCAGGCGTTTCTAAAAGTTCAGGAAGAATTCGGCAGCTTTCATTCCTATCTCTGGCAATTCGTTGGCGGAAAACCCATCAAGAACGCCTGGAAACTCCACAAACAGGTTCCCGCAAGAACGAAACAGTCCGATGCCATGAGCAGAGACTTACAAAAACGTGGCTTCCGCTTCGTCGGCTCCACGATTTGCTACGCCTTCATGCAAGGCACCGGCATGGTCAACGATCATCTCGTCACCTGCTTCCGCTATCGCCAGGTAGCGTAGCCAGTCTTAGCTGCGCACTCGCCGGCGCTCGTTGTCCGCCATCACGGAAAAATTTCCACGTCAATTACGTGATACGGTTTTTCTCCCGCGCTTCCCACGCGGTGCGTGTACGCCCGCCCCGCTGCTTTGTGAAATCCAACCCGCCCCGGCACCACATCTCCCGGCGTGCTCCACTCACCCATGCCTTTGTCAGTCCACGGCTGCGACTTCGATTTGTCGCCGCTCAACTCCACGCTCACATTATCGTTGCTGTGCGTATGAAACAGCGCCACCTGCCCCACTGGAAACAAAACGTCCAGCACCCGCACATACTGGTTTTGCAAAACGGCATGATGATGTGGCTCCATCTCGACCGGCACCGGCTCGTGTAAACTTCCCAGCTCGTAGCTTTTTGGCGCCACCGGAATCGCCGCAGCCGTCGCGCCTTTCACTTCAATCTCAACCGTTTCCACCGGCGCATCCGTCAAATTCTCCGCCGAGTGCGTAACACTATCTCCCCAATAAATCTCGCCGGGCTTCCTCTGCGTCTCCTGCGTCTTCCCATCGGACGTCGTCACGCGCAAATGACTGCCCGTGATCGCAACCACCGCGCGCCCAGTGTGGCTGTGCATCGGCGATGTCGCGCGCGGCGCATAATGCACGCGCGTCACGCGAATCTGCTCGTTTTCAAATTCCACTTTTACTGTGTACCCCGCAGCCGCCGGTTCCTGCACTCGCACCGAAAAAACTCCCACCGCCAACACAAGTATCGCAACTTTTATCCCGTTCATCGGATTCCTCTTGCGCGAGCATATCCGCCACCGCAGCATGTTGCAACGCTTTCGCGTCCTCCGCAGCCACTTCCCGCGCGCTTGCGTTGCGTCAACTGCCAGCGTAGAGTTTCTAACTGTCTGCTTTCTGTTTTTCCTTTGAAATTTTTGTGCCCTTCGCCCTTGGGAGGGTATGTGTGAGCGAGGCTCGTGAATGAAATCGGTTGTCGTCGTAGGCGCGCAGTGGGGAGACGAAGGTAAGGGCAAAGTCGTTGACTATCTCGCGGGCTCGTTCGATTACATCGCTCGCGTTGCTGGCGGCCACAACGCCGGCCATACCGTCATCATCGGCAAGGAAAAACACGTCCTTCAGTTGATTCCCTGCGGCATTCTCCGCCCCAAGCAGCACGCCGTCATCGGCACTGGCGTCGTTATCGATCCCGCCGCTCTCGTCAACGAAATTGAAACGCTTGCCAAAAATGGTATCGACGTCAAAGGCCGCCTGCACATCAGCAATCGCGCTCATCTTATCTTTCCGTATCACCGCGAACTCGACAAAGCCGCCGAAGGCGCGCGCGGCGCAAATAAAATCGGCACCACTTCGCGCGGCATCGGCCCCGCTTACGAAGACAAAATGGCGCGCCGAGGCCTCCGCATGTGCGATCTTCTCGATCCCGCGCTCTTCCGCGAAAAAGCCGCTCGCGTCGTCGCCGAAAAAAATCGTCTCGCCAAAGGCGCGTATGGCGCGGACATAGACTTCTCGCACGATGTCGAAGAGACGTTGCGGCAGGGCGAAAAAATCAGCGGCTACATTTGCGATACCGCCGAACTCGTCAATCAAGCGCTCGATTCCGGCAAATCTGTTCTCTTTGAAGGCGCGCAAGGCACGATGCTCGATATCGATCACGGCACGTATCCCTACGTCACCAGCTCCAGCGCGATTTCCGGCGGTGCCACCACCGGCGTCGGCGTTCCCCCCACAAAAATCAAGCACGTCCTCGGAATCTCGAAAGCTTACACCACGCGTGTCGGCGGCGGCCCGTTCCCCACGGAAATGCCCGACCTCGACGCCAAAGCCATTCGCGAACGCGGCAAGGAGTTCGGCGCCGTCACGGGACGCCCGCGCCGGTGCGGTTGGCTCGATCTCGCCGTCTTGCGTTACGCCAAAATGATCAACGGCATCGATTCGCTCGTCGTCACCAAACTCGACGTCTTCGATACCCAGCGCGAAATTCAGGTCTGCACCGGCTACAAATACAAAGGCTCGCCGCTGGGCGAAATGCCCGCGCTCGCTGAAGAATACGAACACGTCACGCCCGTTTACAAAACGCTCCCCGGCTGGGAACAGGAAACCTACGGCGTCAAAGACGCTGCCAAACTTCCGAAAGCCGCGATCGACTACATGCGCTTCATCGGCGATTTCCTGCAAGTCGAAATCGGCATGATCTCCACCGGCCCTGAGCGCGACGCCACCATCATTCCCGAAGGCACCCTCCTCGCCCGCTGGCTGTAGCGCGCGCTTCTGCTCGCATTGGGGTTTATTACGTACCGCCGGCGGCATCTTGCCGGCGTTTCTCTCTTTTTGTTTTTCGATCTCGTAGGGCCCGCTTTCCGAAGCGGGCCGCTCCGGCAACACATCGCCCTCTTTATTTGGACTGCGGCAACCCCGCTGCCGCCTTTTGCAATCTTCGCCTCTCGCGAAGCGATCACGGGCCAGCCTTGCTGCCCCGGTCATCACCACACTCCTACTTGCATCGATCTTTTCCAGCTGCGAGTCATTCCTTCGATGCCTCCACGCTATACTGATTCCTTCATGCGCACCTTCGACGAAGCCCGCCGCGACATCGCCCGCGAACTCGGTCTCCTTGCGCATCCTACGTCGTTGCGGTGCGAGATCGTAGCTCTTGGCGATTCCCTCGGCCGCACACTCGCCAACGAAATCCGCGCCGATCGCCCTTACCCGCCCTTCGACCGCTCCATCCGCGACGGTTTTGCCGTCCGCGCCTCCGACGTCGCCGCCGGTGCAAGACTGAAATGCATCGGCGAACTCAAAGCAGGCGACACGCCGAAGATTTCCGTCACGCCCGGAACCTGCATACAAATCATGACCGGCGCCGCTGTCCCGCAAGGCGCAGACGCCGTTGTCATGATCGAGCACACACGCGCTGAAGCCGATTCGATCGTTTTCGATCGCACCGTCGCATCCGGGCTGCACATCGTGAAACGCGGCGCAGAAGCCGCCAGCGGTCATCCATTCGTCAGTCGCGGCACACGGATTGGATTTGCCGAAGTGGCGGCAGCCGCGCAAGTCGGAGCCGTTGAATTGGAGGTCTACCGCAAACCGCGCGTAGCAATTCTTTCCACCGGCGACGAAGTCGTTCCCGCCTCATCCACTCCCGGCGACTTTCAAATCCGCAACAGCAACGCCTACTCGCTCGCCGCCCAAGTCACGCTCCACGGCGGGGAACCTGTCGTCTTGCCAAACGCAAAAGATTCTGAAGACGATCTGCGCGAAAAAATCACGCAAGGCCTTCGCGAAGGCATGCTGATTCTTTCCGGCGGCGTCTCAGCAGGGAAGTACGACCTCGTCGAGAAAGTCTTGCGCGATCTCGGAGCAGAATTTTTTTTCGACGCCGTCGCCATCCGTCCGGGCAAACCAACTGTCTTCGCCATCTGCCTGGGCAAACCCGTCTTCGGCCTCCCCGGCAATCCCATCTCGACCATGGTCACCTTCGAGCTTTTTGCCTCGCTCGCCGTCCGAATGCTCTCAGGTGCGCCGCCCTCTCCTCTTCCATTTCTGCAAGCCCATCTCGGCGAGCCTCTCCACGAAAAAACCGGCCTGGCCCATTTTCTTCCCGCTCGCCTCGATTGGTCCGCCGTCACGCCAACGGTCAAGCCGCTCCGCTGGCAAGGTTCCGGCGACCTCGCCGCTGTCGCCAAATGCAACTGCTTCCTCTACATCCCCGCCGACCGCGCCGATTTCTCCCTTGGCGACCCCATTCTCATCCTGCCCCGCCGCGACGTCCTGTAGCACAGCCACTCCTGGCTGCGAAACCTTATCTGCCGCCCAGGCCAACACATCCCACCATGAATCTGTGTCGACTTTCCGGTAGCGTAGCCACTCTTGGCTGCGAAACCTTCTCCGTCCCCCAGGCCTAATCAATCGTGCGCAAGAGCTCATGCGCCATTTTCCCTAACTATCGGCACTGCCTACGAACTGTGTCTCTCGCCTCCGTTGCAATTTTCGCAGGCAAGAGTGCCTACGCTACTTTTTCGCCGCGCTCGACCATTTCCAGTCTCCTGGATCCCGGCACAAGCCTGCCTTCACAGGATTATTCTCGATATAAAGCCTGATCTTCGCTTCTTCCTCTGCGTTCCGAACCCAATGATCAAAGGACTCCCGCTGCCAGAACACCCTACCAGTCCTCTTGAGGATGCGATTCGCGCGATACGCGCTTACGCCTTTGATTCCCTCCATAATTTTGCTCAACGTCAACCGTGGCGTAATCAGCGCGTGCACATGATTTGGCATCACTACGTGTGCCCACAAAAAATATTGGTTCAGCTCTTTGAAACCTCTCAGGATTGTGGCTTCTACTTGCTCCGCGACTTCGGGCTCCTTCAACCACAATGGCCCGCAGTTCGGTTTGTCCAACAGCCTTTCTGCCCGCGCGAATCGAAGGTTCGGCGGCTCCTTGCTGTTCCGAATTGCATTTACGAAATCCGCGGGCAGCGACCCATACAGCCGCCAAGTCACAAAAAGCATTGCCCCTTCCGGATGCCAATGCGGAAGATTACGCTCATAGTACGTCATCGCGCCGGTACTCTATCACGCTTCGGTAGCGTAGCCACTCCTGGCTGCGAAAACCTCCAAATCGCCCGGGCCATACGCTTGCAGCAAAGACTGTCCGGTTACCTCCTCTGCTAAACTATCTGCAATGCCCAAACTGTCCCACTACTCATCTCGCGGCGACGTCCAAATGGTCGACGTCTCCAACAAAGCCGTCACCTCGCGCTCCGCCATCGCCCGGGCCTTCGTCAAAATGAAGCCTGCCGTCCTCGGCGCCGTTCGCAAATTAAAGAATCCCAAGGGCAATCCTCTCGAAGTCGCTCGCATCGCCGGTATCGCCGCCGCCAAACGCACCGCCGAGTGGATACCTCTTTGTCATCCACTGCCCCTCACTCACATTGATGTGACTGCTCGCCTATGCAAGAATGGCGTGGAGATTCGCTCCCACGTAGTGGCGGCCGCCCAGACTGGCGTCGAAATGGAGGCCCTGGTCGCCGTCGCTGCTGCGGCCCTCACGGTCTACGACATGTGCAAAGCCCTCGATAAAGGCATCGAAATTTCCGACGTGTTTCTCCTCGAAAAGACCGGGGGCAAGAGCGGTGACTTCCGTCGAAAAGCAGCGGCGAACGCAAAATCCGAAGTCCGGAGGAAGCGTTGAGCCCGCACGGCGGCAAAACAGTTCGGTTGCTGCTCGCGGACGACAATCCCCTCGTGCGCGATATCGTCATCAAGGGCCTCGAGTCGCATTGCGAAGTCATCGTCGCCACCGATGGCGCCGACGCTCTTCTTAAAATCATCGACGATCCGCCCGACGCCATTCTCTGTGACTTCAAAATGTCCGGCCTCGATGGCCGCCAGTTATTTGAAAAATTGCGCGGCCGCGAACAGACGCGCCACATCCCGTTTTTGTTCATGGCCAGCCGTGCGGACATCGAAGAACGTCTGCGCCCGCTCGTCGATGGCGTGGAAGATTTCATCGCCAAACCTTTTCTGGTAAAGGACCTCGTCCGCATCACGAAAAAAGTCGTCGATCGCCTGCACCTTGAAAAATTGCAGAAGCGTGCTTCGCGTCCCGGCGTTATTCAAGGCCGCCTCGAAGAGATGAGCATGATCGACCTCATGCAATCCCTCGAAATGGGCCAGAAATCCTGCCGCCTCATCGTTCATCACGGCGGCCTGCAAGGCGAACTCTACTTCGCATCCGGCCAGTGCCGCGACGCGAAAATCGGCAACGTCGAAGGCGACGATGCAGTCTACAAAGTCCTCCTCTGGTCCGCGGGCGAGTTTGAAATTGATTTCAACGCCGCGAACGCTTCGACGCGCACAACGACCACGCGCAACACTACCGGCCTTTTGATGGAAGCGATGCGCTTGATGGATGAAGCGAGTCGCGACGCGGTTCCCGCGCAGTAATCGCTTTCATGACCGCTAATCCCACTCCGCTCCGCGTTGCCGTCATCACCATCAGTGATTCCGTTTCCGCTGGGAAAAACGAAGACAAGTCCGGCCCCGCCGTCGTCGCGCGTTGTCGCGAACTCGGCTGGGAAATCAAATCGAGTCTCGTGATTCCCGACGATCCGCCCAGCATTCGCGAACAGCTCCGCGAATTCGCCGATTCTGGCCGCGTCGATTTGATTTTGACCACTGGCGGTACCGGCCTCAGTCCGCGCGACTCCACGCCCGAAGCCACCATCGCCGTCGCTGATCGTCTCGTCCCCGGATTCGCCGAAGAGATGCGCCGCAAAGGCATGGAAAAAACACCGCGCGCCATTCTGTCTCGCGCCGTCGCCGCTGTCCGCCACAAATCCTTGATCCTGAATCTACCCGGCAGCCCCAAAGGCGCCGTCGAATCCCTCGACGCCCTCGCCGACCTTCTCCCTCACTCCATCTCCATCATCCACGGCGCCCGCCACGACTAGCTTTTGACGCAGCCTTCAAATCTTGGGTTTATTTCGTAACGCCGGCTTCCAGCCGGCGATTTTTCTTTGTCGTCCCGCTATCGAGGAACTACGGGCAAGGTGACGGACGAAGGAGTGTGGTTCCAGTGATGAATCCTTATATGGCCAACGCCTGTTTTTGAGGAAGTGATTTCCGATTCGCCCGTCTGCATGTTGCGCGTAAAATGGGGCATAAACGCACCGGAAATTTGCACGCGTAGCCGGTGCCCCTTCTTGAAAACGTTGGACGTTAGCATACGATCCAGCGTCAGTTTGTAGACCTCATTTGGTTTCAATAATCCCGGCTTGGGCGATCCGTTTCGATAGCTCGCTCGTAAAACGTCCAATCCGGGGCTCATCAGATTGAACGCGCGTCCATCCGGATATACATCGAGAATACGCACCCACAAATCGAAATCGGGAACGTCCGCGGAAGCGTAAATCGTCGCCTGAATAGGCCCCGTAACCTCTGTGTCTCTTTCAAAAGGGAAGGAGTCGAACACCAGCACATCGTCACGGCCTTCCAGACTCCTGTAATCTCGGGCGCCAAATGCGTCGTAAGGGTCCTTCACAGGATGTCCGGGATCAGACGAAAGTTCCGAATACTCCGACGAGGACGCCGAAGTGTGTTCCAGCAGTGTACCCCCGCCCTTGTGACTAGGAGAGGAGAGAAAAAAGTCCGTCGCCTCCGCGCGCTTCAGCGGCCACGATTCTTCGTCGCGCCACTTGTTGTCGCCCATCACAAAAATATGAACCGGTTTTTCACGGTCGACGCCGTTGTCGATTCCTTTCAAATAGTGGTCCATCCAGCGCAGAATGATTTCGTCGTAATCCACTTTCGCGTCGGGACCGAAATCCAGATCGCCCGCCTTCGTACGTTCCAGTTCGCCGTGCGTCCACGCTCCGATGATCGTCTGCGTGCGCGGATCCTTTTCGCCTTTTCGCGCGGCGAGCAATCCATTGAAATTCGTCGTTGCGCCGTCGGGGCCGTACGCCTCGTCGTACCACCCGGAGATATTCAGCACCGCACAGTGAACGCGATCGTATTTGCCGCGCAACTCCGCAAAATCCCACCACGGATCGGCCGGTGGATGCGCAAGCCATTCGTAGTAAAACGGCGCAACTTCCTTGAAATCGGGTAAATCCCGCAACGGCAGGAAATTCTGCAATCGCTCGCGTTCCGTTTTCCATGCCGCCGCTGCTTCTTTGTACGTTTTTAGCCCAGGCAGGTTCTTCTTCGTGCGAATGTCCGGCGCGATGTTGAACCAGATCCAATCAATCCACGAGCCGTCGAACACGCCGCCGGAATAGAAAAAATTCCGTGGCGTGGAAAACGTCATCGCCGGCACCATCGCCTTCAAGTGGGGCGGGCTTTCGATCGCCGCGAGCCACTGCACCGCGCCGGGGTACGAAAGGCCAAATGTCCCGACGATTCCGTTCGACCACGACTGCGCTGCGGCCCACTCGATCGTGTCGTAGCCGTCGCGCCCTTCATTTCTGTAAGGATCAAACTCTCCGTCCGAAGCGTAACGCCCGCGCACATCCTGAATCACAACCGCGTAGCCGCGCGCGACCGCTTTATCAAACGTCGTCCATTCTTTCGGAGCATTTTCTTTGCTGTAAGGCGTGCGATAAACGAGAACGGGGGACTTTCCGTCTGCAGCAGGAAGCAAAACATCCGCGCGCAGCACAACTCCGTCTCGCATTTTTACCGGAACATCTTTTTGCAGGATTCGACTGCTTTGCGCGTTTGCTGATTCCGCTGCCCTGAAGAAAAATGTTGTACAAAGAAAAATCGCACAAACAAGTTGCCACTTTCCGCGCACCGCCACGCGCCGCTCGCGAAACTTACGCGCCATGCGTCGCGCGGAAAGACGCCAAACATTTCTGAGCGGTTTCAATTTCTGAAAAGCGGCTGCCTTCCTGTTCGATCAGATAATATTCAATGCCGCCGCCGTGTTCCGCCGCGTCGAAAAGTTGTTTCCACGGCGCGACTCCTTCTCCGAACAATACGGCGTAGCCCTTGTCTTTTTCCGGCGACCATTCCTTGCAGTGCATCGAGCGAATCCGGCCTGGATTCGCTTTGATCCATACAACCGGATCGGAGCCGGCTTCGATGCAGGTGCCGACATCGAGTTGCAGCATCACCGTGGGCTTTGTATTTTTCGCGAGAATGTCCATCGGTCGGGTGCCGGCTTCGCCGCGGAATTCCGCCTGATGATTGTGGTATCCGGCTCTTAATCCAGCCGCTTCGAGTTTCTCCGATGCAGTGTTGAGAATATCCGCGACGGTTTTCCACGCGTCGGGAGTTGAGCCTTCATGCGAACTCGCCATCACGACATATTTGCATCCGAGAATTTTATTCACTTCAACCGCGTGGCCGATTTTGTCCGCACTAAAATTTGCGCTGTCGTTGTGCGTGGAATAGCACCGGATGCCAAGGTCGTCGAGCAGCTTTTTCATTTCTTTGGCTTGCTCGACGGCCCATCCGTAGTACGGGCCGTAAAATTCGAGGCACTGGTAGCCGGCCTTGGCGACTTCGCGCACCGTGCCCATGGGGTCTTTGGCGAGCGCATTCCGGACGGAGTACATCTCGATTCCGACAGGAATCGTGCTGCTCGCGGGCAGCGCCAGCGCGGCGCGGAATCCGAGCGGCGCGAGTGCTGCCGTTGCGACGAATTCACGTCTCGACCACAGAGTTTTATTCATGTTTTGCTCCAGACCGCAGGCGGAGTTTACTACACGTTCGGGGCGCAGCGGAGTGGTTCGCGGTGTGTTATGTGATTGACGCGGGAGGCGGGGTCAGAAAGAATACTTGGACCATGGCGACGAAACTTTCTGACAAGAGGCTGGCGGTTTTAGGGGCGGGGAAGCTCGGCGGGATTTTGCTGCGCGCTTATCTGAAGCAAGGCTTGTTCGCGGCGAAGCGCGTGACGGCGACGGTAAAGCACGGCGAAAAAGCGGCTGCCATCGCGAAAGAACTTGGCGTCAGTGTGACGAACGACAACCGCAAAGCGGTGAAAGACGCGGACATTATTTTGCTCGGCGTGAAGCCGCAAGTTGTCGGCGATGTTTTGAAAGAGATCGCGCCGGAGCTCGGCGAAAAAACGCTGGTGATTTCCGTTGCGGCGTCGGTACCGACGGGTTATCTCGAAGAACGGCTCGGGAAGAAAATTCCAGTGGTGCGCGCGATGCCGAACACGCCGTCGGCGGTGGGCTGCGGCATGACGGGAATTTGCGCGGGCGCGCATGCGAAACCGGAGCACATTGAAATTGCGCTGGCGATGTTTAACGCGGTGGGCCGAACGGTAGCCGTGGATGAAAAGAACATGGATGGCGTCACAGCGCTATCCGCGAGCGGTCCGGCGTACGCGTACATCATCCTGGAATCACTCGCCGAAGCTGGAGTGAAAGTTGGACTTCCTCGCGATGTGGCAACTTTGCTCGCCGCGCAGACGATGAAAGGCGCGGCGAGTGTCGTGCTCGAGACAGGCGATCATCCTGCGCTGCTGAAAGACGCCGTGACCACTCCGGCCGGCTGCACCATCGACGGAATCATGGAACTGGAAGAAGGGAAGCTGCGCGTTACGTTGATCAAGGCCGTAGTCAAGGCGACCGAGCGCGCCGGCCAACTTCTCTTCGAGAAGTAGTTTCACCATGGCCGACGATCCCAACGATTCCGAGAAACTGACGCAAACGCAAAAAGACGTCCGCGACATGACGCTAAAAAGCGGCCTTGCCATGGAACTTCCATTGACCATCGTGGGAGCGATACTTTTGGGTGGTTTCCTCGGATACTTGCTGGATCGCTGGCTTCACAGCGCACCTTGGCTGATGATTTTGGGCGGCGCCTTTGGATTTGCGAGCAGTATTTTTGAAATTGTCCGGCGGTTTCGTCCCCGTTGATTTTTCGCATCGATGAATTCTCCCTTCTTCCAATCTGACGCCACAATTCCCGGCAGCCATGTAGTCCGCCGGATACAGTGGCTGACGATTGCATTTGGTGTAGCCAGCGCTGCACTGGCGCTTGCGCTGCGCCGCATGGATTGGGCCAAGGGGCTGTTCGGCGGAGCGCTGCTTGGCTGGCTGAATTTCCGATGGCTTCAGAGCGGAATCCGGGGCATTTTCGAAACCGCTCTTTCGCAGGCGAACGCCTCCGCGGGGCGCGGTGAAGCGCCTGTAAGCGGCGCCAATTCAGCAACTTCCGGAATGCTTCGAGCTTTCGCGATGCTCCTCCGCTACGCTTTGGTGGCGCTCGGAGTCTATGTTATATTTATCTATCTGCACGTTCCCCTGGTTAGCATCGGTTTGGGATTGTGCGCGCTAGTCGCGGCCATCATTACGGCAAGTGTGTGGGAAGCCTTACAACCTGAAATTTGAGTAGTTCACCCTGCGAGGGCCCAGAGACGATGGAAGAACACGTCAGTCCAGTTACCCACTTCATGAACCACTACCTCGGTTCGATTGCACTTTCCATTCTGAATGCACTGCACATCAAGCCGGAAAATGCCGCTGAACCAATTCCACAGCACGTAGTGATGGCACTCTTGGTGCTGGTAATCTTGACCCTGTTTGGCGTGATTCTTCGCTCACGGCTGTCTGTAGAAAAGCCCGGCGCGACACAGCAAATCGCGGAGTTGCTGCTGACCAATCCCATGCGCGTCGGAATTCGCGACGTTCTGGACGAAGCCGGCGGACACCATGGCCGTAGTTTTGTTTCGTTTATTGGTACGATCAGTATTTTCGTGCTGACTGCCAATCTAATGAGTCTGTTTCCTTTGTTTTCCGCACCCACAGCAGACAAAACCGTGACACTTGGCTGCGCATCGCTTGTATTTCTTTACTTCAATTTTCAAGGAATTCGGCACATCGGTTTGGGGCACTACCTGAAGAACTTTACCGCGGGAACTCCGATCTGGATCGCCTGGCTGATTTTCCCACTGGAAGTATTCAGCGCTTGTGCTCGAGTGCTTTCGCTCACTGTTCGTTTGTTTGCAAACATCCTAGCCAGCGATCAGATTTACCTCATTTTTGTGAGCTTGCTTTCCGGTGTTGCCACCTGGGCCTGGCACAAATCCCCGGCACTCGGTGTGGCGTTCGGCATATTCCCTGCGTTAATTCCTCTGGCATTTATCGCATTGCACCTGCTGGTGGCGTTCATACAGGCGTTTATTTTCACGGCGCTGCCTTCGGTTTACGTCGGATTGGCAACGGCGGAAGAGCACTAAGAAGATTTGCCCCAGTTGTTTGGGGCAATAGTCGCTCCAGTGTGAGGCCGGCTGCACGGTGTCCGGCAACCACCTCCTGGCGGCAATTCATAAGGAGGCAGTACATGAAGAAGTTGAGCATGTTGTTGACTGCAATCGCGGGCGTGGCCCTTTTGGCACCGGCAGCGTTTGCGCAGGGTGGTGAAGCTGCAGGAGCTAGCAAGAGCGGCGCTGCATTGGTGATCGCGGCAATCTTCGGCGTCGGCATCGCGGCATTTGGCTGCGGACTGGGCCAGGGCCGGATCGGCGCTGCGGCTCAAGAAGGCATCGCGCGCAATCCGGGAGCGGCGAAGAGCATGTTTATCCCGATGCTTCTGGCGCTGGCATTCGTCGAAACGTTGGTCCTTCTGACCTTCGTGACGGTATTCATAGTCAAGTAAAGCTACAAGCATGATTTACCGCCCCTCCAGCTTCTGCCGGAGGGGCTTTTTGTTTGGTTGAGTCGTAGTTAACCATAATCGCCCCCCCCTCCCCCTTTTTTTTGGAAGTGTTGATTCTAAAGGCAGATAAAGTCGCGTGTTTTGTCGCAGATACGCAAGTGTTCATTCTAAAGGTGGTTAGCGGCGGATTTTGCGGCCAAAACACGGCAAAACGCGGAGTTCGTCCACAAGTGTTGATTCTGCAAGGGTTAGAAGAATGGGCGAAAGCGAGAAGGGGGTCCAACTCGCAGTTGGCCCCTGCGGACTTCGCGCCAAAAGAAAAAGAGCGCCTGCGGCGGGCAGACGCTCTCACAAAGATAGTATAGCACGGGTGTCAAGGGCCTTGGAGTCCTGTTCCTACATGCATGCGGTTGGTGGTAGCGGCCTAGGCAGGTTGCTCTGACCTCGGCGCGGATTCAGTTGGCACGGCCCTTACAGGGTAGACCCTGCCAAGGTAGACCCTTATAGGGTAAACAAGAGTGGCGCGCTACTTACTTGATGGAGCCGATGAGGGCTTTTTGGTTGAGGAGGAAGTTGAGCGTACGGGAAGGAGCGAGGCCGAAGTAAATTGTGCCTGCGACGGTGACGCAGAGAACAAGAGTGGCGGTCAATGGGAAGCGAACCGGAGCGATGGCGGCTTCGGGCTTGGGTTCGCGCATGTACATGTAGACGATGACGCGGAGGTAGTAATAGGCACCGATGATGCTGTTCACGGCCATGATGATGGCGAGCCAGATGAGCTTGGAGTGAACAGCGGCGGTAAAGACGTAGAACTTTCCGAAAAAGCCCGCCGTGACGGGCAAGCCGAGGAGCGAAAGCAGGAATACGCTGAGAGAGGCGGCGACCCAGGGTTGGCGTTCGCCGAGGCCTGCGTAGTCGTCGAGCGAAAGATGCTTTTCGCCGGCGCCACCGATTTGAGAAACGATGGTGAAGGCGCCGACTTTTACGAGGGCGTAGCTCAACAAGTAGAAGAGAATTGCCGCATAAGCGGGACCGGCAAGCGCGGGATCGTCCGCTGCCATAGAAGTGACAGCGGCAAAAGCGACAAGGATGTAGCCGGCATGAGCGATGGAGCTGTAAGCGAGGAGGCGCTTGACGTTGGTCTGAACGAGAGCGCCGAGGTTGCCGAGAAACATGGTGAGAGCGGCGAGTACCCAGAAGGCCCAGAACCAGTAATGGGTGGCGGCAGGGATGCTGACGAAGATGCGGAGCATCAGGGCGAAGGTAGCGGCCTTGGGCCCGGCTGCGAAGAGAGCTGTGACAGGCGTAGGAGCGCCTTCGTAGACGTCAGGCGTCCATATCTGGAAGGGAGCGGCGGCCACTTTGAAGCCGAGGCCAATCAAAATCATGGCAAGGCCAAGCTTGAGGTAGCTGCTGTTGCTGTCCGCGCTGGCCATGGCCGAGATCATGGTGGTTTGCGTTGCGCCATAGACGAGAGCGATGCCGTAGAGGAAAAACGCGGTGGCGAACGATCCGAGGAGAAAGTATTTGAGAGCGGATTCGCTGGACTTGAGCGAATCGCGGCGATAGCCGGCGAGGATGTAGCTCGAGATGGAGCTCATTTCGAGGCCGACGAAAGCGGTGAGCAATTCCTGCGCGGAAGCGAGGACGCCCATACCGGCCGTGGCGAAGAGGAGCAGGGCAAGAAATTCCGGCGAATCGAGGTTTTCGCGCTCGAGATACGACTCCGAACCGAGCACCACGAGGAATGTGACTGCGCCGAGGAGCAAGTGGAAGAAGAGGCTGAAGCCGTCCGCGCGAACAAGTCCGGAGAAGCCCGGGCCGTAATTCCACGCCGAGACGACGGAAAGAGCGGTGCCGCCAAGCGCGCCGACGAGCGCGAGAAACGTGAAGAAGTGGCGGTTTTTGAGGAACGGCTGGAGCAGCATGATAAAGACGCCGAAAGTGCACCAGACAAGCTCCGGCAGAACGATGTAGAGATCAGCGGTGGTGGGCATGCCGAGATTCATTTAGCGAGTGCCGGACCTTTCGAGAGAAATGGAGGCCAAGTGCGAAGAGCAAGCCGAGTCGGATGGGTTGGCGCAGCCCCTTACAGGGTAAACCGGGTTGGCGGTGCTACCGGAGCGAACTTGAAGCACGGTTGTAGTTGATTTTGTTGAGTTTGAGGCGTTAGAGCAGGTTTCGCAGGCCCTTACAGGGTAAACAGGAGTGGCTACGCTACCGGCATTTTGGGGCGCCATATCGCCGGGGCGAACCATTTGCTGGCGGATGGTTTCGGTGGCGGTGGCGGTGCGACGCGTAAGGTAAGCGGAGCCGACACCCATCCAGAGAGTGACAGCAGCCATGGCGAGAAGGATGCCGCGCTCGCGAGCGCTGGTGTCCGGCAATTCCTTGTTGTGGGCGTGAGTGACTTCGCCGAAGAAGACGCGCTGATAGGCCCAGAGCAAATAGCACGCCGAGAGGATGACGCCAGAAGCGGCCCAGGCGGCCCACTTCCAGTTCGCGGCGTACGTGCCGAGAAGGATCAAATATTCGCCGACGAAGCCATTGAGAATCGGCAGGCCGAGCGAAGAGAGAGCGGCAAAAAGGAAGAAGGCCGAGAGGCGCGGCATCGGAGTGGCGAGGCCGCCGTACTCGGAAATTTCGAACGTGTGGCGGCGATCGTAAAGCATGCCGACCAGCAAGAAGAGAGCGCCGGTAGAGATGCCATGGGCGAGCATCTGGTAAATGGCGCCCTGCATCCCGATGGTGCCGAAAGTGAAGATGCCGAGAACGACGAAGCCCAAGTGGCTGACGGACGAGTACGCGACGAGCTTTTTGAGGTTGGGCTGAACGAGGGCGACGAGCGCGCCATAAATAATGCCGATGATAGCGAGCGCTGCGACGTAAGGCGCCGCCTTGCGCGATGCAGCAGGGAAGAGCGGCAAGCAGAAACGCATCATACCGTAGGTGCCCATCTTGAGGAGCACGCCGGCGAGGATGACGGAACCGGCCGTGGGCGCTTCGACGTGCGCGTCGGGCAGCCATGTGTGCAGCGGGAAGAGCGGAACTTTAATGGCGAAAGCGACAAAGAATGCGAGGAAGAGAAGCAGTTCGGCGGTGCCGACGACACCTGGTGTAGCGGAGCCAAGAAGCCCGGGATTCGCCTGCAGGGCTTGTTGGACAAACGGCAAGTCAAAGCTGCCAGTCAGGTTATAGAGCCAGACGATGCCGACAAGCATGAGGATGGAGCCGCCCATGGTGTAGAGGACGAATTTGACGGCGGCGTAAATTTTGCGGCCGTGGCCCCAAATGCCGATGAGGAAGGCCATCGGGATGAGCATCACTTCCCAGAAGAGGAAGAAAAGGAAAAGATCGAGCGAGAGGAAGACGCCGACTATACCGACTTCGAGCATCAGCAACACGACGAAAAATTCCTTGATGCGCTCGTGGATGCTGTTCCATGAAGCGATGACGGAGATCGCAGTCAGGAACGTGGTAAGGATGACGAGGAAGACGCTGAGGCCGTCGACGCCGAGGTGATAGTTGATGGGCGGCGCGGAAATCCAATGAAAATTTTCCTCGAGCTGGTAGCCGGAAGCGCTGAAATCCATTTTGCGGAGCAGCAAGAGCGAGAATCCGAATTCGAAGACAGAGACGCCGAGGGCGAGGCCCTTGATAAATTTGTGATCGTCGCCGCGAAGAACGAGAAGCGCGAGGGCGCCAACGGCAGGGATGAGGATGAGGCTCGTGAGCAGGCTAGGCAGCATCATTGCGCACCTCCTGCCAGGGCCCGGATGGCGGGCCAGAAGACGATGATGAGGATGGTGAGCGCTCCGACGACGACCCAGACGGCGTAACTGCGGGTGTTGCCGGATTGCGTGCGGCGGGAGACGTCGCCGGTGGCGGTGGCGCCGTGGGCGATGCCGTTCACGGTGCCGTCGATGGCTTCGACGTCGATGATTTTCCAGAGAACGTTGGTGGAGATGGCGAGGAGCGGTTTGACGATGGCGGCGCCGTAAGCTTCGTCGACGTAATACTTGTTGTAGAGCGTTGTGTAGATTGGCTTGAGAGATTTGGCGATTTCGGCGGGTTTACCGGGCTGTTTTAAGTAGAGCCAGAAAGCGGTGAGCAAGCCGATGAGCGCAGCGACGACGGCGACGACAGCGAGAGTGAGCTCGAGGCTATGCGCGGCGGCTTCGGAGAGAGCGGCTTCGCCTTCGGCGTGGCTTGCGCCAAAGACCGGTGCGAGGAAGGCGGTGAAGTGGTCTTCGCCGCCCCAGAAAGAAGGCGCAGCGAGCCAGCCGCCGATGATGCTAAGGACAGCGAGAATCACAAGAGGGCCGAGCATGCTCCAGGGGGATTCGTGCACGTGGACATGATGTTCGTCATAGCGCTGCTTGCCATGGAAGGTGAGAAAGATGAGGCGGAACATGTAAAACGAGGTTAGCAATGCCGTGAGCAAGCCGACAACATAGAGAGAATGCCAGCCGCCTTCGCGCTGGAACGCCTCGCCGAGAATCGCGTCCTTGGAGAAGAAGCCTGCGAGCGGCGGGAAGCCCGCGATGGCGAGCGTGGCGATGAGCATGGTCCAGTAAGTGACTTTGATTTTTTTGCTGAGGCCGCCCATGTGAAGCATGTTCTGTTCGCCACCCATGGCGTGAATGACAGAGCCGGCTGCGAGGAAGAGAAGGGCTTTGAAGAAGGCGTGGGTCATCAAGTGGAAGATGCCCGCGCTGAAGGCGCCAACGCCGCAGCCGAGAAACATGTAGCCGAGTTGCGAGACGGTGGAATAGGCGAGAACTTTTTTGATGTCGGTCTGGACGAGGCCGATGGTAGCGGCGAAGAAGGCGGTGGCGCAGCCGACTGTTCCGACGACGATGAGTGCAGTATCCGAGTGCGTGAACAAAATGTGTGAGCGGGCGACGACGTAGACGCCGGCGGTGACCATCGTGGCGGCGTGGATCAAAGCGCTGACGGGCGTAGGGCCTTCCATGGCGTCGGGGAGCCAGACGTACAAAGGAAGCTGTGCGGATTTGCCGCAGGCGCCGGTGAAGAGAAGAAGGCACGCGACGGTGAAGGTGCCGAAGACGCCCCAGGATTCATGCGACCAGGGCGCGGCTTTGGCGAAGAGTTGCGTGAAGTCCAGCGTGCCGAAAGTTTTGAAGAGCAAAAACATGCCGAGCATGAAGCCGAAGTCACCAATGCGATTGACGATGAAGGCTTTCTTGCCGGCGTCGGAAGCGGATTTTTTGAGGAAATAAAAACCGATGAGCAAATAGCTGGCGAGGCCGACGCCTTCCCACCCGACGAAGAGGAGAACGTAATTGGCGGCGAGGACGAGAATGAGCATGAAGAACATGAAGAGGTTGAGGTAGGAAAAGAAGCGGTAGTAGCCGCCTTCATGCGACATGTAGCCGGTGGAGTAGATGTGAATCAGGAAGCCGACGCCGGTGACGACGAGGACCATGATGACGGTGAGCTGGTCCATTTGAAGGTCGAAGCCCGCGCGGAAGGAGCCGGCGACGATCCAGTCGAAAAATTCCTTGTGAACGAGCTGCTGACCGCCGGCGAAAAATTCGCGGACGGCTTCGAGTGCGGCGAGGAAGGAGAGGCCGGTGGCTGAGAGCGCGACGGTGTTGACGATTTTGTTCGGCCAGTTTTTGCCGAAAAGGCCGTTGGTGGCCGCGCCAAGGAGAGGCAGCAGCGGAACAATCCAGAGGATGTCGAGTATCGGCGTAGACATTAGAGTTTGAGCAGGTTCACTTTCTCAATGTTGAGCGACTGGCGATTGCGCTGGGTCAAGATGATGATGCCGAGCCCGACGGCAGCTTCCGCCGCCGCGACCACGATGACGAACAAAACAAAAACCTGGCCATGCACTTTGCCGAAGGCCTGGCTGAAAGCGACGAAGGCGAGATTGACGGCGTTGAGCATCAGCTCGATGGACATGAAAATGGTGATGATGTTGCGCTTGAAGACGAAGGCGACAGCACCGAGTCCGAAGAGGACGGCGCTGAGGATCAAATAATATTGCGTCGGGACCATGCTATTTCTTCTCCCGCTGGGCGAGGACGAGCGCACCCAGGATGGCGACGAGAATCAGGAACGAGGTCAATTCGAACGGATAGACGAAATCCTTGAAGAGCATGGTGGAGATTTGCTCGGTGGCTTTGGGGATGAATACCGGAGCGGGGGCGCTGATGCTCGCGTCGGGCCTGATGACCAGGGCGGCGAGCGAAGCGGTGAGCGCAAGCGCGAGCGGAAGGCCGGCGAATCTGGCGAGCTTCGAAAAATCGGTGTGCTCTTCTTCGCCCGCGTTCAAAAGCATGATGACGAAGATGAAGAGAACCATGATGGCGCCGCCGTAAACGATGATCTGGACCGCGGCGACGAATTCGGCGCCCATGAGGAGATAGAGTCCCGCGAGGCAGACCATGACGACGATGAGCGAAAGGGCACTGTGAATCGGATGCTTCTGGAACACCAGGCTGAGCGCGCCGAGGACGGCGAGTCCGGCAAGGACGAAGAAGATGAGGAGCACGGCGCTCATGGATGGCTCCGCCACAAAACAACCGCGGCCGTGACGATGACGTTTGCGATGGAGACGGGGAGAAGCAGCTTCCAGCCGACGTTCATGAGCTGGTCATAGCGAAGGCGAGGCAGCGTGCCGCGCGACCAGACGTAAAAGAAGAGAAAGACGAAAACTTTTGCGGTGAACCAGAAGATTGGCTGGATGAAGTCGTTGACTCCGGGCAAAGCGATGAGAGTGCCGCCGATGGCGAACATCGCGAAACCGACAGCGGGAAGAATCAGTTTGCCGAAAATGGTTTCGTACTTGATGCCATCGTAGATGACCCAGAGGCCGAAGGGAATCAGCGTGATGCTGGGGATGAAGTGGGTGATGTAAAAGAACTTTGTATCGGGGAAGGGAGAGAGCCAGCCGCCGAAGAAAAGAATCGTGGCGAGGCAGGAAACGGTGATCATCGCGGTGTATTCAGCGATAAAGAACATGGCGAACTTGAAGCTGGCGTATTCGGTGTGGAAGCCGGCGACGAGTTCGGATTCGGCTTCGGGCAAGTCAAACGGAACGCGATTGGTTTCTGCGATTGCGGATGTGAAGAAACAGATGAAGCCAATGATTTGCGGGAAGAGCAAACCATTGCGCGTCCACGCAAAGAGGTTCCAGCCGAGGAACCCGATGCCCCATTTGCCGTGGTCCTGCTGCTCAATGATGGATTGGAGGCTAAAAGTATTCGCCATGAGGAGCACGCCGACGACGGACATGGTGAGAGCGAGCTCGTAGCTGATCATCTGGGCGGAGCTGCGTAAGCCGCCGAGCAGGGAATACTTGGAGTTGGAGGCCCAGCCGGCGAGGGCGATGCCGTAAACGCTTAGCGCTGTGATCGCGAAGAGAATCAGCAGGCCGATGTCCGGATTAACGATCCAAAAGTAGATTTTCTGGCCGAAAATTTCCAGGGGCCGAGGGCTGAAGGGAATTACGGCGAGGGCCGTCAACGAAAGCGCAAGCGCGAGGAACGGAGCGAGGTAATAGACGAACCGGTCCACGCCGGCAGGCGTCGGGTCTTCCTTAAAAAGAAATTTCAGGCCGTCGGCAGCGGGCTGCAAGAGACCGTGCGGGCCGACGCGGTGCGGTCCCCAGCGGGACTGAATGTGCGCAACGACTTTGCGTTCGAACCAGGTGAGATAGGCGTTCACCGTGAGAACGATGAAGAGGAGCAGCGCGATCTTGACGATCGCGATGATCCAGAAAGCGTTTTGCTGAAGGAAGCTGATCACGATTTCGCCTGCGCCTCCGGAACGGATTCAATGGCCTGGCAATAGCGGCCGAGCGTGCCGCTAGTGAAAAGGGAATCCTGCGCGGGCTTGATCAAGCCGACGGGAACATCGTAGGCTGCGTGACCATTTTTCTTGACGGCGGATTGCGTCTCTTCCGCGGTGCCGGTAAGCAGGCCGGTGACTTCGACGTCGTAACCCGGGACAGATTTGCGAATTTCTTCGAAGACGCCACCCGGTTGCTTGTAATGGAACGCCTTGCCGAGGCCCAGTTTTTCGAGTTGGTGCGAAAGAATGCGGAGCAGGTCGAAGTCGCTACGCGCGCCCATCACTTCGGCGGCTTTATGGAGCGGCTGAATTTCGCCGCTGGTGTTCGTGACGGTGCCGGTTTTTTCGTAAGCGGAAACGGCGGGGAAAACTATGTCGGCCTGCTTCGCGGTTTCCGTCATAAACATTTCATGGACGATGACGAGTTCGGCTTTGCCGCGGCCGTAGCCAAGCGTGCCGAAATGCGCAAGCGGATTGGCGCCCATCACGTACAGGGCTTTGAGACCGCCGTTTTGCGCAGCTTCGACCATTTGCGGAGCAGTCATACCGGACTTCTGAGAAATTTTTCCGCCCCAGAGGTGCTCGAAAGCTTCGCGAGATTTGTGATCGTCGAGATTTGCGTAGCCGGGCAGGCGATCGGGCAGGACGCCCATGTCGGCCGCGCCGCGCGAGTTGGAATAGTCGCCAAGGGTCAAGTAGCGAGTCTTGCCTTGCAAGCTGTTGCCAAGAGCTACGACGCCAGCAATCGCGGATCCCGTGAGTTCTGCGCCGAAGACAATGGCGACATCGGATTCGGCAGAGAGCGCCGATTTGAGCGCGTTCAGTTGATCCGCCGCAGCGCCCGCGATTTGGCCTTCGCTGCCTGCGAGATAACGGACGGCGGCAGCTTCCTGGCCGGCAGCAACCTTGACGAAATTCTTCGCCTTTCGCTTTAGCTTGATGTCGCGCGAATTGATGATGAAGAGCTTCAGCCCATGGTGGCGAATGCCGCTACGAATCTGCCACGCGACGAGCGGATTCTGATTCGTCGGGTCGTTGCCGATGAGCAGAACCGCTTTTGACTTGTAGAGCTGCTCCATGGTGAGCAGAGAATTTTTTGCGTTTTCGCCGAGCGCGGTGAGCAGGCCAGTGTAATCGGTGGTGCGATGGTGATCGATGTTGTTCGTGCCGACGGTGACGCGCGCAAGACGTTGGAAGAGATAGTTTTCCTCGTTCGAAGTGCGATTCGAGCCGATGAAGCCGATGGAATCGGCGCCATGAGCATCGCGCACCGCTTTGAGCCTCGCGGCGGCGGTCTGCGCGGCTTCTTCCCAGCTTACGGGGAGGAGCTTGTCGCCCTTGCGGACGAGCGGCTGCTTGATGCGTTCCGGGTGCTTGGTAAAGTCAAAACCGAAGCGGCCTTTTACGCAGAGAAAATCGTTGTTGATGCCGCTCATGTCGCGGTTGTTGGCGCGGAGAATCTCGTGATTGCGCACGCTGAGGGTCGTTTTGCAGCCGTTCGAACAGTGCGTACAAATCGTGGAGACGTATTCCATTTCCCACGGACGCGTCTTGTAGCGATAGGTGCCGCTGGTGAGCGCGCCGACGGGACAAATGTCAATGCACATGCCGCACTCTTCGCACTCGAGGTGATCTTCCAAGTTGGGAATGATCACGGAGTTCGCGCCACGCATGCCGACGCCAAGCGCCTTCACGTCCATGCCTTCATCGCACACACGCACGCAGCGGAAGCACAAGATGCAGCGCGGGGCATCGTAATAGACGAGTTCCGACCACTTTTCTTCGGGCCGGTGAATCTTTTCTTCCACGAAGCGGCTGGAATCCGCGCCGTAGCGGAATACCATGTCCTGCAATTCGCATTCGCCGCCCTTATCGCAAACGGGGCAGTCCAATGGATGATTTGTCAGAAGAAATTCGAGAACGCCTTTGCGCGCTTGCTTGATTTGCGCCGTGTCGGTGCGGATGACCATGCCTTCGGCAGCCGTCAACGTGCAGGCGGTCTGCAACTTCGGCATTTTTTCGACTTCGACGAGACACATACGGCAGGCAGCCTGCAGCGAAAGTCCAGGGTAGTAGCAAAAAGAAGGGACTTCCGTGCCCATGCTCTTGGTGACTTCAATAATCAGCTTGCCCGCGGGAACCTGCAGGTCGCGGTCATTTATTTTGATGTTGACTAGCTTTTGATCCGCCATGATCCCTTACCGCGCCCCGAGCAAGAGTGCGTCGCTTGCTTTGGTGTAGGCGCAACGTCCGACCAAATGATCCTCAAATTCGTTTCGCCACTTTTGCACGATGCTGATTGTGGGCAACGCGGCGGCGTCACCGAGCGGGCAGAAGGTGCGGCCGAGCATGTTCTGCGCAAGCTCTCCGACCAAGTCGATGTCTTCGCTGCGGCCAAGGCCCGCATGGAAGCGTTCCAGCATTTTGCGGAGCCACGTTGTCCCTTCGCGGCAGGGAATGCACCAGCCGCAGGATTCGTGCGCGTAAAA
>Ga0070734_10000794_pt1 | contig 56241 bp, 47 predicted proteins | sample Coa_R1_8_FD_66444 | JGI IMG/M metagenome (GOLD analysis project Ga0070734, IMG submission 66444) | Surface soil microbial communities from Centralia Pennsylvania, which are recovering from an underground coalmine fire - Coalmine... | ecosystem: Environmental > Terrestrial > Soil > Unclassified ...
GCGCAGGGCCTGCCAGCGGTCGAGGAAGGCCGCCACCAGGCGCCTGCCGCTGGCGTCGCGGCCGTCGGGCTCGACCCACTCGAACCCGGCGAAGCCGAGCGCCCCGACGCCCTCGGGTCCGCTGCCGGGCCGCCTCGGCGCCGGCGCTCGACCGGCCGCGATCGCGCGCGCGGCGGTCAGGATCTCGGCGCCGGCCGGATCGTCGGGGCTCATGCGGTGGCTCTCGGGGAGGCCGAGGGCGATGCGGCCCAGGTCGCGAAAGACGCTGCCGGCCCGGATCGCCGGCAGCTGATCGGCGTCGCCGATCAGCACCAGGCGCGCCTCGGGCCGCAGCGCGCGCACGAGCTGCTCGGCCAGGGCCAGGTCGACCATCGAGGCCTCGTCGACGATCACGCCCGCCTGGGGCAGGCGGTTGTTCTCGTGGTGGCGGAACGCGCCCCCGCGCAGCGACCGTCGGGCCGAGAACCCGAGCAGGCGATGCAGCGTCCCGGGGGCGGGGATCTCCGGCCCGTCGGCCGCCAGCGCCTCGGCGACCCGGTTGGCCGCCTTGCCCGTGGGCGCCGCGACGGCGATCTCCTCGGGCGACATCCCCAGCGCGCGCCAGGCGCGGATGATGCCGCCGATGAGCGCCGTCTTGCCGCTGCCGGGGCCGCCGGTCACGACGGTCAGCGGCCGCTCGATGGCCGCCGCGATGGCCGCTCTTTGCGCGGCCGTCCAGCGCCGGACGGACTGCTGGCCCGACGCCGCGGCCAGCGCCGCCGCCGCGTCGCCCTGCCGCAGAAGGGGCGCCGCCAGGCGGGCGCCGAGCGCGTCGCAGAGCCGCAGCTCGAGGCGCAGGTCGCGCTCCTGATACAGCCACGCCCGCCCCGAGGGGCCATCGACGACGCGATCCACGATGAATGGCCGGTAATCGCCGGGCCGCCCGACCAGCGGCTCGAGCCCCGGGTGTGCGTCGAGGCGCGCCGCCAGCGCCGCCGTGGCGGCGCGATCCTCGGCGCCGGCGCCGAGCCGCGCCAGCCGCGCCTCGAGCCCGACGCCGAGGTCGAGGCGCGTCGCCCCTTCGGCGCGCGCTTCGCAGGAGGCGAGCACCAGGAGCGCGAACGCCCGCCGCTCGGGCGCGGGAAGTCCCTGCGGCCAGCGGGCGGCCTCGAGCGCCAGGTGAAGCCCCCCCGGGTCGACGTCGCCGGTCGCGAGGCCGGCGGCCCACTCCGGGGGCCAGCGCCGGTCGGCCGTCACCGTCGGGCCGCTCACGCCGCTCCCTCCGCCGCCAGCCGCTGCGCGATGTCGGCCTCCCAGGCGACGAGCTCGTCGAAGCTCGGGCGCCGGCCGCGGATCGCCCCCCGCTCGGGGAGGCCGCGCACGAAGAGATACAGCGTGCCGCCGAAGCGCGCCGCGTGGTCGGCGGCGCTGGTGATGCGGAGCATCTTCACCAGCGCCAGCGCGTAGAGCTGCTCTTGCAGGGCGTAGTTCTTGACGACGTGCGCCTCGACGGCGCCCTCGTCCCAGGTCGGGAGCCGATCGGTCTTCCAGTCGCCGAAGTAGACGCGCCCCTCGTGCTCGAACAGCAGGTCGACGAACCCTTTGACGAAGCCGCGGCCCGCGCCGCCGGCCGTCTCGGGGAACGGGTAGAGGAACTCCATCTCGCGCGCGACGCGCGGGGCGCGCCAGAGACCGTCGAGCACGCCGCCCAGCGCGTCGCCCGGCGCGCGGCCCAGCTCGCGGCCCAGCTCGCGGCCGACGACCGGCAGCGGCACGGTCAGCGCTGCGTGCGCCATGCGGGCGGCGGCCGCCAGCTGCCGCGGATCGCGCCCGTGCCGGCGCAGCGTCGACTCGAGCACCTCGCGCACGTCCGCCCGCGCCGCCCAGGCCTCGAATCCGCCGCCCTCCCTCAGCGTCTCCAGCGGCACCCGCTCGAGCAGGTCGTGGACGAAGATGCCGGCGCGCGCGCCGCCCGGCAGATCGTCGTCGGCGAGCGCCGGCGTCTCGGTCGTCTCGTCGTGAATCTCCGTGGGCGGGCGGTAGCCCCCCTCGGCGTGCTTGATCCGGCTGTAGGAGGTGATCGTCGGACCGTGCCGCTCGGCGGCCAGGCGCGCCAGATCCGGCGCCGGGGCCGGCGCCGATGTCGAGGTCCGCTTCTCGACCTCCGGCCGCCAGGCCCACATCTCCATCGTGACCTTGGGCCGCCCGCCGTCGCCGGTGGCGCGGGGATCGATCGGCACGTCGCGCACCTCGAAGTGCCGGCGCTGCGTCTCGTCGGCGCGCAGCGCGCGCAGCCGCCGGTTGACGTGGCTGTACCCGCCCGCGATCTTCCACAGCTCCGCCTCCTGCCCCTTGCCGCCGTCCCACGGCGGGTTCTCCTCGGGGTCGGGCGAGAACGGCAGATAGATCCGCCGGCGGGCGCGGGTCAGGGCGACGTAGAAGAGGCGCTGGTCCTCGCTGGCCCGCTCGTCGGCCACCGCCTTCGTGATGCGCTCGAGGCGCGGGCGGCCGGCGATCGCCACCCTGACCCCCGCCTCGGTGTAGTGGCGCACCCCCCGGTTGGGCGAGGGGCTGTAGCCGCCGTAGAGAAAGACCACCTCGGCCTCCAGCCCCTTGGCCTTGTGCATGGTCATCACCTGGACGGCGTCGCGGTCGCTCTCCAGGCGCTGGACGTTCCCTTCCTCGGGGTCGGGGACCACCAGCCCGTCGCACAGCGCCGACAGCCGGCGGGCCACGTCGGAGAGCGGCCGCGCCGCGCGCGCGTCCTCGACGGCCAGCACCTCGAACAGGTGGCGGATGTTGACCAGCCGCCGCGCGCTCTCGCTCCCGAACAGCTCGCGTCGGACCACGCCGCTGTCGTCGAGGATGCGGGCGTAGAGCCGCCCCAGCGGCCCGCGCGCGGCGGCCGCGTGCCAGTCGAAGAGGCGCGCGGTCAGCGGGTGGTCACCGTCGGCGGAGACCGCCGCCGGCAGATCGGCCAGCGTCAGCCCGAAGAACGGCGTCAGCCAGGCGCGCAGCCGCTTGGCCGGATCGCGCGGGTCGGCGATCGCGCGCAGGAGATCGCGGACCTGCTCGGCCTCGCGCGAGGCGTAGAGCCCCTCCTGGTTGTAGAGCACCGCCGGGACGGCGCGGGCGCCGAGCGCGGCGGCCACCGCCGTCGCCTCGCGCCAGGTGCGGGTCAGGACGAAGATCTCTCCCGGCTTCGGGGGGAGCGGGCCGGCGAGCAGGGCCGCGATCTCGGCGGCGACCGCCCGCGCCAGCCCGTCGCGCACCGCGCGCATCGGCAAGCGGGCGATCTCCTCGTCGGCGGTGACGCGCAGGAGCGTGATCGGCGCGGGCGGCTCCGGCGTCGGCTCGAGCGTCGCCGCCGCCTCGGTCGGCCCGTAGATGACCGGCGAGTCGTACGTCACGTCGCCGGTGAAGAACGGGGGCAGGGCGGTCTGATCGAGGATGGCGTTGTACGCGTCGATGACGGGGCGCGAGGAGCGGAAGTTGCGCCGCAGGTGGTGGCGGTCGGCCGCCGGCGTGACGCTGTCCCGCGCCGCCGCGTAGGTGGCGACGTCGGCGCCGCGGAACCCGTAGATCGCCTGCTTGGGATCGCCGACCAGATACAGGGGGCTGCCGCCGCCCGGGTGGAAGATCGTCCGGAAGATCTCCCACTGGATCGGGTCGGTGTCCTGGAACTCGTCGACGATCGCCAGCTTGAAGCTGCGCCGCAGCCCCTCGGCCAGCGCGGTGCCGCGCGGACCGGCCAGCGCCTCGCGCACCAGGTCGAGCATGTCGTCGAAGTCGTAGAGACCGGCGGCCCGCTTGCGCGCCTCCAGCCGCTCTGCGATGGGCGGTCCGAACAGCTGGGCGACGACCGTGTCGAGCGGCAGCGCCGCCTCGGCCAGCGCGGCGAGCGCAGCGAGGACCGCTGTCGACACCGCGAGCGTCAGCGCTCCATTCAAGTACCCGAACACGTCCTTGTCCTTGACCAGCCGATCGACGGCGACCAGGAAGCGCGCCGGGTGCCCGTCGGCGACGAAGGTCCGGGCGGCGAGGTGCAGCCGGTGCAGGCGATCGCGGGCCGCCTTGGTCGTCGAGTGGTGCAGGCCGACGCAGGCCGCGTCGAGCGCCGCCGGCTCGAGGCGCGCGAACGCCCGCGCCGCCTCGGCGAGGCGCGCCGGATCGAAGGTGGACGCCCAGCGCGCCCGCACCTGCCGTGCCTTGTAGAGCAGCTCCTCGAGCGCGGCCACCGAGCCGGCGCTGGCCAGATAGGCCTCGAGATAGGAGGCCTGCTGGGGGTCGACGGCCAGCGTCTGCCGCAGCACCTCGGCGAACGCCGCGGCGAAGGCGGTGCGGCTCTCGACCGCCTGCTGGACCAGGAGGCGGCTCCCGGCGAAGGCCTGCTCGGTCAGCACCCGCTGACAGAAGGCGTGGATCGTCGAGATGGCCGCGCCGTCGAGCGCGGCGTCCGCGGCCGCCAGGCGCGCCCGCGCCGCCTCGTCGACGGCCCACACGTGGCCGTTCGGGCTCTGGGTGGAGACGCGCGCGGCCCGCACCGTCCGGACCAGACCGCCGATCCGGCGGCGCAGGTCGGCGGCGGCGCGCTCGGTGAAGGTGACGACCAGGATCTCGTCGAGGCGCGCCTCTCCGCGAATCAGGCGATCGACCACCAGGTGCTCGATGAGGAACGTCTTCCCCGTTCCGGCCGAGGCCTCGACGGCGGCGGAGCGGTCGCGCGGAATCCGCGCCAGCTCGTCGGGGATGGGGTAGAGGACCGTCGCCCCGGTCATCGCGCCGTCACCTCTTCTTGCCCTTCGGGCGGGCCTCGAGGGCGATCGCCGTCAGGTAGGGGCGGAAGCGCCGCTCGACGATCGCCCGGGCCTGGTCCTCGGGGAGGACCGGGTATTCGCGCGCGTCGGGGATCGGACCGCGATCGGAGACGAAGCGGGTCCAGTTGTCGTCGCGCAGGAGCAGGACCGCGTCGCGCACGCCGATGGGCTCGCCCTTGTCGGCGCGTCGCTTCCAGGTGAAGACCGCCTCGCAGGGGAGAAAGTAGGGGTGCACCTCGCGGAGCAGCTCCGCGGCCAGCGCGCCCAGGTAAGCGCGCGCCGTCTCCGCGTCGACCGGGCCGAAGGTCCGCTCGTCGGTCCGCGGGGTGCCGTCGTCGTCGGGGCGGACGACCAGCGCGCGGGTGGGGCGCCCGTCGCCCAGGGCGGCCAGCGCCAGGTGCGTGAAGAAGGGGCCCAGCAGATCGCGCTCGACGTAGTCCCGGTAGGGCGAGCTCGCCAGCATCAGGACCAGGCGGGCGTCGTCCGCGCCGCGGGCGCAGAGCTCGGTGCGCCCCCCGAGCGCGACGACGCCGCCGTCGGCGCCCTCGCCGAGCGCGAGCGTGATCGGCGGGGCCAGCGCCACGTCCTGGCGGTGCTCGGGGGCGGCCCCCAGCCAGAGCGGCTCGGGCGGCACCGGCAGTCGCCCCGCCTTCTCCCAGACCCCCGCGCGCCAGCAGCGCAGCAGGGTCAGGTGGCGCTCGCGCAGCGCCCGTCCGAACAGACCGTCGGGCAGCGCCCCCTCGAGCCGCTTGATCTCGGCCGCGCGATCGTAAGCGTCGGCGATCGCCAGGTCGGCGCCGAGCTCGGGGCCGGCCAGGAGCTCGGCGGCGACCTCGCGCAGGAACGGGACCGTGCGCAGGCGCTCCTCGTCGAGCGGCTCGTGCTCGCGCAAGGCCGCCTCGGCTTCGGCCTGGGCGTCGTCGTCGTCCGCCAGAGGGAGCAGCGCGCGGGCCGACGCCTGCAGCGGGCACTCGAGGAAGCGGCGCAGATCGAACAGCGTCAGTCCCCGCCGGGCGCGGGCGCCAGTCGCGGCGGCGGGCGGCGCCGGCCAGTCGAGCTCGCCGGCCACGGTCTCCCAGACGTCGGCCGGCATGGCGGCCCGCAGGTCGCCCAGCGGCGGCAGCCGTCGCGCGCCGGCCGCCCGCCGCAGCGACGCCCCCAGCGCCGCCGCCCGACGCTCGCGCGCCGCCGACGGGATGACGGCGCAGGCGGCGGGATCTTCGTGCCGCGCCAGCGGCGGCGGCCGCCGCACGATCGCCGACGCGGCTCCGGCCGCCAGCTCCGGCTCGAGCGCCTCGCAGAGCGCGGTCACCACCGCCGAGGGGGGCCGTTCCTCGCCGGTGACCGGATCGCGCGCCACGTACGACAGGGTCAGCCGCTCGCGCGCGGCCAGCACGGTCTCGAGGAACAGGTGCTGGTCCTGCTCGCGCGGCGTGACGTCCCCGGGCTGGCGGGCGCCGGCGCGCAGGTCCAGCGCGCGCACCCCGTCGGGCGCCGGGAACACCCCCTCATCGAGGCCGACCACGAAGAGGTGGCGGAAGGGCAGGGCGCGCATGGGGACGAACGAGGCGACGGTGACCCCCTCGGGCGAGCGGTGACGCCGCGGCGTCTCGCCGAGGCGCGCCTTCACCAGCTCGGCCGCGACGCGGAAGCTGACCGGCAGCTCGGGCGGGACCAGCGCCGCGACGCGCTCGAGGGCGGCCAGCGCGTCCCCCAGCACCGCCTCCTCGTCGCCGGGCTCGGCCACGATCGTCTCGGCGATGGTCCGGCGCAGGAGCGCCGCGTGCACCGCGAACGGCGCCGGCCCGCCGCGCGCGCCGCGGGCGAAGGCCAGGAGTTGCCGCGCCACCATCCCCAGCGCCCGGGCCGCCGGCTCCAGCGCCGCCGGCACGTCGAACGGCAGCACCGCCTCACCGTCGAGCGCGAAGGGCCGTCCCTCGCCGTCGCGCGGTCCCGACAGGAACGCTCCCAGCGCCAGCCGCCGCAGCCCCTGCTCCCAGCTGGTGCGATCGCGCTCGAGGTAGCTCGCCGCCTGATCGGCCCGGTCGGCGCCCCGCACGATCTCCAGCCCCTCGCACAGCGCCAGCCAGTCCTCGGGATCGACGTCCGGGAAGCGGCGGGCGACGGCCGGGTGCATGGCCACGCGCAGCAGGTCGGGGCGGCCGAGCGCGCCCAGCGGCAGCTCGAGCAACAGCGCGATCACGTCGGTGATCCGCCGCTCGGCGGGCCGCGCCAGGTCGACGATGGTGTGGGGGAGGCGGGAGGCCTCCTCGAACACCGCCTCGGCGAGCGGCAGGTAGAGCGAGGCGCTGGCCGGCGGGACGATCACGGCGAAGTCGGCCAGCGTCAGCGTCGCGTCCTCGCGCAGCCGGGACCAGATCTCCGCGGCGACGGTCTCGAGCTCCCGGCGCGGCTCGGGGGCCGGAACGACGGACAGGCTCTCGTCGGTGGCCCGCCCGCGCGTGGCGAGCGGCTTGCCCTCGAGCACCGCCTTCTGCAGCGCCCCGAGGCGCGTCGGGCGGGGACCGGACGCCGGGTCGACGAACCGGGCGTCGACGGCGCCGGCGAGGCGCGCGAGCAGCCGTACGTTGTCGCGCCCGGGGCGCCCCCAGGCGGCGAGCGGCGCGCCGTCGCCCTCCGCGCCCCCGCCGGCCGAGGCCCGGTCCGCGCCGAGCGCGTAGACGAAGAGATCGGTCACCCGCCCCAGCGTGTCGAAGATCGTGCCGTAGAGCCGCGCGACGTACGAGATGCCGAACAGGTGCACCGCCGGCGGCGGGCGCAGCGCCTCGGGGGCGGTCCGGGCGAAGTAGTCGGGGAGGGTGACGAGCTCCCTGGCCGAGAGCGTGCCGCGCGGCCCCAGCAGGGCGAGCCAGAGGGCGCGCTGCCAGCGCTGCAGCCCCTCGTCGGCCTGGGGATCGAGCGCGCCGCTGCGCCAGGCCGTCAGCATCTCGGGCCGCGAGAAGGCGTACTCGTCGAACAGCGCGGCGAGCTGGGCGGCGAGCTGGACCCGCTTGCGGTCGAGGCCCTCGGCCTCGATCGCGGCGGCCCCTCCCGACAGGTACTCGCGCACCGGCCCGAGGTCCGGACCGTTCAGCCATCCTTGATCGTGGAACAGCGCCAGCAGCTCGCCCTCGAGGAGGTCGCGATCGACGATCCGCACCCCGGGCGTGCTGGCCGCCGCCACCCCTCGCAGAAAACCGCGCAGGAAGTGGGTTTCGACGTTGGCGGCGATCCCCAACCGGGCGGCCAACGCCTGTTTGACGTACCCCTCGACCAGCGGGTTCGGGATCACCAAATGAAGTGGGTCAAACAGATTGCTGCGTCCCGCACCGACGGCGTCGGCCAGCGCGCCAACGAGCGCCTCGAGGCGGTTCGAGCAGCAAAACCGGATCACGAGAGGCTGTTCTAGTACAATTCCGTCGTGTCTCCCTTCTCCATCTTGCTCGTCGAAGACGACTTCGACGTCCGGGAGGCGCTGGTGGAGACGCTGCGCGATCGCGGGTACCTGGTCGAGTCGGCCAGCGATGGCGAGCAGGCCCTCCAGATCCTGCGCGGCGGGTCGCGCCCCGGGCTCATCCTGCTGGACCTCATGATGCCGCGGATGAGCGGGTCGGAGTTTCGCATGGCGCAGCAGGTCGACCCGGCGCTGTCCCACCTGCCGGTCGTCCTGCTCAGCGCCGATGGCCGCATGGAGGAGAAGGCCGTCCTGCTCAAGGTCCAGGGCGCCATCCGCAAGCCGATCGATCTCGATGAGCTGTTCGCCGTGATCGAGCGCGTGCGCACCGACGGCGGCGCCGCCGCCCCGGCCCACTGAGCTCAGTAGAACATTCGCATGAACTTGCGCAGCAACCGCAGCGTCCGCGGGCGATAGGGAAACGCGAGCTGGCGCGCCAGGAGAGGCGACAGCCAGCCCAGCAAGGGGTGGTCCTCGACGATCGTCTCCAGGCGGCAGAACTGGCGCAGCCCCTCGGCGCCGTGGCGGAAGCCGGTGCCGCTCGCCTTGATCCCGCCCAGCGGCGACTCGACGCAGAAGTAGTTGAACAGGGCGTCGTTCACGCACAGGCTGCCGGTCTCGACCCGCCGGGCGAGCGCGCGCGCCTTGTCGACGTCGGCCGACCAGACGCTCCCGGACAGGCCCAGCGGCGAGTCGTTGGCGATCCGCAGCGCCTCCTCGGCGTCGGCCACCCGCATGACCGGCAGCAGCGGGCCGAAGGTCTCCTCGCGCATGACGGCCATCGCCGGCGTGGCGTCGGCGATCAGCGTGGGCGGGAAGAACTGCCCGCCGCCGAGGTCGGTCCGGCGCGCGCCCCCGGTCAGGACCCGGGCCCCGCGGGTGACCGCGTCGGCGACCTGGCGCTCGGCGCGCTCGAGCTGCGGGGCGAAGGTGATGGCGCCGACGTCGACGGTGACCTCGCCCGCGGCGTCGCGGCCCGGGGAGGCCTGGCGCAGCCGGCCGATCTCCTCGCTCATGAGCGCGAGCAGCCGGTCGGCCGCCGGCGCCTCGACCAGCACGCGCTCGGTCCGGATGCAGACTTGCCCGCTGCCGGCGAACGCGCTCCAGACGGCGGCGTGGGCGGCGCGCCGCAGATCGGCGTCGCGGAGCACGATCATCGCCGACTTGCCGCCCAGCTCCAGCACCGCGGGGACCAGGCGGGCGGCGGCGGTGGTGGCCACCTGCCGGCCGACCGCCTGGCTGCCGGTGAAGAAGATCATGTCGGCGGCGGCGGTCAGCGCGGCGCCGGCGTCGCCGCGGCCCGCGACGACCTCCAGCACCCCCTCGGGCATCCCCGCCGTCTTCCAGAGCTCGCCGACCCGCAGCGACGTCAGCGGCGTGGTGTCCGACGGCTTGAGCACCGCCGTGTTGCCCGCCGCCAGCGGACCGATGCAGTCGCCGAAGTTGTTGAGCAGCGGGAAGTTCCAGGGGCCGATGACGCCGACGACCCCGCGCGGGTGGCGCACGACGCGCGTCCGCTTGTTCGAGAAGATGAGCGGGTGGTGGACCTCGTCGCGGAGCGCCCGCCGCCCGGCGCGCCCGGTGTAGTAGCGGGTCAGCTCCAGCACGTAGAACAGCTCGATCAGCTCGGCCTCGTAGCGCGGCTTGCCGTTCTCCGCGACCAGCGTCGCCATCAGCTGGTCGTCGTCCCGCAGCGCGCGGGCGAACCGGCGCAAGAGGCGCGCCCGCTCGCCGAACGGCCGAGCGGCCCAGTCGGGCTGGGCGGCGCGCGCCCGCGCCACCGCCGCCTCGACCTCGGCGGCGCCGGCGGCGGGGACTTCGCGGATCACCTGCCCGGTGGCGGGGTTCTTGACGGAGAGCGGGGCGGCGGCGTTCACCCGGGTATTACGTCGCCGAAGGACGGGCCCCGTCAACCCGGTCGGCTGGCCGAGGGGCCGGCCAGCCGACAAGCCACGCTGGCGTGTTAGAATTTTTCGCGTGGAACCGAAGCTCCGAAAGCTGCGTATCCTGGTGGCCAAGGTCGGCCTCGACGGGCACGACCGCGGCGCCAAGGTCGTCGCGCGCGGCCTCGCCGACGCCGGCTACGAGGTCATCTACAGCGGGCTGCACCAGACGCCCGAGATGGTCGCCGCCGCCGCGGCCCAGGAGTCGGTCGACGCGGTCGGCCTGTCGATCATGTCGGGGGCTCACATGACCCACTTCCCGGCGGTGCGGGCGGCGCTGGACGCGCGCGGGGCGAGCAGCGTCGTGCTGTTCGGCGGCGGGATCGTCCCCGACGAGGACGCGGCCGCGCTCAAGGCGGCCGGCGTGGCCGCCATCTTCACGCCCGGGACCTCGACCCAGGCGATCGTCGACTGGATCGAGCGCGACCTGCGACCGCGCGTCCAAGGGGCCGCGGCTTGATCCGCGCGCTGTTGCGGTCGGGGTCGGCCGCCGCGCTGGCGGTCGTCCTCTCGTCGTCGGCGCGCGCGCAGGCCAGCCAGCCCGAGGAGGCGCGCATCGCGGACATCCTGCAGTCGGCGCTGGCGGCGCACGGCGGCGAGGTGAACCGCTGCTTCGAGCGGGCGCTGGCCGACACGCTGGACGTCTCGGGCAAGATCGAGCTGTCCGTCGACGTCGGCGCGGGCGGCAAGGTCACCAAGGCCGAGCCGGCGCTCGACGAGGTCAAGTCGCCGGTGCTGCTGGCCTGCCTTCAGACCAGCGCCCTGACCTGGTCGCTGGCGGGCATCGACCCCGGCAGCACGGTGGTGGTTCCGCTGGCGTTCGAGGGGCAGGCGGCGCAGTTCACCATCAAGGTCGCCGACGCCCCCGACCACGGGCCGCCGGCGCCGCCGGCCGGAAAGCACAAGGGGAGCGCGCCGCCGCAGCCGCCGTTCTCGGTCAAGCTGCTGATCGACGAGGCGACGGTGCACGCGCAGAAGGCCGCCGTCGCGCAGCTGACCGTCGCGCCGGCCAACCGGATCGCGCTCCACCGCCACCCGGGCGCCGAGCTGCTCTACGTGCTGCACGGGCACGCCCGGGTGCTGGGCGCGGCGGGCGTCGCGGCCGAGAAGCTGGACGAGGGGATGGCGATCTACATCCCGCCGGCGATGCCGCACGCGATCGAGAACATGGGGCGCCAGTCGCCGGCCGTGCTGCTGGAGGTGTTCGTGCCGCCGGGGCCGGAGAAGGTCTACCGGGACCCGAAGGACCCGGCGGGCCGCGCGGCGTTCGAGGTGATTCACGATCCGAAGGTGGCCAACCCGGACGGCGCCAAGTTCGTGGTGGCCGAGCCCAAGCCCTCTGCCGCGATCCCGGTCTTCGGCGGCAAGGCCAAGGTGACCCCGCTGCTCGACGTGGCGGCCACGGGGAACAAGGCCATCTACCTCGGCAAGCTGGAGGCCGAGCCCGGGGTCGAGGTGCCGCGCAACACCCACCCGGGGTCCGACGAGATCCTGTTCCTGTCGGCCGGGGCGGGGGAATTGACGGTGGGGAGCGAAAAATTTCCGGTCGAAGCGCCGGAAGCGCTCTACATTCCGGCGGGCCAGCCGCACGCCGCCAAATTCACCGGGACCGACAAGGCGGAGATGGTCCAGATCTTCGCCCCCGCCGGCCCGGAAGACCGGTACAAGGCCGGCAACAAGGACGCCAAGACCAAGCCATGATCGACTTCGAACTGACCGACGACCAGCGCGTGCTGCAGAAGTCGGTGCGTGAGCTCGCCGAGCGGCTGATCGTCCCGCAGGCCAAGGGGTGGGACGAGGAGGAGCGCTTCCCCCACGAGGTCATCAAGCCGATGGGCGAGATGGGCCTCTTCGGCATGCAGGTCCCCGAGAAGTACGGCGGCGCCGGCATGAAGTTCCACGACTACGTCGTGGCGCTGGAGGAGATCGCGCGCGCCGACGCCTCGATCGGGCTGACCATGGCCTCGCACAACTCGCTCTGCACCGGGCACATCATGCTGGCCGGCAACGAGGCGCAGAAGCAGAAGTACGTGCCGCGCCTGGCCAGCGGGGACGTGCTGGGCGGCTGGGGGCTCACCGAGCCGGGCTCCGGGTCCGACGCAGGCGCCGCCCGCACGCGCGCCGTACGGCAAGGCGACCGGTGGGTCATCAACGGCACCAAGACCTTCATCACCCAGGGGTCGGTGGGGGGCGTCTTCGTGGTGATGGCCTCGACCAGCCCCGAGAAAAAGGCCAAGGGCCTCACCGCGTTCATCATCGAGCGCGGCATGCCCGGCTTTCGCACCGGGAAGATCATCCACAAGATGGGGCTGCGCGCGTCCGACACGACCGAGCTGGTGCTGGAGGACGTGACCGTCGGTGACGAGCAGCGCCTGGGCGAGATCGACAACGGGTTCTTCGACACGCTCAAGGTGCTGGATCGCGGGCGCATCGGCATCGGCGCCTGGTCGGTCGGCATCGGCCGCGCGGCGTTCGAGGCCTCGCGCCGGTACGCCAAGGAGCGCGTGCAGTTCGGCAAGCCGCTGGGCGACTTCCAGGCCATCCAGCACATGCTGGCCGACATGGCGACCGAGCTGGACGCCGCGCGCCTGCTGGTCTGGCGGGCGGCCTGGATGCAGGACCAGGGGCAGCGTACGACCGAGGAGTCGTCCATCGCCAAGTACTACGCGGCGCGGGCCACGGTGCGGGCCTGCAACGCCGCCGTGCAGATCCACGGCGGCTACGGCTACACGCGCGAGTTCGACGTCGAGCGCTACCTGCGGGACGCCAAGCTGGCCGAGATCGGCGAGGGGACCAACGAGGTCCAGAAGATGGTGATCGCGCGCGAGCTCCTGCGAACCGCGGCCGAGCAGGGCTAGCGCGGCGTGAGCGCGCCCCTCGACGGCACGGTCGCGCGCACGCTGGCGGGAGATCTGGGGGCGGCGGCCGCGCTGATGCGCGCGCTCGACGACGACCTGCCCGGCGCGCGCGAGGCGCTGCGCGCGCTCTACCCGAAGGGGGGCGCCGCCTTCGTCGTCGGCGTCACCGGGAGCCCGGGCGTCGGCAAGTCGACGCTGGTCTCGGCGCTGGTGGCGGCGTACCGCGGGCGCGGCGAGCGGGTGGGGGTGGTGGCGGTCGACCCCTCGAGCCCGTTCTCGGGCGGCGCGCTGCTGGGCGACCGGGTCCGGATGAGCCGCCACGCGGTCGATCCGGGGGTCTTCATCCGCTCGCTGGCCACGCGCGGCCACCAGGGCGGGCTGTCACGCGCCACCAGCGCCACGGTCGCGGTGCTGGACGCCGCCGGGTTCCCGGTGATCTTCGTCGAGACGGTGGGGGCCGGGCAGGCCGAGCTGGACGTCGCGGACGCGGCCGACGCGGTCGTGGTGGTCACGGCCCCGGGGCTCGGCGACGAGGTTCAGGCGCTGAAGGCCGGGCTGCTCGAGATCGGGGATCTGCTGGTGGTGAACAAGGGGGACCGCGAGGGCGCCGATCGGACCATCGCCGATCTGACCGCCATGCTCGCGCTGGGATCGCGCCCGGTGCCCCCGATTCACAAGACCGTCGCCGCCACCGAGGCGGGCGTGGGCGAGCTGGTGCAGGCCCTCGAGCGCCTGCGCGGCCGTCCCGCCGCCGAGCGGACCGCACGCCGCCGGCAGCGCGCGGCCCGGCAGATCGTGGCGGTCGCGGCCGAGAGCGCGCGCGAGCGCCTGGGCGCCGCGCTGCAAGAGGACGCCGCGCTCGCCGTCACGGTCGACGCCGTGGCCGAGCGCACGCTCGATCCTTGGAGCGCCGCCGACCGCCTGGCAGAGGTGTTAACATACCGGGCATGAGGCCCTCGTTGCTTAAGGCCCGGGTGTTTGGCATCGCCGCTCTCGCGCTCGCCGGGTGCGGGCTCATCAGCTCGGACATCACGAAGCTGACGTTCGACCTGCCGACCCAGACGTACAACTTCGACACCTCGATGTGGGGAAACCTGCCGGCCGGGACGGTCCCCGCGGTCCCGTGCACGAGCACCTCCGACTGCTGCACGGCGGGGAGCCTGGCGGGCGTCAGCTGCACGACGACGCCGCTCGACTGCAACGCGGGGACGTGCGAGGCCGCCGTCCCCGAGTCGGTGTCGAGCTCGATCAATCTGGCGTCGCAGGTCCCGCAGCTGTCGGGGTTCGCGGGGCACGCGCTGTCGCAGATTACGATCAGCAAGATCACCTACTCGGTCTCGAACAACACGATGAACATCGACCTGCCGCCGATGAACATCTACCTGGCGCCGCAGGGGGTGACCGACCCGAACGACCCCAGCGCGATGCTGTTCGGCTCGACGGCGGCAATACCCGCCGGAACCGATCCCACCAACCAGCCGGTCTCGCTGGTGTCGAACGCGTCGCAGATCTTCGGCATGTTCACCTCCAATATCTCGACGCCGTTCAACCTGATCGCAGCGACGGTGGTGAAGATCGAGGCCGGACAGCCGGTCCCGAAGGGCGCCATCACCATCGCGGTGACCGGCGCGCTGTCGGCGCAGATCTAGGGCCGGGACAGCTTCGTGGACCGGGTCGATCGCGAGGTCGTGATCGCCGGCGCCGGGCCGGCTGGCGTGGCGACCGCGGTCGCGCTCTCCGAGCGCCTGCCCGCAGAGCGCGTTCTCTGCCTGGACAAGGCTCGGTTTCCGCGCGACAAGCCGTGTGGCGGGGGGCTGACCGGGCACGCCCACGCGGCGCTGGCGCGCCTGGGCCTCACGGTGCGCGTGCCGCGCGTCGCCTGCGCGCGCGGGCGGATCGTCTACCAGGGGCGCGGGCGCGACGTGGCGCTGGGGCGTTCGGTCGACGTCGTGCGGCGCTGCGAGCTGGACGCCGATCTGGTCGCCCAGGCGCGCGCGCGCGGCGTCGAGGTGGCGACCGGCGAGGGGCTGGCGTCGTTCGAGGTCGACCGTGGCGCCGGGCTGGTGCGGCTGGAGACGACCACCGGGCGCCGATTGACCGCCCGGGTGCTGGTGGGCGCCGACGGGGCGGGCAGCCGGGTGCGGCGCGCGCTGACGGTCGACGATCGCCCCCCGCTTCGGCTGTTCCAGGCCGAGGTGCCGATGCCGTCCGGTGTCGCCGAGCTGTGCGACGGGCGGATGGTCTATGACTTCTCGCTCATGCGGCGCGGGCTGCGGGGGTACCTGTGGCTGTTCCCCGCGCCGGGCGGGCGGCTGAACGTCGGCGCGATGCACACGGCCGGGTCGCGCAAGCTCTCGGGCGCGCAGATCGAGGCGCTGCTGGGCGAGGGCCTTCGCGGCTACGGTGTCAGGCTCCCCGACGGCGCGCGCGGGTGGCCGGCCTGGCGGCATCGCGCGGGCGGCCGCGTGTCGGCCCCGCATCTGCTCTGCGTGGGCGACGCGGCCGGCATCGACGCGCTGACCGGCGAGGGGATCGCCGTGGGGCTCGAGCACGGCCCCCTCGCGGCCGAGGCGATCGCCGCCGCTCTGCGCAGCGGCGACTTCCGCTTCGCAGGGTACGGCGCCGCCATCGATCGCGCGGTGGTGGGGCGCGAGCTGACGCTCGACGGCCGACTGGCGCGGATGCTCTACGCCCCACGCGCGGCCAGCCTCTGGCTGTCGCTCATCCTGTTCGATCGGCGCGTGCAGCAACTGTACGCGGCGCGCGTCTCGGGGTCGGAGGTGCTGGCCGACCGCAAGGGGGCGCTGCTGGGCGCGCTGGCGCGCCACCTGGTGGCCGCGCCGGCGCGACTCCTCCGCATGAACGCGGGCCTGTCCCAGGCGGCCTCCGCCCGGCGGGCCTGAGCGGGCGCGTCAGGCGCTGGCGCGGGTGGCGGTGCCGGTCGGCGCCGCCTCGGCCGTCGTCGAATCGCTGTCGGAGATCGGGCCCGTCGAGCTGACGGGCGCGGAGACCGGAACGCCTTCCACCAGCTTGGGCGCCGCCGCCTGGCGCAGGCGCCCGTCGTTGACGCGCTCTTTCAGCTCTTTCCCCACCTTGAAGAAGGGGAGGCGCTTCGGCTGGACGCTGACCCGAACGCCGGTGCGCGGGTTGCGCCCCTCGTACGGGCGGTAGCTGCGCAGCTCGAAGCTCCCGAAGCCGCGGATCTCGATCCGCTCACCTCGCTTGAGCGCCGCTTCCATCGATTCGAAGACAATCTGGACGAGCAGCTCGGCGCGTCCCTTCGGAATCTTCTGCGTCTCGCACAAAACGTCGATGAGATCCGACTTCGTCATCGTCCCGTCTTCCCCCCGTCGCTCTCTTGCGTCCCCAGGTTCCGGCGGCGCAACCAAAACGTGAGCAACACTTAACGGTAACCCCTTTGGCCGCCGCCGTGCAATCCAAAACCGCTGCAGGATCAACCGCTCAGCGTGGGCGATATTCCCCGAAAATTTCGCGAAAAACGTCGGCGATCTCGCCCAGGGTGGCACGGGCTTTGACTGTCACCAGGAGCGCCGGAAAAAGGTTGTCCCCGCCGCGTGCCGTTTCCCGCAACCGCCCCAGCGCGTGGCGCAACACCTCCCCGTCGCGGGTGTTGCGCAACCGTTTCAGCGCGGCCCCTTGCGCTGCCTCGATCTCGGCGCCGGTCCGGTGCAGGGGCGGGGGCGCCTCGGGCGCGCCGTCGGCGAAGCGGTTTACGCCCACGATCACGCGCGCGCCGCTCTCCACGGCGCGCTGGTGGGCGAGGGCGCGCCGCTCGATCTCACGCTGCGGAAAGCCGGCCTCGATGGCGGCAACCATGCCGCCCTGGCGGTCGATCTCGGCGATGAGCTCGCGCGCGCGCGCCTCGATCTCGGAGGTGAGCGCCTCGATCGCGTAGGCGCCGCCCAGCGGGTCGATGACGTCGGCGGCGCCGCTCTCGAAGGCCAGGATCTGCTGCGTGCGCAGCGCCACGCGCGCCGAGGTCTCGGTCGGCAGCGACAGCGCCTCGTCGAAGCCGTTGGTGTGCACCGACTGCGCGCCTCCCAGCACCGCGGCCAGCGCCTCGACGGTCGTGCGCGCGACGTTGTTCAGCGGGTCGGCCGCGGTCAGCGTCGATCCCGCGGTCTGCGCGTGGAACCGCAGCATCTGCGAGCGCGGGTCCTTGGCGCCGAACCGCTCGCGCATGATGTGCGCCCAGAGCCGCCGCGCCGCCCGGAACTTGGCCACCTCCTCCAGCAGGTGCGCGTGCGCGTTGAAGAAGAACGACAGCCGCGGCGCGAAGGCGTCGACCGCCAGGCCGGCGGCGCGCGCCGCCTCGACGTAGGCGATCCCGTCGGCCAGCGTGAAGGCGACCTCCTGGACGGCGTCGCTCCCCGCCTCGCGGATGTGATAGCCGCTGATGCTGACGGTGTTCCAGCGCGGCAGCTCGCCCGCGCACCAGGCGAAGGTGTCGGCGCAGAGGCGCATCGAGGGCCCGGGCGGGTAGATGTACGTCCCGCGCGCGACGTACTCCTTGAGGATGTCGTTCTGGATGGTGCCGGACAGCTTGTCGCGCGCGATGCCGCGCTCGTCGGCCACCGCGACGTACAGGCAGAGCAGCGTCGCGGCGGTGGCGTTGATCGTCATCGACGTCGAGACCGCGTCCAGCGGAAGCCCCTCGAGCAGGGCGTGCATGTCGTCGATCGACGAGATCGACACGCCCGCGCGGCCGACCTCCCCGTGCGCGAGCGGGTGGTCGGCGTCGCGCCCCATCTGCGTGGGCAGGTCGAACGCCACCGAGAGCCCGGTCTGGCCGGAGGCGAGCAGGTACTTGTAGCGGCGGTTCGACTCGGCGGCGGTGCCGAAGCCGGCGTACTGCCGCATGGTCCACAGCTTCCCGCGGTACATGCTGGCGTGGACGCCGCGCGTGAAGGGGAACTCGCCCGGCCGTCCGAGGTCGCGCGCCGGATCGAAGGGGGGCTTCCGCCCCGTCAGGCTCTGCTCGTCGTAGACCTCGTCGAGCGGGATGCCGGCGGTGGTCTCGCGCTCGCCCATCGTCAGGCGACGTCGATCTCGGGGACGTTCCCCTCGACGATCAACGTCGGCTCGGTCTTGCGCTGGATCTCCTCGACGGTCACTCCGGGCGCCCGCTCGCGCAGCGCCAGCCCCTTTGGCGTGACGTCGAGCACGGCGAGGTCGGTGATGATCCGATGAACCGCGCCCACCGCGGTCAGGGGCAGCGAGCACTTCTTCAGGATCTTCTTCTCGTCCCCCTTGGCCACGTGCTCCATCATCACGATGACGCGCTTGGCGGCGGCGACCAGGTCCATCGCGCCGCCCATCCCCTTGATCATCTTGCCGGGGATCATCCAGTTGGCGAGGTCGCCGGTCTCGGCCACCTGCATGGCGCCCAGGATGGCGCAGTCGATGTGGCCGCCGCGGATCATGGCGAACGACTCGGCCGAGGAGAAGAAGGCCGCGCCCTGCACGGTGGTGACGGTCTGCTTGCCGGCGTTGATCAGATCGGGGTCCTCTTCCCCCTCGTAGGGGAACGGGCCGATCCCGAGCAGGCCGTTCTCGGACTGCAAGACGATGTGGGTGCCGGCGGGGATGAAGTTCGCCACCAGCGTCGGCATCCCGATGCCGAGGTTGACGTACATCCCGTCGGAGAGCTCGCGCGCCGCGCGCTTCGCCACCTGGTCGCGGGTCAGGAGCGGCATCACGCCACCTTCTTTCGGACGGTCCGCTGCTCGATCGGCTTCTGCAGCCCGACGCTCTTGATGATGCGCGCCACGTAGATCCCCGGCGTGTGGATCTGATCGGGCTCGAGCTGGCCCGGCTCGACCAGCTCCTCGACCTCGGCGACCGTGACCTTGGCGGCGGTCGCCATCATCGGGTTGAAATTGCGCGCCGTCTTCCGGTAGACGAGGTTGCCCAGGCGGTCGCCCTTCCAGGCCCTGACCAGCGCGAAGTCGGCCGTGAGCGCCGTCTCCATCACGTAGGTCCGCCCGCCGAACTGGCGCGTCTCCTTGCCGTCGGCGACCACCGTCCCCACGCCGGTCGCGGTGTAGAAAGCGGGGATGCCGGCGCCGCCGGCGCGGATCCGCTCGGCCAGCGTGCCTTGCGGCGTCAGCTCGACCTCCAGCTCCTTGCTCATGAACAGGCGCTCGAACGTCTTGTTCTCGCCGACGTAGCTCGACACCATCTTCGCCACCTGGCCGTTGGCGAGCAGGATGCCGAGCCCCTTGTCGTCGACGCCGCAGTTGTTGGAGATGATCTTGAGCCCCTTCGTCCCCTTGCGACGCAGCGCCGCGATCAGGGTCTCGGGGATGCCGCAGAGGCCGAACCCCCCGGCCATCATCGTGGCGCCGTCGAAGAAATCGGCGATCGCCTCATCGGCGCTGGCGACGGTCTTGTCCATCGTGGCTACCATCATAACTCGGCGGCGCCGGCTGGTAAGGGGCGTGAACGTCCACGTTGTGGGATAATCCAGAGCAGTTTCCGGCAATGCCGATCGTCACCTTCACCACCGACTTCGGAGCCACCGACGGCTACGTGGGGGCCCTCAAGGGCGTCGTCCTCTCGCTGGCGCCGCAAGCGACGCTGGTCGACATCGCGCACGGCGTGCCGGCGCGCGACGTGGCCGCCGGCGCGGTGGCGCTGGCGCAGGCGGCGCCGCTGTTTCCGCCGGGCACCATCCACGTCGCGGTCATCGATCCCGGCGTGGGCGGGGCGCGGGCCGACCTGGTGGTCGCCGCCGGTGGCAGCTACTTCATCGGCCCGGACAACGGCGTGTTGTCGCTGGCGGCGCGCGGACCGCGCGAGATCCACCGGATCGAGGCGCCCGAATTCCGCCGCGAGCCGGTCAGCCCGACGTTCCACGGCCGCGACGTGTTCGCGCCGGCGGCCGGGCGGCTGGCCGCCGGCGCCTCGCCTTCGGACGCCGGCCCGGCGCAGGACTCGATGATCGAGCTCGGCACGCCGCCGCTCCACCGGCGCGACGGCGTGATCGAGGGCGAGGTGATCCACGTCGACGGCTTCGGCAACCTCATCACCTCGCTGCCCGCGGACGTCGTTCAGCGCCTGGCCCCCGAGGCGACCGTCGAGGTCGAAGGGACGGAGGGGCGGTTCGAGCCGACGGTGGGACGCACGTTCTCCGATGTCGAGCCGGGGGCGCTCATCGCCTACGTGGGGAGCGGCGGCCAGCTCGAGATCGCGCGCCGCGACGGGTCGGCGGCCCGCCGCCTGGGCGCCGAGCGCGGGACGATCGTCCGCGTGAGGAGCACCAGCTCGTGAGACTCGGAGGTCTGCTGGTCGCGTGCGGCGCGGGGATGGTGCTCGGGGGCTGCACCGTCGGCTCGGGCTCGGGGTCGGCGCAGGGGAATCTCTTCGTCGTCGCCTGCAACTACGGCTCGAGGCTGGGTGACGTACAGCCCGACGGAACGCTTCTGGCCGGCCCCTTCAACCTGAACCCCTCGTTCTTCGTGGGAACGCCGACCGACGATCAGATCAAGGGGCCGCAGCAGATGAACGTGATGGACATCGAGATGAAGACGACGGGCCTCGAGTTCTCGGACGCGCTCGGCTTCAACATCCAGAACTCGTACGAGGTGGCCCGCTGCGTCCGCGGGCGCGTGACGAACGGCCAGCCGGACTACCTGGTGACCGTTCCGCTGCCGGCCGCGCTGGGGACGGCGGCCAACCCGCAGCCGACCACGGTGTGGTGCGACTGGAGCGCGATGGCCTTTGGCGACGCCGGCGTCCCCGACGCGGCGGTGCCCGGCGTTCCGGACGCCAGCACGGCGCTCGACGGCGGCATGTCGACGATGGCCCCCGCGCCCCGGATCCACCTGACGCCCTACACGGACGTCGTCGGCTCGCTGTTCCTGCCGACCACCTGTCCGGGCAGCGTCGCCGCGGCGATCGCCACCGACGGCTGGATCCAGTTCGACAACTTCGGCACCGCGGAGCAGCCCGACAAGGCGCCGGCGGATCGCGACCCGGTCTCGACGGGGTTCATCATCAACTACGGCGACCGCCTCCGCGCCAGCTTCAACATGACCCTGGGCGATCAGCGCTACGTCACCGCGATCCAGACCGGGACGGCGCCGCCCACCTCGCCGGCCATCGGCGGCGCGATGTTCGGGTACTTCGACTTCGACCTCGTGCGCGGCCGAGCCGCGCAGCCGTTCCCGTAAGCCGATGGAGGGCCCCGAGCGCGACCCGCGCGAGGTGACGGTCGAGATCGACGGCCTCGCCATGGGCGGCGACGCGGTCGGCCGCCAGCGTGACCCCGCCGGCGCCGAGACCGCCAGCGACGGGCGCGCCACCTTCGTCCCGCTGGCCGCGCCCGGCGAGCGCGTGCGCGCGCGGATCGAACGGGCCAAGGGGCGGGCGGCCTGGGGCGAGCTGGTGGCGATCGAGCGGCCGAGCGCCGACCGGGTCCCGCCGCCATGCCCCCTGTTCGGGAGCTGCGGCGGCTGCCAGTGGCAGCACGTCAGCCCCGAGGCGCAGCGGGCGGCCAAGCGGGCCATCGTCGAGCGCGCGCTCGGCACGACGATCCCGCCCGTGCGCGCGGTGGGGCCGGACCTCGGCTACCGCGACCGCGCCCGGCTGACCGTCGGTCCGGGCGGAACGATCGGCTTCCACGCGCGCCGCTCGCACGCGGTCGTCGATCTCGGCGAGCCGCCGCGCTGTCCGCTCTTCGGTGCGGGGCTCTCGCGCGCGCTGCCCGCGCTGCGCGCGCTGGCCCGCGGCCTGACGCCGGGGACCGAGCTCGAGGTCCAGGCCGGCGCGGAGGGCGTCCACCTCAACGTCGTGCGCGCCGACGCGGTCAGCGCCGCCCACGCCCGCCGCGAGATCGATCGCCTGAACGCGGCGGGGGTGGTCGGCGTCGCGCTCGCCGGCAAGCCCACCCTCGGCCAGTCCGAGGTCGACGCTTCCGAGCCGGGCGGTTCGCGGCTGGCCATCCCGGCGGGTGGTTTCGCCCAGGCCGGCCAGGCGGCGACCGGGGCCCTGGTGGCCGCGGTGCTGGAGGCCGTCGGCGGCGACCCGGGCGTCGTGCTCGAGATGTACGCCGGCAGCGGCACCTTCACCCGCCACCTGGCCGGCCGGGCCGCGCGCCTCCTCGCCTGCGACGGCGACCCGGCCGCGGTCGCGCGCGGCCGGCGGAACGCCCCGGCCGCCGCCTGGTCGGCCCGCCCGCCGGCCGACACGCCCGACACCGTCGTCCTCGACCCGCCGCGCGAGGGGGCCGACCGCGCCCACCTGGACGCCGCCCTCCGCGCGCGCCGCCGGATCGTCTACGTCTCGTGCGACCCACAGACGCTGGGACGCGACGCCCGCCACCTGAAGGCCGACGGGTTCGGCCTGGCGGGCGCAGTGGCACTGGATCTGATGCCCCAGACCTTCCACGTCGAGGTGGTCGCGATCTTCGAGCGCGCGAGGCCTTGACCGGGCAGAAGATTTGCCCTAAAACGCTGGCTCTCCGCGGGAGTAACTCAGTGGTAGAGTGCCACCTTGCCAAGGTGGACGTCGAGGGTTCGAACCCCTTCTCCCGCTCAAGAAATCAAGGGGTTGCGGGTCGGCGAGCGCCGGAATGAGGGAATCGGTGCTCATGAGGGAGAAATGAGGGAGTGGCGCCGCACCAGCGCGCCCCTTGATCGCTGAGCGCGCGGCCGGGACCGCCCGGAGCGACGATCGCCGCGTCCTTCGACCACGAGACCTCGCGCCACCTCCAACAGCACCGCGACCGAGTCCTCGGGGGTCAGGCCCGAGGCGAGCTGGACGATGTGGATCCACCTGGCGAAGGCTCGGCCCTCGCTGCTGACGTGGGTGCTGATGTCTGCCGACTTCGCCGCGCCTTCGATGCGGCCTTGCTGATGGCCGGCGTCGTAGAAGGCGGCCTCCCGGAGAGCGCGCTGTTCGAGGCGGAGATCCTCGAAGGCGATGTAGCGTTTCGGGTCGCGCGTGTCGGCCTGGACGCGCCTGCTGAGCCCGACGAGCTTGCGGTCGAGAGATCGGATCGCCGGGATCTGATCGATGATGGCGTCGAGCGGGTGCGGGCCGTCGCCCTGGAGCGCGGCGTATCTGCGCTCGAACGGGTAGCGGCCCCGGCTGGGTAGTTCTGAACGAGACACAGGGCGGGCATTCGAGTAGCGTTTCTTCGTCATCGGAGGTCACACTCCGGTGGCCACGGGGGCGGCGTGCTCCAACACGCGGCAGCCCCCACTTTCCACCTGTTGGGGTTGGGGTTCTGTTGTGGGTTGCCCGTGTCGCCGGCGGCGCGCCTCCCTCCGTCGTTTTCTTGATCAGGCCGCTTCGCTGTTGTCGGCGCTCGTGGCCGTGTCGTTCGCGATCTTCGCGCTTAGCGCCGGCACGACGGCGCGCCGCTGCGTTTTGGACGAATCGGCTGGCGTGCTCCACGGCTCGACTGCTCGAAGCACCTTGACCGCCTCGCGCGTGCGGCCGGGCTGCAGGTGCGCGTAGAAGTGCTCGCAGGTCCGGACGCTGTTGCCAAGGAGCGCGGCGACCTCCTGGAGCGGGCGGCCGGCGGTGACGAGATCGCTGGCGAAGGTGTGGCGCAAGCTGTAGATGGTGAGGCCCTTCCGATCGAGTCCAGCGCGGCGGAGGACCTTGGCGAAGCGGCCACCGCCACCGCGGCGCCGCCAGTAGGGCGCGCCATGGGTGCTCTCGATCAGGAGCGCGTCGTCGGGCTTGCCCTTGGTCAAGCGGCGCAAGATCGGCAGGAGCGCATCGCAGATGTCGACGCCGCGAAACGAGCCGGTCTTCGGCACCCACTTGCCACCGGGGCAAAGCGGGCAGGGGCAGGCCTGGATCCAGACCTTGCGCTGCTTGAGGTCAACGGAGCCTGCGCGAAGGTGAAAGAGCTCGTCGGGGCGCGTGCCGAGCATGCGGCCCAGCTCGAAGACGTCTTCGGTGCCGCCGCGAGAGTAGCGGAGGAAACGAACGCGCTCGTCCGGCGCGAAGTAGCGCACCGGCTTCGCCTCGCCGGGGTCGGCGCGCTTGATCTTGAGGAGCGAGATTCGCGGCCGGCCGGCAAGGACGCGCGCGACCATGTGCGCGTGGCCGAGGACGGCCTTCAAGATCTTGAGGCGCTCGTTGATGCCAGCGTCGGAGATGGGCCGGGGCTTTCGATTGAGCTGCCGCCCGAGCCTGTCGACGGTGGCTGAGAAGCGGCACCCCTCGGCGCGCCAGCGCGTGACAAGGTCGTCCACGATTCTCTCGACGTCGCCGATGGGGACGCCCGCGAGATCCTGGGCGAGGATGGCGAGATAGCTGCCGCGGGTGTCAAACGTCCTCGGATCGAGGTGGGACCTGGCCCAGGGGATGTACTGGAGCTCCAAGTAGGTCGGAAAGTCTTGCAGCCTGGTCGGGGCCGAGGGGAGCTCGACCGAGAGCCCGCGGGAGCGCGCTTGCCTGATCAGCTCGCGGCGCGCAACCCAGTCTGCGGCCTGCTGCTCGAACGCTCGCTCCTGCTCCTCGGCGGCCGCGCGACCTTCGACCCGCTTGCAGAGGCGGAGCTTGCTCTCCCTGAGCGGATCGGCCCGGAAGACCTGGACGACGAACCTGTTGGGTCTGACCTCGCTGATCGACATCTACGCTGGCCTCCCCGGCGGCGCCGCCGGCGTGATGGTTGGACAGAGCGGCGACAACGGCGGAAGCGTTGAAGACCCAGGAGCGGCCGGCGCGAACGGCGGGGATCCGGCCGGCGCGCGCCCAGCGGACGAGAGTGAGCGGCGCGACCGCCCGCCCCAGCAGGGCGGACGTTTCATCGGCCGTCCTGAGCGGCTGGTCCGCGTTCGGGGCAGGTGTCGGCTGGTGAGCCTGGCCAGGTGATTCATCGGGGGACGCCGGAGGTAACACCTCGTGATCGCTCGTGAAACGCTGGATGTCCACTCGTTTCTCGGGGTGACCGGTCAGCTCGTGATGGGCGCTACGGGACAAGCGGAAGTCGCCCCGGCGAGCCGCCGCGAGGTTGTCGGCCGCCATCTCGGCGAACGGTGGGTCGCGCTCGATGAGAACGGCGCGACGTCCGGTGGCGATGGCGGCGACGCCGGTCGTGCCGGAGCCGGCGAATGGATCGAGCACGGTCCCACCCGGGGGAACGAATGCGCGGACGAGGTGGCTGAGTAGCAAGACGGGCTTGGCGGCGACGTGCGCGGCGGCGTCGCGGACCTTGGGGACAAGGAAGAATCGATCGCATCGTGGATCGATGGGCTCTGACGCGAGGACGTTGGTCGGGTAGCGACCGGTCTTCGGTTCGAAGGGCTCGCGTGCCGAGGGGTTGTCATCGAGCGAGGCGTCGAGGATTCCGGGGCGTCGCCTCGCGAGCGCCCGCAAGGAATCTGCGCGACGGGTCTGTTGGCGGTCGTCTTCGTCGATGAACGGGAGTCGTGCCTCGCCGAGGTTCAGCGGCGATGGCGTTCCGCTCTTGCGCGCGATCAGGATCGGCGCGTGGGCGGGCTTGAGGCGGGTCAGGTGTGGCGGGCGACCGGTACAGAAGGCCCAGATGGCCATGTCGTCGACCAGGAACCCGGCCTCGGCGATCGCGGCGACCATCCAGTGATAAGTGCGCGGCGCTCCGATCACGATCAGCGGCGCGCCGGGCACGAGGACCCGCAGCACCGCGCGCCACAAGTCGGCGGCCGGCAAGACGTCCCACGCCTGTCGCTCCAGCACCCCGTGCGGCGGGTCGGTCACGCAGGCGTCGACGCTGGTCGCCTCGAGGGTGGGCAGCACCGCAAGGGCATCGCCCACGATTAACCGTGTGTCGGTCCCTTGAAGGCCAGCCTGTGTGCTCATCGGTCTCGACGGCCGAAATGCTCAGCGAGCGCCGCCCCCCAATATCGACCGAGATAAAACGCGAGCAGGACCAGCGGGTGAATCGGACGCGGGGCCCTCCATCTCACCCGTGCGACCGGCGCTCCTGCGGCGGTGACCGTGCTTTGCCGGACCCTTCCACGCAAGCTGGGGCGAAGCTCGCTCGCCACGCCCCACACCGGTCCGTCGTCGAGCCACCGTCTGTTTGAAACCCGGCTGTCCCCGCACCGTACAAACCCACCGTCGAGCGACCGCATGTTGGAGCCCCCTCCCATCCCCCATTTTCAAGCTGCCACACTGAAACCGCCGTCGCCCGGGGAAACGGTTCGAGTTTCCGAACTACCATTGCACCGCGTTCATTTGGGCACGTTCAACCCGCCGTCAGTTACACCCGGTCGCCGGCTCTCCATGATCGGAGTCGCGCGGTGCCGCTGTGGAGGACTTGAGCGCCTGGTTGGCGACGCGCAGGCAGACGAGCCGTTGGTCGGAGTCGAGATCCTTCCAGGGCTGACCACGCGTGACGGCGGGAACAAGCGTTATGAGCGCGCCGGCGTTGGCCACGATGGCGGCCCAGAGGTGCGGCCCGGCCTGGTCGGCGCTGGCACCAGGCAGCTCGCCGCACGCAGTCCACGCCGCGTTCGCGAGCTGGGACACAGCCAGCCGCTTCTCTTTGTCGAGCGCCTCCCATCGAATGCCGTCGAGCACCGGCTTGGCCAGAGCTTGGAGATCCGTCCTCGGCAAGACGGAGTAGATCGCTTCCGCGAGGGAGAGGACTTGCTGTCGCCTTTCGCTCCGATCTGCCGTGGCCCCGTCGCCGGTAGCGGTCTCGCTGACCTGATCGTCATTCGAGGCGTGGACCTGTTCGTAGAGGGCAGTCACTTCCGCTCGCTTCTCCTCGGGGACGCTGTCGGCGAGCCATTTCTCGAACGCCTCGCGATCCATCGTCGCGAGCATCATCCTCGCGTCGGCCTGCTCGTCGGCCGTGGGAACGATCGGGATCTTCCCCCCGCTCAGGACGTACGGTGCGTACTTGAGGACGGTGGCCCAGCTCTCATTGACGTGCTTCTGCTCCTGCTCCTCCTTGAAGAACGCCATCTCGTGCTCGTAGCGCTGGTTCTCGAGCGCGAGCTCCTGATCGAGCTTTCGACCGGCGAGCTCTTGCTGGAGGCGGAGCATCTCGATCTGCTGCTTCTGGAACATGTCGATCATAGTCTGCTGCGTGGCGGCCACGCGGCTCTGGGTCTCGATGACCTGGCCGTGGCCCTGGACGAAGATGCGCATGATGGCCTCGGTGAAGCGCTGGGCTTGCGCGACGAGGCCGCGGGCGCTGGCCGGCTCACTGTCCACCGCGGGCATGAAGTTGTCCGGGTCGGCGTTGTAGCGGAGGACGATGCTTCCGATCTCCTTGCCCTTGAGTGTGGACCGCAGGAAGTAGCGTTGCATCCCGCCCATCTGGGCCGCGTCTTCCCCGGCCTCCTCGTTGATCTCGCCGGTAATGGTGGCCAGGGCGCCTTCATCCAGGGAGCAGCGCCAGGTCCGGACGATCCGCTGCGTCTGGTCGACCGCGGCGTGGACCAGGGAGAACGTGACCGCCTCGTCCCGGGGGAGTCCCTGGGAGGAGACGAGCGCCGCCAGCCACCGCCCGATCCGTTGCTCGATCGCCGTCATACCCCGCGCTCACCCTCCACACACTCAGTGAAGCACGGATGGTCCGACGTACAAGGAACGTGGCAGGGGTGGCCATCTTTCCAGCGACGCTACCGCGGAGAGGCACGCTGCGCGCCGCGAGTGGAGCGCGGAGTGCGCGCCACGAGGACGGCCGCCCGAAAGCCGCGAGCGGCGCAGGGTTCATCGGCGATAAGGGGCCTTGCGCGCCACGCCGAAGGCGTCTCGGGCCGACTTGCGGCGCACAATCATGGCGCCGCGACGGACCGGCGGTAAAGTTCAAATGTAAAGGGTGGTGAAGGTGGAGCGGAAAGAGGGTGGGGACCGTTGGCTCACGCGGTCGCAGGTTGCGGCGCTGCTCGGAATAGCCGACGCCCAGATCGAAGCGATGCACGGAGCGGAACTGCATCCATGGCAGGAGAAGGATAGGCGGTGGCGATACCGCGCGGACGAGGTCACGCGGCTGCTGCGCGTCGAGCGCGGCGGCGACACCGCCGGTGACGGGAAGTTGGCGGCAAGGGCGTTCACGATGTTCGGGGAAGGCAAGAGCATGGCGGACGTCGTAGTGTCCACCGAGCAGCCTCCCGGGATCGTCCGGCGGCTCTTCGGGGAGTTTCTCGAAATGACGGGTGGGCTCGTCCTCTCTGCGGAGAATCTGCGGACACTCCGAGAGATGTTGGCCGCCGAATTCGCCATGAGCGGCGACGCGTTGACGACCGCAGTCGCCCAAGAGGTCAAGCGTCAGTATGTGAAGGGACGCGCGGATGGGACTGCAGACGCCGAGGACTTCGGTGAGGTGATCGATTTCACGACGGGCGAGCGCAAACGCGTCCCGCCCGAACGCTGATCGATCGGTAGGGGAGGCTGGGCATGGCGACGAGCGCAGTGGGCGAATCGAAAGCGAAGCGATCGGCGGCGGAGCGGTTCGACCTCGATGCCGCGCTACGAAAGCTCGGGCAATCCTTGATCGAGCGCGACGGTCTACCGGGCAGCCAGGCGGCGAATCGACTGCGGTCAGAGGGGCTCATAGGTGCCAGCGAGCACTCATTCTTGATCTGTTTGGCAGCCGCCCACCTCACCCGGCACACCCCCGTCGAAGTCCGGCCGGACGACCCGCCGCCATGCCCAAACAGAAAAGGCGCCTGTCGGAGCGCCGGCCTGGCGCGCGCCATCATCCGCGGGTGCGACGCCTTGCGGGATCGGAAGGAGCTCAAGCACGTCTCGGAGCTGCGCGCGGTCGTCGCCGAGACGGACCGGACGCTCGCCAAGCTGACCACGGCGCTTGATGAGTACATCGCGAGCAACGAGATCCTCCACGAGCGCAGGTGGAGAGGGATCCCTGAGGCCGCTCAGCGGGCGGGATCGAAGGTCCGAGTCCACGTCCACGCGAACGTATGCGGCATTCCGAGCCGGGTACGCGAGCGTGCGATGTCTCTCCGGCGGTGTCTCGCCGTCATGGAGGAGAGATCGCTGGCCTCGCAGTTCGCGTCCGCCGCGGTCGCCGCGAACCGGCCCGGTCGGAAATGGCGGCCGCTTCTCTTGGCCGAGATGCAGGCCGATATGGTCCGGGGCGGATGGCACCTGGCGGAAGTGGCCAAGATTGTCGACGACGGGATTGGCGGTGAGCCGGTCGTCGTGAGGGATCGGATTCGCAAGCGAGTCGCTCCCTATCTCGACGACCAGCCCCGGGCATTCCCAGCCCGCCCGTCACCATCTCCGTCACCGATCGAGGCCGAGCGCCGGTGACGGTGATCTGCCCGGTCTTCGAAGACTTACGCCTGATGTCACCATGTCACCACCTCCGTCCGAGCTGAACGGCCCGCTGAAGTTCTCGCGCTCAAAAGTCTGGCGGTTCGTCCGACGGTCCATCAGGGCGTCTGAACGACGTCACGACACCGGCCACCGTGGTGACACAAATGATAGCCAGCAAGGTCCCGAGCACGCCGAGCGCGACGACGACGTCCAGCGGCCCCCGGCAGGAGGCTGGACTGGTCTCGAGCGGGCGGGCTTCGCCGCCAGAAGCTGGGCTACTCTTGGTCGCAGACACGGCAATAATCCCGCCGCGGGGCGGTCGCTTCGGAGCCAACGGTTTTGCCGTCGATGTCCGCGCAGCACATCTTGACCCTTGAGCAGCCGTTGAGCTTGAGGAACGCGCAGCCGGATACGCCGTCGAGCACGTCCAAAAGGATAACCGTTCTTTCGCGCTCCGCCGTCGTATGTCGGCGATTTTTACTAAAGGGAAATCGCGGCGTCCGCTCGACAGCATCCGGATCCGGACTCGACGGCGACAAGCGAGCATACCAAGGTGGACGGAGTCGGCGGGCGGCGCCGACCGGCTGGCATCGAACGCGCCGGTGGGCTTACGAACCGCAGGTACGGCCGGTGGGGAGCGTGCAAAGACCCGAGGTACCCCCGCCGTCGCTTACCGTTACGCACCGGGCAGGGGTCATGCACGACGGGCCGAGCACGGTGTCGCACGCCGCGCCCTCGATGGCGTCGAGCTTGCAAGTTCCCGTTTGGCTGCCGCTGGCGACGCCGGTCGTGGTGTAGCAGGTCCCTGCCTTGCACAGGGCGAAGGATGTGTTGGACAAATTGCCGCACGGCATGCCATCTCCGACGTAGTCGATCGACACGCACGTCTTGCTGCCGGATGGACCTACGCACGCTAGCCCCAGCGACCCGTTGCACGACGGCATCGTCGCACCGCCACACGCCGCGCCTGCCGTGCCGAGCGCGACCTCGCAGGTCCCCTGTGCGCTCGTCGACGAGACGCCCACACAGGAGAGCCCGTTGCCGCACGGATCGTTCGTGTCACACGACCCGTTCAGGATCCCGACGTCCGCGCAGGTCATGGTTGCGGCCACGCAGTTCTGCCCCGGACCGCAAAATGAGCCCGCGCAGGAATCGCCGGCCGCCGGCTGCGACGTACAGGTGCCGCAAAGCGCGTTCTCCGTCTCGCCGCAATAGGCGGTGGCGCACTGGCCGTTGAACGCACAAGGTTGCCCGTTGGCGCCCGGTCCCGCCGGCGTACAGTCCGGCGGCAGCTTGCTGTCGAAGAAATCGTTGCACGACAACATCGCATAGTTGGCCGCGCACTTGCTGACGGTCTGCGGGCTGGCGCCCGTGTTGGGCGCCGCCAGCCGGCTCGTGCACTCCAGGGCCGAGCGTGTGAGACAGACGCTCATCTCGCCATAGACGCGGGTGATGCTGGTGCCATTGGAGCAACTGTCGCGCTTGGAGCATGCGGCCTGCGCGAGCGTGGCGCAGGCTTGGTCCGCGGTGAGGCCCCCGTCGCCTCCGCCGTCCGCTTTTGACGTCACTTGGCCGCAGGCGCCCACGCCCAGCACCGCTGCGAACACTCCGACAAGTCGACCCGGACCTTTCTGCATCTCCTCGGGGTCGCATTTCACAACAGGAGTGCTTCGTCCCGGTAGCGAAAACGGACGCTCTGCCTGCTGCCGCGCCCAAAGCATGAGGGTGTGCTCGGTCACGCCTTCTCGTCGCGTTTCGGAGTCAGGAACCCTGCCTTCCCGGCGGGCGAGCTCCTATCGACCGGCAACGAGGGCCGCCCGTCAGCGCGGCTCAGCGCGCCCGGCCGCGCGGCCCGCGCGGATGCGACGATGACAGCCGAGACTTCGAACGCGGGAAGGAAACGGGGACCGAATCGGCCGAAGGGATGGGGTGCTTCGGGTCACGTCGACGTCCGCCGATCATTTGACATGAGCCAGGCCGCCGCCGACGATGGCGTCCTCAACCTCGTCACGGAGGTATTCGGAGTGAGAACATTCATCGTCGGCGTTCTCTTTTCTTGCGGCTTGCTCGGGGCGTGTGCCATGGCACCGCTGCCTCCACCTCCGCCTCCGTCGGGTCGCCCGGCGCCGATGGCCGCGGACAACGGACAGCCGAAAATGCAGGCGGCACTCGCGGCGCTCCAGCGGGCGGACGTCTCGCTTGAGAGGGCGACCCCCAACAAGGGCGGGCACCGCGAGCGGGCGATCCAGTTGGTTCGGCAAGCGATGGGTGCCGTGGATGCCGGCATGCGGTACGCCGCCGCTCATTCGACGGAGGTCGGTGCGGCGGAGGGGCCTGCGTTGCCGGAGCCGGTCGACCAGAACGTGCAGGGCGCGGAGAGGCAGCCCAACATGGCGCAAGCGGTCGTCGAGCTGCGTGAGGCGCGGCGCCAGCTCAGGGAGGCCAGGGCCGACAAGGGTGGTTATCGCGTTCAGGCGTTGAGCTTGATCGAGCAGGCGCTCGCACAAGTCTGGGAAGGAATTCGATTCGCCAACGGCGGCCGGTAGCGAAAGCGCTGCAGCACCAGAGGGGCCAAGCGGAGCGGTCTGCTGGCGTAAGCCGGCGGCGGTCCGCGACGCGCCCTCCGATTCATGCGATTGACCCTTCAGGTCTCCGTGACCACGATTACCGCCGCGTCCGGCGATCCAGACGATACTGCACTCCCCGCCGACGCGAGGTCGGCTGCGAAAGGACACCCGAAGACCATGCTCACGACGACACCGAGGAATGCTTGGGCCCTGGCACTCCTGCCGGCCGCTTTTTCTCTCGGATGCGGCAGCTCGTCACCCTCGACGATGCAAGCTTGTCAGGATCTCGCCAACGCCCAATGCTCGAAGCGACTCTCCTGCTCGAACTCGCAGAACACGGCGGGCGCCAACATCGTGCGGACGTTTGGCAGCTTCGACAACTGCGTGATGCAGCAGGTCCTGTCGTGCACGAATGGGCTTTCGGCGCCCAAGACCGGGAACAGCGCGGCGCTGGTCGAAGAGTGCGTCAAAGCCTATTCCGGGTACTCGTGCGACGACTTCTTCAACAACAACCCACCTTCGGTGTGCGCACCCACCGGGCCAGGCGCGACCGGTGCCGCCTGCTCGTTCAACGCCCAGTGCGCGAGCGGATATTGCTCGGGGACGAAGAACGCCCTCTGTGGGAGCTGCGCCGCAGCGCCGCTCGCCGGCGATTCCTGCGCGTCCACCAATTGCGGTCACGGACAGAGCTGCGTCGCCGCGACCGAGATGTGCGAACCCGTCGGCGCGGCCGGATCGTCCTGTACGAACGACAGTCCATGCGGAAACGGCCTCGGCTGCGTGGGTAACGACGCTGCGACGTCCACGCTCGGGACCTGTATGGCCCAGGTCGACCAAGTCTCGGCTGCCTGTGGCGGCACCATGGTGGGTTGCAATGGCACCGAGGGCCTGTTCTGCGCGGGCGCGTCGGGGGCGAAGACCTGCATCGCCGTCACCTACGTTGGCGATGGAATGCCGTGCGGCGACCTCTCGACGACCGAGCACGTCGAGTGCATCGCGGGCGGCTGCTACACGGCGACCGGCACGGCAGGGTCGGGCGAGACGGGCACCTGCAAGGCCGACGTGACCGACGGATCGCCGTGCGACACCGCGCTTGGCCCCACCTGTCAGACCCCGGCTCGCTGCGTGCTGTCGGGAACGGGCACCACCGGAACCTGCACGGCACCGACCGGCACCTCCTGCGGCTGACGTCCGGGCAGCGTTTCTTTTGGTCTCGACTTTCGACTCGGTGACGCCGGCGTGGGGCGGCCCGCCCGAACACGGCGTGTTTTCGTCGGCGGTTCCACCCTCGCAGATTCGCGGCGACGACTTGTTGCGCGCTGAGTAGCGGAGGGATCAGTCGCCGCGTCGTGCAGGGACAAAACAATGCCGCGCCGCCGGCCGCGGATGGGCAGATCGCGGCCCACGGCCAACACGGTGGCACCGAGCCAGAGGAAAACTCTCAACAGCGCGTTCAACGCAGCAGATCGGAGCCGGGCTGGCCAGGTGCGCGCTGCTGCGGAGTGGGAACCTCGGAAATCAGCTCGGCGAGCTGGGCGAGCATGACCGGCTTGGTCAGGTGTCGATTGAAGCCCGCCGCATACGCTCGCCGGACGTCGTCCTCTCGCCCGTAGCCGCTCAAGGCAACCAAGTAGCTGCCCTTCGACCTTTCGTCCGAACGGAGCGCCCGCGCCACCGCGTACCCGTCCATCTCGGGCAGGCCGATGTCGCAGATCACGATCTCGGGCTGGAGCGCTCGGGAGAGCTTCACCCCCGCCGAACCGTCGTGAGCGACCTCGACAGCGTGGCCGCTGAGCGTCAGCGCGTCTTTCATGCTCTCGGCCGCGTCGGCGTTGTCCTCGATGACGAGGATGGTGCGCCGCCGAGCCGAAAGACCGCGGTCTCCGACCGCCGCCGCCTCTGCGGGGGCTTCGACTTCGAGCGGCAGTGCGATGGTAACCTCTGTGCCCCGGCCGGGTCCCTCGCTGGCGACGCCGATCGTACCGCCGTGGAGCTCGATCAATCCCTTGACCACCGCCAGCCCCAGGCCGAGGCCACCCCGCGACCGGTCCATCGTCTGCGGCCCTTGCGCGAACGGCTCGAACAGGTGAGGCAGGAGCTGGGGTTCGATTCCCGCTCCGGTGTCACGGATCCGCAGCACCGCGCGTCCTCCCTGGCGCTCCAGGGTGACGGTGACGATGCCGTCCGGAGAGGTGAACTTGCGGGCGTTGATGAGGAGGTTGGCGAGCGACTGCACGAGGCGCGCCGGATCGCCGTTGACCCAGAGGGGGCCGGCGTCAATCACCCTTCGGAGAATGAGCCCGCTGGCCTCGAAGCTCGGGTCGTGGTCGTCGAGGGTGCGGCACACGAGCGCGCCGAGTTCGAGCCGCTGGCGGCGGAGCTGGATTTTTCCCCGGTTGATTCGGGTCACATCGAGCAGGTCGTCGATGAGACGGGCGAGTTGCGTGACCTGACGTCCGATGATGGCGCTGGCCTTCTCCGTCTTGTCGCGGTCCGCCGCGCCGCGCTGAAGGACGAACAGGCTGCTCTGGATCGCCGCCAAGGGGTTGCGCAACTCGTGGGAGAGCGTGGCCATGAACTCGTCCTTGCGTCGATCCGCCTCGCGCAGCGCAGCCTCGGTTCGAGCCAGCCTCTCCTCGTTCGCCCGGCGACCGGTGACGTCCTCGAACGCCAATAAGACCATCTTCTGCGCGCTCGGCAGGACCGTGGCCGTGAGCGCCAGCCTCTGCCGCGAACCCGATTTAGGCGTGGTTTCCACCTCCCCGCTCTCCTGGGTCTGGCTCTCGAGCGTTCTGCCAAGAAGGGTTCTGACCTTGGGACGATCCGATAGAACGATGTGATCCTCGAGCGACGTTCCCACGAGGCGCGCTCGATTGCCCTTCAAAAGGCGTGCGCCGACGTGGTTGATCTCGCGGATCTGCTCGTCGGAGCCGACCAAGGCGTATCCGATGGGCGCGAAGTCGAACAGCTCCGTGTAGCGGGCGAGGCCGGCCTCGATCTCGAGACGCGCCAGACGCAGCTCCTCGTTCTGCGTCTCGAGCTCGACTTGGTGGATCTTGAGCTCCTGCAAGAGCCGGCGCGGATCGGGGGCGGGGGCCTTCTTGGGACGCTTCGCCTGAGTAGGTTTCCGCTTCGGTGTCATGACCGCTCTGCCTTCGACGGCTGCCGCGCCTCGGGTGTGAGGAGCATCAGCAAGCTGGGTGGCTGGGAGAGCGGATGGATCTGCATCACGTACCGGCCGTCCTGCGTCGCTCCCGGCCGAGGTGCCTCGAATGACAACGAAGTCCTGTCGCGGAGGGCCCGCCGCAGATCCTTCTCGGAGGTCGCGCTGCCGAGATCGGGCAACGCCTCGAAGAGATCCTTGCCGATGACCTCCACGCGCTTCCGCCCGAGCAAGCTCTCTGCCGACGCGTTGAAGAAGCTGATCGCGAGATCCTCATTCACCAGCAGGAAGCCGTCGCTGATGTTCTCGAGCAGCGGCGCCAGCCGATCGAGCTTGAGGCGGCCGACGTCCGCGGCGACCTTCACGTCGTCGATGTCGGTGGCGGTGCCGTACCACTTCTGCAGCGCACCGTCGGCGTTGCGGATGGGGACGCACCTGGTCTTGAACCAGCGGTAGCCGCCGGACGAGCTCCGGATCCGGAACTCGGAGTCGAAGCGGCTGCCCGCGGCGACCGCTGCCCGCCAATCGGCTTGCGCCCGATCCCGGTCCTCGGGATGGATCCGATCGAGCCAACCCCAGCCGAGCTGCTCGCGCTCGGGGACGCCCGTGTAATCCACCCACTGTCGGCTGAGGTAGTTGCAAGGGCCGTCGGGCTGGAAGCCGATCACCAGGTTGGGCAGCGATTCGGCCATCTGGCGCAGCTCGCTGGCCTGCTCGCGCAGCACGGCTTCGAGCTCCCGCGAGGGGCCGGCGTCGGTGAAGGTGATGACCACGCCGTCGATCACGTTCTCCAGCGTGCGGTAAGGCATTATCCGCACGGTGAACCAGCGACCGTCGCGTGTCGCAGCCTGCCGCTCTTTGAAGATCAGCGTGCGCAGCACCTCGCGCGCGTCGTAGACCAAGTCGGGGTAGTCAAGCTCGGAAGCGATGTCCGTGACCGGCCGCCCCGCGTCGGTGGCGATGAGCTTGATGATCTTGGTGATCGGCGTGGTGAAGCGCCGCACCTTGAGGTTGTCGTCGAGGAACAGGGTGGCGATGTCGGTGCTGTTGAGGAGGTTCTTCATGTCGTTGTTGGACCGCGACAGCTCGTCCACCTTGGCCTGCAGCTCGTGGTTGACGGTCTGCAGCTCCTCGTTCAGCGACTGCATCTCCTCCTTCGAGGTCGTGAGCTCCTCGTTGGTGCTCTGCAGCTCCTCGTTGGTGGACTGGAGCTCCTCGTTCGTCGACTTCAGCTCTTCTTGGGAGGTCTGCATCTCCTCCCGCGTGGTCTGCATCTCGTCGCGCACCCGCTGGACCTCCTCCTCCAGCTCCGTCATCCGGGGGGGACCTTTCGCGGTGCGCCGCCTGGGCCGCGCTTCCACCGGTGCGGCCGCCACGTCCGTGATGACGATCAGCACCGCCCCGCGCAGATCCTTCGGGTCGTCGAGCTTCTGGACGGAGAAGTCGACCTCCTGACGACCGCCGTTCGTCCCCACCTTCACCCCGGAGACCGAGACCACGCGCGCCTCCCGGAGCGCCTTGGAGAAGGCGGTCGACAGCTCGTAGCGGAGCCCCTCGCGGGCCATCGCGAAGATGTTGAGGTTGGCTTTCCCGACCGCTGGCTCGAGATACTTGCCTGCCCTGCCGCTAATGTAGAGGATGTCCCCCTTGTCGGTGCAGAGCACGCCGACCGATGCGAAGCGCTGGACGATGAGCCGATCGGCGAGCGCCTGGAGGTTCGGCGACCCTGTCTGAGCCTGCGCCGTGGCGCCGCCCTCAGCTTCCGTCCGCCGCTCGGGAGGAACGGCAGCCGAAGGGAACTCCACCGGCACGGCGACCGCCGACTGTTCGAGCCTGCGATAGATGCGGGTCTTTCCATCGAGCGGGGAGAACAGCCCCGAATGCGCGCCGATCGTCTCGGCGCTGCCGAGAAAGAGCAGGCCGCCCGGGTTCAAGGCGTAGAAGAACAGCGGTATGAGCTTCTTCTGCAGCTCCGTCGACAGGTAGATGAGCAGGTTCCGGCACGACAGGATGTCGAGCTTCGTGAACGGCGGGTCCATGGAGAGGTTCTGTGGGGCGAACACCACCATCTCGCGGATGTCCTTGCTCACCCGGTAGCCGCGCTCCTCGTGGATGAAGAATCGCTTGAGACGCTCGGGCGAGACGTCCGCCGCGATGTTCTCCGGGAACAGACCGATGCGTGCCTTGTCGATGGCCTCCCGGTCGAGATCGGTAGCGAAGATCTGGAGCGTCAGGTTCCGGACCGGCTTGAACGGCTCCGCCGCTTCGCGAAACACCATCGCCAGCGAATAGGCCTCCTCGCCCGTCGAGCAGCCGGGGACCCACGCCCGAAGTACGCCTCCCTCCGGGTGCGCCGCCAGCAGCGCGGGCAAGACGTCGTTCTTGAGGTGCTCCCAGGCGGTAGGATCACGGAAGAAACTGGTGACGCCAATGAGCAGCTCCTTGAAGAGCAGGTCGATCTCGCGCGGGTTCTCGCGCAGGAAGCGGACGTACTGGGCGAGACCGTCGATCTGATGCAGACCCATCCGCCGCTCGACACGCCGGTAGATCGTGCTGCGCTTGTAGAGGGAGAAGTCGTTGCCGGTGTGGGCCCGCAGAAGGACGTAGACCTTCTCGAGCGCGCTCTGTGTCTGGTCCTCGGGCTGCAGGTCGCTCTTCGCGATGTGCGGGGCGTGCTTGCGGTAGGCGATGATCCTGGCGGGGAGCTCCTCCACCGGCGCGACCACGTCCGCCAGCCCGGCGTCGATCGCGCTGCGGGGCATGCTGTCGAACTTCGCCGACGTGAGCGCCTGCACGAACACGGCCCCAGCCTTCTCCTTGATGGCGCGCAGGCCGAGGGTGCCATCCGAGCCCATCCCCGACAGGATCACCCCGATGCTCCGCTGCTGCTGATCCTCGGCCAGGGATCGGAAGAAGAAGTCGATGGGGAGGTTCAGGCCACGCGGCGATGTCTGGGGCAAGAGATGAAGCCTCCCGTGCAGCAGCGACATGTCCTTGTTCGGCGGGATGACGTACACGTGGTTCGGCTCGACCCTGAGATCATCCGTCGCCTGCGCCACTGGCATCGTCGTGGCGCGCTGGAGCAGCTCGACGAACATCCCCTTGTGTGTCGGATCGAGGTGCTGGACGACCACGAACCCCATGCCACTCGTCGCGGGGGCGTGCTTCAAGAACTGCTCGAGCGCTTCCAATCCCCCCGCGGAAGAGCCGATTCCCACGATGGGAAAGCTCGCCGCGTCGCTGGCCCCCTTGGCTGACTCCCGTGGCAGGGCTCGCGGCACGTCAGCCGCTGGCACCGGCTTGCGCCGTCCGTCGCGCGAGGCGCGGGTGAGCTGGTCCTTAGATCGGCGCGGGTTCTTGTCGCTGTTAGCTGCCGGCGGCCGAGGCTCCTTTGGGGGGGGGGGAGGCCCGAGCGCGGGTTTGCGCTTCCGGGATCGGGGCGCGGCACTCGAGCCAGGGCGTTTCCGCTTCGCAGATCGCTTGGAACTCTTCGCCAACGCGTTCCTCCCGCTCGGCAGCCACGCCGGGCTCAGCGGGTGACCTTCGGACGCCGTTTGTAGCATAGAGTCCCGTTTCGTTGATGCGGTGATCTCGACAAAAAGAGGGGGGTTGGGACGGTACGGATTTTTCACAGCGCCAAGGTGCGTGAGAGAGATCTCTGCCGGTGACGTCCGACTCGCCGATGCGGCCGTTTCGGGTACACGCCTGTCGGTGTTCCCAGATTAGGAAAGACCAGGCGACCCGACCCGAGACGTCCAAAATCGACGGTTCGTCCGGGGTAGCCGGCGGGAGGGTCAACTGGTTGTCGGGCGGTGCCAAGTGATTTGGCCGCGCGCGACCGACTCGCGGGCGACCGGATGCCAAGCTCGCTGGTGGACCCTTTCGTGTGAGCAGATCCGGGAGCAGGCGCGGGAATCGAGGACGGGCAGAGCCCGACGAAGACCGCAGCCTCCAGGTCACAGGGAGGCTGGCGACGAGCGCGGCGCATGCCTGGCCCCTGCAGCCGGGCTCGTCATCGAGCGCTCGCTATCGGCCTGCGCCGGGCGCGGCCAGCCCGACTTCAGCCTCCGGCGCGGGCAAGCCGGAATCGGCCGGGCTCGACCGGGGCAAGGTGAAGAACATCGTCGTCCCCACGCCGAGCTGGCTCTCCGCCCAGATGGTCCCTCCGTGGGCTTCGACGAAGTGCTTGGCGATGTAGAGGCCGAGGCCTCGCCCCTTGCCCGCCGTGGCGTCGGCCTGCCAGTAACGGTCGAAGAGCCGGGGGACGTGTTCGGGCGCAACGCCGACGCCCGTGTCGCGCACCGAGAACAGGACGTGCCGCCCGGCGATCGCCGACGAGATCGTCACGGACCCTCCCGACGAGGTGAACTTGATCGCGTTTCCGACCAGGTTCCCGAACACCCGCATCACGCGGGTCAAGTCGCCACGGACCAGGATCGCCTCGTTCACCAGCCGGACCTCGAGGCTGATCCCCTTGGCGGCGGCAGCGGGAGCGAACAGCTCCCGGGTTTGCAGCGCGAGGTAGTCGACCATCAGGTTGGCAAGATCGAGCTCGAGGGTCGCCGACTCGACCGAGCCGACGTCCAAGATCTCCTCGATCATTCGGCTCATCTGCACGGCAGCCCGCTGGACTCGCTCGAGCTGCCTCCATCCATTCCGGCGTTCCATCGGCGGGGCTTTGCCGAGGAGCACTTCCACGCTCAGCTCGATTCCATGGAGGAGTCCTCGGAGGTCGTGGGCCACGCAGGAGAGCACGTCCTCACGGGCGCGGATCGCGGCGTCAGCGGCCCAGTAGAGGGCATGGTTGTCGATAGCAGCCGCGATTCGCGACGCCATGTCGGTCGCGAAGGTCAGGTCCGCGCCCGTGTAGCGGCGCGAGTCGGACACCGACACCAGCGTGAGCACGCCGACCTTCCGATCTCGCGACACCAGCGGCACGCAGAGCAGCGCGTCCGCTGCAGCAGACCGCAGGACCGCCTCAGGTTCGGGCTGGTCGCCGCCGGACGGCGACAGGGCGGGGGTGGCCGAAACCAGAATCGGCTCGCCCGACAGGAGGACTTGTTGTTGAGGGCCCTCGGGGCCCAGCCCACGCATCGCCGATCTGTGTCCCGGCCGGCGGGCCTCGGATCCATCCAGCCCAGTCCCGGATCCGAGCCGCCGAAAACCTTGTCCGTCGACGAGATCGATGAAAGCCAGATCGGCCACGGAGGGGACGAGCGATCGCAGGATGGCGTTCAACGCATGATCGAGCGTGGCCTCCTCCTCGATCGATCCGCCGAGGGTCCGGCTCGCCGCGGAGAGCAGCCCGAACCGCTCTTCGGCGCGCTTGAGCGCGCTGATGTCGGTCAGCGTGGTCCGCAGCCCAACGATGCGCCCATCGTCATCCCGTATGGGAACGCTGATGATCTCGACGGGAATCGGCTTTTCGTGGCCGGCCGCAAGCTGCAAATCGACCCGGGCTGGGTTTCCGTCATCGAGGCAGCGCTGGAGGTGGGCGCGGAACAACGGACGCTGGCTCATCGCCACGAAGCTCGCGAACGGTCTACCTACGATCAGCGACCGCTCGACGCCGAGCATGCTCATTGCCGTGAGGTTCGCTCCCGTGATCTTGCCTGCCCGGTCAAACGTCAGGTAAACGATCGGCGCGAAATTATAAAGGTCCGAGTACCGTCGCTCCGATTGCTCAAGAGCCTGCCGCGCCTCCTTCAGCTCGCGGTTCTGCATCTCGAGCTCGATCTGATTGATCTCGAGCTCGTGGACCAGCGCCATCTGGTCCGCGGCCCGCACGTCCGCGTCATGGGCCGAGGCCCGAAGCGCATGGAGGGCGGCCACCAATTCGGCCTTCGACATATCCTCTGGCCTGCCGACGCCCTTCTCAGTCTTTCCCGGCCGCCGGTCGCCGTCGACGCGATACTCACGCCGGGCCTTGGGATCTCGTCTTCGTTCGTTCCCCGCCACGGTCAGCTCCCGGACCTCATTCCTGGGCCTCGCCCCGACCCACCAACATCAGCGGCAGTCCCATCGGAGGTTCGTTTATCACCAAATACGAGGTTCCGGAACCCGGCAGAAATGCCGAGCCGCGACGGCGCCGCTCTGTTCGCGACCGAGACCGGCTTCTCGACGCCGGCGCGCATAGGTCGGCAAAAGACCGGCCGGGGGGCGGTGGCTTGCCTACAGACCGGCGGACCGCCCTGCAAGATCGAGCCTGCTTGCCGCCTGCGCCACCTTTCGAAAGGGCCCAGGCAGCCTTCTACCGCGAGCTCGACGCGGTGACGTTAGCGGACCTGACCGGGGGGGAGCGGCGGCATCGTTTCGCTTGTTGGTTTCCCGGCCGGCGGTCCGTCCGCGCGCATGATCCATCCGGGACCCGAGGACGACTCCGCAACGGAGCCGACGTGACGCTGTACGAGCTGGTCGGCCGGGGTCCATTGCGGCTCGAATAGTACGGCAATCGAGCGCCTGGTCGAATCAGGGGGGCGTGACTATGAGCAGGCCCTCGGGACCATGGCCCGAGCGGCGCCTCGCGGCCCGATCTCACGAGGCGCTGCCCGGTTCCCCAAAACTTCAGTTCCCTTCTATCGACCACGAGCCGGATGCACACTGGCATGGTTGAGTTGCCGCTCGCGTGTCGATTGCGTCACGTGCTCATGATCCTTTCGGCCGCCGCGCCAGAGTTTCTGTACCGAGGCTTGTCGCTGAGGCCCACGAACTCGACGCCGTTGTTGGCTAAAAGTGCTCCTCCGCCGCCCCCAGTAGAGCGCGATGGGAAAGCGTGCGCCTACGCAGATGCTGAGCGCCGGAAATGGGTTGTCGCTCGCCAGCCGCAGCCGAGCATTGATCTCACGTAACGCCGAGCTGATCCCGAAGCCATCCGGGAACGAATCCATCCTCGAGGATCAGGCTTCGCGATGGATCGGGACTGTCCTGTCGGTCCGCGCCGATCCCCGCCTCGGCCGTAGAGGAGACGGAGCGTTGAGGTCGGCGCCATCCCGAACCGAGACGCCGAGGGTTTCGACCAACTCCCCACCGAGCCACCCGCTGACGAGAGCCAAGGCGACGCCGATCCATCCCCAGATCATCCTTCCGAACCCGGCCAGACTATATCCGCCCGGGCTCGCTCCACGAGCGATCAGCGAGACCACGAAGAGTCCCACCACGGTCAGGTTCAGGACCATGTGATAGACGCCGACACGCTTGGCCCGGGTGCCCCCAGGGATGGCGACCCAATCGACGAACCCAGGTACAGCCGCCAGGAGCCCGCCGACAACACCGGCGACGATCGTCCAGAAAGCGACCGTCCCCCAAGACGGATGACCGGTGGCCAGCCGGCAGATGTCCCACACGACCGAGGTCGCGAGCAGGCCCAACGGAAATACCACGAGCATTGGATGAACCGCGTGCCCCGCTATTCGCATTCGTGCCTTCATACCTGTCAGGTAACGCCGCAGAGGCTGCTCGAAAAGGGGGCGGATCGCCCACGAATGTCGGCTGAGTCGACCTGAGGGCGCGGTCTTCTCGTCCACCGCGGCCGGCAAACGCGCCTCCACGGGACCTCACAGCTCGGCCATGGAGATTCTTGGCAGGTTGCCCACTCTCGTCCGCAGCCCAAGCGGGACCTAGGGAACAGAGAGATCTAGTGGCAGCCAGGCCGACGGTCGACGATAGGAATCATAGCGGGCCCACGCCAACTATCCCGACCGTGTAGAGCCACTCGGCAAAGCACCCGGCCAGCGGACGAAGCGCATCGGCGACCTGCCGCGACATTTCAACCTTCACGACCCTGTCGATTGAGGGTGGCGTCGTCGCGCTTGGGGACCTGATGAGAGACCACCTTCTTCCGTAGCGAGAGCGGACGATGCTCCTCCGCGTCCTCAGTTCCTCGGCGATCCGGTTGACCTGAGGCGGTGCCGCCAGGCCACTTCCGCGTCGGCAGGTGCCGCGCCCACCGCGGCGGCTTTTCTTGCAATCCCGACGCGCGAGCCCTCCGTCGCGGTCATCTGGTCTTGCGGGTGCCCTTGACGGTCGCCAGCTCGTCCTCGACCTCACCATCGCGGTCTTCGACGGGCAGATGACGAGCGTGCGGCTCCTCGAGAACGAAGACGTCCGGATATCGGTCCTCGACCAGCAGTCGGTGCCCGTCGACGTCCGCCGGGTCGATCAATCTGTCACCGACTCCATTGAGGACCACGACCGGACTCTCGTCCTCGTGCAGAGTCGGTCGGCGCTCGTGCGGGGTCGCGTTCGGCAGCGCCGCTGCGATCGGCGACCGTAGAACGCGCTGCGCCCGACGGGCGACGCCACGACGCCCGGTGGGTCCAACACCTCTGCGCGGCCTTCGGGGGCCGGCACAGCGATACGGCCAAGGGCAAGTTAGCTGTGCATGCCACGCTCCATTTTCAGGCAGTGACGCTCCCCTAGGAACGTCACTGAGGATGGTGTGTCGAGTCGCGTCGTCCAGGGGTGGCCAGCCGGTTTTTGCACCGACGTTCCGCGCGACCGCTTCCCGGTTCCGGGAAGGGGATCCTATGGGTTGCCGGTGGGAGCCTCGTGCCGGTAATGGGACGCTTCATGAAGCGGCGGGATCGATCCCTGAAGGGCGGGGTGCCGGCAAGACCATTCCCATCCATAGCGGGCCTGATAGGGCCACGTGGTCGCTTCGGCGGGCGGCAAAGGTGCCGCGATCTAAAGGAGCTTCAAAGGAGCCGGGGCTTGAGCAGGTATCGAAGGGAGCACGACGACGAAGGTCGTTCCCTTGCCTTCCTCGCCCTGGACATCGACGGTTCCTCCATGAGCTTGGACGATCTGTCGCACGATCCAAAGACCGAGTCCGATCCCTTGCCCCGAGTCTGCCAGCCGGGTGAAGGGCTGGAAGACTCGTTCGCGATCTTGGGGGCGGATACCGACACCGCGGTCTTCCACGACCAGACGAGCGCCGCTGCCACTTCCGGCGACCTCGACGCGAACAGGACTCGCTCTGCCGAACTTGACGGCGTTGGAGATCAGGTTCGTCAGCAATTCGTCGACGCGGACAGGATCCCAAACGCCATGCACGGGGCGCCGCAATCGAAGGTAAGAGGCAGGGGCTGGCTTTGTTCGTTCTCCCGGAACCGATCGCAGACTTCCCGGGCGAGGTCGCCCAGGTCGAAGCATTGCGGCTGGAGGACCAACGCGCCGTGCGACAGTCGGGTGTTGTCCAAAAGTTGCTCGACCAGTCGGGTCAACCGTTCGAGCGATCTCATGCCCCTTTGAATGCGCGGCTGTAGGTCGGCGACGTCGATTCCACGCTCGATCGCGCGGTGGATGCCCTCGAGCTGCAGCTTCATCGGGGTCAAAGGCGTCCGTAGCTCGTGAGATGCGATCCCCATCCACTGGTCTCGGGCGCGGACGGCGTCGCGCGCCTCCTGGTACAGTTGAGCATTCGCGACGGCGGTGGCTGTGAAGCCGGCCATGCCTCCAGCAGGGTCAGCTCGCGGCTGTCGATCTGGTGCTTGCTCGCCCAGTAGGCGCCGATTGCGCCGATCGGCTGCTGCCTGCCGATCGGGACCATCAGCATGCTCTTGACGAAGGTCGGGTGGTACGCGGTGATCGGAACGCGCTCATCCTCGTAGACGTCCGCGATGGCGACGACCTGCCTGTGGAGCATCGCCCATCCGGAGACACAGGCATCGATCGGGAAGCGGCGTCCTTTCCAGAGCGGGGCGATCGCATCCTCGTCCGCATAGAAGACCTGCTGGCCTTCGCGGAGCACGAAGGTCACACCGTCCGCTTTGGTCAAAGTGCGCGCGTGGCGCCGGACAACCGCCATGACGCCTTGAAGATCCCGAAGCTGGGAGAGCTCCTCGACAGCAGAGAGGAGGATCGCCGTATCGTCCGCGGCGAGAGGTGAGAGGTCGGGAAGGCCCGATGTCGCTGTCATCCCGACCGGCAAATGTACCAAACCTCTCGATGGCAACGTCGCTTCCTTGAGCTTGGATCCAGACCGCTATTGCCGTGTCCGCGATCACTCATGACCCTCCCCGCGAGTGACCGTTGCAAGGTCGATCTAATGGGCGCCAGACGAGAGATCCGGTGTCGGACGGCGTCCGGACGCCCTGGGATCCCCTACGCCGAGCTCATGAGGTCCGGCTGGTCGAGCCCGAGCCGAAGCCATGTCGCCCTGAGGCTGTCTCCGTCCGAAGCGCCGGTCGCCAGCTCGTCCGCGGCGCGCCCGAAGAAGCCGGCCGCCACTCCGCACTCCGGACAGACCGTCGGTTTCGAAAGTTGGTCGATGTGCGCGGCGCATTCGCTGCATTCCCACCACATGCGTTCGCCTCCTCTTCAAGGGATTGTGCGTTTGACCCGCGTCACGCCGATCGGACCGCGATCTGCCGCGGTCGCGCCTTCTCCACCTTCGGGAGCTCGAGCCGGAGGACGCCGTCGGTCAGCTGAGCGTCGATCTTCGGCTGGTCGATGGTCTCGGCGAGCTGGAACCGACGGAAGAAGGTCCCCGGGCGATACTCTCGCAGCACGCTCGATTCCTTCGAGGTCTCCGCCGCCGTGACCCTGCCGGTCAGCGTGAGGACGTTCTCGCGCAGATCGATCTCCAAATTCGACGCCTTGACGCCGGGCATGTCCGCCAGGACGGTGATCGAGTGATCGTTCTCGAAGATGTCTACGGCGGGCGAATAGACCGGACCCGTGCGGGTCTGCTCAGGGGCGGTCGCGGCGGCGGGCACCTGTGACTTCCGCGTATCGATGGTGGCTTCGATGGCCATGACACTTCCCTCCTGTCGTCGTTCTCGGTTGGTCAGCTTCTGACGGCGATCTGCCGTGGCTTCGCTTGCTCCGCCTTCGGAAGGGTCAAGGTGAGAACGCCGTCCGCGTACTCGGCGTCGACGTGATCGGCGTCGACCTCCAGTGGCAGCGTGATCGTGCGATCGAAAGCCCCCTCGGGCCGCTCCTTGCGGTGGTAGCTCACACGTTCGTGCTCGCGCGGAATCTCGCGCTTGCCGGCGATCGAGACGCGGTTGCGCAGCGCGGAGATCGAGAGCTCCGCGGGCTTGATGCCGGGGATCTCGGCCCGCAGATAGAAGTTGTCGTCGTCCTGGGTGATATTAATCGGCGGGAACACGCCAGGACCAGGATCCGGCGCGCCTTCGTTCGTCGACGTGTCCAGCAGGCGCAACATCTCGCGCCGTATCTGGTCGAAGTCAGAGAGGGAGCTTTCGAACGTTGGCCGCGAGGGCCAGACTCGTCGTAGGAGCATGGATGGACCTCCTGGGCTAACTGCCCGATTTGATCGGGGTAAATGGCCTCGCGGCCGATGTACAAGCACCGCAAAGCCGGCGTCAAGAGCGACGCTCTCGGCGGTCAGGCCGACAGATCGCGGCCCGGCTCCGACCCGCGCATCGCCGGCAAGTCGCCCAGCGCGGCGGGGTCCAGAACCGTCGGCCCATTCAAATCCACGCGTTCGATTTGGGCGAAGCCGACTCGCTTTTGCATCGCGGGAACGGCGAGGAGCGGCGGACAGTCGGTCACCACCTCACGCCCAGACTGTCTCGCGGAGTACCCGTAAGCCGTGAGCACGTTCACAGCAGACTTCGCCGTGCTCTCGCTCGAAAACGAAACGCGCAGCATGTCGTCGTCCTCCTTGTCGTCCGCGAAACCGAGCGGCGGCGGAAATCATTCCCCGGCAGGGGCGCCAAGGGGGGAACCGGGAAGCCGCACGTCGACCCGTTGACATCGCGCCGAGCGTGTTTCTCTTTTCCCCGATGATGAAAACGCCTCGCGGGCGCGGGGCGGGCGGGGGAACCGCTCTGCGCCCGTGAGGTCACACTTCGACATACCGGACGACCGAACATGCGAAGCGAGGAGATATTTTCTACTGGCCTCCCATTGCTCGACGACCTGCTCGGCGGCGGCATCCCGCGCCGACAGAGCGTCATCATCACCGGTGATCCCGGCTCCGGAAAGACGATCCTCTGCAGCCAGATCGCGTTCGCCCACGCCGCGGCGGGATCGAACGTCGTCCTGGCGACGATAACGTCGGAGCCGCACGACAAACTGGTCGAGGAATTGCGGGGGTTCAAATTCTTCGACGCCGACAAGCTCGGGAACGAGATCTTCCTGCTCAGCGCCTACGCTTCCCTGGTCCAGGGGCCGGACGAAGCCAAGGAGATGCTCCTCCGGACGGTGCGCGAACGCAAAGCGTCCCTGCTGTTCGTGGACGGCCTGCGATCGCTGCGGGACCTCTGGCAGGACGAGCGCGCGATCCGGAAGTTCCTCTACGACCTGAGCGTCGGCCTGGCGCAGGCGAACTGCACCGCGCTGCTCGCCACGGAATACCCGCTCTCGACTCTGCTGCGATACCCGGAGGCGACCACCGTGGACGGCATCATCTCGCTCTCTGCCAGAACGGTCGAAGGGCGGAGGCTGAGGCGACTGGAGGTGGCGAAGCTCCGGGGGTGCGCCCACGTCGAGGGCGAGCACGTCATCCACATCGATCGCGATGGCGTCCAGATCGTGCGGCGGCTGGAGACGCTGGTCCCGCCCCGACCCTCGTACACGCTCGCGCAGGGCAAGGTGGACTTCGGGTTGCCCGAGCTGGACCGGTTGCTCGGGGGCGGCCTCCCGCTTCAGACCATGACCCTCCTGGCGGGGTCGACCGGTATCGGCAAGACCCTCCTGGCGCTGCATTTCGCGGCGGCGGGCGCTGCGAAGGGCGAGCCTGCTCTGTTCGTCTCGTACGCCGAGCCGGCGCAGAAGCTGGTGCAGCGGGCGCGGGAGATCGGCCTCGACGTGGGCGAGCTCGTCGACAAGAAGGCTCTCACGATCGTCCACATCGCCCCGATCGAGCTCGAGGCCGATGACCTGGCGGCGAGCCTGTTGTCCGACGTGGACCGGATTGGAGCACGCCGCCTGGTGCTCGACGGCGTGGGCGAGCTCGAAGCATCACTGACTGTCCCGCAAAGGGCGCGCCGTTTTCTGACCGCGCTGGTCGAGTCCCTGCGCGCGCGCGGCGTGACGTCCGTCTTCATCAAGGAGGTACCGAAGATCGCGGGACTGGAGCTCGACTTCAGTGACACGCCGCTGGCGGTGACCGCGGAGAACCTCCTGTTCCTGAGATACTTCGAGCTGCGCGGCCGCCTGCATCGGATCATCTCCATCCTCAAGGTACGCGAAGGCGCGCCGGACAACGGACTGCGAGAGTTCGCGATCGGGGAGGGAGGGATGAAGGTGCTGGGCCCGATCGAGTCCGCGGAGGGGCTGCTTACCGGGCTCGGTCGACCGCTGGCGGCGAGGGTGGAGGGATGACCATGGCCGAACGGACGGTCTTGCTGGTCGAAGACGAGCAGCCGTTGCTGGAAGTATTCGCCGAGGCGATCGCCGACATGGGGCACCGGGTGGTCTGCGCGTCCAACGGGGACGAGGGGCTGGCGAAGGCCAGGGAGCAAAAGCCGGACCTGATCCTCGCCGACCACATGCTGCCAGGACGGACCGGCTTGGCTCTGCTGCGCGAGCTACGGACCGAAAACGGCCTCAGTCGCGTGCCGGTCGTGCTGATGAGCGCGGGAAAGCCGCGCGGCCACGAAGAGGCCTGGCGCTTCCTGTCGAAGCCGTTCGCGCTCGGCGATCTCGAGGCCGCCGTGAGGGACGGCCTCGCCGCCGGGGGGGCGCCCGAGGCGGCCAACTCTCGTCGGCCCATCAATGTGGCGCCGCTGGTGTTGGCCCGCGAGGAAATGCTGAACTGGGTCGCGCACGAGATCCGTTCGCCCCTGGGCGCGGCCTTGTTGTCGATCGACATGGTGCAAGGTCGCCTGGCCGAGCGTGCGCCGGAGGTGCTGCCGCGCCTGCAGGTCGCCCGCCGGCAGCTCCTGCGCATGAATGATCTCGTGGCGTCTATCCTCGACGCCGCATGTTTGGAAGAAGGCCGGATCGAGCTCAAGACGTCGCCCATCAGGATCGTCCCCTACCTCAACGAGGTGATCCGGGACTGGCGTGAGGCCCATCCCAAGGCGAGCATTGCCGCCGAGCTTGCCGACGTGCCGGTCGCGGTCCGCATCGACCAGGCGCGGGTCAGACAGATCCTCGACAACTTGTTCACGAACGCCCTCAAGTACGCCGGTGCGGAGAAGCCGATCGTGGTTTCGCTCGAGCAGCGGCCTGACGCGATCGCGATCCGGCTCCGCGATCACGGCCCCGGCATACCGCGGGAACAGCTGCGCCACGTCTTCGATCGGTTCTTCCGGGTGGACGATACGGCTGGACGCGGCCACGGGCTCGGCCTCTATATCGCGGCAGCTCTGGCCCGGTTGCACGCCGGCTCGCTGCAGGCCGACCTGGCGGACGGCGGCGGGACGGTTTTCAGCCTCATGCTCCCCACCGCGGCACCCAATTGACGGCGGCGCCTGCGGGATGAATTTCACACGGTGGCCGGTTTAGGGATTCGGATACGGACGGGCCGAGGGGCTCGGCGAGAACGTCGAGCTTGTCGATGCCGCATCGGTGACTAGGTCTCCCATCAAAGGAGGTGAAAAATGGCGAACCTGATCAAGCGAGACAATCGAGAGCTGGCGCGTGGTACAAGCCCCGAGCACCGCTTGGATCCTTTCCGCGTGATGGATGCCCTCTTGCGCTGGGATCCATTCCGCGGCGACTGGGCCGGTGGAAGCCTGGAGTTCGTACCGCGGTTCGACGTCAAGGAGGCGAAGGACGCGTACGTCATTCAGGCGGACCTGCCGGGCGTGAAGGAGGAGGAGCTGGCGGTCTCTCTCAGCGGCAACCTGCTGACGATCAGCGGCAAGCGCGAGGAGGAGCACCGGGAAGAGGGGGAGAGCTATTATACGGCGGAGCGAAGCTACGGGAACTTCGTCCGTAGCTTCACGATGCCGGACGGCGTCGACTCCGACAGCGTGAACGCGGACCTCAAGCAGGGCGTGCTCACGGTGCGCATTCCCAAGAAGCCCGAGGCCCAGCCGAAACGGATCTCGATCGGAAAGGGAGGGAGTGAGAACAAGGCGAAGGCCTGAAGGCGAAGGTCGCCAATCGCTCGAACCCGGGCGGCGTCCGCTGTCGAGAACGGCGGCGCTCGCCCGGGTTTCATGTCCGGAGCGAACCACGGAAGGAAGGCATCGATAAACGCGGAGTCCTCAGATGAGATTTCGAATGGAGGCCGCTATTGCGGCCATTTGCATTGCGAGCTTGGGAGGCTCTTGCGAGGGCAAGGGACTGTCCTCGACCGCACGAGCGGGTGATCCCCCAGCGGCGGCTTCTGCTCCCGCGGTTCCACCGGCGGCGATGTTGGCGGCCGCCTTGACGCCCCGGACGCAGGCGCCGGACGTGGCAAAGAATCTCTCCAAGGCCTTCGCGGCCACGGCGAAGGCGGTCGAACCGAGCGTCGTCCGCATCGACGTTCGCGGCGGCCGTCCGCCGCTGGCTCAGAAGGAGCGCGCTCCACGCGAAAATCCCTTCCCCGACGACGTTCCGCCCCTGTTTCGCCGTTTCTTCGACTTCGGCGAAGCGCCCGATTTCGGGCCGGGCCTGCCTGCTCCCATCGCGGGCACGGGCTCCGGGATCGTCATCGACCCCGCGGGGGACGTCGTGACGAACAGCCACGTCGTGGAGGGCGCCTCGGAGATCAAGGTGACGCTCTCGGATGGGCAGGAGATCCCGGCCAAGCTGATCGGGCGCGACAAGCGGACCGACGTGGCTGTCATCCGACTCGACCGGGTCCCCAAGAACCTGGTCTCGGCACGCCTCGGCGACTCCGATCGGGTCGAGGTCGGCGAGTGGGTGCTGGCGATCGGCAGCCCGCTCGGTCTCGAAGAGACGGTGACCGCGGGGATCATCAGCGGCAAAGGGCACGTGGGCCGCTTCGTGCAGATGTCGGGCGATCGCGTCCGTCGCTACATCCAGACCGACGCCAAGATCAACCCCGGCAATTCCGGGGGACCACTCGTGGACCTGGACGGCGATGTCGTTGGTCTGAACACCCTGATCAGGGGTGGGGCGGGGGGCTCGTACGGATTCGCGGTCCCGATCAACGAAGTGCGACGGGTCGCGCAGGCGCTGATCAAGGATGGTCGCGTTCGCTACCCGTTCCTGGGGGTGAGCGTTCGTGATCTGGACGGTCTCGACGACGCGAGCAAACAAGCGCTCGGACACGACGCGCCGACGCAAGGCGCGTACGTCGCCGAGGTGACGCCAGGGAGCCCGGCTGCTTCCGCCGGGATCAGACAGGGCGATGTCATCACCAAGCTCGATGCAGATCCGGTGAAGGCCAGCGCCGATGTGGTCGACTACGTGTCGTCTCGGACGATCGGCGCGCCTGTCGAGCTAACTGTCTTCCGAGCGGGAACCTCGACGCGCCTTCACGCCACACTCGCCGCCTCACCGGGTGATACGGAGCAACGAGGCGAAGCGCCGAAGCTAGGTCTGTCGCTGCAGACGTTGACCCCGGAGTTGGCAAGCTCTCTCGGGCTGCCGCCCGGCGCGCAGGGCGCCGCGATCACGGGCGTGGCGCCAGGCAGCGCCGCCGCGCGCGCTGGACTGAGGCCCGGTGAAGTGATTCTGGACATGGATCGCCGTCCAGTGACCTCGGCTGACGACGTGTCGCGGCTGCTGGCGAACGGCGGAGGGGGCGCGCATCTCTTGCGCGTCCATGGCCGCTCCGGCATCCGCTTCGTCGCGATCGCTGGCTGAGTACCCGATCCTCTCAGGAGGTACACACCATGAAAGATGTTGAGAAGAACGCAGACCGGCAGACGGAGGTCAGGCACCTGCTGCGGACCTCGAAAACGGCGCTCGAGCTGGCCATCGTCGCGCGCGCGCCGACCGACCTCGTGAACCGCTTGGCTCGAGTATCGGGTCTGCTCGACGCCGTCAGTCAGCTTCCGAGTGACGAAGGGCCCGCGCGGACGATGACGCCTGCCCTGATCGCCGATGGTATCGCCGCCGTGGCCGCCTGGGAGAAATGGCACCAAAGCCGGACGGTCGTCGCCTAGGCCCGACCGTGCTCGTCGTCGACGATGACGACGACTTTCGCGCGGTGCTGGCGGATTCGCTCCAAGAGGACGGGTGCCGTGTGCTCGACGCGGCGTCGGGCGAGGACGCGCTTGCGTTGTTGGAGAGCGCGGCCAGCGGACGGACGGCAAGGCCCGACCTCATGGTTCTCGATCTGCTCATGCCGAGGATGACCGGAATCGAGGTCCTTCAGAGAGTGCGGAAGTCACGTTGTTGGGAGCGGTTACCGGTCCTGGTCGTCACGGCCTTGAACGACCCGATGCTCCCCGTTCGGTTGGACGTCCCCATCGCTTTCAAGCCAGACGCCCAGATCGTGCTCCAGGCCATCCATCGCCAGCTCGCGCTGAACGGAAGACGGCAGACTTGAAGGACCCTGGACGCCGTGGCGGCCCGGAGGCAGTCACCCCCGGACCGCCACGGCGAGGACTCTGGAAGCGCGCCAGCGCTTCACACCCGAGGTTCGTCAGCCGGCAAAGGCGAAGGGCCGGCTACGTCCAGGTCTTCGATCCACTCGGTTGGCAACCAGGCGCGTAGCTCGTCGCGCGCCCGGCGCCTCGGAAGGTGAAGACGCATCCGCGTGCTCTTCAGGCGATTGTCTTCGGTGTGAACCGTGCGTCGCACGGCTCGGATAGTTGCGCTCTGGTTCATGGAACGCTCCTCCGTTGCGTGCGCCCATCGTGGGCCATTGGCGTGAACCCCGCCCCTGCTCCGATTTATTCCCGCTCGCGCGGCGCCTAGAGTTGGGGCGCGCGATTCCGGGAGCTTTCCGGGCCGGCGAGGCCTGGTCCGCGGCCCGTGGGCCCACGGTCGGCGGCTCCCGGCTCGGGGTCTGCGCATCGCGAGCAGGCGTTCCCGTGGCGCCGGTATCCCGGATCGCACTCCCAGGTCTCCCCAAGCGCGCCGAGGTGCGCGTTCTCGGGAGCCACGATTGGGGCGCAGCCACCGCCATCCCGGCGATATCCGGATTTGCAGGTCCAGCTTCCACCGAGGAGATCCAGCTTCGCGCCAGGCGGAACCTCGACGGCGACGCACGCGTCGCCCCGTTGCCCAAAGCCGTTGTCGCACCGCCACGCATGCCCGGACCAGTCGAGGTGAGCATTGGCCGGAACACCTACCTCCGCGCAGCCCTTCGGTACCTGCCGGTACCCGCGCCGGCACTCCCAATCGTGGCCGGTCAGGTCGAGCTCCGCGTTCGGCGGGATGGCCACGGCGACACAGCGATCGTCTACCTCCTTGTAGCCGCGCAGGCACTCCCATCCGTCCACGGCGATTTCCGCGTTCTGCGGCACGCGGACAGCGAGACATCGCGCACGGGCCTGCCGGAATCCTACCTTGCAGTGCCAGGATGTCCCGTCGTCGTCGATCTCGCCGCCCTCCGGGACGGCCAAACGCGCGCATCGGTTTCCCAGTCTGATGAACCCGAACCGGCAGGACCAGCCGTGGCCCGACTCGTCGAGCTCGCCATTCTCGGGCACCTTCACTGGAACGCACCAGCCTGCCTCCAGATGGGATCCGCGCGCGCATTGCGCGTGCGCCAGGGCCGCTGAGCCGAGGGTTGTCGCCGCGAACACGCCCGCAGCCAGGAGCGGCACGGCGCTCCGGCTCCTCGCCAAAGGGTTGGAGTTGTGGGATGTCATGCCGAGCCGATATTCACGGCCACGCTGGCGTCTAGGTACGGGCACGCCCGTACGTCCGCCTGAGCTACCCCACGTCGAACATCCGGATCTCACCGCTTGCCTGACGGCTGGCGCGGGCCACAATCGAACGGAGTCTCGGGGGACGCCATGGACGTTTCGGGGCACGCGGTTCAGTCGGATACCTCCGCGGAGATCGATCGCCGCCAGCGGGACCTGCTCGCAGACGCGATCATCTCGCGGCTCGACGACATCGAGAACCGCTGGCTGGAGCTCGTGAGGGAGCAAGTGGGGGAGCAAGGCCGTGATATTTCCTCCACCGACCTGAAGAACGCCATTCGGGACTACATTTCGAAGTTGGCAGACGCGCTTCGTGGAGAAGAGACCGTCGAGCATGGCGGCACGGCCGCCTGGGCGGACCTGGCACGTGAGCACGCACTGACGCGCGTTCGCTTGGGGTTCGACATCGACCAGCTCGTCCGGGAGTTCATTCTGCTCCGCCGCGTCCTGTTCCAGATCGCGCGTGAAGAGAAGCTCATCTCCAGCGAGCTCCAGACCGAGCGGCTCGCCGACCTGATTTCGTCCGCGATCGCGACCGCCGTACGGGCCTACGTCGATTCGCGCGACGTGGCGGACCGAAGGACGCAGGCCGAGCACATCGGCTTCGTGACGCACGAGCTGCGGAACCCACTCTCGACGGCGATCCTGGCCGCCAAGCGGCTCAGGCAACGACCGGAGATCCCGGCATCCGAACGGAAGACGCTCGACCTGCTGGATCGCGGGCTCGAACAGCTGCGCGCGCTCGTGGACGGCATCCTGTTGACCCAGCGGTTGGACGCCCGAGAGGTCGAGTGCCGGCCCGAACCGATGGCTCTGGAAAGGGTCATGGCGGATGCGATCAGGGCGGCCGAGCTCGTAGCCAAGAACAAGGGCCTCTGTTTCGTCGCCGACTACGACCCGGAGACCATCGTGCGGGTAGATCCGGGGCTCACGGTGTCGGCGCTCCAGAACGTCGTAGACAACGCGGTCAAGTACACCGACGAGGGCGCCGTTCACCTGGTGGCCGAGGTCCGACCGTCGGACGTGCTCGTTCACGTCTACGACAACTGCGACGGCATGTCGGCGGAGGAGATCGGCACAATCTTCGAGCCGTTCAAGCGGGCCCACTCCGGGAAGAAAGGGACGGGGTTGGGGCTGGCGATCGCTCGCCGCTCGATCGAAGCGCAAGGAGGGCGCATCGGGGCCGATTCGAACGGCGAGCGCGGCTGCCACTTCTGGCTGACGCTCCCCAAGCCACCGCACTGACGATCAATCCGGTCCGGTCAGCCCTGCGCGACGCGGATGCGGGCGCGAAGGATGGCGTTGCGGATGCCAGCCGGTCGCAGGGAATCCGCGATGACCATCCCATCGCGGGCCGGCGCCGGTATTCGCAGCTCGATGGAGACCTCGTCCTCCAATCTGCCCGTCTGGCCGCAAAGCGTACAGGGATCCCCGCCGTGGGAGCCGGCGCTGTCACAACGAGGGCATGCCAGAAACGTCGGCAGCCCGAGGGCTATCGTCGCGCCTTCCCGAGCCTCGTCTTCCGTGAGTCCGACCTCGATGTCGATCGCATGCAACTCTTCACTCCTCGGGACGCCCCAGCCGGTGAAGTTTCGGATCAGCCGGCTGAACACCTCGTCAATTCCGCCGTCAGGGACCCGGAAATCGCGGACCAGCAAAGCCATCCGGGGTAGCAGCGGCTCTGGCTCGGGCCGCCGCGCGCAGATTGGTGATCGGCGCGCGAGACGTCACGGCGGGGCGCCGCGCGGCGGCCTCGGTCTGCCGGAGCTCCGAATCGTACGCGGCCCGGCTCGCCGGGTTTGAGAGCACGTGATAGGCGTCGGACAGCTCCTGGAAGTCCCCCGCGGCGCCCGGCCCGGCACGGTCCGGGTGGCGGAGGAGGGCCCGCTCTTTGAAGGCGCTGCGGATTTCAGCAGCCTGCGCCGTTCGGGCAACCCCGAGCACGCGGTAATAGTCGCGGTGAATCATGCCTTCCCCCGGGCGCTTATTCACCCGCACGGGGCGGTCAAGGCACCGGCCGCGGAACGCTTCTGCTTGTCGCCGATGGTGTCGGGCACTACTACGAAATATGCGTTGGGAGGTGCGCAGGTATGAGTGGTTCGATCTTGGGAGTGATTGCACTGGGACTTGCGGCAGCCGGTCTTTGCGTATCGATAGTCGCGTACTGGAGGTCCGGTGGACGCTGGGAGATGCGCGCGCTTCAGTACGAGATCCGCGCGGAGCTGGAGGCCGCCCGGCAGGCCCAACGGGCGCTGGCGGACGAGCTCGCGGCGCGAATCCGGGCGGGCTACGACGACACGCTCGAAAGGATGCGGCGCGCCGAAGCTCGGCTTTCCGAGCTACGTCAGGGCGCTTCGGCCGAGCTCACGCGAACATTGAACGCGGCGGCTCGACGGGCGGCCGAGCTACGCCAGCAGGCGTGGGACGGCCTCGACCGCTTGCGCAAGGAGGCGACCATGCAAGCTCAGGGCGCCCAGGAAGTTCTCGGCCGCCGCGCGCGCCGGTTGG
>Ga0070734_10000797_pt1 | contig 56047 bp, 41 predicted proteins | sample Coa_R1_8_FD_66444 | JGI IMG/M metagenome (GOLD analysis project Ga0070734, IMG submission 66444) | Surface soil microbial communities from Centralia Pennsylvania, which are recovering from an underground coalmine fire - Coalmine... | ecosystem: Environmental > Terrestrial > Soil > Unclassified ...
TATGAAAAGAATGTTTCTTGTCTCCGAGTATCCCCCGCTACTGAATCCCTTCCCGGCGTGATCGAGAGAGAGATCGGCACGCATGAAATTCGTCCCTTCGACGACCGAAGCACGCCTCAGTGAGAGGTGAGCATTGGAATCGGCAGCCGGCGCAACGGGAATTCCAGCTTCCGCCTCACGTCTTCCAGCCGTTCTCGCACCGACTTCTCCCGCGATGAGACCTGCAACACCGAAGACGATCGAACCCGCGGCAACGAGAATTAGTACGGCGTTAATTCGCCAAAGATAGCGGAAGAGTTTCTGGAACTTGCTCATGGCTAGATCGTATCTTGCACACTTCCAAGGTCTAGATTACTTTGGCGTGGCTTGGCCGTGGTGTGCATAGCATTGGCTTGATATCGATGACCGGCGTTCCGTCGATGGCTTCGATGGGCCCTACTCGCAGGCGATTCTTGGTGACCTTCCGCACGGTGACCTCGTGAAGTCCAATGGGATTGGGGCGGTCTGGAGAACGCGTGGCGAACACGCCCGTAAGTCGCCGGTTCGGATCGGACCGCGGATGAACCTTTAGAACTTCACGGTGTGCGCGGTGGAACCAGGTCAGGATGATGATCTCGTCGCCGACTGCCAATCCATCCATCGCGTGCGTGACTCCGGGATCCACCTCAATCCATGCATTCGGTGCGCCCTCCGAACCTTGCTTCGGCGCCTTGCTCCGTTCCTTTAGCACGGAGCGAATCACGCCGATTGGCTTCAACTCAAGATGATTGCGTCCGGCGGATGACTCGCTTCGCGCTCCCTTCGTGTTCTTATTGCCCATTCGAGACACGTCCTCACCATCTCTGAGGATAAACTCAGTCGGTGAGCACTGCGAGATCGAGTTTCTCTAAGCGCGCCGCATCGGCTATGATCTCGACCTGAGCGATCTTGCCATCCTTCATCGAAAATGCCAGCACCCGCGAAAGCTTTCCGTCCGGAGCCCACGCCAGGCCCAGGGCTCCGTTGATCAGCATTGGTTCCACCTGGTGAGTGATCTGGGAGAATGTGACTGCTCCCTTGGCGAAATTCTGCGCTCCGCGGATTTCCCTCGGCGCGCCCGGACGTGCGGCGGCTTCATCGATATGAACCACCACGTCTGGATCGAGCACTGAGACTAGTCCCTCAAAGTCTCCACTGCGCAACGCCTTCAGAAAGGCGTTAACGACCTCGCGCTGTTCGCCCAAATCAGTTTTGTGAACGGGCTCTGCTCCTTGCACGCGACGGCGGGCACGGCTGGCAAGTTGCCGGGCCGCGTCAGGCGACCGCCCGACAATCTCAGAGATTTCCTCAAAGGACACGGCGAACATATCATGCAGGACGAACGAGAGCCGCTCCGCCGGTGTGAGGCGATCGAGCACGACGAGCAGTGCGAGGCCAACTGAATCGGCGAGCAACGCCTCCTGCTCCGGGTTGGGTGTTGCGGCTTGCATCGTAACGGGCTCCGCCAGCTGCTCGTCGAGAGAGTCCTCGCGCCGAGACGTGCGCGAGCGCAGCATGTCCAGGCACACACGCGCAACAACTGTGGTCAGCCATGCGACCAGGTTCTCGATGTCATTTGCATTGGAGCGGCTGAGCCGCAGCCATGATTCCTGAACAGCGTCATCAGCTTCGTTGAGCGAGCCGAGCATGCGGTAAGCCACCGCCCGTAGGTGTCCGCGGTTGTCTTCAAATCGCTCGGCCAGCCAGTCACGATCCGCCATGCCACATTCCTCCGTCGCGCTCCCCATAGTATTGACGGACGAGGGCCGCTATATGTGACACGAAATCTACCGCAAGTTCTTGAAGCGGTCCGGCCTTTCGCGGTCACGTTTTGCAGACCTCATTCGTCATAGTAGTGAAACGCGAAAACCCAAAATAGAAAGTGGAGATTCACTACCATGCAAGCACGAATGAAAAATCCAGTCATGATTCTTCCCGGAGCCATGGAAGCGATGCAAAGCCTGGCGAAAGCTGCCGAAAAAGGCGGAGTACCGAAGAAAACGCTCGATCTCGTTCATCTGCGCGCGAGCCAGATTAACGGATGCAGCGTCTGCGCCGACATGGGGCTTCGTTTCAAGCAGCGCGACGAGACCGAAGAGCGCCTGTTTGCAGTGGCGGCGTGGTACGACGCTCCGTATTTTACGGACGCCGAGCGTGCCGCGCTCGCCCTCACCGAGGCCGTTTACCCGTCTCAGCGACCGGAGTGATCCCGTGCCGGATGAAATCTGGGAGGAAGCGGCTCGCCACTACGACGAGCGTGCCTTGGCGTCACTGATCCTTTGGATCGCCATGACCAATGTTTGGAATCGCATCAACGTCACGACAAAGCAGGTCGCAGGTGAATGGGCGAAATCCATTGAAGCCAGAGAGTGGAGGGAAAAGCAAGTAGCGGCAAGCTAAGGTGATTTCTTGTGGGCGGTCATGTCCGTAGCGGTAGTGATCGCCCACCGCTTTTTCTTTCATACACTTAAAACTGATTCAGTCATATCCCATATTCCGCGAGCCACTTGCCAAGTTCCTCTCTTGAAGCTGTGACGAGACTTCCTCCGGTGAATCTGTGGTCGTCTGTTACTTCGGCGACCATGAACTGTGGAAGGACCAGTGCTGAGGCTTCCGCCGCAGAATTGAATTCTGCTTCCGCGAGCACTAGTCCTTTCAACTCACCTTCAAATACATCAATCCCAAAGGGCGGAACGCTATGGCGAACCTTGGTGAGTTCCTTCGCCGGCAGTGTCGCGAGAACGTTGAACTCTTCCTTCGTGAGGTGCATGCTCGTGATGAGCCCCTGTTGTCCGCGCGCCGTCCCTCCGGGAAGTTTCTGAGTAAGCTTGAATACCGGTTGGCCGTCGTCGCTTTGCTGCCGCAGACGCAGTGTGGTGCCTTCGATATAGCGGTCGCTGATACGCCGGACACGGGTGACCTTCTCTCCAGTGGGAAAACGGTTCAGCAGGAAGCGGCGCTCCCATTCGATTCTCGCGTACTTGCTTTCGGGAAGCATGTGTCTATCATCGCAGGAATGGCCGGTTCATCCGCGGGGCCTATGCTTGGCGGTTCTAAAGGACTTAGGCCACGCCTCAAAGGATTCAACCCCATTCGTTGTGTAACTGAAGTAACCTATTGCTGTCCCAGTGTCCTCGGAATTCCGTAAATGACTCTCATAGAATTGTGGCGGATGAGTCTGCTCAGACGCCACCGCTGGTTCGTCGCAGCGGCCGGATTCACTCTGGCTTTTGCCGCCGTCTGCCTTGGCGGGCACGAGAGTCCGGGGCTCACTTTTTTTTCTGACGCGGTGGGGTTGGCCGTGATGTTGGCCGGCTTCGGCACATGCCTGGCCAACGCCCTTAGGAGGCCAAAGGAAGAGCGCAGCTTCTGGGCGCTGATCGCTCTGGGCTTCGCCCTCTGGATTACGAATCAGATAGCCTGGACGATCTGGGAAAACTTTCTGCATCGGCAGATCCCGGATCCGTTCGTCTTCGACATTGTTCTCTTCTTTCACGCCGTGCCGATGATCGCGGCGGTGGCCTGGCGTCCGGACTTTGCCAGCAAGCGCGGGAAGGCTCTGCTTAGCGTTCTGAACTTTCTGATGCTCTTCGGCTGGTGGGTGTTTCTCTACGCCTTCATCGTTTTTCCGCACCAGTATGTAACTCATGACTTCGAAAAGTACAACCATTACTACGACGGGCTCTATGCTGTAGAGAACGCTCTTCTTGTCGCGGTGCTCGCGCTCGCGGTCTTTACCAGTTCCGGAGGGTGGCGACGACTCTACTCGCATCTTCTTTTTCCGTCTGTTCTCTACGCGATCAACTCGCAGTTGCTCGACCGTGCCGCAGCCGACAAGACCTATTATTCCGGCAGCATTTATGACGTCCCGCTGATCGCAACTGTTGCATGGATCACCGCCGCCTCCCTTTCAGCCAGAGAGTGGAACCTGGAAACGGTGAAATACAATCTGCACCCCGGCTGGAAAAAGCTCGTGGGGCGCCTGGCGATGCTGGCCATTTTGTCGCTACCAGTTCTCGGCCTCTGGACTGTGCTTGATGACACATCCTCAGCCGCCTCCCGCTCCTTCCGCGTATTCGCGGTTCTCGGCGCCATGCTGCTGCTGGGCACATTCGTCTTTCTTCGGCAATACCTGCAGGACCAGGCGCTCATGGCACTGCTCAAAGAATCGCGCCGCGCCTACGAGAGTCAGAAAGAACTACAGCGCCAGCTCGTTCAGAGAGAAAAGTTGGCTTCGCTGGGAAATCTGGTGGCGGGGGCAGCCCACGATATCAACCATCCTTTGAATGCCGTGATGACTCACTCCGACGAGCTCTGGGCCAAAGCCAAGCTCACCGACGAGCAGGACGCTTTGTTACGCAAAATCGTGAACCAGGCGCGCCGCACGCAGGACTTGATTACAAACCTGCTCAGCTTCGCCCAACAGGCCCCGGGAGTGAAAACAGCGGTGGATCTTTCGGTCCTCCTGGGGCGCGCGATTCAGATGCTGGAATCCCGGCGCCCCGGAAGCAAGATTCAGTTTCGTCTGACCATCGAGCCTGAATTCCCGCGCGTGCATGCCAATGCCAATCAGCTTTTTCAAGCGTTCATCGAGATCATCGAGAACGCCATGGAAGCGCTGGAGGAATCTGGCGGCGGGGTGTTGGAAATTACCGCGCACCGTCGGGACACCGAAGTCGTGCTCCAGTTCTCCGATAACGGACCCGGTCTGCGCGATCCCGAACGCGTCTTCGATCCTTTCTATACGACCAAGCCTGTGGGTAAGGGCACTGGTCTGGGCCTGAGTGCGGTCTACGGCGTCATTCAGGACCACGCCGGCCAAGTCACCTGCCGCAACAAGCCGGAAGGCGGGGCACAGTTCACAATCACACTGCCGGTGACAGCCGTAGCCGCACAAAGCGCTGTCGCCGCCTTGTAGCTCGCAAAGCTCATGTGGCGCGGGCACTCATGCCCGCGAAATGCGTCGATCTTGAATTCTCTGTCCTGTATCGCTTCTGCCGCATTTACCCTTGCTGCCAGTCCTCGTAGCCCATCCGTCCTGTAACATGAAACTGCGATGTCGCAGTCTCTGCTCCACACCTCGGCGCGTGTCCTTGAGTTCGATTCCCTCCGTGAACTGCTGCGAGGATTTGCGTCCTCACCCTTGGGCAAAGACAGGATCTCTTCTTTAGCGCCATCTACCGACTGTGATTGGATCGAGACCCAGCAGCAGCTCGCAACCGAGATCCGCGAATTTCGTCGCGTTGGAGGACGCTTCGATTTTTCCACGCTCACCGACATTGCTTCACTGCTGGCAAAGTCCCGCATTGCGGGGGCTGTGCTCGAAACCACGGAAATCCGTGACGTGATTGCGGTTGTCGATCGTGCAGCCGAATGGGCTCTCATCGCACAGAATCCACCCGCTGCGATGCGTTCGGAGTGGCGCAAAGTTCGTCTTCTGTCGTCGCAGATCGAGGATTTCTCCGACTTCCTGCGCTACTTCCGCAACAAGATCCAACCCGACGGCACACTCGAAGACAAAGCTTCACCGGAACTCGCCCGCATTCGCCGCGACATGGAAAAACAGCGGCGCGCGATTCAGGAATCCCTGCGCGGATATCTGCGACGTCTGGCTGAAGGCGGTACGGTGCAGGACGAGCTCATCACCATTCGTGGCGAGCGCTTCGTGATTCCGGTCAAAGTTGAGCAGAAGCGGCGCGTGCAAGGCGTCGTTCACGGGGCCAGCTCCAGCGGTCAGACTGTTTTTGTGGAGCCGCTGGAAACGATCGAGCAGAACAACGAACTCGTGCGGTTGCTGGAAGAAGAGCTGGCAGAGATCCACCGCATTCTGCTCGAGATGACGCAGCGGATCGGCACGCAGGCCGAGCAGATCTCTACGGCGCAGGAGGCTCTGGCTGAACTCGAACTCCAATTCGCCAAGGCCCACTTCGCCGAAGACTACAACTGCGTCGAAGTAAAGCTAAGCGGCTCATCTGGTGACGGCAGCCTGAGTCGTCCAGCGAGCGGCCTATTGCCGGAAGGCGAAAGCCGAAAGCCGGAGGCCCTCCTCCTCCACAACGCCCGCCACCCTCTGCTCGAACGAAACCTGAAAGCAAAGGGAGCGAAAGTTATCCCGGTAAGCATCGAGCTCGAAGGCAGCCGCCGCCAGTTCATCATTACCGGGCCGAATACTGGCGGAAAGACCGTAACGCTAAAAACCGCGGGCTTGCTAGCGCTGATGGCGCAATCGGGGATGCCGGTTCCGGCCGATCGCGCCGAGATGCCCGTGTTCGACGCCGTGCTCGCCGACATCGGCGACTATCAATCGATTGAACAGAATCTCTCGACCTTCTCGGCGCACGTCACCAACATCGATTTCATCTCGCGCACAGCGACCGCGCAATCGCTTGTTCTTCTCGACGAGCTCGGATCGGCCACTGATCCCGAAGAAGGCGCGGCGCTCGCCGTCGCGATCGCCAGCCACTTTGGCCACGTCGGATGCATGACGATCATCTCGACGCATCACACTTCGCTCAAGGTTTATGCCGCCAACACGCCCGGTGTGTTAAATGCAGCCGTCGGTTTCGACGAGCGGACACTTCAGCCAACCTATGAATTGAAAGTAGGTGTGCCTGGAGCATCTGCAGGCATCAACATCGCGCAACGATTGGGATTGAATCCTTCGATTATCACCAGCGCTCGCGCGCGGCTGGGGACGCAGGCTCGTGATGTCGGCCAGTTCCTCGACAAGCTCCATGCGGAACTCAGAGAGGCCGAAGCCGAACGGTTACGTTTGCAAACCGGACAGAAAGAAGTTGAACGAGAGAAACAGCGCCTGGCCGTCGAGGGGAGGAAAGACCAGCAGGCCAAAGTCCGTGAGATGGAGAAGAAGCTCGAAAGTGTCTTGCGGGATTTCGAATATCACGCACGTGAAGCGGTCAATGCCATCCAGGATCGAGCTGCGGCGCAAAAGCTCTCGAAAGATGCCGAGCGCCGTATTGCCAAACTGCGACGCGAATTCCGCGAGCAGTTTGACGCCACCGTCGTTGCTCACTCCACCGGCGCTGACCAGGGAGATCCGCACGCACAACCTCAGGTAGTTAAGCATGTGCTCGAAGGCGATACGGTCAAACTTAAGTCGACCGGACGCCCCGCGAAAGTCGTCCGCAAGATCGACGACTCACATTTCGAAGTCGAGATGGGCGTGATGAAGATGAAGATCGCCAGCGACGACATAGCGGAAGTGATCTCGAGTCCGCGTGTGGCGGAGACTCCTGTGAAGGCAGCACGCGCAAAGGGCGTTTCCATTCAGCTCGAGAGCGAAGGCGCAAACGTACCCAGCGAAATTAACGTGATCGGCCAGACGGTCGATGATGCTTCCCGCGAAGTCGAAAGGTTTGTCGACCGGGCTTTCCTGGCGGGGCTGGCGCGGGTTCGCGTGGTTCACGGCAGCGGGATGGGCATCCTGCGCAAAGCGCTTCGGCAGATGCTGCAACAGCATCCTCACGTGGCGTCAGTAGTTGAGGCCCCGCAAAACGAAGGTGGAGGAGGAGCTACGGTCGTGGATTTGAATGTGTAGGGCACACCCTCGGTGCGAACTTGGATTCGGGGCAGCGCTTCAGCGCTGTCGTTCAATCACAACGAAACCCGAATCATGCTAGATTTCACCCTGCTTTCCACGAGTATGGACGAATACGAGTGCGAAGTGAGTTCCTTTGCCATCGCCAGGCTCGACCGCCACGATGTGTTGATTCTCTTCGGTCCCAACTTTTAGCTCAGTAACTGGCCCTGAATCCTCGTCGCATTTCAGCTCTTTGCTCTTGCTGGAATTTTTGTCCGAGTCGTTATCGCTGTCGTGCACGTCGACATCGCCGCCATGCTTACTGGAGTGACATTCCAGAACCTTGCCGTATCGTTTCAGCTTATCGCGATAAAAGTCGATGACCTTCGAGGGCGCATCATCGGAGGCGTAGTTAGCGACAACCAGTTTCATGCCGAACGCTTCGGTGAAAATGCTCAGGTTCGCTTGATTATTATTCCGATCGTCCGATTTGAGGCGCGCGCCCGGGTAGAGTGGAAGCCCAACTTTCTTGGCATCCCCATCGGGGCCCAAGTGAAGGTCGCCCACCGAACTACGGATATCGACACTCTTGTCCTTCGATCCCGAGTCTTGCGAGAAGAGGGGCAAGCCCAGCCCCGCCAAAATAAACGGAAGTGCTATCTGACGCAACATACACATCCTCCTGAGGAACGAAGCGGGCCTAAATCTCGGCGTCTTTGCCGTGAGTACGCACGTAGACCAGGGAGAAACTAGCCCCACTCCCTGAAGGTTCGACGGCGACGATGTGTTGATTCTCCTTGGTGCCGACTTTCAGTTCGATATCGTGACCGCTGTCGCCCTCGCAGGTTAGCTCGTGCGATCCGTCGTCGTGTTTCTTAACATCGGTGTTCACGTGCAAGCTGCTGGTGTGGCACAGAATGACATTGCCATACTTCTTAAGTTGGTCTTTATAGAAGGCAACGACCTTGTCGGGTGCATCGTTCGACTCGTATTCGAGTGCGACCACTTTTAGTCCGTATCCAAAGCCCGAGATATTCACGTTGGCGCTCTTGTCGTCTCCGGAATCTTTCTCTTTCAACGTCGCACCCGGATAAATTGGAATTCCGACTTCCTGCGGATTCACACCTTTGCTGACGTGAATTCCCCCGACCAGGGTATTAATGTCGACCTGCTTGTCTTCGCCGTCTTTTTCTTTCTTCACGTTGATACTGCATGCGGCAAGGAGCAGTAGCAAGATCAAGGCAGCGAAACGCGTCAAATTTCTATTGTTGCGCATGAAGAGGACCTCCATTGGCAACCTGCGCTGGACGCTCGATTCCAGCTCCCCGTTGAGCGATGTTGGGGATCGTGACTGGAAGATGTCCATGAATCGGAATTTCGCCGAAGAGCGCTTTCACGGCCGCCACTTCCGAGACAGTTGCGTTTGAGAACGTGCAAACGTAGTTTTCGATTTTGGGGAAGTCGCCGGCGAGGTATGGATTTCCCATCGCGACCACCGCGGTCTTCGACGCTGCGTGGTCGAGCAACTGCTGCAAAAGTGTTCCAGTTGCATCGGCCATTGCCATAGAGTTGCCGATCTTTCCTGCGGTCGGGATCACATACACGGCCGCGACTACGGTTTCTGCCTCGTCGACTGCTTTAAGGACTTCGTCGCTCATCCCAGCTGCAATCCGAGGATCCACGTAGAGGACGCGTGCATCCGGAACGCGAGCGCGAAACTCGCGTCCAAAGGCACGGCCTGACTCCGAGCGCACGTCATCGGAGAAGAGCACCGCTACAACCCGGTTATGCGTCTCCTCTCTGCTCATATACGGGAGGGCCGTGTTGGAAGTTCCCGTAGATTTCAGGGGAAGCACTTTGCCATTGTCGCGAACCATGGTGATGGCGGAATCGGCGACCTGCTGGCCAAAGGCGACGTCCTGTGGCTTGCCGACCGTCGTGGCAAGGGCATTCAGGTCGACCATGCGGGAGTCGTTAAGACCCAAAGATGCCTTTATTTTCAGGATCTTCAGAACGGAACGGTCCAGCCGCTCCTTTGAGATCTCGCCTGAGCGGACCGCCTTGATCATGGACTGGTAAGAGGCTCCGAAATCGGCCGGAATGATAAGGAGATCATTGCCAGCTTTGAAGGCCTCGACCGCGGCACGCCCGATGTCATTGGCGAAAAGATGCGTCAGGCCAGCCATGTCGAGAGCATCGGTGACGACCAGGCCTTTGAATCCGAGTTGCTTCTCCAGGAGGTCGGAAACGACGTTCGGAGATATCGTCGCTACGTGATTTGGATCGGCATCGAGCGCTGGAACTCTGACGTGCGCGACCATGACTGAATCGACTCCCGCGGCAATCGCCTGCTTGAAGGGCGGCAACTCGATCGAGTCTAGGTGGGCACGGTCGACATTAACGCTGGCGACGCCTAGATGAGAGTCGGTGGCGGTATCTCCGTGTCCGGGAAAGTGCTTGACCGTGGTGAGCATTCCACCTTCGTGGGCGCCCTTAATGTAAGCGGTGACGAGGTTCCCGACTTGCTGAGGATCTTCGCCGAAGGAACGCGTGTTGATGATCGGATTTGCGGGATTCGAGTTCACGTCGGCATCGGGAAAGAAGTTCCAATGCACACCGATGGCGCGCGCTTCGAGGGCAGTGATGCGGCCAAAGTTTTCAGCGTCTTCCACCTTGCCGTCGGCGCCAAAGGCCATCGCATGTGGGAAGTTGGTCGATCCGATCAGGCGCGTGGCGACGCCTCGCTCGAAGTCTGCTGCAAACAACAGCGGAAGCTTCGACTCGCGCTGCAGACGGTTGAGCAGTTCAGCGGCTTCGTAAGGTCCCGTGCGCAGAAGCAACGGCCCGTCGACGTGGACCGTCATGGCGAAGGAACCGACGTGATAATTCTGCATGGCGTCGCGCAGTTGCAGGTATTCAGGGCTATCTACATTCAGGAAGCTGGCGCGGCACCAGATCATGAATACCTGGCCGACCTTTTCTTCCAGCGTGAGTTTGTGGAGTGTCTTCTCGGCCCATTTATTACCGCTTACCGTCTCGCGAATGGGGGTGGGGTGGACATTCTTCTCCTTGGCGAACGCAGACAAGGCTAGGGCTATAAACAGAGGGATTAGGGCCAGGTTTTTGGGCATGCAGAAACGATAGCAGAAGAGCAGACGCATAGGCTTGTTTTCGGCTTGCGGTGGCGCTGTGGGGGCCCGGAACAGGAATCAGACCGGGTCGGCAGAAGTCCCGGACAATGACGTCTCGACCCAAGCAATGGCATTGGCCTGAATGCCGGGATCGTCGCCGAATCCGTTCAGCCAGAGGACGCCTGGCTCTCGACGAAACCACGTCATCTGGCGCTTGGCATAGTTGCGGTGGCCTTGCTGCGCGGCCTGAATGGCTTGATCCTTGGTTAGCTCTTGGCGAAGGAACTGACCCGCTTGTTTGTATCCGAGTGAGGAAAGTGGGCGCAGTTCGGCACCGTAGCGATCGATCAACTTCTTGGTTTCGTCCGGCAAACCGCTCTCGAACATTGCGTCGGCGCGCTCGTTGATCCGTTCATAGAGCCTGGCTCGGTCGGGGTCAAGGCCCAGCCTCAGAATTCGAAAACCCTGAAGCGGATCGCGGCCTTTCTGCCATAGATCTGTCATCTTCTGCCGGGAGGCGAGGCACACTTCGATTGCCCGAATCAGCTTTGGTGCGTCGTTTGGGTGGATTTTCTCGGCCGCGCCGGGATCGAGGCGCGACAAGATCTTGTGCAGATAGTTCGATCCCCGGTTCGCGACGCGATCCCTGAGTCGCTCACGCAGGTCTTCCGATCGCTGCGGGCCGGGAAACAGGCCTTCGATCAGCGCGCGTAAATAGAGGCCCGTGCCTCCGACAATGATTGCAAGATGCTGACGTGACGCAATTTCGGTAAGGATTGCGCGGGCATGGCGGGCATACTCACCGGCAGTAGTTTCCTGGTCAGGGTTCAGGCAGTCGAAGAGATGATGAGGGACTAACGAGCGCTCTGAGGTGGTCGGCTTCGCGGTACCGATGTCAAACTCGCGGTACATTGCCATTGAGTCACAATTGACGATTTCTCCGTGGAATTTCTGAGCGATTGCGAGAGATAAGGACGTCTTCCCGCTGGCAGTCGGGCCGAGAATAACGACCAAGAGCGGATCAGGCATCCGGTGCCGCTTTGACTGCACGGTCAGCGCAGGCTCCAGTGGATCTCGTGCCAGTAGCGGACCAGGGTCAGGACCAGCAGTACGATGGCAATCAGCAACAGGCCGGTGGTTTCGGAGGCATAAACCGCATGCCGGTGCTGCCTGGGAGCGGAATGATCTTCCTCTGGGGAAGTCACGGGTTTTGGGCGGGCCACGGGCCTATTTTAGTGTAATGCGTCGAAAATAGTGATCTTGAATATTGCGCCTCGCTCCGCGTGATCCGTGATGTCCGGCGAGGAGGTCAAAGGCCTTGGCCGTTGACTAGTGTCACATAACAGCACGTTGACAACTTGGGAGCGTACCGCATCCCGTCGGAGACCGGTCTTCTTATCTCATCTGGTTTCGTCAACTGAATAGAACCGCAAGAAAAGAGTGCTCTGGAATCCACGCTTACTCGCGAAGTGCGAGAGCGCGCGGAGGCGGTTCTGAAAAGGTGCCCGCTTGATAATTGCTCATGCACCGCGCTTCCTGTCCCTGTGACTCCTATTAAGAACTAGGCGAGGCTTGTGCTACGCGCTACAGTCCATGACAGGCCACCAGTCGTGGGCATTTACGTCGAAATCCTAATTCGCGGCAACATCGACGAACTCTGGGAGAAGACCCAACAGCCTAAGCTACATGAGCGCTGGGACCTGCGCTTTTCCGATATCGACTATCTTCCCCGTGAATCCGGCCGAGGACAGAAGTTCTTGTACGCAACGCGAATCGGCATCGGTCTGCGAATCGAAGGCGCTGGCGAAAGCACGGGGGAGCGCGACGACGCCACCGGGCAGCGGACCTCTGCGCTCAAGTTCTGGTCCGAGGATCCTAAATCGTTGATCGCCACCGGTTCCGGCTATTGGAAATATATCCCCACCCGCGACGGGATCCGCTTTCTCACCTGGTACGACTATGGCGTCCGCTTCGGTGCGCTGGGACGCGTGCTCGACTGGGGCTTTCGTCGGGTGATCGGTTGGGCCACGGCCTGGAGCTTCGACCGCCTGCGGCTGTGGATCGAACGCGGTGTGCCCCCGGAAGTCTCCCGCACTCATGCGTGGATCTATTCACTAGCGCGTGGCGCGTTAGCGTTCGTCTGGCTGTACCACGGGCTTGTTCCCAAATTGCTTTTTCACAATGTGGACGAGTTCCGCATGATATCGCGCGTGGCGGGAGTGTCGACCGTGGCTGTAGTTACGCTCGCAGGCTTGCTGGAAGTCTGCTTCGGCATCGTGGTGCTGCTGCTCTGGAAATCGCGCTGGCCTCTGTGGCTCACAATTCTGCTCATGATGCTCGCCTTGGTGGGTGTGACCGTAAGTTCCCCCGATTACCTGAGCGGCGCTTTCAACCCGGTCACGCTGAACCTATCCGTTGCAGCACTGGCTGCGATCGCTCTGCTCGCCCGCGAGTACATTCCCACCGCCAGCAGTTGCTTACGACGAACTCCTGAGGTGGTTTCGTGAATTCCATTTATCGCACGGCACTCGGGGATCAGTTCGCGCGTCTGCATCCGAAGATCCAGGAACGGTTTGGGTTCAGCAGCGCCGACAAGGTTGCCTCGATCGGGACAGGCGTGATGGATGAAATCTGGCACGGCCCCTTGTACACGCTGCCCTTCCTGTACGTTGGGTCGTGGCGCCGGATCATGTTTCCTGAGCGCGGCAAGTCCGTTCCGTTCAGCATCCGCAACTACGCGTACCTGGATGAGTATGGTCGCGAGACCGTGACCTGGATTCGCAGCTTTGGCACTGAAAACCCGCGACGCTTCGACGCCTACATGATTTACAGTGAGCAGCGCGAGAAGATTGTCGACTACCTAGGCACGCACCAGCACTTGGCCGTGGACATCGACCTGTCGGTGGACGAGCGTGGAGGGCTGCGCCTGCGTTCCGGCGAACAGCGTTTTTATGAAGGCGTTCTTGGATTTCGCTTCCCCATGGTCTTTTCCGGCGTAGCCGAGGTATGCGAGTGGTACGACGACACCGATCAGCGTTTTCACATTAAGGTTTACGTGCACAATCCCACCTGGGGTCCTTTGTTTGGTTATCACGGATCGTTCCAAGTGGAGTGGCGTCCAGTGTCGAGTGGTGAGATTCCAGCGGACGTTCTTCCGGTTCGTAGCGAACGTCGGGAGTAGTCTGACTGTTGAAATATAGCCATTACACTCACCGGCCCAGAATTCCTGAAATCATTGTGTAAACGCGTCTTGTGCGGTTCCCCGGTTTGCGCTCGTCGCTGCATGGTGTTCTGATACGGCAAAGTCCACTACGCTTGCCCTCGAAATTATGAACGCGAGTGACGTCCTAGGGTCGTTCGGACCCTTGGAACGCAGGTCTCGGGAGCCAAATTTCTCTGGAACTCCCCTTACCGAACGTGCGTAACTACGTCTAACAGGCTGGGCGAAGGTGTGTTTGTCCGGCCGGAGGATCTTATGAAACCTGCATTCACCCGTGTTTTCGTGGCTGCGTTTGCATTCTGCCTCATTAGTTCCCTGGCGGCACGCGCCGAGGAATGGACCAAAACCTATAGCCTGACAGGCAGGCCCGATCTGCGCATCGAGACCTCGGACGCGAATATCCGCGTGACGACCTGGGACCAGAGCACCATCGAAGCGAAGGTCGTTACAACCCGCTACAAGATCGGCGAAGGCGGAATCCGCATTGAGGAGCGCCAGGATGGCAACAGGGTAGAGATTGAAGTCCACTATCCGCACCATGCCTTTACGGTCGAGTGGGGGCAGCACAAGGTCGACATCTCGTCCAGATGCCGCGGGAGGGAAGCGTCAACTTGCGCACCGGCGATGGCAGGATTGAAGTTGCCAGCCTTAAGGGGGAGATGGATCTGCACACCGGGGATGGCTCGGTAAATCTCGATGGAGTCGATGGGAAGCTTCGCGCCTCGACCGGCGACGGGCATATTCAAGCGTATGGCCGCTTTGACGAGCTTGATCTCAAGACCGGGGATGGCCACGTCGACGTGCGTGCTGCCAACGGCTCTGCACTAACTGGCAGTTGGCGGCTGGAGACCGGGGATGGAAGCGTCTCACTGGAGGTTCCGCAGGATCTGTCTGCCGATGTCGACTTACACACCAGTGATGGTCACATCGACCTCGATCTGCCAGTTTCGGCTGAGGGTAAGCTGCGACAGAACGAGATTCACGGCAAGCTCAATGGAGGGGGCAGTCTCCTCACGATACGAACGGGGGATGGCTCGATCCATCTGAAGAAGGGCTAGCTGCTTCAAAGTAATGATTCGTCCTGATTACAGGTTGACCGTAGGCCTTATACTCTTGTGTCCTGCGGTTTCGTTTTGTCCCAAGCGAGGATTTTGACTATGACGATTCAGCGCACGAGCCTTGTCGTGCTTGCGATTGCCTGCCTTTTCAGTCTTGCGAATGCCCAGCAGGCTAGTACTCAACACGAGCCGGCGCTGGATATTAATTCGATGGACCGGTCGATCGATCCATGCACGGATTTTTTCGCCTACTCGTGTGGCGGATGGATCAAGAACAATCCCATTCCACCGGACCAGTCGTCTTGGGATCTCTATTCCAAGATGGAAGATGAGAACAAGACAAAGCTGCGTGACATTCTGGAGGCCGCGTCTTCTCCCGATCCGGGCCGCAACGCAGTCAATCAGAAAATCGGCGACTACTACGCTTCCTGCATGGATGAGAAGGCGATCGAAGACAAGGGAATCGAGCCCCTCAAACCGGGGTTGGATCGAATCGCGAACATCAACTCGAAATCGGACTTAGCGGATGTTGCTTCGGCCATGGCGACCAGCAACGTGCTCTTCCGCTTTGAATCCATACAGGATTACCGCGACGCGAGCAAGGTTGTTGCCAACGCCGATCAGGGAGGCCTCGGCCTGCCCGATCGCGACTATTACCTCAAGACAGACGCCAAGTCAGAAGAGTTGCGCAAAGCTTACGTCGCCCATGTGCAGAAGATGTTTGAACTGCTTGGCGACAAGCCAGAGGTCGCCGCAGCCGAAGCGCAGACTGTCATGCGCATCGAAACTGCTCTCGCGAAAGGTTCCATGACGAGGGTTGAGCGGCGTGATCCGAAGTCGCTTGATCACAAACTGACCAGCGGCGATCTGCAGAAGCTTTCCCCGGATTTCAAATGGCAGGTTTATTTCACTAAAGTAGGATTACCCTCACTCGCATCGTTGAATGTGGCCGCCCCCAACTTTTTTAAGACGATGAATGAAGTGATCGACAAGGAAAGCGTGGCCGACTGGAAGACGTACTTGCGCTGGCACCTGGTCCACGCGAACGCACGGCATCTTTCCTCTGCATTTTTCAATGAGAACTTCGCCTTTTTTGGAAAGACCCTTCAGGGGAGCGAGCAGCCCAAGCCGCGCTGGAAGCGCTGTACTGAAGATATCGACGACTATCTCGGCGAAGCGCTCGGGCAGGCTTATGTGGAGAAGTATTTCAGTCCGCAGGCGAAGCAGGAAGCGCTCAAAATCGTGAACGAGATTCGAACTGCGATGGAGCAGGACATCAACAGTTTGAGCTGGATGTCTCCCGCGACGAAGCAGCAGGCGCTCGTCAAGCTACATGGCATGGCAAACAAAATCGGATATCCCGACAAGTGGCGCGACTACTCGAAGCTCGACATCGTTCGCGGAGATAATCTCGGCAACGTCGAACGTTCCCGCCAATTTGAGTTCAATCGGGAACTAGGCAAGATCGGGAAGCCTGTCGACAAAGGCGAATGGGACATGACTCCGCCGACGGTTAATGCTTATTACAACCCGCAGATGAACGACATTAACTTTCCGGCGGGCGTGTTGCAGCCTCCGGCGTTTGACCCAGACTCGGACGCCGCGCCCAACTATGGCGACACCGGCGGCACGGTCGGACACGAACTTACTCACGGCTTCGACGATGAAGGCCGTCAGTTTGACGCCCAGGGCAATCTGCGCGACTGGTGGACTCCCGAGGATGCGAAGAAATTTCAAGCGCGGGCCGACTGTATTTCGAACCAGTATTCCAGCTATACGATCGTTGACGACATCAAGATCAACGGCAAGCTGACTCTGGGCGAAGACGTAGCCGATCTTGGCGGACTGATGCTCGCCTGGATGGCATGGAAGCAGGACACAAAAGATCAAAAGCTTGATCCGATCGACGGCCTTACTCCGGAGCAGAGATTCTTTGTGGGCTACGGGCAGAGCTGGTGCGGACACGCGCGCGATGAAACGAAGCGGCTGAGGGCCACGGTCGATCCGCATTCACCGGAGAAGTACCGAACGAACGGTGTCGTGTCGAACATGCCGCAGTTCCAGGAAGCGTTTCACTGCAAGGCTGGAGCGCCGATGGTGAATGTGAAACAGTGCAGGGTGTGGTAGCGGAAGTTAGACATCAAGACCGATCGAACGCATCAGTTCGAGACCATTGCTCTTGGTGACAACGCCGTCGTGCAGTGTGTAGTCAAAAGTCATACGACCGCCTGCGAGTTCATCTTGAAAATGGACGTTGTGCAGCTGGCCATCGAGTGATCCGCCGATATCGGTGAGCGCGAGGTCGTGCGTGCTGACGAGTCCGATTGATCCGCGCTCGACCAGCGCACGGACGATTCCCTCTCCTCCAATCCGGCGATCTTTCGAGTTTGTGCCCTGCAACAATTCATCCAGCAGGAAGAGCAGAGTTGGATTGCCGCCGGCGAGATCGACAATCTGCCGCAGACGAGTGATCTCGGCGTAGAAGCGGGAGCTGCCTTCCTGTAGCGAATCGTTGATGCGAATGCTGGCACCTACCTGCAAAGGAGTGAGTCGCAAACGCACAGCCCGAACTGGCGCGCCGGCCATAGCAAGTACCGCATTGATACCGACGGCTCTCAGGAGTGTGCTCTTTCCTGACATGTTTGATCCACTTACCAGCAAAACGCGTGTTGGTCCGCTGATGCTCACGTTATTGCGAACGCATATTGCCGCAGGCAACAGTAGATGGCCGAGCCCTTCCGCATCGAAGGTGGCAGCACCTTGAATGATTTCGGGGAACGGATCGCCGGGGTGCTCATAGCTGTAAGCCGCCAATGAGAGCAGAGCTTCAATCTCGCCGACGGTCGCGAGCCATTGCCTGACTGCGCGGCCATGAGCCCGCCGCCAGCGTTCCGCCGCATAAGCGACCTGCACGGAATACATCAGCGGCGCGTCTATCAATCGGACAAACATTCCGTGACGTGAATTGATCAGGTCGACGAGGGTTCTGAGCCGCGCAATTGCCTGATGAGCTGTGACGCCGCGTGAAGTGAGCTCATGCTGGAGAGCCTGCAACTGCGGGCCGCGGAAAGAGTGCGCCTCCACGCGTTCCAGCACGCGTGCCAGGAGTTCCAGGTCGCGAAACACATTCTCTGTTCCGTGCAGCACAGGGTCGAGCGACTTGCGAAGCCCATAGGTGAGAAAGGCCTCGACAGCAACAACGATCACGAAGGGCGTGACGATGTCCCGGATTGCCCAAACAGCCGCAGATAGCACTGCCAACACGGCGAGAATTGGAGCGAGCCATGCCATCCACGGCATGCCTAACTGCTCTGAGGATTCCGCCCAGTTCACCAATTCGTCGGGATGTACTCCCACGCGGGCATCCTCGCCGAGTACGTTCAGATCTTCGCGAAGATCAATTTCGTCCCGCAGCTCGCGGACGGATGAATGGCGGAGGCTGATTTCCTCGATTGTCGATGGTGAGAGCAGCCATTGCGCTAGCCGTTCTTCGCCCATGCGGGTCCGTGCTGTCGACAAGAGTTGAAACAGGCTGGCATTTCCGAACAGGTCGAGATCGGCAGCGTATACATGGTGCGGATCGTTGAATCTGTCGCCCCTTTCTCCGATGCCGGACCAACGATCTTCGATGCGAGCCAAGCCACGCTCATAAAACTCAACGGCGCGTCTGGCGAGCTCTTGCGACCGGAGAATCCGCGAGTGCCAGATTGCGATGCACAGGAACACTACAATCGGGGCAGCCAACCACCATGGTGATAATAGGCGCGATCGAAGGGATGCCCAGGCAAAGACTACAGCGATCACAGCCAACAAAAGGCGGATGTTTCCTAACCGGATATGAATCTTCTCGAAAGTCGCGACACGCGATTCGCGGACACCCTTGCGCCGTGCATATTCTTCTGCGGGAGACACGTTACAAAATGTAGCAGGTACGCGCATCCTGCCGATAGGGAGCGGCTTACGTCAATCGATGCGCTAGCGGAGTCAAATCCTTCCGTAGCCGGACAATTTAAGGGAGACGGTGAGGCTTTTCGCATCGAAACGCCTCACCGTTGAATATCCAAAACATCAAAAGCTAGAACGGCAGAGTCGTGCTTCCGTAGACGTACGTCGGGAATGTCGGACATACGGCGGCAGTGACGGTTGAACAGGTTGTCGTCAGCGCTGGCAGCGTGCTGCCTGCGTTGGAAATCGCGCCGTTCGTTCCACTGACGCCGTCGGAGCCGTTGGGATTGAATTGTCCCAGGTTGTTCGCATTCGAGATCGTGAAATTCTGTTTGACGACGGTCGAATAGCCGTTCGAGGGGAAGGAAGAATTGTTCGTCCTTGGATCGAAGGTCGCGCCTCCCGCGTCCTCGTCCATTGTGATCGGGTTTGTGCCAGTCTGCCAGTTGTTGCTGGTTTGACTGAAATAAAGGGAGACCGGCGTGTTTCCAGTACATTTGTAAGAACCCGGTGACCCACTAATGCCATTCGCATCTCCCGTTTGGTCGGACTGAATCTTGAATGCATCCGAGACGTTGGAAAGAGTCTGTGATGTGCTGAACCAATCGTTACCCTGGAAGAGCTGGTATTCCGTGTAGCTTCCACTAGGACCGGCACAGGAATTGGTACATCCGGAATACGCGGCGTATCTCGATCTTCCCGTCTGAGCGGTATCGATGTTGAAATCGAAAACAAGCAGGTTGTCGAGCATCTGCACTTGCTGGATTGGGCTGCTCGGACATCCGTTGGCGAACCAAGGCGATTGCTGAGTGAAGATGCCCTCGTTGGCGAAGGCAAGAATGTTGTTCTTGAATGTGTTGTACGTGTTTGCAGCGGCGACGCCTTGGGTCAGATGGACTCCGTGCCCATCGACGTTGTAAACGAGGTTGTTTTCCACATCAACATTTCCGGTCTGTTTGTCGAGATATATTCCCTCGCCACCATAACCGGTACCAGCCTGGTTGGTGTTATTGATCAAGTAACTGGAATTGCCGTTGTAGTCGATGATGTAGGAATCGGTCGTATCGTGGACGACGTTTCCTTTGATCTCGTCTCCCGTCGCACTCACCGTTCCTCCGACATTAAAGTAAACAGAGCCACCGTCGGACGTAATACCCTGCATCAGGTTGTACACGAGATTGTTGTTTACGAAGATGCTGTTGCCATCGGGGTTGTTCGGTGTTTGCGTGCTCCGCTGACAACCGTTGAAACAGATCGAGATGCCGGCGTGATAGCCGTCGTTTACCGTGTTGTTGAGAATCTGATTGTTAAAGCCGTTGCCTGTTGCGATTCCTTCTCCATCAGCAAGCAGGCGTGAATAGCCTTGGACGAGATTGTTCTGAACGAGGACGTCCTGCACTACGTTGCTGGCTAAGTCGCCCGATTGCGGATAGTGCCCGATTCGGATTCCGCTGTCACCGAGGTCGTAGAGCGTCGAGTTCTCAATCAAAACACAGTTCGCCGTTGCCGTAGGTGGAGCGCCGGTGTCACAGGGCAGGGCCGTACCTGAGACCGCCGCGGCAAGAATGCCGGATGCCGAGGTGTGCCTGACGGTGACGCCATTGAAAGTGACCGCATTGCAGTTTTCGCAATCGATCACTTGTGGGACGGACATCTCGCCGTTCACATCGTTGTCGAATCCACCGGTGTAATTGTTGGAAGAGCTTGCGTAAGCGGGATAGAAGTTATCGACTTCAAAATCGATTCCGCTGATGGTGACGTAGCTAAGCCCCGTTGCCCAAATCAGGCTGCCGCCGGTGTAGTCGTTGAGAGCATTTCCATTTGAGTTAAAGAGTGGGAACTGGCCACCGGTCGGGAATTGGCCGCCAGTTACAGGCAACTGTGGAATGATGATTTTCGCGTTGGCAGGATTCTCGTTCGAGTTCGCGATGTAGTTGAGAACCCAGGGAGAAGCATGGCGGTCGAGGAACCAAAAGCCGGTTTGCCCGGCAGATTGGGCCGTCGAGAACGCGTCATAGCTGTTTTCGATGATGAAGCGATGGTTCTGCTGCGGGCCGAAGAAGGCGAAATTACTCGTCGAGCCGCCATTCTTAGTAGCACCTGCGAGATAGATGATTTTTTTGTTCGTGTCGACGCAGTTGATTCTCATGACGTCAACGGTCCAAGCGTCGAAGAGAATCAATTCCACGTCCCCTTGGGGGTACGACGTTGACGCCGTGCAGGGCTGGTTTGGGACAGCGGTCGTCGAGGTCAGATTGCTCCAATTGTCGATGGCATCCGCATAGGTACCGACGGATTGCGTGTAGTAGAATCGATCGAGGCATTTCTGACCGGTTGTATCCGCAGGACAATTGGTACCATCGGAGCTCGTCGGCGAGATTGCGCCGGTAACCCGCATGAAGGATCCCAGGTTGCAATACTCCACGCTTGAAGGCAGGCCAAATTCACCCGTTGGCCATCCGGGAATGGCCGAGCAAGTGTCCAGAGCACTCATGTAATAACCGACGCTGAGAGTGTTGGCAGAGCCGGTAGTTCCCGAATCATGAATGCGTGACCGCAAGCGCCGTTCACCGTTGTAGTACAGAGACTCGAATGGCTGCAGCGGAATCGTTGTATTGGGCAATGTGGTTGGGAGGGTTGCGTAATACCAGTTGCCGTTCTTGACGTTCCACGAAAGATTCAGACCTACGCCTCCGTCGAGATTTGCGGGAACGCCGCCACTGATAACCGGTGTCTGATCGCCCGGAAATATCTGCCACGTGATCCCTGCCGTCGAGGTTCCTGAATCACCTGTCTGATTGAAGACCAAGGTTCCGGGATTTGTGGGGCTCAGAGCGAGGTAGTACGTACCAGCGCGGAGGTCCACCGTGATCGGATTGGACCGGCTGCTCCCTGTCAGTGCCCGAATCTTCGCTTGTGCACCGGCAGGCGAGGCCAGAGGACCATCCGTCGGGTTCGTTGGAGAATTGGGCGTCGACAAGTACCCGCTCCACGAATCGTTTCCGTTGGTTGCGACGATGAATGTGTTCGTCGCGAAGACGGTAATTTGTACGCTCGCATTTGCATTGGTGTAATCCGTAGTATCGTTTGGAGTGAATGTCACACTGAGCGTTTGCGTACCGGGCTGAAGGAGCGTGCCGGCTGGAGGGTTGTAGGCGAATGCCCCTTGGACATTCGCGCTCGCATCCAGTTGCAATCCACTGAGAGGAGCCTGGGCTGTAATTGGTGCGGGCGTGGGCCAAGTGATGATCGGCACTGCCTGATTCACCGTGAGAGGAACAGTATCGCTGGCGTTGTTGTAGTCGGTAGTGTCGTTCGGAGTGAAGGTGACGCTCAGCGTCTGTGTTCCCGCAGTCAGGATCGTTCCTGCCGGTGGGCTATAGGCAAACGAGCCCTGAACGTTGGCCGTGGCATCCAGTTGGGTCGAGCTTAGGGGCGTCCCATAGGTGATGGCCGCGGGATTGGGCCATGTAATCGATGGAGTCGCCTTGTTCACCGTGAGGGGAACACTATCGCTGGCGTTGTTGTAGTCGTTGGTGTCGTTGGGAGTGAAGGTGACGCTCAGCGTCTGAGTTCCCGCAGTCAGGATCGTTCCTGCCGGGGGGCTATAGGCAAACGAGCCCTGAACGTTGGCCGTGGCATCCAGTTGGGTCGAGCTTAGGGGTGTCCCATAGGTGATCGCCGCGGGATTAGGCCATGTAATCGATGGAGTCGCTTTGTTTACGACCTGATTCCAAGTGGATGAGGTACTGCCGTTGAAATTGCTGTCTCCACTGTAAGTCGCGGTAAAGGGGTAGCTGCCGACCGTCAGGTTGGAGATCCTGAAGATGGCTTGCCCACCGGACATAGTCTCCGTCTTGGAATTCGCACCATCGCTAAAGGTTACGGATCCCGTCGGAGTTCCGTTACCGGTGACTGGTGTGACTGTCGCCACAAAAGTAATCGTCTGCCCAAAGACCGAGGGATCGGGTGTAGCCGTTAGCTTTGTAACTGTGTTCGTCTTGGCTTGAGATGCGGTTGGAAGGCCTGCGAGACAGACGGCGAGCGACAACACGAAGAGAAATCTATATCCTTGCAACCGCATAAGCTTCCTTTCCAGATCAGTTTTGTATGGGCCCGATTCGAATGGTCCGAGGATAGGTACTGAAAAGAGGCGTTGATGCTCACACAGGCAGAGGCCTTATCTATCGATGAAACAAATCTTGTACTGAAAAGCGAACAGAGGGGAAACGAATCGACCGGAGCTCCATACTCGAAAGCCTCTGAGTTAACATGACTTATAGTCATGTTGCACCGGCGCGAAGCCGCGAAAATTGGGGTGTGAAAAAGTGATCCTTAATCGGGTTCCCGTTCCCAAAATCGGGAATTCGGCGTCGAGCGTTGCGATACGAGAAATGGACCTTCTCCGAGGAGAGCGATAGTCCGTGGTAAACTGCTCGCGTTTATGCCGCAATTTGTAATCGAACGTGAAATTCGAGGCGCGGGGTCGCTATCTGACGCTCAGTTACGCGAGATGTCCCTGCGTTCGCTGGAAACGTTGCAATCGTTGGGGCCCCAGATCCAGTGGCTGCATAGCTATGTGACTGAGGATAAGGTGTATTGCGTGTATCTGGCGCCCGACGAGAACACGATACGGGAGCACGCAAGACGCGTAGGCATTCCAGCAGATCGTGTATCCGCCGTGCGCCGCCTGATTGATCCGGTCAACTTTTCGTAGCTTACAAAGACTCTTGCAGTGAGTATTGAATGGCGGCATCGATACTCAAAGCAGATCCATCTGCCCAGGCCCGTTTCCCATCAGCCTGGCCGAGTGACTTCCATGCCGACGAAAGGCTTTCGTCGAGCATTGACTGTTCTGCCTGAGGCAATGTCGTGCCCGCCATACGCCTCAAGTGCTCTGCTGCACCCGCGAGCTTTAACGCGCGTGCCGCCTGTCTCTGGGCAGCCGCCAAGCAGGCAAATCCATTGAGCACACGTGACATTCCACGCTTGTGTCCCAAGTCTGCAAAAATCTGGAGTGCCTCACGATACGCAGCTTGCGCCTCCTCATATCGTTTCTGTTCACAGTAGACTTGGCCCAAGTCAGCCAGCGAGCGGGCGCAGCCCCATCGATCGTCCGCGTCACGAAATGCCTTCAAGGCACGTCGGTAACACTCCCTGGCAGCCTCTACGTTCCCTTGTTCTCTTTCTACGTCACCTCTCTGATTTATAGACCAAGCGGCTCCACTGCGGTCGCCTATAGTCTCAAAAATATCGGTCGCCTCGCGCAGCGCCGTCTCAGCGCGCGCATAGTCGCCTCGAACTTTTGCGACATTCGCGAGATTGTGCAAGCATCGTGCAGTCTCGACTTGATCGGGTAGCACACGCCAGTATTCGAGACAGCGCTCGAAATAACTCTGGGCCGCGTCGTAGTCGCCGAAATCGGTTGACCCAATTCCCAGAGCATTGAGAGCCGCCGCCATTCCCCAGCGGTCGTTCATTTCTCGATATAGCGACAGACTCTGTTCAACGAAGCGCCGAGCGGTCGCGAAATCCCCTTGCGCCGTCGATAAGGCTCCGATAAAGATGCCTATTTGGGCTCTCTGCTTCTTATATTCCGCGCCCGCCAGACGCACGACATTCTCCAATCGAATGCGGCCTTCCGTCATGTGCTCTCGCATATCCCAGAATCGAAACAGAGCCATGCAGAGACGGAGCCCCCAGTCGAGCTCCTTGTTGGCGAAAAGCCAGTCGAGCGCAGAACGGAAGTTGTCGATCTCCAGATCGCACCGAGAAAGCCACAGATCTCGCTCCGCGGGGCTGAGCTCAGGGTTGCCTTCCTCTGCAAGCACGAGGCAGTAGGCGGCATGAGCGCGGTGGGTGGCCGCTTCCTCTCCGCTTGATACGAGGCGCTCAATCGCATATTCACGGACAGTTTCCAGCATATTGAAACGCGCTTCCGCGGCGGGCAGGTCCATGCGTTGCGCCAGATTCTTATCCACCAGCGAGGCCAGGCCGTCGAACACGTCTATGCCCAAGTCTCGGCCCGTGTTGCATACGGCTTCGGCAGCTTCCAACGTGCATCCGCCGGCAAAGACCGAGAAGCGGCGAAACAGCTTCTGTTCGCTCTCGTTCAGAAGTCCGTGACTCCAATCGATGGTGTTGCGGAGTGTTTGTTGCCGTTCCGGCAGATCCACTGCGCCGCCGGTCAGCAGATGCAAACGGCTTTGTAAACGATCGAGAATCGCGCGGGGCGAGAGCAGCTTGGTTCGCGGCGCGGCCAGTTCGATCGCCAGCGGCAAGCCATCGAGGCGCAAACAGATCTCCCGAATCGTCTCTGAGTTTTCTGATGTCACCGTAAAGTTTGGCCGTGCGGCCATGGCCCGATTGACGAACAACTGAACGGCTGAATCCTGCTCTAACGGTGTGACTGGAAATTCCTGTTCTCCATACAGACGTAGGGCAGAGCGACTGGTGACCAGCACTTTGAGACTGGGGCACGCTGCCAGAGTGTCAGTTACCAGTGTGGCCGCTGGCAGCACCTGCTCGAAATTGTCGAGGACAAACAGGAACGGTCCTGTACCTTGCAGATAATCGTGCAGCAGTTCCGGAACGGTTCGATTTGAAACTTCGGGCAGATCAAGGGATTTCGCTAGCGCCGTGGCGACGAGATCCGAGTCTGTAATGGAAGCGAGTCCAACAAATTGAACTCCCGCGGAGAATTCGGAGGCGATGGCGGAGGCGACAGCAATTGCCAAGCGAGTTTTGCCCGCACCACCCGCTCCCGTTAGCGTTAGCAGACGAACATTTGGCTGACGTAACAGGTCGACGGCTGTCTCGACTTCGCGATCGCGGCCGATAAGTGACGTACGTGGAGTCGGCAAGTCAAAAAGATTTCTCGCAACGGTGCAAACCGTGGGCGTGTTGCTCGCTTCTGAAACAGGACGATCAGAAGATTTTTCCGGGCTCGTTGCCTGGATGACCTGAGCGGTGAATATGTATCCCCTTCGTGGGACGGTCTTCAACAATCGCTGGTCATGATCTCCAAGGGCGCGCCGCAGTTCGATCGTGCATTGGACCAGAGAATCGTCGGTGACGAAACTGTCCGGCCAAATCGCCTGCATGAACTCCTGTTTCCCGATCAAGCGCCCTGGATTCAGGACCAGGTACTTCAACGCTTCATAAACTTTTGGGCGGAGTTTCACTTCCTCTGCTCGCCGAAGCAGGCATCCACGCCCCACATCTAACGTGAACTCACCGAACTGGTAGGTAGAGGAGTTTGTTTCCAAGGCAGCGGCGCTCCCGAAAGCGCAGACTTCTGATTTTTGGCGTTTCTTCGTCGTTACTTCGTTACGCCGAGCCCCACAGTTGATTACTTTGACTCTAGCAAAAGAGAGCAGCGCGTTTCTGGCGGACTTGCCGCCAGCACCGCGGCCAGAACGACCAAGTAGTGCGGATTCTAGCAAAACTGCCGCGAAAAGAAGTCAACAGAAAAGGTAAAAGAAAGGGCAAGTCCGTTCCGGACAAGGAGATAACACTATGAGCACAGCGCAGGTTCCTACTTTGGACATGAACAAATTGAATGCCTTCATTGGCCAATTCGTCACAGATCTCGGTGCTTCGGTTCACGCCGGAATGGTGGTAATCGGCGACAAACTGGGACTTTACAAGGCGTTGGCCAGCGGACCAATGACAGCTACAGAACTTGCTGCCAAGACCGGAACCGATGAGCGCTATCTACGGGAATGGCTGGCATCGCAGGCCGCTGGTGGTTATGTAACGTACGATGCGCGAACGAACAAGTTCCACCTGTCAGAAGAGCAGGCTTTCACCCTCGCACAAGAGGACAGCCCGGCCTACCTGCCTGGAGCATTTGAACTTGCGCTCGGTTCTCTGGCGGCTGTTCCGCGGATTGCGGAGTCTTTTCGAACGGGCGCAGGAATGGGCTGGCACGAGCATGCCGATGGGGTTTTTCATGGTTGCGAGAAGTTCTTTCGTCCAGGCTATGCCGCCAATCTCGTGAGTTCGTGGATCCCTTCACTCACGGACGTCAAGCAAAAGCTCGAGGCGGGAGCGCGTGTGGCCGATGTCGGTTGCGGAAAGGGCGCGTCAACCCTGCTTCTGGCAAAGGCGTTCCCGAAGTCGCGATTCTATGGATTTGACTATCACGATAAGTCCATTGAAGCGGCGCGCGAATCAGCCAAACGCGAGGGAGTCGCGGACCGTATCAGCTTTGAGGTTTCGAAAGCGAAAGACTTTCCAGGACAAGACTACGACTTCGTCGCGGTCTTCGATTGCCTGCATGACATGGGCGATCCGATCGGCGCGGCTTCGCATGTTCGGCGCTCTCTTGCCAAAGACGGTACGTGGATGATCGTAGAACCATTCGCCAATGATGAGTTGAAGGACAATCTGAATCCCGTTGGACGCGTCTATTACTCGTTTTCGACTCTGCTGTGCACGCCATGCTCGCGATCGCAGGAAGTCGGGCTCTGCCTGGGGGCGCAAGCCGGAGAAAAACGCATTCAGGAGGTTGTCAATTCGGCTGGCTTTACGCGTTTTCGGCGCGCGACTGAGACACCCTTCAACATCGTTTACGAGGCGCGTCCCTAATTAGGGTCGACAACTGGAGCCGGCTTGAATGGCTCTTCGGCAAGAAGTGCTCCGTGGTTTCGGGGCGTAGAATACGCGGAACGACAAATCACGACGCGAGGAAAATCCTATGGGAGCAGTTCCTGACACAACTGTTTCTAAGACTCGTTCAAACGATGGACGCGGCTCAGCGAAGACAACACCTGTCGAAGCTCAGCCGCGCCCTTTGTCGGAAAGCCCTCTTAATGAGGATATGCTGGCGCGTTTTGACACTCGCGCTGCGACGTACGATCGGGAAAATCGATTCTTCGATCAGGATTTTGCGGAGCTCCGTGCCGCCAAGTATCTGGTCATGCCGCTTCCAACGGAGTTTGGCGGTGGAGGTTTCAGCCTCGCCGAGGTATGTCGTGAGCAACGCCGTTTAGCCTATTACGCCCCGGCAACTGCGTTGGCCGTGAACATGCATCTCTACTGGATCGGCGTTGCTGCGGACCTGCGTCGGCGCGGCGATACTTCTCTGGAGTGGATCCTGCGGGACGCAGCGGCGGGTGAAACTTTCGCTGCCGGCCACGCCGAGAGCGGAAATGATGTTCCCGTATTGCTCTCTACCGCCAGAGCAGAACGCGTAGAGGGTGGTTATCGCTTCACGGGGCATAAGCACTTTGGAAGCCTGACACCCGTCTGGACACGTTTTGGTTTGCATGGGATGGACACCAGTGACCCGAGTCAGCCAAAGATCGTGCACGCGTTCATGCCACGCGACAGCGCGGGCTACATCATCAAGGAGACGTGGGACGTTCTCGGTATGCGCGCTACTCGCAGCGACGACACGCTGTTGGAGAACGTGTTTATTCCTGATCGATACGTGGCGCGCGTGGTGCCGGCGGGCGCCGCGGGACTCGATGCCTTCATCCTTACTGTGTTTGCCTGGGCGCTAATGGGCTTCGCCAACACTTATTACGGGTTAGCGAAGCGGGCATTGGATAAGAGCATTGCATCTGCGAAGAGCAAAGGGTCGATGGCCCTTTCGCGATCGATGGCCTATCATCCCGAAATCCAGCACGCCATCGCGCAAATGGTAATCGAGCTCGAGTCGATTGGGCCTCACCTGGATCGGATTGCGGAAGATTGGTCGAATGGTGTGGACCATGGCGCCGAGTGGCCGTCTAAACTCTTCGCGGCAAAATACCATGCGGTCGAGGGAGCCTGGCGTGTTGTCGACCTTGGCCTCGATATCGCAGGGGGAGGCGGAATATTCCGCTCTGCAGGATATGAACGGCTTCTCCGTGATGCGCGCCTTGGGCGAATTCATCCCGCCAATAGTTTCCTGACGCATGAAGTGGTGGGCAAGACGGCGTTAGGCATCAATCTGGATGAGCAGCCGCGGTGGGGCTAGCGCGGTTTAGCAATTGGCGCAGTCCAAGGCTTCTGGCCTTTACTCAACCGTCATTCGGAGGGCTTGGAATCCCTGTGCCCGGCTGGCGTTCCAGAGTGGGGATGCTTCGACTTCGCCGAAGTTCCGCTTCGCTCGCCTCCAGAAGGATGTAGGCTGTAACTGTGGGCGCGAACTTCTACATTGCGCTTGCGGTGGCTGTCCTGGTTCTGCACACGCTGTTCATCGTGTGGGTAGTCTTCGGAGCCCTGGTTACACGAAACCGCCCGATTCTTCGTGGGCTGCACGTCGCGTCCCTTATCTGGGGAATTCTCACTGAGCTGACGCTCTGGCCGTGCCCCCTAACCCTGTTGGAGAACTGGCTTGAAGCAAGGGCCGGTGTCGAACCTTATCAAGGAGGGTTTCTGCTGCACTATCTTGACCGCCTTGTGTATCCCGATATCTCCGTCACGCTTTTAGTTGCAGTAGGGGTGCTGGTCTGCACCGTAAACCTTGGTTTTTATGGATGGCAAGTCTGGTCATCCTTCCACTCTCGTCTTGCAAAGTAGAGCCGGGTCTCAGCCGAGACAGGTCCTCATAAGGTCGAAATCTCGAGCAGTGTATGCCTATTAGTCTTACTTTCTTCTAGCAACGTATTGGGGTTCTTCGTCAACTACACGCGTCCAGCCGTCTCCAGGATTGTAGTCTGCCATGGCCACCGCAACATCCTGCGTTTTGTCGCCCAAATCTTTTTGGTAGATGAGGCCATTTTCGTCGACGATAAATGTCATGATTCCTGAGTTCCGGTATTCAGCGGGATATGCCAGAATCGCAAATCCACGTGTCATCTTCCCGTCGACGACGTAGTCTTTCGTTCTACCGCTGGCCTCATCTCTCTGCCTGTCGAGTATTTGAAAGTAGTAGCCGTTAAATGGCTGTGGCTTTCCTGCGGCATTGATATAACCCAAAGATTTTGCAAACTCAGCAAAGGCACCAAGCGGGCTTGGAGTTTCTCCATTCGAAACTTGCCAGTACAGCCCGTTCTGCTTGCCGTCGTCGCTTACGAACTTCTGAGCGTATTGCTTTGTCTGATCGCCATCGTGAGCTTGATTGAAGTAGTCGTGTTCCGCATCAACCAGGGCATCCAGCGCGGTGATCGCAGATAACTCGCCTTTGCCAATACGGCGAGCCAGAATTTCATCTTTTCCCGCGGCGGTATCGAAGTACCAGCGGCCATCGGGACCTTGACCAAGAGGAACCGGGAACGAATAGTTGTCAGCACCGATATAGAGAACCTGCCCGCTCGCCTTGATGGTGGCCCAACGGTTCATCTGGTTGTAAGCAGCAACGAAGTCTTGTAACTGATCTTTGTCCTTGGTTGCATCTCCCGTGAACAGGACCTCCTTGCCGTCTGGGCCAAAGATTTCCACGAAAGCTGCCTGATCGCCGGATTTGGCTGCTTGCAGGAGAGCTGCACTCGCCTCGGCGGGTGTGGCAAAGGTCTTCTGAGCGGAATTTTCAGTTGCTGTTTTCTTGGACTTGTTGCATGCCACCAACGTGCTCAAGGCAACCAGCACAATCGACAGCCAGAGACGGACTACTGAATTCTTGTAGCACCGAGTAAGCTGCACCATAAAGAAGATTCCTCCCGCTCCAAACCTTCCTAAATTAAGAAACACTCCAACATCAGCGCCGGAAACCGCCACCGTGAAAACCACCGAAGCCACCGCCGCCGAAACGACCACCTCCGAAGCGGCCGCCACCGAATCCGCTGTGCAACATGCTTCCCCAGCCACGTCTGCTCTCGGCTCTCGACGCCCAGCCTCCTCGATCACCAAATGAGCCGGCCGAATGATCCCCTAGGCCGCTGAACGCGGTCGAATGGCTGCCGAGATTGTTATGCTGTGCCCAGGAGTTCGAGCCTGAAAAACGGTCGCCTGCTTGGGCACCTGTCCGATTGAAATTGGCGGTATTCCGATTTACGTTGCGGTTATAGGTGTTTCCGGTGTTCCGGAAATTGTTCCCGGCATTTCGGTTATAGGCGTTGTTGTAAGGGTGGTACCCTCCATTGTAGTAGCCTCCGTGCCAGGCGGCGTTTCCGTAGAAATTGTTGTGGTTGTAAAGGACAGCTCCACCAGCCCAGTTACAGCCCCACGCTCCCCATCCCCACCCCGATCCGCCAGCGAGCGCACCGACGGCGATTCCAGCACCAAATCCGATGATTCCAGCTGCGGCTACCTCTCCCGCCGTGTAGCCGGGAGTCACGTAAGGGTAGCCATAGATCGTCGCAGGATCGTACTCAGGAACGTAGACGACCTGCGGATTCGCAGGCTCAATCACGATCGTCTGCGGCGACTTCTGGACAACCGTGATTTGCGAGCCGGACTTCAGTTTCCCCGCCGCTTGGGCCTGGTGACGCAATGTCTGAATGGCTGCCATAACGCCTGACTGCTGGTTGTGATAGGACTCGCCGAGCGAAGACGTCCAACTCAAATTGTTCGCCATGTTGTTCAGTACTGATGGGAATTGCGTCAGCGCCTTCACACTTGCATCCCACGACTGTCCGTTGACTTCCTGCATCAGGCCGTTTCCAGTGAGATCTTTATGTTGCTGCAGCCAATAATTCGCGACAGCGACCTGATCAGGAAACGTTGAGGCACCGAGTATCTGCGCAACGAGCGCATCCGGATAAAGAGCGATTGGCGCGACCAACGACTGCAGTTCTTCTGGCGTTTGTGGGGCAGCTTGCCCCGCACCGGCCGATCCTTCGTCCGTGGATTGTTGCGCGCTGATATTGATTCCGGAAGTGGTAATGATCAGGGCGAAGGACAAAGCCAATGACAAAAACTGTTCGAGGAATGTTCGGATCATTGTTTCAACTCCGAGAAGGCGATGCTTCACGCTAGCTCGGGCGCCGCACTATGAGCCACGAGGTGATGCACCATGGTTCGCACTTCGAGCGTCCGCGCTAGCACCAGAACGAGAGTAAGAAACGTTGTAAAGAACCAGTAGATGCGTCGAGTGTAGGAGACCGTCTAAGTGCCAAGAACTGGTAAATCTTTCAGCCGTGCAACAGAGAATTTCGAGGCGAAAGAGATTTGCTCAGAATTCTGATTGAACGGTGGGACCTGTTGCGATCTTGCCGCTGTTTAATGTGGACGGGCAAGCGAGAGTCGGGAAATGGCCAGCTTGGCCGCATGATAGCCGCACATTCCGTGAACGCCGCCTCCTGGTGCCGTGGATGCCGAGCAGATATAGATTTTCTTTGACGACGTCGCGTATTGCCGCCAGGTTGGCCGAAATAGAATCTGGCGAATATCCATTGCGCCGCCCCCGATATCGCCGCCGATGAGATTCGCGTCCATTCTTTCGAGATCTGCGGAGTGGGACACGCGTCGCGCCATCACTATCTCGCGGAAACACGGAGCAAAACGTTCAATTTGAGCTTCGATTCTTGCCAGCATGTCGACGTTTGATCCGTTAGGCACGTGACAGTAGGCCCATGCGATGTGTTTTCCAGCCGGAGCCCGTGTGGTGTCGAACAGCGTGGGCTGGACGAGGAGAACGAATGGCTGATCCGAGTGTCTTCCTTTTCGCATTTCGGCTTCCGACTGGGCAATTTCCTCGAAGCTCCCACCAAGGTGGACGGTTGCTGCGCCTAAACATTCTGGGGCTCTCCAAGGAATCGGCGAGTTCAACGCATAGTCGACTTTGAAAACACCGGGACCAAGGCGAAAGTGTTGTAATTCACGCTTATAGCTATCGGTTAGCTGCCCACCAGCAACCGTGAGCAACTGACGTGGAGAAAGATCACAGAGAATCACATGATACTCAGTCAGCGATTCGATGGACTCAACACGTGACGAGGTTTTCACCGTTCCGCCAATCGTTGAGAGATAACTGCACAATGCATCGGTGAGTGACTGAGATCCTCCGCGTGCAATGGGCCAGCCGACTGCATGTGCGGAGATCGCCATCAACAGACCAAAGGCACCGCTTAGTGGTTCATCGAGAGACAGAAACGAGTGCGCGGCGAGGCCGGCGAAAAGTGCACGCGTGCGTTCACTAGAGAAGTGGCGAACAATTGATCTTGCCGAGCGCAAGGCGCTCATTCCAAAACGTGCCATGAGCCACGGATGTTTTGGAACTGCAAGAACTGGGCACAGGACTTCCGGAGCGAAGGCCTGCCACCGCCGAACAAAAGGCTGCATCAGTGCGCGCCAGGCAGATCCGTCCTGTCCAAGCCAGGCATTGCCAGCATCCAGGTCTCGTTCCAACAGAGCCGCTGTGCCGTCGTCGTGCGGATGCGCAAGAGCGGCAGGCGAATGGATCCACTCCAGTCCATGTTCTTTCAGGGGCAAGGAAGAGAAAAAAGGTGATCCAATTCCGAGCGGATAGACCGCCGATCCAAAATCGTGCAGGAAGCCGGGAAGCGTCAGGTCCATTGAGCGCACAGCACCGCCCGGAGACGACTCTGCTTCGAATACCTCAACCTGAAGTCCGGCCTGGGCAAGCACGATCGCTGCGGACAGCCCATTTGGGCCTGCTCCTATTACCAACGCTTTGCAATCGCTTGCCATGCCAGTTGGATGCTGTTGCAATTTCGGATGATGGGCCAAACTATGTTTGGCCAGGTCTGCAATTCATCAGTAATGTCTCACTTCACTCCCTCGTGCCCACGTCAGGCCATTCGAGAACCCGGATGTGACCATCCGGCATTTTCTCCAAAGTTGACGCGTAACGACCGAGTAATTCTCGCCGCCACCATTGACCGGTGCTGCGCTTTTCCGACATGGAAGTAAACCTGTATTGCCAGATCAGTGCGCGAACTTGATGGGGTGGCCCTTGCGGGAATGGATTAGAAGCAAAGAGACGCAGTACATCTTTATCGTTGGACAACAGCAGAACTTCTGTATTCGCGACGATCGGATAATCACGCCATGATCCCAGTGAAGCAAACCACAAATTCCAGTCGAACCGCGGCTGGTAGGGAGCGTAGATTCGCGGAGGCTCATTGAGTTCCTGGGGCTTGTATCGAAATGGATATGGCAGCCAATTCTGTCCGTCATCCGATCCCTGGAATTCGATCTCATATCGTCCGCGAGTCATCACCGCAAAGAGGCCATATCGATTGGCAATACGAAATGGTTCTAGCGCGAGCACAGGAGACATCGGGAGATGATAATTTCCCAGCATCTCTGCCGTGGTCGCGTAGAAGATCCACGTCAGCATTAATGAACTTGCAGTCAACGCTGCAGCGCTCCAGATTTGGCGACGTCTACTTTTTGGCAACTCCTCTCGTGGCGTGTCGCTTAGCGTGGATGCAAGAGACTGCGGCCTCAATTTCGACGGCAAGATTCTTTCCAGAAACCGGTCATCGAGCAAGAGGACACCGAGTACGAGTACCAGATAGTTAAGGAAGGTGTAGTTTGCGGTCAGAATTACCGGAATCTGCCACGCAGTCACGATAAAGAAGCAGACGATCTTCCATCGTCGCGGCAGAAAAAGCATCCATACGATGCCCAGTTCAAGAACCAACGTTGCGCCAGCAGTCGCGGCGTGAAACCAGTGCGGCAGATGCTGCATGTACCAGCCAATCCAGGTGGGTAAAGGTCCATTTTGGTAGTACTCATCCATGGCGGTGAAATGGCGCCACTCGGGATCACCGCTCAGAAGCTTCGCCATGCCTGATTCGAAATAGATACGAAACCACTCCCATTGCAGTAGAAAAAGGCTTGCGCGAGAGGGAGGATTCGCTAGCCCGAAACCGGGACGCCAACCCTGTGGTGCGAAAAATAGCGAGATGAATCCAGCTTCGAGCAACATTCCGTCAGATTGATAGCTCGAGAAATCTTGTGCCGCAGATACAAACGAAAGAAAACAAATGAAACACACAGCGAGCATGCCACGCGGCCACACATTGAATACGAGCAGCACGGATGCAATCAATCCTGCCCAGCACAACACGCTCAACATCACGGGGCCACTCGACCACCAAAGCAGGGTAGGCGCGTACCACAGGCGTTGCCAGTAACCGAACACATGAGCGACGGATTGGAGATAATCTCCCGCGGGCAGGATTCCATTTGGACCGATCAGGCCGCGAATTTGAAACACAAGCGAGAAGAACGCAGAAAAATAGATTGCGCCGAGACAACGAAGGAAGATCCAGCGTGGAATGAAACGATGTTCGGCCCCGACCGGCGTACCAAAGAGCCAACGGATCGCAGAAAGGGGACGCATGACTCTGCAATTATAGGGATCAGCCGCTTTAAGATGCGGATGCTCGCTGGCTCGAATCCTATTTTGTAGAGTGCAGAATCTCTTTCATCTTCTTCACTGCCCTTGGTATTTCTGCAACGGATACATTGCTGAAGCCCAGCACGAGTCCCTGCGGAGCCGGACGCTCCATATAAGACGTTGACAACGGTGTGAGCCAAAGCTTGTGTCGTAGCGCACGCTCAGTAATCTCGTGATCGCGGAAACCTCGAGGCAGAGTGACAGAAAGATGGAGTCCGGCTTGTTCACCTTTCACGTCAAACGGGATGTCGAGTTCATTCTTCAGGCTGTCGAGCAGCGCGCTGCGACGATCGCGATACAGCAGGCGCATTCTGCGGATGTGGCGTGAGAAGTGGCCCTCTTCGATAAAGTCGGCAAGCACCTTCTGCAGAAAAGGGGGTGGACAGATGTCGACCGTAATTCGGACCGCAAGGAAGGGGTCGATCAGATCTGGGGGGACCACAACGTATCCGAGACGCACTGATGGAAACAACACCTTGCTAAACGTTCCGATGTACACGACGCGCGAGCAGCGATCGAGACCTTGCAGAGAAGCGATCGGCATGCTGTCGAAGCGATACTCGCTGTCGTAATCGTCCTCGATGATCCAGGATCCTGACTTGTACGACCACTCAAGAAGCTGCAAACGGCGGGAGGCGCTCATTGTTACGCCGAGTGGATACTGGTGAGACGGTGTCACTAGAACGGCGCGAGCGTTGCGGCATCGTTCGATGCCGGCTGCGACATTCAGTCCTTCGTTATCTACTGGAACCGGCACAATCCGGCATCCATTCAAAGTAAATACGTTTCGGGCAAAACGATATCCTGGCTCTTCCAACCAGACTCGGCTTCCCCGATCGATCAGGACACGCGTGGCGATCTCCAGCGCCTGCTGGGAACCGCTGACGATCATGACCTGCTCGGGTTCGCAACGCACACCTCGCGCTGTCCTGAGATAGCCTGCAATGGCCCTTCGAAGGTCGATCAACCCCATTGGGTGCCCGTAATGCAACGAGGCAAAATTCTGGCGGCGGCAGTGTCGCACGACCAACCGCGACCAAATCTTGTGCGGGAATTGATCAAGCGCCGGTTGCCCCAGACTGAATGCTCCCCAACGTCCGCCGAGCCAAGGGATGACAGCATGCATCGATGGCAACGACGAACCAGCACCGGAGATCGGGCGCGGTCCGCATTGGGGCCCTGGCGAGGCAGAAGTACGCTGGGGCAATGCGACCTGATCAGGCAGCGTAGTGGAAACCACTGTACCGGCACCGACGCGGCTTTCAAAATATCCTTCCGCCAGCAACTGGGCGTAGGCATTCAGGACTGGTATCCGGGAAACACCTAGTTCCAAAGCCAATGTGCGAGTCGAAGGCACTCGATCGCTCGGGCGCAAGGCGCGCTCCACAATCGCATTGCGAAAAGCACTATAGATTTGCCGATGCAAAGGCTCCGCGGCTCGGCGGTCAATTCGGATAATCGGCACAATGCCCGACGGCGTTTTCTTCATCGCCAGCGAAACATAGTGGTCGCTGATGACGACTGTCAAGAATCAAGTACGCATGACCACTACGTTTTGAACGACAGGACCAACGGAAAAAAAGGGCCCGCTTACACGGTGTTCTGTGGCGGCGGGCCGGCTGGCAAGTCTGGGAAGCGACTAGAAGTACAACTTTGCCCCAAGCTGAAAGACTCGTGGATCGAAAGCGCTTGTCACCTGGCCAAAATTGTTCGATCCGAGCGCATTGCTGACCTGGTTGAATTCGGTGTGGTTCCACGTGTTGAAACTTTCCGCTCGCAGTTCAAACCGGCTGCCTCGAGCCTCATCGATGATGAAACTCTTGAACAGCGAGAGATTCCAATTGTCGCGGCCGGGCCCGCGGAGAGAATTGTGCCCCGCGTTACCCCACGCGCCGATGGCTGGATTCTGGAACGCATTCGTGTTGAACCACTCGGCAACCGTGTGAGGATACGAGGCGCCGCTGACTTGATCCGGACGGTTGGTAGCATTGGGCAAGCCGTTGCCACTCTGGCCACCGGTCAGTTGCGGATTAATTGGCACTCCGGAAGTCATCGTGATAATGCCTGATACTTCCCAGCCTCCGATCGTGCCTTTTAGCAGGCGGTTCGAACTATTCCGCAAGAACGGAATGTCATAGATGAAGTTTACGGCCGCATTGTGTGTACGGTCGTATCCACTCGGACCTTCGTCATACTTCCATCCAAGGTACGGATTGGAAACGTTCCCCAAATCGCCACCGCCGTTGCCAGCGGTCGTTGGATCAATCGCGCGTGAGAGCGTGTAGTACGCACGCAGTGTCAGGTCGCGTATATGCGACGTCAAATCGGCCTGCAACGAGTTGTAGTGCGTATTGGCCTCGTTCGTCGAAAGATCAATCGAGTGGAAGCCTGGATAGGGCAAACCAGGCGCCGTGTTGTACTGAGCGCCTCCAACCAGAGCACCGAGATAGCTCTCGTTCGGGAGATTGATTTCCCGATAGTCATTCTGATACCGGTTCTGGTTTCCGACGTAGGCAACTGACAGCACCGTCCTGGAGTTCAATTGTCGCTGGACGCCTGCGCTGTACTGATAGCTGGCCGGTTGCTTGTATTCGTTGACCGCCAGTCCGGTAATACTGGCGGGATTGATCGCTTTTGCCCCCGCCGCGCCGGTTGAGAGCAGAATCCCGGGATCTGCCATCGTGACGCTATTGTTCGTGACACTGAGGCTGAATGGAATATTGGGCCCGGCGTTGTACATGTCGTTGCCCTGAATGCGTTCGTACATAATGCCGAATCCGCCGCGCACAACTGTCCTACCGTTTCCGACAGGGTCATACGCGAAACCAAACCGTGGGCCGAAGTTCAACCAGTGGCTGTTGACAAGCCCCTTCGGGACACCATTCTGCCCGGGTATGCCAATGCCATTCAGATAAAGCGGAACATTAGCCAGAATCGGATTCGGGCTGGCTCCGAGTCCGGGGCTACTCGGGCTGATCGTTCCATCCGCCAACATCACGGCGGCGTCGGGCGGATTGTATAAAGACGGATAGAAATTCCCCATGCGATTGTTTGCTTCATAGGTGTGGGGCACACCATCCCAGCGCACGCCCAGATTCAGTGTTAAATTCCGGTTGACGCGCCAGTTGTCCTGGAAATACGCAGCCCACGACAGGTTGTTCCAGAAGCCATGGTCCTGGACCGCCAGTTCCGTGTAGCTCTTGGCGTTTCCAAGCAGGAAATCGGCGAAGTCACTCCCGCTGAATGTGCCATCAAAATTGAAGGCGCCTTGTGTCTGACCGAACAGGTCCTGAACCTTTTTATAGAGAGCCCAACTGCCTCCCATCTTTAACTGATGCGCGCCTTTGGTCCAGGAAAGGTCATCGCGGACCTGATAGTCGTCCGCCTTGTTATGCCAGGGCCAACTTGAGATCTCAAATTTCGAGCCGACCGATCCATTCAAATCGATATTAGGAATTCGGCTGTCATTGTTCGGTCCGGTGAACAACCTCGAGTTGGTCGAGTTATAGCCGCTGGGAATTGTGAGGCTTTTCAAGCCGGATCCCGCAAATGGGACAATGTTGATGCGATTGCCGTTGTAGTTGAACGCCGTCTCGTTCAGCAAGGTCGAACTGATCGAATAGGTTGCGTGCACGACGGCGCTGTAGGAAGGGTTGCCAAAGGTATCGCCGACGGTAGGAACGTTCGCGTTACTCCATTGACTCACTCCGAAGGTCTGCGACACCTGTTCTGAAATGAAGTGTCCGAACAAGGAAACCTTGTTATTAAGGTTATGGTCGATGCGGGCGACTTCTTCTTTCAGATCTGTCGGAGAGTTATTTCCTCCGATGAACACAGGTTTGCCAGTTGCGTCGACCGTGTTGGGTGCCGGGAAGATACCGGCGTTCACCAATGCGGTTGCGTTTGGCGCAATCATGCAACTTGGGATGGTGTTATTCGGGAACGGAGATCCCTGGACGATGCCTGTAGGTAGCTGGCCGCCTGGACAATTCTTGGCCAAGACGCTCGCAGAAACATCGGCCGCAGTCGGAACATTAATCAGAGTACTGCCGAAGTTTCCGCCATAGGTGGATGGATCGGGTACCGGCTGATTTGTCAGGCCTCCTTGGATCAGCCGCCGCCATTCCATGTTGTAGAAGAAGAAGGTACGCTTTCGCTCCGGGTTGTATAGCTTTCCCAACGTGACTGGACCGCCGACGTTGAAGCCAAACACATTCAGGCGCAGCTCCGAGACTTTCTGCGGCGCGGGGTTGAAATAGTTTCGGGCATCCAGTGCGTCGTTGCGATTGAACTCCCATGCGGATGCATGGAGGGTGTTCGTACCGGACTTGAGAACCATGGTCATGGTGCCGGCAGATGACAGACCGTAATCAGCGCTGTAATTCGACGTCAGAGTGCGGAACTCTGCAATTGCGTCACTCGAAGGCGCAATGCTCATTCCGCCGGCGCCACCCCGATCATCATCTTCACCGCCGTCCAACATGTAGATGTTGTGATTCTGTCGCATGCCATTGAATTCCACGCTGGCGTCTCCGCCCACCGGAGTATTCACGACGCCGGCGCTCATACCCCCTCCGCCAATCTGGCTTGATGCTCCGGGCACTAATGCTGCCAGCTGGTACATACTCCGTCCGCTGACCGCGAGCTGTGATATCTGTTGGCCAGTAATGACGTTGCTCTGCTCACCGGTGTCCGTCTGGATCTGGACCGGATTCGCTTCAACTGTGATGGTCTCCTGCGCTCCACCGACCTGCATTTGAAAGTCGACGCGATCGCGATCGCCGACCTGCACGAGGACGGCCTTCTGCTCGGCTTTGAATCCGCTCAGTTCAGCCTTCACCGTGTAGTGGCCGATGTTTAGATCAGCGGCGACATATTGACCAGTCGTGTTGGTTTGAAGCGTCCGCACCGCACTCGACTCGGTGCTGGTCACGGTGACCGTTACGCTCGGTAACGCCGCGCCAGAGGGATCGGTGACGGTTCCAACGATCGTCGCCTGTTGAGCAAGAGCCGAGAAAGAAAATGCGACCAAGCCGACGAATAGCAGCAACAAACGACGCAAAGATAACTGATTCGCGTCGATGACGGGTGAGTAAATGCGGGTCGACATAGACGATTGTGAATTCGACACTGAATTCATGACGTGACTCCGGCGAGAGGGTTGCCAAAACGATTTGGCACACAACACAGTGAGGCTGTTCGTGGTTGATCGCAATATCCACATCGTGGATATCTCATATGACCACTGTTGCTAACGAACAACGGAAGGCTGCGATTCGGCTTATGAGAACGGATTACGAAAAGAACATGGGGAAGCTATGTCGCGCGATCCTACTGTGAGCGTAGAGGTGGATTCGCCAACAATGCGATCTGAGTGGATGACTATTTTGTCGTCTGGTTAGTCGAGAGAGGAGTGGCTTGCGATGCAGCCGAAGAGTCGCTCGAAAAATAGCGGACCGTCACGTCGTCTCCAATATTCACAAGCCTCACGCTTCCTTGAGGTCTTGTTTGGCTATTCGCGAAGTGCCTGATAGTCACGTCCTGCGCGATGTAGTCCACCTCATTCGGTCCAATCCTTACCTTCCTAAACGCAGGATTCGGAGCCATCTCGTCCCTCGCTCCGTGGCCGAATCTTTTCCAACGGTCATTTACGGAAGCAGGAGTATCCGGTAACTTCTCCTGTGCGCCCGGCACCGACATCGTCAAACCGAGAGCCGTCGGGGCGGGATGATGGAAGTGAGCAACTCCGAGAACGATCGCCAATACAATGGCCGCACCGATCGTTTGCCATTCCCAGACATGATTCGCGAAGTTTTGTCTCGCTACCTTGGCCCACTGCTTCGCCCGGGCAACGGCAAGTCCAGCCAATTTTTCGAATTCGAGCGCCAGGTCAGGATGCGCAGGAGCTTCTATGTTTTGAGGAGAACGCCTGTCATCAACACTCAATAAATTGTCGTGTGAGATGTAGCGCTGAATAACATCCGCAGTTCCCGTCGAGGCTACAGGCGCCTCGATTTGTGTATGCGCAACGGTGCCTGACATCGCGTCTGCCGCTAAGCCTGCCATCAAACGATATGCCCTCACCTCTCGATCGAGAAAGGAGTGTGGCTCGCTAAAGTGAACCTGGAGAACTCCCGCAATAACATGGTGATGGCAGATCGGAAGAATCAGAAGAGAGGCTGCATCGAACTGTCTGCAAATCTCAGCCTGAACACGCGAGTCGGTTTGAGCGTTCTCGACTCGCAGAATCTCCGTCTTGCCTTCGCCCTGTGCGCAGAGACTGAACACCGCAGGCAAACGTCTTCCCATCCCACTGGCGGCAATCCCCGTCGCCGCACAATAGATGAGTTGATTCGATTCGAGTCTTGCGATTGCAATGCCGTCGGCGTTTGACACCTTCAGAGAGCAGCTGGCGATCAAGTCCAAGGCGCGATCTACACTAGGTTCAGCCGTTGAAATAAACCGTTGTACTTCGATAAGGGCAGACAGCGATTGCGCATCAAGGCCACTTTTTTGCACCGCAAAGGCGTTGGCTAGAAATGCCTCAAAGGCTTGTCGATCGACGCCGGAATTAAGACTCATACTTCAGACCCACTTGCAGGTGTGTGGCCTAGCGTCGTGATACGCGGGTATTGCCGAGTATCCACCACCGTTTCAGCCCGATTCAACCCTTTTTTCACCGTTTCCGCGGCCCGTACTTTCCCACTTCCAGTATGCCGTGGTCGTAGACGGCCAAACGCTCGAAGGAAAATACGGAGAATCATTGTCCACGTTAGGCTAGGGGGTTCGTTTTTATCGTTGTACTGTCAGAAATGACAGTCGCCCCCGAGCCGCTCCCAGGACTAAGACCTATTGTTCCCAATTGTTCCTGAGGAACTGTGTCGCCGTGCCGCCTTTAGAGTGGTGGCCCAAGAGCATTGGTCGAGTCCGCATCAGTCTAAGACTTGGCAAGTGTTGGATGTCCTTTTGATTTTCTTGGTTTACTATGCTGCCCGGTGAGTCTTGTCCTCCGGACAGGATCTGGGTTGCTTCAGCCCAGGTGCTAGACTTCGAACACTCAGGCGGCCCCACTCCTCGACCGGTCCTACAACTGAACTCTCTCCAAGTCGCAAGCGCCATTGTTCTTGAAGTGCTTAAAGAAACACAAAGAGATGGGTAGGTTAGGCATCTACGCGTGTCGGGAAACCCGGCTTCCTGCGTGGGGATTGCCGACACATCGATCGAGAAGAACCTCGTAACTCGTTTATTTCTGCATTGGCCTCGCACGTGCATTTTGACTGGTGGCCGCTTGTCTTGAGCAGCCGGAAGGAGGCCAAACATGGCTGGAGAGAATTGGACATTTTGGCTCAACATGACGAACTTCGCGTTAGGGATTGTGACCTTGCTCGCGGTGCTCGTTGTGGTGGGAGCAGTGAGTTGGGATTTGTTTTTCGTGTGGCTGCACAAAGTGCGGAACGGAGACGCCGTCGACATCGGCCGAGTCAACATGGACCGACTCATGGCGGAAGTAAGGTCTGGGTGGGGAGCAGACGCTCACAGCCTCCCGGTGCCTGGGTTGGGGTTAACGATGGCGGATGGTGGCGAGAAGATCGAACCTTCCGACAAGAATGCAGACAAGCAGTCTCCACGGAAGTGATTTATGGGTTGCCCATTTCTCAAGGAAGGCCGCGCCCGATATTGTCACGCTGCCCCGGTACGGAAGCTGATTCTGGATGGGCCTGGGACGGTGGATGGCGGCAAGTGTACCTCGGCTGCTTACCGGAAGTGCGAACTGGTCTCGCCAGATGCAGCAGAAGGAACACGCTGCCCCCATTTGGAGGAGATCCGGGTCCAGTATTGTGGCGTCTCGTCGATCACAAAACTGGTTCCGTTTAGCGATTCCGAGCTTTCGAGCTGTACCAGTGATAGCTTTCGCTATTGCGATTCTTATTTGTCACTTGCGCATCCGCATCCAAACGCTCCGGATGAGGAACTTCTCTTTGCACCGAATCACTTCTGGCTTGACTGTGAGGAAACCGGGCTTTGCCATCTCGGCATCGATCAATTCCTGGCTGATGTGGCCGGAACCATCGAGGGTGTAACGTTCGCGACAACCCGTGGGACGCACTGTCCGACGGTCTCGCTGACGGTGCACGGAGTCGAGTGGCCCATGAGCTTTCCAAATCCGGTGATGATTCAGAGGGTCAACAGTCGCCTGCGAAGCGATCCGGCGCGTGTGACGGCGGATCCGTACGGCGCCGGATGGCTGTTTGAAGGATATGAAGTGCCAGAACGTACACGAGCTGGCCTGGTCTCAGGAAATCAGGCCGAGGCATGGCAAGCAGAGGAGCGGGCGCGCCTGGAACGGGAGATCCATGAGACCCATGCGCCAGGTTGCGATGGTGGCTCTCCGGTGCGAGGCGTGGCTCAGTTGTTGCCACGACAGCATGTCGTCTGTTTATTCCAGCACTTCTTTTCGAAACGTGGGTGGACTGCGGAGGAATGAGCATGAAGCGGTTGCTGCTGATGTTCAGCCTCGGATTTGTCGCTGCGCTCCTTGCCGGATGGGTAGCGTTTCCGCGGGTCTTGTATGTGAAGAAATCGCAGCCACTCGATTTTCGCCACAAAACGCACGCGGACAAATCTGGTATCGCGGAGTGCAGTGAGTGTCATGCGCTCCGCGATGACGGCGCGTTTGCCGGTGTGCCAGCGATGGAGAAGTGTGCAGGATGCCACGCGGACAAGATCGGCGAGAGCAAGGCGGAGGCGAGGCTCGTGGATCTCTACATCAAGCCCGGACACGAGACTCCCTGGCTTGTTTATGCACAGCAACCCGCAAACGTTTGGTTCTCGCATGCGATCCATGTGAAGCGAGCGGGGTTGAAGTGCGACGCGTGCCACGGCAACTACGGCGAATCTGATCAGGTGAAGGTTTATGAAGTGAATCGCATCAGCGGATATAGCCGCGACATTTGGGGGCATTCGATGTCGCGACTGCATCGTGCACCGGGCGATGGCATGAAGATGAGCGATTGCGAGGATTGTCATCGCGCGCGCCATGTTGAGGCAGGGTGTTTGGGCTGTCACAAATGAAGGGAGAAGCATGAAGTTCTCACGTCGAGATCTGCTGATGTGGGGCGCGGGGGCCGCGGCTGGTCTGGTGGTCACGCCGGTTCCATGGAAGCTGCTGGACGATACATCAATTTGGAGCCAGAACTGGAAGTGGATTCCCCAACCTTCGCGCGGGCCGGTCGAGGTAAAGCAGTCGGCCTGCACATTGTGTCCGAACGGATGCGGGCTACGAGTGCGGACGGCGGGAGGATGGCCAGTCGGCGTAGCGGGATCGGCGAATCATCCCGTGACGCGTGGAGCACTTTGTCCCTTGGCCTTTGGAGCGCATCAGTTGAATTGGCATCCGGACCGGCTGCGGACCGTGCAGCAACGCGGATCGACAGCTTCCTGGGACGATGCTCGCGCTGCGTTTGTGAAGGCCTGCGGGGAAGGACCGGTGGTCGTGATCGACGCTTATCCGGGCCGCGCTGCTTCGGCGGTGATGGAAACGTTCGGGAAAAAGCGAGGCGAATATCGGGTACTACAAGGAACGGAGTCCAGAGCACTGGCCCCGTATGAAAAATGGAGTGGAATTCCAGCCTCGGATCTTGGTTACGACCTGGAGAATACACGAACAATCGTAAGCTTTGGTGCGCCCTTGCTCGATGGCTGGGCTATCCCAGGTCGATTTGCGCGACTTTGGGCAGAACGCGCAGCCGGACAGTCTGAGCCACAACTGCGCCTGATTCAAATCGAAGACTCACTATCAAGAACTGCAGCAAGGGCGTGGCGCTGGATCAACGCGAAGCCCGGCTCCGAGGGCGCGTTGGCCTCGGGCATCGCGCGTGTGTTGGTGGAAGAGAAGCTTGTGCCGGTGCAAGTTCCGATGCCAGATGTGACGTTGGACGAAGCTGCGTCGCGAACGGGGCTCGATGTCAGCACAATCTGTGAGTTGGCGCGGATGATCGTTGCGCAGCAACCAGCAGTCGCAATCGCCAATGACAACAATTCCCCGATCTCGGCTTTGAATGTTGTGCTCGGAGCGGTTGGAGCACGGGGCGGCATAGTGCGTAGATCTAAGGCTGCTGAGTCTTTCGAGAAGGCTGAGGCTCCGATGTCATCTGCGCGGGCGGTGGTCCTTGATGCTAGCGTGCCATGGAACTTCATGCCCGAGACTGATGCCGAGGTGTTTCGCTTCGCAGCATGGAATGGCGGGCCCAGCAAAGCTGATTGGCTGCTTCCCGCGCCGGGATTTCTAGAAGAGTTGACTGACGTCCCGAGTGCTCCAACAGCGGGAGTGGAGACTTACGCTGTCGGTCCTGCGGTCGCAAAGGCTCCGCACGTGACCCAGAGTTGCGCGGCATTCCTGGCGAGTGTTGATCCCGCTCTCACGTCGGCCGAAAAAGTCATTCACACTCGTTGCACAGCGTTGTTCCGCGCTCGTGTCGGTGCCCTGCATTCACGCGAGAAGATTCCGATTGCGAGGGTCGATTCGATCGCAAAACTGGAGGAGCAACTTTGGAATGGAGCGGTCTGGGTCGGCGAGCCGACATCCGGTGAGAGCATTCGCTGCGCGCTCAAGCAATGGCCCGCGGCTGATGTTGGCTCGTCTCTTTACCTGAGTCCGGAATGGGCCCCTCCGGTCATGCCACCGCTGGCAACGAAGCTTTATCAGGAATCGGGATTGCGAGATGCGCAAAGGAGGAACGCATGAGCGCCCGTTACGGCATGGTGATCGATCTGGATCGATGCACGGGTTGCGGATCGTGCATGGTGGCCTGCGCGGCAGAAAATAACGTCCCGGCGTTGCCGCAGGCGACGTCACGGACCGGGCTCACGCCGATGATGGTTCGGAAGGTCTCAAACGGCATGGAAGGGAGTCTTCGGCGCGAAGCCTTCATCCCAATCATGTGCATGCACTGCGAGCACGAGACGCCGTGTGTGCATGTGTGCCCGCAGCAGGCCGTGGAAGTTGATACAGCGACAGGAATTGTGATGCAGATGCCACAGCGGTGTCTCGGCTGCCGATATTGCATGACTGCGTGTCCTTATCATGCGCGCTATTTCAATTGGTGGGATCCAGCCTGGCCGGCGGGAATGGAGAAAAGCCTGAATCCGGGAGTGGCGACGCGGATGCGCGGCGTCGTAGAAAAATGCAATTTGTGTCACGCGCGCTTCCATGCTGCGAAGGAACAAGCGGCTGCTGCAGGACGGCGCGAGATTGATGCTGCGGATTACATTCCCGCATGCGTGGAGGCTTGTCCCACCGGGGCCATTCAATTCGGCAACCTGTCTGATCCGAATGACCCGGTAGCGCACGAGGCGCATTCCGGGAACGCATTCCGTTTGTTGGCTCGTATCGGCACTGAGCCCAAGGTCTACTACAAATCAAATGAGGCGTGGGTGAGGAGGCTGGCTGAACCGGCCGTCCAGAGTGGGACTCCGGCGCACGCAGCGCAGAATTCTGCAGAACAATCGGAGGGAATACATGTCTAGCGTGGCTCTCGCCGACGGTCGATGGATCGCTCGCGGCGAAGAGCGAGTTTCATTACCGCGTTTTCTTGCCTGGCTGGCACCGTGGGCAATTGTGCTGGCAATCGGCGTCTATGCTGCTGGATTGTGCCTGTTCTACGGCCTCAACCAGACGAACATGGACAACCGCTTCGCGTTTGGTCTATGGATTTTTCTGGATCTCGGCATTATTGCGCTGGGCGCCGGCGCATTCTTTACTGGCTTTCTCGTATACATCCTCAAACGCGCCGAACTGCGGCCCATCCTGAATACAGCCGTGGTTGTGGGCTTCATCTGTTACAGCGGAGCGGTCGCAATTCTTGGAATCGACGTAGGCCAACCGCTTCGGGCGTGGTTCACCTTTTGGCATCCAAATACGCATTCGATGCTGACCGAGGTGACGTTCTGTATTTCTTGCTACCTGACGGTTTTGTGCCTTGAGTACATCCCGATTCTTTTGCGGAATCGACAACTGCGAAAGCTGCCTTCGTTTCTCGTGTTCGAGCATCAACTGCACAAACTGGTGCCGGTGCTTGCAGCGGTCGGAACGTTGCTATCTTTCTTTCATCAAGGATCGCTGGGAGGACTCTACGGAGTGCTACGTGGCCGGCCGTTCGCGTTTCGTGAAGGATTCTTCATTTGGCCTTCTACGTTCTTCTTATTCATCTTGTCTGCGATTGCGACCGGACCCAGTTTCCTAATGTTGGTGGTGGCAGTTGTCGAGAGAGTCACCGGGCGGCGTTTGGTCGCGGATGATATCTTCCGCCGGTTAGGACTGATCTCCGGGGTGCTGCTTGGAATCTATGTCGCAGCCAAATCGATCGATACTTTGATCTGGCTGAACTTCACCTCACCATCGGAAGGGTTTGCGCCGTGGCAATACTACATCTATAAGCCATTCGGAACGCCAGTCTTGTTTGCAGAGATCGTGCTGTTTGGATTGGTCCCGGCGTTTCTTCTGACGTTTCCACGTACGGCGATGCACCGCGGGTGGCTTCTGAGTGCGGCAGCACTTGCCTGCTGCGGAATTCTGATGAATCGGTTCGTGATGACCGTGCAGACTCTGGCCTTGCCCACGCTGCCATTCGACGAGTTTTTGCGATACACACCAAGCTGGCAGGAACTGGCTAGCTTCGGAGGAGTGATTGCGTACGGTGTGATCGTTTACTCGTTGTCTTACCGATATCTGCCTTTGTTTCCCAGGTCAGAAGGAGAGGATTCGAATGTTTCCGGGCGTTGATGGTTTTCACTGGACGGCAGGTCATGTCGTTTTCCTATGTCTGTTCTTTGCGGTTGCGTTGACAATACTGGCTACGGTAAGTTCCGCGGCCTGGCGTACGGCCAAAGATTTCCGCGAGCGAAAGGCGACCGATTTGTGTTGGAAAGCAGACTTTGCTGATCTGCCCGAAGCAGACCGCCGCTGCCGTCACGAACTGGCAGGGCGAGTAATCTCAAGAACCTGCGATAACCAATTCGATTGCCGTCACTGTGAGAACTACTCGCACTTTGCAGTATTGCCAGCTACGGGACATGCACGTGACCTTGGGCTCGATTACCCGGAGGACCGTCTGTATCATCGCGGTCATACCTGGGTCGAAGTACAGCAAGACGGGACCGTTGATATCGGCCTCGATGCTCTCGCCGATCATATGATTGGAAAGCCGGATTCCATTCAATTGCCCACGATCGGCGAAGAACTTGATGTCAACCAAATCGCGTGGCGCATCAAGAAAAATGGGAAAGAAATCCTGGTGCGTGCGCCGCTGGAAGGAACAATCGTTCGTGTCAGTGGTGATTCGACCCTAACAATGCGTCCAAAGCTTGACGTGCAGAATCCCCTCAATGTTCGGCATCTTCTGCGTGGGCCTGAAGTGCATGGCTGGGTTAGTCGTGAACTCGAAAGGTTACAACTGCAACTTCGGCCCGCGGAGGCTCAGCCCACTCTGGCTGATGGTGGCGTGCTGGTACATGGACTGATGGACGCTCTGCCCGGCTCGGACTGGAACACCGTGCTTGCCGATACTTTCCTCGAAGTCTGAGCACTCGTTCTTACTGCTAATGTGAGATTTCGTAGCGCTTAAGCTTGTCGTAGAGTGTAGAACGATCAATCCCGAGCGCTGCGGATGCTTCCTTTACATTACCGTGTTTTCGCTCGAGAGCGGCGACGATTGCGCGGCGCTCTAGTTCTCCCAACGAAACATCAGGAATCTCCCAAGTCTGCTGCACTCCAGTCCGTTGTAGCCAGGAGAAGTCTGGCTCGTCAAGCATGCCGTTGCGGCAGGTTACGATGGCGCGCTCGATTACGTTTTCCAGTTCCCGCACGTTCCCCGGCCAATCATGAGCCATCAGTACCTTAAGAGCGGCGGGCGACAAGCCGTGTACCTCTTTGCCCAGTTCCGAGGAAATTCTCTGTACGAAATGCTCCGCCAGAAGAGGAATGTCTTCGCGGCGTTCGCGCAGCGCAGGCAACCGAATTTCGATCACGTTGAGACGATAGTAGAGATCTTCCCGGAAGCGCCCTTGCTGAACCTCCTGCGCGAGATTCTTGTTGGTTGCGGCGATAATGCGGACGTCAACTTCAATTTCCTCCACGCCGCCAACGCGATAAAAACGACGCTCCTGCAGCACGCGGAGAAGATCGGCTTGTAACTTAGGAGAGATGTCCCCGATCTCGTCGAGAAAGATGGTGCCGCCGTTAGCAAGTTCAAACTTGCCTTTTACCTGGCCATTCGCGCCAGTAAACGCTCCTTTTTCGTAGCCAAAGAGTTCACTCTCAAGCAGCGTTTCCGTCAGTGCGGCACAACTGACGACCACGAATGGTTTCTCTGAACGGCTCCCCGAGTAGTGCACGGCGCGTGCGACCAGTTCCTTGCCAGTTCCGCTTTCGCCACGAATCAGCACCGTGCTTCGAAGGCTCGCGACTTCCTGTGTAAGGGCCAGGATTTCTTCCATGCGAGGATTCTTCGTGATGATGTCGTGATGGCGGTACTGCCGAGTCAGTTTCTTGCGCAGAATGGCATTCTCGCTCTGCAGTTTTTTCAGTTTGAGGATGCGAGAAACCAGCATCGAAATTTCTTGCGGATTGCAGGGCTTCACAATGTATTCCTGCGCGCCCTCTTTCATGGCCTGAATTGCCGTATCGACCGTCGCATAGGCGGTAATGATGATGACCGACGCTTCCGAACGGGCGCGATGAATCTCCATCATGGTCTCGATGCCGTCCATACCTCCGGGCATTTTCAGGTCAACAAAGCAAATGGCGTAGTCGGTGGCCTTGGCTAGGTCGACGGCTCGCTGACCGTTCGACGCGGTGTCAACGCGGTATCCATCTTCTCGCAACCATGCGGCCATGGACTCGCACATCACATCTTCATCGTCGACAACGAGAATCGGCCAATTCTTTTTCATATTCCTCCATCCAAAGACGCAAATCGCTTAGCCAGTTGCAAACCGCATCGCGAACAGTACTTCTCTGTCTTCCCATCCACCATGCCGATATGCGTGGAGAGGCTCATGGCGCAGCTCTGCTCCGAGCAGTGCACCAGGCCGAAGGTATGTCCCATTTCGTGTAGGACTTCCTTGGTCAAGCGTTCACGCACAAGATCATCCTGCGCGGGTAGGCCATAAAACTCCTGGCGCAGGCGACAGAGAGAAACGATTGCGACTGGACCATCAAGCTGAGCTTGGCCAAAGAGAAAGCTCAGCATTGGGATTGATAGATCAACATCCGTAATTCCGAGAATGCGCGATCCATCCTGGGGTACATGTTTATTTAGCATCCTCATGAATTCGACTGACTGATACTGATTTCGTTTGGGGTCATACGCTAATTGTGGAATCGTTAACGCCGGCAAACGCTGAATGGAAAAAGGAAACCACTCGGCGACTGTCTTCGTAATCCATTCCCAAATCTTATCTGGCACAGCTCCGAATGAGACAAGATAGAGAGCGCTCACACAGCTTGCACCTGCAATTCCTTTATTTCGGAATCGCTTTTGCGTGACTTCAGCGGCACTGTGACATTGAATGTGGTGCCTACGTTTCGCTGACTCGTGACTTCTACCTCGCCATCGTGAGCCTTCACAATGCCATAGAGCACAGCCAACCCGAGGCCGACTCCTTTGCCGTCCGCCTTGGTCGTGAAGAATGGATCGAAAATCTTGGAGAGGTTTTCGGGCGCAATCCCTTCGCCGGTGTCCCGGACTGTCAATTCAACGCTTCCTTCCTGCTCGAGTACGCGAGTGCGGACCGTTAGAGTGCCGCCGCCTTTGGGCTGCATGGCTTGCGCTCCGTTGAGCACCAGGTTGAGAACAACCTGTTGCATCTGGGAGGAGTCACACTCCACCTGTGGAAGTGTTTCCTGTAGGTCGAGGACTATTTCTGTGCTCAGCAACTTCAGTTTGTGCTGGGCAAGGTTCACAGTCGTTCGAACTAGCTTGTTCAGGTCGGCCGGCGCACGTTGCGGTTTGGAACGCCGGGAGAACGCCAGCAGATCAGAAACAATGCGGCCCACCCGCGCTGTTTCCGTGGAAATTAACCCTAAGTATTTGCGGAACTCAGCCTCTCGCCCTGGCGGAAAAGCCCCATTGGCCATGAGCCGTTCGAGCAGCATAGAAAGGTTCAGAACACCAGAAACGGGGTTATTGATTTCATGCGCCACGCTGGCCGCGAGCTGCCCTAGAGAGGCGAGACGGTCGGCCTGGATTAATTTGCGCTGCGCAGTCTGTAACTGCTGGGTGCGCTCCTCGACTTTACTCTCCAGCGTTTGCTGCATGTCATTGAGTTGAGTAACCGCTAGCTTCAGACGCTCGCGCATGCGATTGAAGGAGTCCACCAGTTCATCCAGTTCCTGGCTGCGCTGCGAGATCTCAATGTGTTGATCGAGGTCCATCTCGCTGACTGCTTTTGTGCCTTTGATTAATTGCCGAATGGGGGTGCCAACGAATCGACGCGTGAACAAAATGACGAAAGCCGCGCCAATAACAACCTCCAGGAGCGTCCAGCCGATGGTTTGCAGGGTAATTGTTCTGGTTTGCTGCCTTACTGGATCAAGACGGAGAGCTACGTCAACGACACCGAGCACCTTCGTCGAAGCGTTGTGGGCATGACAGCTTGCGTTGCTGCAGGACGGCTCGTTGTAGATGGGCGTAACCATGCTGATGGTCTTGACGCCTTCGGGCGTGGAGGCGAACCTCACACGCGAGGCCTGCGCAGGTTTGTCGGTGATTGGACCCTTATTGTGGCAGGTGGCGCAGACTTCATTGGTGAGATTGGGAACGGATTGCTTCGGCTGTTCACGGGAGTCTGTTGAGAACACCAGATGGCCTTCGCGGTTGAACATGCGAATGCGATCCACGCCCTCTTTATCAGCAATAGTCTGCATGATCCGGTAGGCGGCCTTGCGATCATCATCCAGCATGAACTGCCAGGTGGCACTGGTGAGGCTGCGGGAGAGCTCATCGGCACCCAGAACCATCGTCTCTACCAGTTGCCTCTTTTGCGTGCGGAAGTTCAGATAACCGCTTACCGTGCTGATGGCGACAATGAGAATCGTCAAGGATAGAATCAGCTTGGGGCCAAGTTTTCGAGGCATGGTGGCGTCGTTGCCTGTGCCATGTGCCAGCCAAAGGCTTCCAGATGCACACAGGATTCCCGTCACAAGCCTATCGGCCACCCGTCATGGGGCACCGTGATTGCTACCGCGAGGACAAGTGATCTAGGTCACACTATCTAAGCAATTCTGTCGCCGTGACTTACCGTCGTCGAATCTCGAATTGGCCGCCTCATAGCTGTGATGCCAGAAGTTCTCGCTCGCTTCGAGCATGTGACTCCGCCTCGGTGAACCATCAAATCCATTCCCGACAACTCCTATGAAATGAGCAGCATCACATTCGGGCGCGTTTATTGAGCGGAGCTACCTTATTTATTGGATCCCGCTTGCATGGTGCGAGCAAATCCCGGCTTGGAGTCGCCACGATAGCTTATGCGCTTGTCGGCTGCTGTTGTTTTACTCGTCAGTGCAAGCGCAATCGGCCAAATGGCATTTCAGGCTGCGTCGCCTTCATATAATGGTCAGAATGTCAGCGCGATCTCGCTAATTGCGAACCCGCATCGCGATCTGCAAGCCTTTTATCCGTTGGTGACTCAAAAAGCGGGCGAGCCTTATTCACAGGAAAGAATAGAAGCGGACGCCAAGGCTTTGCAGCAAGTAGGCCACTTTCCCGAGGTGAAAGTTGCCATCGTGCCGGAAGTCGCCGGCTTGAGAGTACAGTTCCTCCTTGAGCCGGCGTACTACCTAGGGGTAGTCGAATTTCCAGAGGCGACGAAGTTGTTTCCTTATACGCGACTTTTGCAGGTTACGAATCTCTCTGACGAAGATCCGTACGACCCATCACGAATTCCCAACGCTTTGTCCGCGCTGCGAGAATTCTTTCAGCGCAATGGATACTTTCAATCCGAAGTTCATGGCGAGCCTGCCATCGATGACGCTCATCAACTGGTCAACGTAACTTTTGCGATCCGTGTCGGCAAGCAGGCCAAGATTTCATCGGTCAATATCAACGGGCCGGAAGTAGCAGAAAAACTGCGTTTGTTGCATGCGGTGCGTTCACTTCATGCCCGGCTCTCGCGGGGACTTCTGAAGACCGGAAAGCCCTATTCACAAGAGCGCGTGACCGCAGCAACGACGCTAATGAAAAGAGCGCTCACGGGGCAGCATCGTCTGGCGAGCAGCGTCAAGGAAGATCCGCCGAAGTACGATCCAGAGACGAATCGAGTGGAAGTGTGGTTCACAGTCAACATTGGGCCGGTTGTGACGATCCGGGCAGAAGGCGCGAAGTTGAGCGCAATTCCGTTCCTTGCCAGCCGCCAGATGAAGAAGCTTGTCCCCATCTATTCCGAAGGAACCGTCGACCGCGAGTTGGTGGAAGTAGGACGAACGAATCTGTCGGATTACTTCCAGAAGAAAGGGTATTACGACGTCAATGTCACGACGAACTTCCAAAGGAAGCCGGATGAAGTAGCGGTTGTGTACAAGATCGACCGCGGGCGGAAACACAAAATTGATCGCATTATGTTTCATGGTAGTTATGCTCTCTCTTCGAACGAACTTCTCGCGCAGGTAGTTGTCAAAAAGTCGCACATCTGGACGCACGGCAGTCTCAGTCAGAAGTTGTTGAAACTGAGTACGTCGAATATCGAGGCGCTTTATCACGATCGCGGTTACGAAGATGTGAAAGTCACAGCCCGGGTAGTGGATCGGGAACCGAAGATCGACGTTGATTTTGATGTTGAGGAAGGCCCACAGACGGTGGTGCAGGATGTACAGGTTTCTGGAAATCACAATGTCCCGTATACGCAACTCACTGCGCCAAAGGGCTTTCAGTTGGGTTCCGGTGTACCTTTTTCGCCAAGGAAAATGGCCGACGACAGAAACCGGATCTCGGCGAACTATTTGAACCGCGGCTATCTGAATGCGGAGGTCAAAGCCACCGCACGGCTCGCAAACGGCGATCCTCATCGCGTGAATGTGGAGTACGCGATCGACGAACATCAAATGGTACGAACGGATGAGGTCCTCTATCTCGGTCAGGACCGGACGAAACTCTCTTTACTTAAAAGGACGGCCGAAATTGCACCCGAGAAACCGATGCGGCGCGGTGATCTCCTGGAGGCCGAAAGCCGGCTCTACGATCTGAGCATCTTCGATTGGGCAAGCGTGGGACCGAGGAAGCCCATCACGGACCAGGGCGACGAAATAGCTCTGATAAAAGTCCACGAAGCCAAGCGCAACGAGATCACTTATGGATTTGGCTTTGAGGTTTCGCATCGAGGAGGAAACATCCCGACCGGGACCGTCGCAGTTCCCGGTGGCGGGGGCACGATCGGATTGAATGGGTATCAGATCGCGCCCAGCCAATCGACATTCGCCAGCCCGCGTGGGCTGATTGAGTTTACTCGCCGTAACATGCGAGGCCTGGGCGAGACTGCAAGCGCTTCGATACTGGCAGCTCGCCTGGATCAAAGACTCCTGACTACCTATGGGCAACTGCATTTTATCGGGACGGAATGGAAATCGCTAAGCAGCTTTTCGATTGAGCGCAACAGCGAAAACCCTCTGTTCACAGCCGCCCTCGGGGACTTGTCATTTCAGCTTGAGCGACCAATCGCGCACAAGACAAATACGCGCGTGGAGATCCGCTATGACTTCAACAAAACAGATCTGTCGCACCTCCTGGTTCCCGATCTCGTGCTTCCGCAAGACCGTAGTGTACGGCTTTCAACATTTTCCGCGACCGTCATTCATGACACTCGTGATAAACCTCTGGACGCGCACCACGGAATGTTAGGCACCGTCGATTTTGGGATCACTCCGACGGCTTTGGGTTCAAGCGCGAATTTCACCAAGCTTTTCGGCCAGTACGCATACTACCAACCGCTTCACTCGGTCGTGCTCGCGAATAGCATTCGAGTCGGGTTAGCTGCTCCGTTCGCCGGCAGCTTTGTCCCTACCAGCCAGCTGTTCTTCTCAGGCGGCGGCACATCACTGCGCGGCTTCCCCATTGACGAAGCTGGGCCGCAACGATTGGTCCCATTCTGCAACGTACTTCAGGGACAATCGGGGTGCGTAAACGTCACAGTTCCTGTTGGCGGAAAACAGCTGTTCATTTTCAATTCGGAAGTGCGTTTTCCGTTGGGAATCATGAAGGCGTTGGGAGGAGTGGTTTTCTACGACGGAGGGAACGTGTACAGCGCAATCAATCTCAATAACTTCGTGAACAATTACACGAACACAGTCGGATTCGGACTGAGGTATGCAACCCCCATCGGCCCGGTACGGTTTGACATCGGAAGAAATTTAAACCCGGTGCCCGGCATCACTCCATGGCAGTACTACATCACTATCGGACAGGCATTTTAGGATTCAAATGAATTGGAAACGAACCATAACCTGGACAGCAATCAGCATTGGGCTGTTGGTCATTGTTGCGGTTGTCGGTGGATACATTTACTTAAAGAGTAACTCCTTCAGACATCTCGCCCTACGGAAGATTGCAGACGAGGCGAACCAGGCTACCGGCGGGAAAGCAAAAATTGGCGGGATGGACTTCAGTCTGAGCGGACTCACGGCGAATCTTTATGACATCACTCTACGTGGCACCGAGAGCTCAGATCAGCCTCCCCTGTTGCATGCGGATAAGCTCACCGTCGGCGTAAGGATTATCTCGGTCTTACACCGGAAAGTGTCGTTGAGCGAACTGCTGATCCTTCACCCTGTGGTTCACGTCCAGGTGGGTCGTGACGGGAAGAACAATTTCCCGACCGCGCCACCGAGCCAGAACAGCAGCCATA
>Ga0070734_10000802_pt1 | contig 55580 bp, 52 predicted proteins | sample Coa_R1_8_FD_66444 | JGI IMG/M metagenome (GOLD analysis project Ga0070734, IMG submission 66444) | Surface soil microbial communities from Centralia Pennsylvania, which are recovering from an underground coalmine fire - Coalmine... | ecosystem: Environmental > Terrestrial > Soil > Unclassified ...
TGAATTCAACACCTGACCATTATACAGCACCACAACAATCAAGTCCTGCATTCACATTGCCAACTTCGCAAAGCACGGTGACAGTGAGAGTGCTTGATGCATGTTTGAACTCGGGCACAAAAACTGTTGCCATCACAAAAGCAACTGCACCAATCATCAGGTCAACTGTTTTTCCTTTAACAACATGTTCATATCCATTCTCATTCAGCTTATATATTGACTCGTTGTATGACGGTTCAGTTTTTCAATGGACAAAAGTCAGTGGCTCTGGTTCAGGAAATACAATAATCGGAACAAGCCCTAGCTTGCCTTTAACCTACAATTCAATTGCAGATACCGGGACTTATCAGGTAACCGTAACTGTTCCTAACACGTGCTATAATGTAAGCTCTGTTTTTTATGCAACAGTTACAACCACCTGTTCACCCTCAGTAAGTGGAAATGTTTTCGATGATGCAAACGGGTTGACTGATGGAACAGTTAACGGAACTGGCACAAATGCAGGAGGCGTGTATGTGAAGTTAGTGAACAGCAGCAACAACGTAATCGCCACTGCGCAGGTAGCTACAGATGGAACGTATAAATTTTTAAATGTTAGTGCCGGCACTTATTCATTGGTGCTTTCTACAGTTAGCGGTAGTTCTACAAGTGCATCACTGCCTTCAGGTTGGGTGAACACCGGAGAAAATATGGGTGCAGGTAATGACGGGAATGTGAATGGAATATTATCGAACATAATAATTGGCTCATCGAGCATATCAAATTTGAATTTTGGCATTGAGCAAAAACCAACAGCAGACAATATAACAGCAGCTTCTCAGGTTAATCCGGGAACAACAAAAACAGTGCAGGTTGTTACGTTAAATGGAAATGATGCTGAAGATGGCACTTATGACGGAATCAGTTTAATCAACACAGTTGTCATTAACACGCTGCCGTCAAATGCAATTCTTTATTATAATGGAACAAAAGTAAATGCCGGTGACACCATCAGAAATTATTCTCCATCATCATTAATGATTGACCCGAATGATGGTGCTATCACTGCAATATTTACTTATAGTGAAATAGATGCTGCAGGAATAAGCAGCTCTCCTGCAACTGTGAATATGCCGTTCCTGATATTAAGCACATTGCCGATCAGGTTTATCAACTTTAATGTAATAACTATTGGTACAAGTGCAAAGCTTGACTGGCAGGCAGCGACAGATGGAAATGCTTCATCATTCATAGTTGAGCATAGCACAGATGGAAAAATTTTTGTGAAAATCGGCGAAGTAAATTCACAAATAGGAAATGATTCGAAAAGCTATTCTTTGATTGACATGGCTCCGGCGTTTGGAACAAACTATTATAGAATAAAAATGATTGATGACCTCGGAAACTATACCTACAGTGATGTAAAAGCTGTGACTTTTTCTGATGAATATAGCAAGGGCGTAAAAATTTATCCCGTTCCTGCAAATTCATTTACACAGTTGCAGTTGCCTAAGGTTGCAGAAGATGGAATGTATCTTCAGGTATACGACAATCAGGATAGATTGATGACAACTATGCAGGCAAATCACAGAATGATTATACCAATAAATGTTAGCTCATTTGCAAGCGGCATTTATACTGTGAAGGTGTTCAGGAGCGGAGTTTCTGTATATACAGGAAGAATAATAAAATTATAAAATCACATCAAGTATACGAAGATTTGTGCCGCAGAAAAAATAAAACACGTGCAAGTATTTGCGATGTTCACAAATATTGTAGTAAAGAATTCCATTTGTTTGAAAAATTTATCTTATATTTTTTGAACTTAACCTGACTGAATTATGAAAATCATTATCTGGATAATCGCAGCTATTAATATTTATTTTGGCGGATGGAGTTTTTTAAATGTGATAAATGTTTTGCAGACAAGCAAATATTCTCAAGGCGCAACGACTTTTTTTGCAGTCATATTTCTTGCTATGGGAGTTGCTTCCATTTATTTTTTAATGAAAGGAAATAATAAGCTTGCATTGCTAATTGGAGTTGGACCCTGGTTGCTTTCGTTGTTATTCCTTGTGGCTAACCTGATTTTTTCAGATTATAAATAACCTCAAAAACTGTTAAGGAGGAATAAGTTTGGAGATAGGCTAAAAATCCCGCAAAAGAGCATATTAACTTCTTTGCGGGAAAGAATGATATTATTGATGATTAAATTATTTAAGCTTCATATCCCTGATAATGCTGTCAATCCTTGCATCCAGATCTGATTTCACTTTTTCATAGTCTGCAGCATTTGCGAGTTTTGTGTTCACGCTGAAATAAAATTTTATTTTTGGCTCAGTGCCTGAAGGACGGGCAGAAATCTTGCTGCCATCTTCCAGAATAAATTGCAGCACATTTGATTTTGGCAATTTGATATCCCAGCTTTCTCCTGTCTGCAAATTTTTTCCTTTTCTTAATTCATAATCGAGCAGGTGAACAACCGGAGAACCGTTGATTGTTTTTGGAGGATTGCTTCTGTAAGTTTCCATCATATCTGCAATTTCCTTTTGCCCGTTCATTCCTTTTTTAGTGATGGAAATCAGATTCTCTTTATAAAAACCATATTCGACATATAAATCGATCAGCTTGTCAAACAAAGTTCTTCCTTTATTTTTTTCATAAGCAGCCATTTCGCAAAGCATCGCCACTGCGCTCACTGCATCTTTATCGCGAAGCTTTGAGCCGATCATCAATCCATAACTTTCTTCCCCTCCAATAATATATTCTTCAGTTGCTTCTTTTTCTTTAATGAGTTCTGCAATCCATTTAAAGCCTGTGAGCACATTATAACAAGTGACATCATTTTTTTCTGCTACACGGTCAATCATATCAGTTGTGACAATTGTTTTAATCACCATGTCATTTGGCTGCGCAATGCCTTTTGCTTTTCTGGCTTCCAGCATATAATTAACCGCGAGCACAGCAGTTTGGTTCCCATTCATCAAAACCCATTTTCCTTTTTTGTCTTTGATGCCAATACCGACGCGATCTGCATCGGGGTCCGTTCCTAATAAAATATCAGCATCTATTTCAGCAGCTTTTTTTAATCCAATGCTCATCGCTTCGCTCTCTTCGGGATTGGGATAAACAACCGTTGGAAAGTTTCCATCCGGCTCTGCTTGTTCATTCACTACATGCACATTAGTGAAACCAAAGCGCTGCAATACCTGCGGAACTAATTTAATTCCTGTTCCGTGAATTGGAGTATAAACAATGCAAAGGTTATGTTGCTTCTCGATGATCTCGGGATAAACAGAAAGCCCGCTCACCATACTGATGTATGCGTCGTCAAGGTCTTTTCCAATCATCGAAATATTAGCTTCGCCTCCACCCCATTTAACCTCATCAACTGAAGCAATTTTTTCAACTTCGGTAATCACATTTTTGTCATGTGGAGGAACGAGCTGGCCGCCATCATTCCAATAGGCTTTATAGCCATTATATTCTTTGGGGTTATGAGAAGCAGTGCAAACGACACCACCCTGACAACCGAGATGACGAATAGTGAAACTCAGCTCCGGCGTAGGTCTTAGCGACTGGAACAAAAACACCCTGATGCCATTTGCTGCAAAAACCTTGGCGACAGTCTCAGCAAAAAAGCGGCTGTTGTTACGGCTATCGTGTGCTATGGCAACCTTTACGGTTTTGCCCGGGAATGATTGCTTGAGGTAATTCGCATAACCTTGCGTCGCCATCCCAACTGTGTATTTGTTCATCCTGTTAGTTCCAACGCCCATGATGCCGCGAAGGCCACCTGTGCCAAACTCAAGATTGCGGTAAAAGCTCTCTGTCAGTTCATTCGGGTTCTCTTTTTGGAGCTTTTCAATTTCATTTTTTGTTTCCTGATCGTAGTTGCCATTAAGCCATGCGCTTACTTTTTCCTGGATTGCAGGTTCCATATTTTAATTTTTTGTTGGTAAGTTTTGGAAAACTAATATCGTCAACATTAAGAATATAGACAAATATCCTTATTTCAATATTTGTTTCACTAAAAATGTCAAAGAAATTGTATGTCAACGTTTGCGTAGTTATCCACAAATTCCCTAAATTTGTTAGACAGCCTTCTTCCTCTTTTGAAAGTTATAACTAACCCTTCACAAAATCCGGTGAAAAATTTAAATAAATTTGATCTGTCCCATCGTAATGATTATTGAAAATTTCTACCTCTTAAACGGAACAGATGTCTACATATTTATTACTGCGCGACAATAAACAGTCGGGGCCATTTTCTCTTGATGAGATCAAGGCAAAGGGCTTCAAGAAATATGACCTTGTCTGGGTTGATGGAAAAAGTGCTGCCTGGCGATATCCCGGCGAGATTGATGAGCTGAAAGCGTTTGCTCCAATTGTTGAAGAACAACCGTTCGACAGATTTTTTAAAAAGCCTTCTGAAGAAAAAAAAGAAACAAAAACCGTGCAGGCTCAACCTGCAAAGAAGGAAACGGTAACAATCGCTTTGGTAGCAAATAAGGTTGTTGCAGGAAATGGAGCAAAAAAAATTTATGCTTCATTACCGGCTAAAAAAGCATCTGCAGCTTCATCGCTTCAATCAACGTTTATTAGCCAGCCAGTTAAAGAAGAAATAAGAAAACCGATTACTGAACAGGTAATAAATAATAACCTTCAGGAGAATATTCAGGAACTTTTTCCGGATCAAAGTTTGAATCATTCCAAAGAGATAAATATTCCAAGTAAAACATCTCGTTCTTCTCATCATCGTTTACAAATCGCTGCAGTAGCGGCTTGTATCGTTGTATTATTAGGAGGCGGCATATTCATTGGGATGTCAATAAATAAAAGTTCATTAAATCCGATCAGCAATAATGATCCATCTGACAAACAGATGGCGAAAGTCGACAAGCAGGATCATCAAAATGCTTTGATACCAATTTCAACATCTGTTCCTTTAGATGATAAATCAGTTGCCCAAAACACTCAAGGAAGTAGTTTAGACAACAGCTCAACAGCTATCACAGATATAAAGCCGGCTCAAAGTAATGAAGAGAAAAAGAATGCACAGGCAATTGAAAAGAAAAAGAGTGCCAAATTGAAAACAAATGCAGCAACTGATATCCCTAAAATAATTCCCGAAAGAGAAAGCGTTACTGAAACAGATTCTTCTGGTTTAGCTTCACGTCACTCGACTCATAGAGCTGATATTATTAATGACAAAGAATTAATAAAAAGTAATATCGCAAATCTGGTTTCTGTCAGCTCCAATAAATTCAGTGTAGGCACTTTTGGTGGCATTTCTGAACTGCAGCTAACGGTTAATAACAGGTCTGTTTATCCGTTAGATCTCGTTATGGTTGAAGTGCAATATGTTCAAGCCAATAAGAAGGTTTATAAAACTGAAAATGTTTATTATAGGAATGTTCGTCCGGGAGAATCTATCATGCAGGAAGCGCCTAAAAGTTCGCGAGGTGTTAAAGTTCAATACCGAGTCGCGCTTATCAATTCCAAAGAACCATCTGTTTCTTACTCTGGGATATAGAGTACTTGAAATTTAATTGAATATTTATTATTTATCCCCTTTTATTGATTTTTTATAGAGAAGACCTATATTTGCCTAACCTTATCCCCCACCCTTTAGATTGTTTTTCCCCCTGATTCAATGTATGAAAAGCTGGTTTATACCCCAACTGGAGTATTATGCTGGTCGTATGAAATTTGATTAATTGTGATAAACTATGAAGGGTATGAAGAATGCATTTGTACAGCTATGCCTGATCGTATTGGTGATCACAGGTATACACGCTATGAGACTGATAAAAGCAAACACTATTAACGGAAAAGTGAATTCGCCTGAAGCACTAGAGTTTGCGTGGGCTATAAAAGGATCTGATTCTGTGATTGTTGCTGCTTCTAATGGATATTTTAGCTTAAGAGTTCAGCCAGGAATTTGGAAAGTGCTATTGCACACAAAAAATCCGTACAAGAATATCATCATTAATAATGTTCTTGTTAGTGACGGCAGATCAACCGAGTTAGGTGAGATTAAATTGATTCAATAGATAATTTCTACTCTTTATTTTTAAGACCAGTTGGCTGAGCAACTGGTTTTTGCTTTTTATCTAATGAACCCATTTTCGGAACTTGCTTTATCTTGCCGTCATGAAAAGCATTTTGCTCTTTGGTGCAGGAAAGTCTGCTACTTGCCTCATTGATTATTTAATTAGCGAATCTTCCAGACAAAAATGGCTGCTCATAGTGGTTGATGGCAATATTGAATTGGCTAAATCTAAAATAGGAAATTCTGATACTGCCATTGCAGTTTCAATAAATGTTGAGAACAGTTTCGACCGAAAAGAACTGATCAGCAAAGCTGATATTGTCATATCTCTCCTCCCGCCTTCATTACATTATTTAGTTGCTGTGGATTGTGTGGAGCTGAATAAGAATCTGCTAACTGCTTCTTATGTTGATGAAAAAATTAAAAGCCTTGCATCTGAAATTAAAAGCAAGGGATTAATTTTCCTTTGCGAAATGGGGCTTGATCCGGGAATTGACCATATGAGCGCCATGGAGCTGATCCATCGTATTAAAAATAACGGATGCAAAATAACTTCTTTTAAATCTCACACTGGTGGATTAGTCGCTCCTGAAAGCGATACTAATCCATGGCATTATAAAATCAGTTGGAACCCACGAAACGTTGTGCTTGCTGGCGCAGCCGGAGCTGTCTATAAAGAAAACAATTCCATCATCAGTAAAAAGTATCACGATCTTTTTGATCAATGTGGTGAGGTTCATATAAAAGATATCGGCAACCTTGCCTATTACCCCAATCGCGATTCATTAAGTTATATCCCTATATATGGATTGGAGGAAACAAACATATTTATTCGCACAACGCTTCGCTATCCTTCATTTTGCAAAGGCTGGAAAGCGATTGTTGCTGCAGAGCTGACAGACGATAAAAAGCAAATCAACACTGATAATCTTTCGTTCAAAAAATGGTCAGAAAAAATATTGCCATTTATTAACGCTGAAAATAAAAATCAATTAAAGTTTCTTGGTTTATTTGATGATTTGCCAGTTCCATCATCAGCAAAAAATTCTGCTGATATCCTTCAATATTTATTAGAAACAAAACTGGCGATGAGCGCTCATGATAAAGATATGATCGTGATGCTTCACGAGTTTGAATATCTATCTGAGCAAATAACACACTCTTTAAGAAGCAGCCTTATTGTGAAAGGAGAAGACAATATAAGAACGGCAATGGCAAAAACAGTAGGGCTTCCGCTTGGAATTGCTGCCAAGCTTATTTTGCTTGGAAAGATAAAACTAACAGGCTTGCATATCCCAATACTCCCGGAAATTTATGAGCCTGTTTTGAATGAATTAAAAGATCACGGAGTTCGATTTGAAGAGGAACTTAATTGACTTCCATATTTAATTTTCCTATCAAATGATATGCGATATCTCTGAACGTGACGAGATATTTCCCTTTTCGGAGAAACAAAAGATAGTTGTCTTTATTGGTGGAGATATAAGTTTGGTCTGCCGGGACTAATTGACCTGGTCCATTCAATTTTGTTTCAGCATCATAATATGCCTGCACAAGAAAAGTTTTTTTGACTATTGCTTTCACATACACTCCTTGTCTTAATCCTCCGAGCGCAAGCCAGGCAGGGCGATTATCTTTATATGTTGTTCGCGGGTGGATTACGCAAACATCGTAAGCATCATTATTGGTAATATTAATAGCTTGCCCATCAAGCATCGCAACGCTTGGAACTGAAATAGAAAACTTTCCGGTGTAATCGTCATACAATGCTTTTCCATAAGCAAACTCACTTTCATCACACATGCTCACCTGATCAATACAAAATGGATCAACGCCCGATAATTTTTTGAAAGCCATTGCCATTGTCACATAATTCTTATCAACAGATCTTTTTGCAATATGCCCATAACTTGCTTCTACCAAAATCTTAGCCGACTGATCATGTGCCAATATCTGATAAATATTATCAGCCTGAACAGAATCTCTTTGATTAGAAGTGTGCAGAGTAGAAGTGTCCTGATAAGCCACAAGCGTGTAACCCAATCTCAGAGCGATTCTTGTCAGCTCTCCTCCGATTGGTTCGTTAGTATAATATCCGGTTGATGAAGTGACTCTTTGAAATCCACGTTGAGAATAATTGTTTAAGGTTTCCATTGCGAGATAGCGAAATCCTTTTTTATATAATTCTTCAAGCAACGATACAGTGAACGCTCGATGCAGCGGCTTATTATAAGATTCATTAATCATCACAACATTAGAGCTCTTTGCTGCGAATGAAATGTACTTGATAGCGTCTGCATGTTCAACTCCTTTCAGGTCATCAATTGTTTTTTGTAATTGCTTTTGTGAAGCTTCATCAACAACTTCATAATTTTTGATATGATATTCCAGGGCAGACTGATAATCTTCTACAAACGATGCAGCTTTGCTCATTTCGTTATTGTAACCATTGCTTGTCTCGAACTCCCTGAATTTATTTTCTTCTTTGAATAATTGATACAAAGGAAAAAGATAATTCAAATCTCCTTTAGGATTGAGATTAATATAGCCGACAGTTGAATCATAATAGCGAGGCAAGTTATGCAGTGCATAATCTTTAACAGCCTGCAACTGCTGACTGCTTTGCGGCAGGCAAAATGAAGGAACAAGTGCAACAAAAAGAGCAATAAGAATTTTATTTATTTTCATTTCGCTGCAATGTTAAACAACGGTTTGTTACTGAAAACTTAAAGATGTTTCGCTCTTAATATGGTTATTAATTCAGAAATACCTTCTGTTGCGGGCTTTTCAATTTCAGTGATATTAGCAATAGAAGAAGTGTACGGTATCTTTTTGTCTACAATAAATTTAGGAATGTCAGCTCCTGCATAATTGACTAATCCCGCAGCAGGATAAACAACTAATGAAGTTCCAATCACAGCAAAAATATCTGCAGAATGAACCACATTCAACGCAGCTTCTATCATCGGCACGGGCTCTTCAAACCAAACGATATTCGGGCGAAGCTGTGCACCATCTGCAGCAACATCACCATATTTGATATCCTCTCTGATTTCATAAACCAATCTTTCATTTTTTTCGCTACGCATTTTAAAAATTTCTCCGTGAAGGTGCAACACTTTTGTAGAACCTCCGCGCTCATGAAGATCATCTATATTTTGTGTGATGATATGAACATCAAAATCTTTTTCAAGTTCAGCTAAACCTAAATGCGCAGCATTTGGTTTGGCATCACGCACATTCATTCGGCGCATATTGTAAAAATCCAGAACGAGCTGTGGGTTTCTTTTCCATGCACCTGGTGTTGCTACCTCAGTCACTTCATATCCTTCCCAAAGCCCATCGCTATCCCGAAATGTTTTTAGCCCGCTTTCTGCGCTGATTCCCGCTCCTGTTAAAACAACTAATTTCTTTTTTTTCATGTCCCTAAATTATTGCAGTTAAAAATCTGCCGTTCAAATAAGAAATCATCCGGCAAAACCACTGATTTATTTTTTGATGTTTTACTTGGTAAATTTAAAGTGGTTCTTTTACATGAGAAAGCTTCATTGGCAAATCTTAAAATGAAGCGTTATGAAACTCTTGACTACTCTCTTGATAGCTGCTGCATTCTGCGCAGCATCTAAAAATGTTTTTGAACCGATAGATCCTACAGGAACTTATATATTAAAAGGGAATACAGAAAAAAATATTATCAAAGGACATAATGGAGAAATAAGGGCAAAGCTTCTTGCTGAAAATAAACTGGCATTAGCATTTTATTTAGACAAAGGTGCTCCGAATTTTGAATCAGCTTCTTTCAGAGATACTTTTTTTTATTTTGACAATCGTATTAGCTATCACTCACCCACAGATACAGATTGTATCATCACTTTTATTTTCGATGCGACAACTATTGAAACATTTTTTATGCATAGCAATCCCCAATGCACATGCGGATTTGAGAAAGGAGTTATCATTCCCGCCACATTCGAGAAATCATCAGATGAAATCCCCATTATAAAAGACCTTTCAAGAAACGGAACAAATTAATGTAGGAAAAAAATCCCCATGGAAAAAAGATGCTTGCTTAAAGTGAGCAATAATTTCTACTAATACATCAGTTTTCAACATGCTATAGGCTTCCTTCCAAAGCTGGTATTGTTTTTTCAATAGACTGCTTAAACTATTTCTTCACTTAAAATGTGTTTTATGAGCACTACAAAAAAATCGCAGAAGCCTGATGAAAAGGAAGAAACCAGACAAGCAATTGGAAAAAGACATGACGATGAGATGCCAAATGAAGGCAGGAATCAGCGCAATTCTTCTATCAAAAAAGAAGTAACGGACATGCACAACAAAAAAGATAAACATAATCAAACGGATGAAAAAAGAATTGAAATTGACGACAACCCTGAAGAAACAGAAAGGAAAATTCCTCGCATGAAACATTGACAGGACGGTTATCATCATAGCCGATGTGCAGCAAGGCGATAAAGTCCCGCCATCAGCGGGACTTTATTCAAATCATTTATATTTTATCACTAATCAGATATTTTATGGTACAAACACAAATGAGCACATTAAGCAGCATACTTGAAAAGTTGAGGCTTAAAAAAATGGACAATGAATTTCGCTGGACACCAGAAGGCTTCACTGCTAACAAAGGCAAAGCATATCAGCCTGAGGAATTAAAAATTATCAGAGTGTTCAGGTTCGAAGGTGACTCGGATCCCTCAGATTCATCAGTACTTTACATTATCGAAGCCAATGACGGGCTTGTTGGTTATAGCATCGATGCATATGGCATTTACAGTAATCATGATGATGAAGAAGGTTATGATAATTTCATCAGAAAAATTACTCTCGAAGACAGAGAAGAACAACTTGCATTTGATATTTAAGTGCTAAAACCAGAAAAAATATGGCTACAAAATATTCTCCAAAGACACAGCACAAAATTGAGCGTGCTATGAAGGAAATGAAAGAAGGAAAATTAAAAAGCGGCAAGAGCAACAAAAAAGTAACGAATCCAAAACAGGCGATTGCGATTGGGCTATCAGAAGCCAGAAAAGAAGGCGCAAAAGTTCCTGTTAAAAAAAGTTGAGCAATCAAATTCCCTTTCATTACTCAACCCACAGCCGGATGGAAATATTTTTCATCCGGTTTTTCTTGTGCCTTATTTTTTGTGCCTTGAACCTTTGTTGCTTATTCCATAGATTTGCTGTTTATATTCAGAAAAACAGCAGCAGGATAAATGGACATTTTCATTCGCTCAGCAAGCAGCATTTCCCCGCAAAAAACATTTGGCGCATCATCATTCCTGAATGAATTGACCATTCACGAAGGAGCACGGATGAAATGCATTGAGCCGGATTATAAAGAATTCATCGATCCAAAACTGATTCGCCGCATGAGCCGCATCATTAAGATGGGCGTAGCTTCTGCATCTCAATGCCTTAAAGATGCTCATGTTGAGAACCCCGACGCTATTATTACCGGAACTGCTTATGGATGTTTGGAAGACACTGGGGTTTTTCTCGCAAAAATGGTAGAGCAGAAAGAAGAATTATTAACGCCGACAGCTTTTATACAATCAACACATAATACAGTCGCCGCGCAAATTGCATTGATGCTTCATTGCCATAATTACAACAATACATTTGTTCATCGCGGTTTTTCTTTTGAAAGCGCATTGCTCGACGCGATAATGATGATGAATGATGACAACGCTTCAAATGTGCTCGTTGGAGCAGTTGATGAAATCACAGATGCAAGTTTTAAAATTCTTTCAAGGTTTGATTCATATAAAAAAGAAAATATTACAACTGAAAATTTGTTTTCGTCAAAAACAAAAGGAACGATTGCCGGCGAAGGGTCAGCTTTCTTTTTATTATCAAATCAACGTATAGAAAACGATTATGCTAAATTGGGAGCGCTAAAAACTTTTTATAAGCCAAAAGATAATGATGAGATTGAAAATCAAATTCAATCTTTCTTAAAAGAACAATCACTAAATATTACGGAAATTGATTTATTAATAACAGGCAGGAATGGCGATGAGCAAAATGATAAGAGCTATGAAATCCTTGGAGATTTAGTATTTCAAGATATTAATCAAATAAGTTTCAAACATCTTTGTGGAGAATATCCAACTGCGGTTTCTTTCGCACTCTGGATCGCGGCTAACATCATCAAAGAAAACAGATTGCCTGATATTCTTGTGAGCACAAAACCTCAAAATAATAAGTTTAAAAATATTTTGATTTACAATCATTATCAGAATATCCATCATTCTTTATTATTAATTACTGCATGCTGACTTTCAGGAACACAAATATTTTGTTTGGAGCAGTGATGGTATTGCTGATAATTGCAAGTTTCTATATTCACATCCCCTGGTTCTTTTTTCTTGTTGCCTTGTTTCTTTATTCCATGTTTCTTTTTTTAGGAAGTTATTTTATTCAGCACGGCTTTTATTTCAAATCAATCTGTTCAGCGCAAACAACAAAGAAGCAAATTGCCTTTACTTTCGATGATGGACCGGCGAAAAATTATACTCCTGAAATATTGAAAGCCCTTAAAGAAAATAATGTTCAAGCAGCTTTTTTCTGCATCGGCAACAGGATTTCAGGCAATGAAAATTTATTAGCACAAATAAAAAATGAAAATCACATAATCGGCAACCACAGTTATTCACATCATTTCTGGTTCGATTTGTTTTCATCAAGAAAAATGCTCAACGATATTCAACTAATGAATTCAGTTGTAAAGGAAACAGTGGGGTTAACACCCAAATTATTCCGCCCGCCTTATGGAGTCACTAATCCAAATCTGAAAAAAGCAATTGATAAAGGGAATTATATTTCTATTGGCTGGAATATCCGTTCGATGGACACCGTTGCGAAAGATGCAAATAAGTTAATGCAAAAAATAAAAAGCTCATTGAAGCCGGGTGCTATCATTTTGTTTCATGACAACTGCAAAATCACAGTTGATATTTTGCCTGAATTTATCAGATATGTTAAAGCTGAAGGCTATGAAATCATCAGGTTGGACAAAATGTGTAATTTGCAAGCCTATGAATAAAGCGATACTTTCTTTTCTGTTATTAATAATATGTATTGTTTCAAAAGCTCAGTATGCAGGATATACTTTGGTGAGTGATATAGCTAAGTTCAAAGAACAATTTTCATCAGCTTCACAAAAAACCCAAACTATAAAGAGCGATTTTGTTCAGGAAAAAAACCTGAGCATGCTTTCTGAAAAAATTACATCGAAAGGAAAATTCTGGTTCAAGAAAGATAATCTGGTGAGGATGGAATACAATTCTCCATTTCAATACCTGATGATTATTAATAAGAACAATGTGTACATGAAAGATGGTAATAAAGAAAATAAAGTGGCCACTTCATCTAACAAATTGTTTCAGCAGATTAATAAAATAACCGTTGATTGTGTTCAGGGAACAGCGTTAAATAACACAGATTTCAAGTTCAAAATATTTGAAAATGAAAAAGGGTTTTTAGTTGAGCTTACACCTGTTGCAAAAAACCTGAAGGAATATTTCAAGAACATTAATATTGTGGTTGACAAGAAAGATTATTCTGTGAACAGGATTGACATGATTGAGCTTTCGGGCGACAATACCGTTATCAATTTCATCAACAAAGAACTGAACGCAAATATTCCCGATGCGCTGTTTACTATTCATTAGCAGCTTATTTTTTTTGCAAGGTTGTTCTTCGCTTTACAATAATTTGCAAAAAACAGAAACAGATAAAACCTGTCTTCAAAAATTCAAACCGAAATTTTCATCAGCATTATACAGCGCAAAGATTGATGTTGTCGGAAAACATCTCAGCGGGTTGCTTGTCATTAAGAAAATGCCCGACAGCAGCACAAGAATCGTTTTCTCCAACGAAATGGGATTTACTTTTTTTGATTTCGAATTTCAGCAAGACGGAAATTTTGTAGTGCATAGCATCATCAAGCAAATGGATAAAAAAGCTGTGAAGAAAACTTTGCGCAAAGATTTTGAATTGGTGTTGATGCAAAATCTTGAGAACAAAACTTCTTATTCTTTCAAAGACAGTTCATTTTTATACACGGCATTTCCTCAAACAAAAGGCACTTATTATTACATCACAGATTTGAACTGTTCGCAACTCGTCAAAATGCAACGTGCATCAAAATCTAAAGCTGTTGTAGAAGCAATTATGGAAAACTATGTGAATGATATTCCTGACACTATTGACATTTCGCATAAAAACTTTCAATTTGATATTGGGTTGAAGAAATTAGAAAGATGAATTAATTTTCTTTTAGCTAAATTATTTCGAAAAATAAAAAAGAGGTTACTTTAATACGCAACCTCTTTTTACAATACTTAAGGCTGATGATTCGGGTCAGAAATTGAAATGGAACAATTGCTGTTAATCACAACATTATTAAAGGTTGCTGTAGTTCCTATCACAGATGAACCATCACATGATGCAAATGCATATTTTGTGGCATTGCTTGGTTTAGAAAAACTTATATTATAAGTTCCTGCTGGTAGAGTCCCTAAATTTCCTCCGCCTGATGGGATAGTAAAATAAGTTTTCACAGAAGTTGATGTGTTGGTATATGTCACAGTAAATCCTGATACATTAACATAATTTGAAGCAGTAATAGTTAATGGTGGTGCTGGTATTACCACATCCCAAACAGCTGCAGCAGAATAGCCGCCAACTTTATAACTGTAATCTTTGTTTGACAATATGGTGTAATTACCTCTTGCGACCCATAAAGTAATGTGCGACCCCACAGGGAATTGAGAGAAAAAACTCCAGGGTACTGTCGTGCTACCATTATCAGGAACTAATTCTGAACTTGTTAATGCATGAGTATATCCTGCTTTATTAGTGTAATAATTAAAAATTCTCGTTGGTAAATAATCAGCAATAATCACAACTCCATTTGAGTCTAATGGATCTGCATTCCATGTGAGTGTTGTATTCGTATTCGGTGTAAGTTTTATTGATGACTTTGCCGGAATGTTAGTGATTGTTATTGGCTTGGGTGAATAAAGAGAAGTTGATAATGTGGTTGCTCCACTTTGAACGGCTGCTGATGATTGATTTTGTTTTTGATTATAGCCCGCATCCCCCTGACTTTGAATTGCTGCACCACTGCCGCCCTGACTTTTTGGAGGGTTGAGATTGAAAGTAACATTTGTACCGTACATCCCAGATTGTGCCCCTACCTTATCAAAACCATACCACCCATTTTTATTGGTCATAACTTCACCGCCAATTGAAACATCTCCTCCATCGGTCTCAAACTTTCCAGATACATCATTAAAAAAACCTCCCTTCAAAACAGTCTTAGTTATTTTGGGGTCATTGTTTGTAAGGTTCGATTCAAAAATAAATGTGCCCTCAGTTTTGGTGCTCTGCATTTTATAATAGCGTTCTATTATGTTTAATATGCTATTGTCATCGTTTTGCGTAGTCTGTTTTATTGACTCTTTATGTGAACACGACACATATAACATCATGATGAAGATTGCAAAGATGCCTACAAATCCTATTTTAATATTTGATTTCATGCTAATTATTTTATGGTTAAACAAATTTTGTCTCTACTGCAAAACGGGAGTCTGGTTACTCATCGCAACAGTAATCGGAAAACTATTTGCAGACGCTCCAACCGGAATTGGTATATCCACTACCCCAGAAAAATATGGTCGTTCTGTTACAGTGCTACATACATCAAATACATCAAAATAATCAACAACGATATGATTGGGAAGATTTGCTTGCCCGTTCGCAGCACCTGAACTTGTGAATTCATACACAGGGATACTTTGAGTTGAGCCGGGAACAGACCATGTTGTAGTAGACTCTGGCCCTGTGGAGCTATTACCATTATATATGCAATTATCCTGGCCCATTTCATTCGACCATGAAGTAATCTGGCAAAGATAATTTGAACTGCTTTCAACTATCCCAAGCTCATTTTGCTTGGCATTGCCAACGTAGAGGGGATTGTTCGGATCGCTTGGGAGAAGCGTAGCACTCGGCACAGCGCTGGCCTGTGTGAGATAGTTATAATTAGTTGCATAAGGGGGCTCGCTAAGCTGTCCTGTAGATTCATCATAAAACGGAGACACTGTACATGGCGCCTGCGTATTGGCGGAATTTATCTCATAGTAAGATGGAGCGAAGCTTGTCCAATCAAGCAGCAGTTGTTGAGGTACTGTGTTTGTTACACATGCTGGCTGAGGTAATCCATTTAGATCACCTTTGCTGCATGAGTAAAATGCCAGCATCGCAATCAATACAATATAATTGAGTATTTTTTTCATAATCAAAAGTTTTAATAAAATGAATAAATTAAAATACGTAAGAAAAAGAGCCGGTTATTTGGGATTCAATTTTTAGATAATTGAAACCTCCTGTTGACGGCTTGTCATAATAAAAATGTTCAGTAATACCCAAGTGGCAGTCAACATTTATTTTTTTCCATAATTTATGTTTTCCAAAAACTCGTTGCATGCCCCAGCCCTGGATAAATAAAAGACCAAAATAATTTTGGTTTTTTATCGGATAAAAATTTGCGACATCTGCATATAAAAAATTTGCAGTGTTGTTTTTTGTGTTTTTTTTCTCATCTATCCTTTTGTTCAGGTTGTAATAATTGCGATATTCAATGTAAGCAACCGGAAAAATGATTAGTCGTGTATTGAAAATCGTTTGTGAAACGGAAAAGCCATCTGCTGCCATCCCAATTCCTGCGCCCGCAAACACACTTATCACAGATTTTTTGGTAATTTTTTGCTCCCATTCCAATCCTGTAAAGTCGCTAACCTTCAATTTCAAAAAACTGTGTAAGGCATTTTTAGTAACGCTATCATTTATTTGCTGTGCAACAATTAGATTAGAAATAAGAATAAACCCGATAAATAGTTTAGAACATTTTTTAACCATAAAAATCACCAGAAATGAAAGAAAATTATTACAACAAACCCTGGGATATAATTTACGGTGGCCCATGGCTGTAACTAATAATAATATTGCTATTAACAATAAATAACATGCTAAAGCAAGTTTTATGTATGAATAAATGCTTTGCTAAAACATGCAATTCAAAATGTCAACAATAATTTTTTGCTGCCCTGAAATTTCAGGGAAAGGTGAGTGATGTTGATGCTCATAAGGATAAGTTTTAGGTTTAAATATTTGAATGAATTTACATTTAAAAATAAATCAGATATCAAAATTATCAGCTATTAACCGTGTGTTAACGAGGGCTGATTTCAGGGTGAACTTGCTTGATAATCCGCATATGGTATAAAAACTCCACCTTTGCTAACAGATTAAAAGACCAAAAGATAATGCTTCAGGGGAATTTTTTTACAATCTTGTCAATTCATCAACATGAAAATGCTGTTCAGGCTTCGCTTGAATTAAATCCTTCGCACATAATTTTCGAAGGTCATTTTCCGCAAACTCCCGTTGTCCCAGGAGTTTGCATGATGCAGATAGTGAAAGAAGTGCTGGAAGATGTGATTAAAAAAGAAACAAGAGTTGTTAATGCGGCACACATGAAATTCCTCACGGTCATTAATCCGCAAGAAACAAAGACCGTTCAGTTGGATTTGAAATATATCCCAAGAGAAAACAAGCAAATCGAAATCGTCGCTTCACTTTTTAATGAGGGAGTGGTTTATTTTAAGTTTAAAGGTTTGTTGAAGTCGTGAATGGTCAATGGTGAATATTGAATGCTCCAAATTATCATTCTGTTTTCATAATCATCGACCGACTCTGAACTATTAACTCTGAACTCCTGACTATTCATCTAATTTCAGCACTGCCAAAAACGCTTCCTGCGGCACTTCAACGTTACCGATTTGGCGCATGCGTTTCTTCCCTTCTTTCTGTTTCTCTAATAATTTTCTTTTTCGGCTGATATCACCACCATAACATTTTGCAGTCACATCTTTTCTCAATGCGCTGATGGTTTCCCTTGCAATCACCTTCGCTCCTATCGCTGCTTGTATCGCAATCTGGAATTGCTGCTTTGGTAATAGTTCTTTCAATTTTTCACAAAGCTTTCTTCCGAAATCCTGTGCACGGCTGCGATGTATCAATGCACTCAATGCATCCACCTGGTCGCCGTTCAATAAAATATCCATCTTCACGATATCACTATCACGATAACCAATCGGGTGATAATCGAACGATGCATAACCGCGAGTCTGACTTTTTAGTTTGTCGTAAAAATCAAAAACGATTTCTGTCAATGGCATTTCGAATTGCAGCTCAACACGAGTAGTTGTCAGATAACTTTGATTCAACAATATTCCTCTTTTGCCCAAACACAAAGTCATGATGTTACCAATATATTCTGGCTTTGTGATAATTTGCGCTTTGATATAAGGCTCTTCAATTCTTTCAATGCGGACCGGGTCCGGCATTTCAGTCGGATTGTTCACAATTATTTTTTCGCCACGAGTAGTGTATGCAATAAAACTCACGTTCGGAACGGTAGTAATAACGGTTTGGTCAAATTCTCTTTCCAAACGCTCCTGGATAATTTCCATGTGAAGCATTCCCAGAAATCCACAGCGAAAGCCGAAACCCAATGCCTGTGAGGTTTCCAGCTCGTATGTCAATGAGGCATCATTCAACTGCAATTTGTCCATGCATTCGCGCAGCTCGCCAAAATCATCTGTGTTCACCGGAAAAATGCCCGCGAAAACCATCGGCTTCACTTCCTGAAAACCTTGCACCATTTGCGGGTTATCATTGCTTGCAATCGTAATCGTGTCGCCCACTTTCACTTCTTTCGCATTCTTGATGCCCGTGATGATATAACCCACATCGCCCGTTTTCACTTCAGCTTTCGGGTCTAATGTCAATTTCAAAATGCCCACTTCATCTGCTTCGTATTCTATTCCTGTGGATACAAATTTTACTTTATCGCCTTTCTTAATGCTGCCATTTAAAATTCTGTAATAAACAATAATACCTCTGAAAGAATTGAATACGCTATCGAATATCAGTGCCTGCAAAGGCTCGTCAGGTTTGCCTTTCGGTGGAGGTATCCTTTCAACAATCGCGTGCAGAATTTCATCAACACCCAATCCTGTTCTGGCACTTGCCAATAAAATATCATCCGGCTTGCAGCCAATCAGCTCGATAATCTGGTCGCGCACTTCGTCAATCATCGCGCCGTCCATATCAATTTTATTAATGACGGGAATGATCTCCAAATCATTTTCAATCGCCAGATACAGATTGGAAATCGTCTGCGCCTGAATGCCCTGCGTTGCATCTACCAGCAGCAGTGCACCTTCGCATGCAGCGAGCGCACGGCTCACTTCGTAGCTGAAATCCACGTGCCCGGGCGTGTCAATCAGGTTCAGCGTATATACTTCACCGTTATAAGGATAGTTAATTTGAATAGCGTGGCTTTTAATGGTGATGCCCTTTTCTCTTTCAAGGTCCATATCGTCGAGCACCTGGTCCATCATGTCGCGGTCGCTGATGGTATTGGTCGTTTGCAAAAGCCTGTCTGCAAGGGTCGATTTTCCGTGGTCAATATGAGCGATGATGCAAAAATTCCTGATATTCTTCATGTCCGATTCTTCAGTTTAAATGAAGCTGCAAAAGTAATGAAAAGAGTTGGCAGTTTGCAGTTTAAAGTCAGCAGTGGGCAGTAGGCAGTTTGCAGCTCCATAGCTATTGGCGATGATAAATTTTATAAAGAAACTATGAACGAAAGAACTGCCGACTGCCAACTGAAAACTGAGGGCTTTTATGATACCAGCAGAGGAATTTTATTGAGCATCGTGCATCCTGCCCCGCATTTATTGCGGGGTCGCAATCCGTTCATCGGAAGTGCTACTATTGAGCTTCAGTCTGCGGATGCATTTTCAAAATTAATTTGATAATCGCTGTTGCGAGACCTGTCAGGTTTTGAAAACCTGACAGGTCTGTGAATGACAGGCAGCGACTCGCCGTTGTTGGTAGCCTGACCGACAACATAAATTCGAGTGATGTTCTGGTTCGTGAAGAGTCAACAGATAGAAAAATTTTAAAATTAATTAACGAGCTGCACGTCATGGCGAGGAACGAAGCCATCTGAATTTGCGATAGCAAGTAATTACAATTGCTCCGAGAGTATCCGTCATTACTGCGTAGGCAGGAATCAGGAAACGCACTTTTAAGTTATTACAACTTTATTTGCTTACTGAAAAATGCAAGAGCAGATTCCCGCTTGGGCGGGAATGACGTTCAGCTTCGTTTTAAATTGTAAACATATTGTCTTAAAGAAGTTACAAGAGCTCTCATATATTCTCGTGAGTCAATATCTCCATTATGCCCGTATTCATAAGCCAGTTCCCTATTATCGTTATAGTAATGGACTAATTGAGTGTTGAATATTTTGTCTAAGAAATCATCAAGTGGTGTAATAAAAAAATGAGTTTCTACTTTACTAATTTGAACTTGATGAATCGAAGCATCGAAAGATTGCTTTTTGAAATTGAATTTAATTTTAAATGTTACCATGACATTGGATTTTTTTTAAAGTTACATCAATTCAAAAATCCATTATCACAAGTTTTCAACAACTGTTAAGTGAAATTCGGCTCTTCGCACTTCATCAACAATTTTCTATCGTAGGCACCCTCACCAACCGAACCTTGTCTTATAAAATAAGATGGTCGGTGAAGACACCGACCATTAGAGTAAATTAATAAACAAGTTTATTTATAACACTCTGCTCTTCTCATCTTCATCCAGCAATTCTTTTGTAATAGAATAATCAAACACTTCTTCGCGGTTGAAAATAACCTGGCGAAGCAAATCGTGGATAGTCACAACACCGACAAACTTGCCTCTGTCAAAAGCGAGCAGGTAGCGGGCTTTGCGTGTGTTCATCAGGTTCATGCAATATTCAACAGTGTCGTTCAGTTCAACAAAAGGAAAGTCGGTAGACATCGCATCTTTCACTTCTGTCGTTGTGCTCGAGCGACCTTTCAATATCAGGTTGCGTGCATAATCTCTTTCTGAAAAAATACCTTTGAACTCCTCTCCTTTCATGACAACAAGATAGCTGAGATTAACTGAGTTCAATAAGCTCAGCGCATCAATCACAAGCGTTTTTGATTCCACAAAATTGAAAGATTTTGCTTTGGCTTCGATAAGGTCTTTTACTGTTTTCATATACAAGTCATTTAAAAAACATGAATGATTTTTAGAAACTCTAAAATAATGATTGCGCTATACAAATCCAATATTTTTCTCCCGAGTCGTGTGAAAACTGTTTTCGTACATTTGAAAATATCATCACCAAATATTTACCATGAAATTTCTATCACTTGAGCCATTTGTCCCGTCCGGAGAAAACTTCGAAGGTTCCAAACAACTTTTTCAGGAATTGGGATTCGAACTAAAATGGGATGCCGGCGATTATGTTGGTTTTGAAAAGGACGGCTGCAAATTCATTTTGCAGAATTATAATCAAAAAGAGTTTGCTGAAAATTTTATGCTGACCGTGCAGATAGAAAATGCTGATGAATTTTATAAAGAATTAACCGATAAAAAACTCCCGGAAAAATTTGGCATCCGTATTAGCAAACCAACGCAACAACCTTATGGCATTGAAGTGAACATCATTGATATTGCCGGCGTCTGCTGGCATTTTGTTGAGGGATAATTGTTGCTTCTATAAAATAAAAAAACCGCCGGAAGAATCCGGCAGTTTAAACCTTATAGTTGAAACAATTCTACTTAAAAAACATTTTGATTATTTCTTTTTCATTGGTTGATTGATTTTGTATCACTAGGAAATAAACACCGGTTAATATTCCTGCCGGACGCTGAATGGTTTTAATATCTCCAACAGAAATCAGGTACGAATTATTGAAAATGATTTTCCCTTCAGGATTAATCAGGCTGATATTATAATTGCCGGAAGATGCATTATTAAATTTAATCCTGAAAACATCAGCAACCGGATTTGGCATTACAGAAATATCAGCAGTAATTCCTTTCTTATCTACTTCCACAATATTTGTGTATGTGTATGAAAGATTCAATTGAACAATGCGTAAGCGATAATAATTTTTGCCTGTTACCGAATTGACATCTGAAAAGAAATATTGACTTGATGAAATATCATTCGTTGATGAAACATTCACAGTTCCGATTGCATCGAATGTTTTTCCATCAATGCTTCTTTCCACAATGAACTGGCTTGCATTGAACGCTTGCGCTGTTGTCCATCGCAACTGCACATTTCCATTTTCCAATGAACCATTAAAAGCAATATCATTAACAGGAAGAATGGCAAGGCAAACTCCATCTACATAGTAGGTTGATACTTTCGTTAAGCAACCTGAATTCACAGACTGAACATTCACATAAGTTCCGGTATCGGGGATTGACAAATCAGGAATTGAATAAGTTGGTCCTGTTCCAACCTGAACACTGTCAGTCGGGCTTGTTTTTTTATACCACAAATATGTTGCATTCGCAATGGTATCTACTTTTAAAACTGTGTTTGTGTGAATGCAATTTGAAGTTGCTTTGATAATCGTGTTGCCAAGCGGTAAAATACTTGCATCATTAATCGTCGCATTTCCACACGCATCAATCACTCTCAATCGAACCACAGAATATGCATTATTGTTATTGATATTAAATACCGGAGAACTTTGCGGGCCTTGCACAATACTTGGTGAAGAAGGAACACTTCCGATAATTGCATAAGTATATGGAGTGATACCCCCAGTTGCTGCAGAGCTAACGCTGAAACTATTATTGTTACATTGGTAAACTGCTGACTGTGCCAAAGATGGAAACACATAAGGCTTCAGCGTGAAAGTGTCATATATCAAATTTGAACATCCTCTAAGAACATATTGAATAATATATGTCGCAGGTGTAAGATTTGCAAAAGTGAAATTAGAACCTCCCGATGAAGAGTAATTAATACTTACAATCGTTCCGTCTTGTGAAATAATTTTTGGAGTTACTCTACCTCCGCTGTAAACCGCATTCACGAATAAATCACCTAATCCATTCTGTGAGGTTGCGCCAGGGCATTTCGAAACGGATGTTATTGATTTTGTCAAAGACGCAGATTTCACAGTGAATGTGGTTGAGTCAAGAGTACTACAAACACTCGCCACTATTATTTTGTAAGTTGTTCCGCTTACAGGAATCGGCAATGCGGTTACACCCGATAAACCGTTGGAAGTAGTATACGTATTTACCAAAGCCCCTTGTGGATTATAAATTTTAATTGTGTAAGGAGCAAGCCCGGCAATCTGAACAGTCAAATCAGTTGCTCCCATGGTACAAGACACATTTGAAGTTACTGTGATCACTGAATGTGGCTGGCTTGGAGTGAAACAACGTGTTATCGTTGTGTCATAACAAGATGGGTCATTTTTCATTTTAATGCAATAAGAACCATAAGCAAGATTGTTGAACTGACCGGTTGTATTGCAAGTGATTTGATTGTTTGCACTATCATATAAACAAAACTGAGGATTAGTGAGGTTACTTTGTCCTCCGAGGTTTGCATTAAAATAATTACAATTATTCGTGATGCTGACACTTGTATTCACTGATGGTATTAATTTTCCAACAGAAAAGCAATTAGTGAGCAATGTATCATAACAAGAAGGGTCGTTCTGAACACGAACACAATAAGAACCGAAATTGATATTTGTAAATGTCCCAGATGTGTTACAAGAAATCAAAGTTCCGGCTGAGTCATATAAACAATATTGCCCGTTGGTAATATTACTTGCATTCACAGTTCCTGTGAAGCTGCTACAACTTTGCCCTGAAATATTTACACCCGTAATAGTTGGTTTAGGTTTTGTTGCAGTGAACGAACGTGTAAAACTTGTATCATAACAATTGTCAGTTATTTTGATATAGTATGAGCCATAAGCAAGTGCACTAAATGCTCCCATCGTGTTGCAGGTGATTAATGTATTTGCGGAAGTGTATAAACAATATTGCGGGTTTGTGAGATATTGTTGTCCGGTGATCATAGCAGTGAAGCTATTACAAGTTTGATTGCTGATTGAAACATTGTTATTGACTTTTGGTTTTGCATTATCAGTCCATGATGAAACTGAAATGTTGTTACATGGATCTTTCACAACAAAAGATGCGGAACGAGCCGTTCCTTTGTAAAATGTGAAAACACGATTTGAAGACCAAAGCGTATCTCCGGCTCCTCTTACATATCCATATAAATAACCTGAAAAATTTGAGCCGGATGTATTTACATTTCCATAATTATCCGTCACGGTTAATGCTACACTTGCGCTATCACAATTTATTTTTGTAACCGCAGTGCTTGTGATTGACCATGTGTGATTCGATATTGAAATAATCCTTGTTTGCAACCCACCACATGAATCGGTCAATTGAATAGTATAATTACCGGGGATGAGGTTTGTGAAAAAACCTGTTGAATTTGTTGTTCCTATTCCTGAAGCAGAAGGCGCAACAATTGAATAAGCAAAAGGCGCTTTCCCATATTGCACATTCCCTACAGTGATTGTTCCATTTGCTGCGCCGTTGCAGGTCACATCGGTTTCTGTTAATGTGAAGCGCGGGTCCTGATAACTTCCGCCAACAGTTACATTATTGATTTGTACTGAGCATCCATTCACGATATCTTTTACAAGAACATTATAAACACCTGCGCCGAGGCCGCCAATAATATTTGTTGACGTTGTTGAGCTAAAGCCGGAACCTGTAACAGTATAATTATAATTTCCTGAACCATTGTCAGTGTTCACAATAATACTACCGGTTGCTTTACATTGGGATGGTGTGGATGATGCTGTTGCTGTTAAAAGACAAGACTGAGCTTTAAGAGAGTTGGTAAGCAAAGATGCCGATGCGACGAAGCAGGCAATAACAAGGATACGTTTCAGTTTCATAGTAAGGTTTTAAAAGATTCGAAAATCAATTTGGCTTCTCACTAAGGATAACTGGACGTTTCCATAAGATAGCTATTTGCTTGCCAATGGATAAATGACTTGCTTATCAGCATTATATCTAAGTCAGTAAAAACAATACGTTCCCGATAATCAAATTTTCCGCCCATTGTGGGAATAAAATTTGCAGATTCCAAACCATATGAAAAAGAGAAATAGTCTATCAAACTTTCAGTTTGAAAAAATCATTTAAAAAATGTGACACTTATTACAAGAAAAATGGCAGAAATAATAGTGAGGATAATCAACAATGGGGTCGTAAATTTTAACCATGTCTTGTAGCTAACATTCACCATAGAAATAGATGGCAATGTTAAACCAGTTGGTGAAATAGCATTCATGATGCCCGTGCCGAGCACATAGACAGTCACAATATTTTCAACGCCCATTCCGACAAGTAAACCAAGCGGCGCAATAATCGGCATTGTAAGCACAGCCATGCCCGATGTGGAAGAAATAAAAATGGTGAGCACCAAATAGAGGACCAGCAAGCTCACAATAAAAATAGCTGCTGTCATTCCTTTCACAAGATTTGATGAGTAGAATAAAATTGAATCGCTGATATGCCCATCATTCAAAATAATTGTTACTCCTCTTGCGAACCCAACAATAAATGCAACCGATAATAAACCTTCTGCCCCTTTGATCAGCTTTTCAACAAAAACTTTTTCCTTCATCCGCATAAAGATGGCGAGCAAAAGAGAAGACGCAAAAAACAGAGATGTCATTTCGAGCAGCCACCAATCTAACTTGACAACACCGAAAATAAGCATGCCAAAAGTTGATGCGAATAAAAGCAATATCATTTTATCCTTTGTGCTCATTTTTGTTTGCTCAGAAGAATCGATAACAACAAATGGAGATTGAACATTGCCATCATATTTTAGCACTAAAGATTTTGAAGGATCTTTTTTTATTTTATCTGCATAGCGCAAAATGAAAATGATAGTAATAGCTGTCGTGATAACAAACATGATGATACGGCCTGTTGATCCGATGCTCCAATTGATGCCGGCAACATCAGAAGCAAGTATCACAGAAAAGGGACAAGTCACACCCGTCATCGTCCCAATATTCGATCCGAAGTATATAACGGCAACGGGTACCAGCAAATCAAAACCGGCAGCTAAAAAAACAGGTACTACTAATGGATAAAATGCCATCGTTTCCTCTGCCATGCCAAAGGTTGTGCCACCAAGGGCGAACAAAGATGTAAAAACAATTATTAGATTTTTTTCTTTCCCTTTCATCTTTGAAGCGACGAAAGCAATTCCTTTTTGCAATGCTCCCGAATCATAAAATATGCTCACAAAACCGCCGACCATTAACACAAAAAATATAATATCAACAGAATCATAAATGCCTTTGAACGGTGCTTCAAGAATGCTGATGAGGCCTTGCCCGTTTTTTGATTCACTGTGAAAAGAACCCGGGACTGCAACCGGTTTTCTGATATCACCGTGTTGAAATTTCTGAAGATTTATTTTAATACCCAGGCTATCTAAAATTTTTTGTTCGGCAGGTAGTTCAATATTTTTTTCCTGTGTAGAAAGAACGAAATGATCTTTTTCAAATGACAGCCTGTTATAGCCGCCGGGCGGAATTATCCACGTAGCAATTGCAGCTATCACAATCACAATCATCACAACAGTAAGAGCGGTAGGGAAACCTCGTTTTGTCGCCATGCAGAAATTTGTTTAACAAATTATTGCATCTTATTGAATAATAAATTAAATAAGATGGGGAATTTTATTAGTGCCTATCAGTTTATGGTTATGCAGGTATAATTTTACCATCATAATATCATCCGAGCATAAAATTACTCAGCAGCGCAGCAAAAAATTCAAAACTGTTAATTTTGCCAGTTTTACTGCTACATGAGCGAGGCCTTCGAACAACATATCAATTAAGTGCCTCAGGGCGAATCAAAAAAAATCGCTGAGCAATGAAAAAAAGTTATAATAAATCTGTACAGAAAAAATAATAAAATGAAAACAATGATTAATTGTGTAGTGAACATATTAATATTTGCCTTGCTGAATGGATGTTCAAAAAATCATTCTGTATCTACCACTCCTCCAAATACTGGCGGTGATACAACTCATCAGTCGACACCTGTTAATACAGATGTTGCGTTTTGGCTGACCAATTCTGATCAATCTGCACTGTTCAAAAAGCAAAATGTTTCATTGCTTTTTTCAAATTCAACAAACGTCAACCCGACAATCATTTTTGATTCAACCCAAACCTTTCAAACAATGGATGGTTTTGGTTTTGCATTAACCGGAGGCAGCGCTTATGTGATCAACAGAATGCCTGCAACTGACAGAGATGCTTTGCTGAAAGAACTTTTTGCAACTGATACCAATAATATCGGCATCAGTTACCTACGTGTGAGCATTGGTGCAAGTGATCTTAGCGCTGATGTATTTACTTATGATGACATGCCTGCAGGACAAACAGATACCCTGCTTTCTAATTTCAGCATTGCTGCAGAAAATGCTGATCTGATACCGGTGCTGCAAAAAATTATTGCGATCAACTCTTCCATAAAGATTTTGGGCTCTCCATGGACTGCTCCCGTTTGGATGAAAGACAACAATAGTTCTGTTGGAGGAAACCTGAATCATAAGTATGATGATGTGTATGCAAAGTATTTTGTGAAATACATTCAGGCAATGCAGGCAAAAGGGATTACTATTGATGCGGTCACGCTGCAGAATGAGCCGATGAACCCGAATAACAATCCAAGCATGTTGTTGTCTGCTGCTGAAGAAGCTGATTTTATCAAAAACCACGTGGGGCCTGCATTCAAAACCGCAGGCATCAACACAAAGATTTTCATCTTCGATCATAATTGCGGCAATCCGGAATATCCTTTAGCGATTCTTGCAGACACCAGCGCTTTGAAATATATAGACGGTTCAGCTTTCCATTTATATGGAGGTGATATCAGTGCGCTCACACAAATTCATAATGCAGCTCCTTCGAAGAATGTTTACTTCACAGAGCAATGGGTAGGAGCTCCCTGAAATTTTGGGCCGGATTTCAATTGGGGTGTTAAAAATTTAGTGATTGGCGCAAGTAGGAACTGGAGCAAAGTAGTGTTGCAATGGAACCTTGCTAACGATATTAATTATGGGCCTCATACAACAGGTGGCTGCACAAGTTGCCTGGGTGCTGTAACAATCGGTTCTGCTGTCTATAGAAATGTCGCATATTACACCATTGCACATGCTGCTAAATTTGTAAGACCAGGTTCAATCAGAATTTCTACAAGCATTCCAAGCAACCTAGAGAATGTTGGCTTTGTTACGCCTGATGGAAAAAAAGTTTTGATTGTTTTAAATGATGGAAGTTCTGCGCAAACTTTTAATATTCGCTTCAATCAAAAAATAGTGACCACAACACTGAATAGTGGCTCTGTAGGAACTTATGTTTGGTGACCGTAATTCTCCCTTTATGTTTCATTAACACAGGAAAGTAATTTCCTTACTTAAATTGCAATTAACAAAATTGAATAGGGATGTTATATCGAGAACTGGGGAAGTCAGGCTTGTCAGTCAGTGAAATTGGTTTTGGCTGCATGTCGTTGCAAATAAACAGCTCAGAAAATAATTCACTTATTAACCATGCGATTGATGCAGGGGTTAATTTTTTTGATACTGCTGATATTTATCAAAATGGCGAAAACGAAATTTGCCTGGGAAAAGCGGTTAGGCATAAGCGTGATAAAATATTGATAGCAACAAAGGTTGGCAATAAACCAAAAAAAGACGGAAGCGGTTTAGATTGGGATGCAAGCAAAGCGCATATCTTTTCAGCAGTTGAGAAAAGCCTAGAAAGACTTCAAACGGATTATATTGATTTATACCAATTGCATGGAGGAACTATCGATGATAATATTGATGAAACCATTGAAGCTTTTGAGAAATTAAAGCAACAAGGCAAAATCAGGTTTTATGGAATTTCGTCTATAAGACCAAATGTCATCAGAGAATACGTGAAGCGTTCAAATATAGTGAGCGTGATGATGCAATACAGTATTTTGGACAGAAGGCCTGAAGAAGCATGCTTCGAATTGCTTGAACAAAGAAAGATTGACGTGCTCGCGAGAGGAAGCATTGCAAAAGGGTTGCTGATTAATAAGCCTGTTGAAAATTATCTTGGTTATGACATGGCAGATGTGAGCAAAGCCGCTACTGCGATTTCTTTGCTCTCAAATGAAAGAAGAAATAATGTTCAGACTGCGCTGCGCTTTGTGCTGAAACAAAATGTAATTGCATCTGCGGTTGTCGGAATAAGAACTATGCAACAAATGCAGGAAGCAATCAAAACTGTAAACTCACCGGAATTAGGAGCTGATGAAATAGAGTATCTGAGAAAAATTCTGGAGCCTGGTTATTATGAGCTGCACAGGTAACTAAAGGAGAAATTCAAAATTATTCGTAACTTTTAGCTGACTAAAACTAACGGACATGAAAAACTTTATCTTTCTCAATGCTTTTTTATTTCTCTCAATATTTACACAGGCGCAAAAATCAGACTACCGGGTTGTCTTTGACCTCACAAGCAAAGACTCGCTCGACCAACGTTCTGTGATCAGATGGCTTAGTGAAGTGATAAAACCAAATCCTGATGCCAGGCTCGAAGTGGTGATGTATGGACAGGGATTCAATTTTGTGTTGAACAAATCAATGTATGCGGATGCGATCACAAAGCTCGCAGCTAATAAAAATATTTCTTTCAAAGTATGTGATATATCTCTTCAGAATAATCATGTAGATAAAAATGAACTGCTACCCTGCGTAGAAATTGTACCTGATGGGATTTATGAAATCATTAGCAAGCAAAAGCAAGGATGGGGCTATATTAAAGCCGTCCATTGAAGCCGCGATCAGCATAAACAACGATCACGAGACCGTTTCATCCATATCTCCTGAAAAATTTTTCTCAGAAATAAACCCAAGCAGCTTTTAGAGATTAATTTGAGTCTTATTCAAGTATTTTTATAAGAGAAGGTTAACCTGACAATAAGTATTGATAAAATCCCTTATTTTCACCAAAATCAGCTAAAATGGTAGCAACACAATTAGCGCAGGAATTTGAACAGGCAGCAGAAGAAAGCAAGAATCTTAGCTCGCGACCAAGCAATGAGTCATTATTGCAATTATACTCCCTATATAAACAGGCTACTATTGGTGATGTGAATACAGAACCTCCCTCCAATCCATTTGATTTTGTCGCCAAAGCAAAATATGACGCATGGGTATCGCTAAAAGGGAAAGCAAAAGAAACAGTTATGCGGGAATACATTAATCTGGTGAACAAACTGAAATCCTGAGATTCAAATTCTCGATGCAGGAAAGCCATTTAGAAATTCTACGATGCCCGATAACAGGCAGCAAATTACAGCTTCAAACAATTGCTACAGGAAAAAAATCATTCAGCAATATTGAGACAGCGATAATTCTCGAAGGCATTCTTTGGGCTGATCATGGTTTGTTTTATCCTGTTATAGAAGCTGTGCCCCGGCTGATTCCGGAGGCAATCATAGATTATGAAAATTTCCTTCGCATACATGTTCCTGATTTTGACGAGCGGAAACAGCTTATTAACAAAGATTATCTCAATCTCATCAGCTACGCATTTAAAAAGAACAAGCGGACAAAAGAAAGCTTTGCTTTTGAATGGAGCTTTTTCAGGTATAATGAAGATAAAACATGGGACGCAGGTTTAACAGGCATGCTTAACCGCTTTTTAAGGGAGACTGATGAATCGAAAGAAACTATTAAAGGGAAACTGATTTTTGATGTGGGTTGCGGTAACGGAGTTTTAGACATATTGCTCGGAGGGCTGGGTGCTTCGGTATTAGCAATGGACTTAAGTAAAAGCATAGTGAAGGCAAATGAAAAGAACAATGATGCAAATGTCTTTTTTGTTCAGGGTGATGTTCAATTTCCACCAGTTCCTAAAGAAAGCTTCGATATTGTTCAATGCAGCGGCATTCTCATTCATACAAACAACACCGAATCTTCATTTGCAGTCATTGAACCTTCTGTTAAAAGAAATGGCAAACTAAGTGTTTGGCTTTATCATCCAAGAAAAGATTTTCTTCATAATATATTCAACTCAATTCGAAATGTGACTTCCAGGCTCCCGCTGAAAGTTCAATATTATTTATACTTATTTACTTTGTTTCCGCTAAGTTTTATTATTAAGCGGATAAAAGGAAATAAGCAAAATGCCAGAGAGATGATGGTCAATATTCTCGACTGGTTCACGCCGCAATATCGTTGGGAGCATGAGCATGATGAAGTGGAAGGCTGGTTTGAAAAACGAGGTTATAAAAATGTAAAGATTACAACCGATGAATTATTTGGCTTCAATATAACTGGTGAAAAAGCACCTGTTGATATAGCTGACTAATTTGTTTTCCAATTTCTTCATAACTAAATTTCTGAATTGCATTTTTTGAAATAGCAGCTCTGTTATATTGATGATAATCTTTTACCATTATCCTGATCGCTTCTTTCAAAGCATCTTCATTTGCAGATTCAATTAATATCCCATTTGATTCATTTACTACTTCCGGGATGCCTCCGACATTTGTCGAGATAACTGGTAAGCCGCAACACAAGCTTTCCAAAATCACGCAAGGCATGTTTTCTGTTTTGCTGAAAAGGATGAAAGCATCGGCTGTTTGCATTTGCTTTGCAACTTCGTCGTAGCTGATCTCACCAGTAAAAAAAATTGATTTATCGAGCATTTGCGTCTTTTGTGCAAGCTCTAAAATGGAGTTGTCATACTTGCCAACTAACACCAGTTCAAGCTCTATATTTTCCTGCCAAACTGCGGCGAATGAATGAATAATGCCTTCAACATTTTTCAATGGATGCATGTTGGAAACATGTATAAACCGGAATTTGTTACTTGTAGCGGGTTTGTAATAAAATAATGAAATGTCAACAGTATTGTATACTACAGAAAATGGTTTGTCAATAACCATCTTGTTTATAGCCACGCCTACGTTTCTGCTGACAGGAGAAAATATTGCAGATTCTCTGATGATTTTTTTTGTAAAAAATTTAAACAGTATGTCTCTTTTATTGAAAGGCTCATCAACAATATTATTGTAAATGCCATAATGTTCTGTAAGAATGTACGGTACTTTATATTTTTGTTTCAGCCACATTCCTAACAATCCGGCTTTGAGCGGAACATGAACATGAGATAATGGAATGGATTCGTTCTTGTAAACTAAAATAAGCTTCCTGAAAATCTTCTTATATTTCAATAAGGAATTGAATTTATTCAATGGCTTTAATGGAGTATCGCATTTATAATAAACGATATGCTCTGTAAGATTTTCGCTCTGATTAATTTCCTCATAAGATTCTCCGGGAAAAAATGGATGATCGGCTTTTGCAACATGAAGAACTATAACATGATAAAATTTTGAAACAGCTTTTGCATGCCGTTGAATAAAATCTCCGGTGAACATATCGGTCTTATTCGGATACCAACTTGTCAGCCAAAGAATTTTTTGCATAGCAAATATTAACCTAATTGCGAATCAATTTATAAATGTAATCTATGTCGGAATATTTGATTAGAAAGAAATCTTTCAGATTGCTTTTGTGCTGTTTTTTGAAAGCCCATAAGCTATATGCCAAATAGCATATATAACCTATGCTGCTTACGGCTGCAGCAGCATTTATTCCAAATAAAGGGATAAACAATAAATCTCCAGTGATAATGATGAGTAATGATATTAACGCGCCTGCTAAATTTATTTTTAATTTATTCATGCCGGCAAAATAAGCGGCTAGCAAAGCCTGTGTAGATAAACTTAAAATGCCGGGTGACAATAATAAAAAAGGTGTGTACATATGCCGAAATGAGGCTCCGTATAAAAAGGGGAAAAGAAATTTTCCAAACGCGATTAAAATAATAAGCACAAAAAAATATGTAGAGACCAAAAGCCTTGACAATGATTGTAGCGAAGCCTGCATACTTTCGCTTGGTTTCTCAGCCGTTTTTGGAAAGATTACTGCAGCAAGGATAGTGGGCATAAGAAGAAAAATTTGCCCAAGCTTTGAAACCTGAATGTAATTGCCCAGCTCAACTTCGGGACAAAACTTTTGCACGAACCAATAATCCACGCGATAAACCAGAAAGAAAACGATATTAGCTGCAAGCGCAATTAATGAATATCTTGAAATACGCTTGACTTCAGCAAATGCGAGAAAGCCAAATTTTGAATCATTGCTGGTTAAGAAATATGCAAGCATGATCAGAATGCCCTGCAGCAAAAAAGAGAACAAATAAATAATTACAAAATTAGAATAGCCAAAATCATTGGTGTCGAATATTATAATGAAAAAGATAATCGCAGTGTTAGCTGAAAGCAAAATGAAATTGGAAATAAAGAAATTCTGTCTGGCAAATAACAATGCGCTGAAATAATTGATAAGAAGAAAGCCCATTACGTAAGCAATGCAAACCACAAAATATGCACGTTCAGAAGCTGCTGGCCCTAAAATGGTCTTGGGCATAAGGAATAAACAAATGGCACTAATGGTAGATGCAAACAATGCCCACAAAAAACAGAAGAGCCCGATCTTTTTTTCAGAAATTTCTTTTTTTGCAGCATAATAAGCTGCTCCCGATTCAAGACTTGCGCCTGTAATCAGCAGGAGCAGCGATAGGTTATTGATTACATAATAAATGACCCCGCTCCCATCCGCTTTGAAACATCGCGCAATAATAATGTTCAGGATAAAAGTAGAAAGGAAATATAGCCCTCGCCAAAAAACATTTTGAAAAATCAACTCTTTTAGCGGCATCCTGATTTTTTTAAATTAAACAGCTAGCTGATTTTACTGTCATCTGAATAGATGTCAGCGATTCTCAAAGAGACTTCTTACTTCAATGCTTTGATAATTTCAATAAAATCTTTTGCAACCAGGGACGCTCCGCCAACTAGACCACCATCAACATCCGGACATGCAAATAATTCTTTTGCATTATTTGCTTTTACGCTGCCGCCATATAAGATTGGAATCTCTGTTGCAACTGAATGCCCGAATTGTTTTTCAAGCACACTGCGTAAATGTGCATGCATTTCCTGAGCTTGTTCAGTTGTGGCTGTTTTACCAGTGCCTATTGCCCAGATTGGTTCATAAGCGATCACTATTTTTTTTAGTTGCTCATCGCTAAAACCGAATAATGATTCTTTCAATTGTGTTTCTACATAATCATTTTGAGTTCCTGCTTCTCGAATACTCAATGGCTCGCCACAACAAAAAATAGGTGTGATATTATTTTCAAGACATAAAGTTATTTTTTCAGCAAGCATCTGGTTGCTTTCATTAAAATATTCTCTTCTTTCACTGTGGCCAAGAACACAATATTTTATCCCGATAGAATGAAGCATTTCTGCAGAAACTTCTCCGGTAAATGCACCGGATTTTTTGTTGTAACAATTTTGTGCAGAAGCAAAATAATTTGTTGCTGATGCTAATTTATGCTGCGCAATTGTTAGATAAGGAAAGGGAACTGCAAAAACTGCCTGCTGATGACTTTTCAAATGAATGCCGGCATTAAGAATATCATCTAATAATTGTTCGCCTTGCTGAAGAGTCAGGTTCATTTTCCAGTTTGCCGCAGCTATTTGGTTTCGCATTTTTTTAATTTTAAGAATTTTCAAAAATATGTTTCAAATTTTGTATTTCCATATCATCAGGCAATTCATTTTTCAGCTTTTTCCAATTAGAAATATCTTTCACAGCCTTTTCAAATTCATATCTGGCAGAATCACCAAATCCCCAGGAAAAATTTTTAATTAATTTTGGTGTGAAGCCTGAACCGAAAACATTGCAGCAAGTTCCAACTACAGTTCCGGTATTGAAAGAAGTATTAATAGCAGATCTTGAATAATCGCCCATCAATAGCCCGCATTTCATTCCGGCATTGATGAATGTATCTGACGGCTGATGCCATACTTTCACATCAGTGGCTGTGTTTTTAATATTTGAATTGGAAGTGCCGGCACCAAGATTGCACCATGCCCCTATCACAGAATCCCCGATGTAGCCATCATGTGCCTTATTAGAATAATCGAAGAAAACAGCATTTTTTATTTCGCCACCAACCACACATTTTTTCCCAATTGAAGTTGCCCCATAAATTTTTCCGCCCATTTTCACCATGCTTTCTTTCCCTAAAAAAAATGGGCCTCTGATCATGCTGCCTTCCATTATTTCAGCACCTTCAGAAATATAAATAGGCCCTGTTGAAGCATTTAATATAGCGTGTTCAATTTTTGCACCTTTTTCAACAAAAATATTTTCAGGTGATATAACTTGATTTGTAGCTGATAGCTTTTCGCTGGTCTTGTTTTTTGTGAGCAGTTCAAAATCATTTCGGATAGCCATGTCCGTTAGCTGAAATATCTGCCAGGGAAATTCAAGTTTTTGAGCATTTGAATAATCTGATTCCCCTTTTATGATTGATTGGGCTAACTCGTACGAAGGAATAATATTAACAGGAATAGCATTGTCATTTACGGAAAACTCTACTGACGCACCGGAAAAACACTCCCATTTTTCCCGAAGTGTAGTTATGCCAATTCTTATATCAAGAACAGAGCGGGTCTGAGTGAATGGGAAAAGAAAATCTTTGGGCAATTCTTTCAGGACAATTGCATTCATTGGCTAAAACTACAATTTTCTGATGAGGGCTGAACCATCAAACAAAAATCCCCTCCGGGTTGGAGGGGATAATTATCTGAGCAATAATTGCATGAATTATTTTGTCTTTTTCTCGTAGCGCTTCTTGAACTTATCAATACGCCCTGCAGTGTCAACAAGCATGTTCTTGCCCGTGAAAAACGGATGAGAGGTGTTTGAAATTTCCAATTTGATCAATGGATATTCTTTGCCATCTTCCCATTTCACGTTTTCTTTTGAGGCAGCAGAAGAGCGGCTTAAAAATGAATAGCCATTGCTCATATCCTTAAAAACAACAAAGCGATAGCTTGTTGGGTGGATTCCTTTCTTCATAATTTGATGATTTGAGGCTGCACGGATTTTGCCGTGCAGAGTTAAAAAATAGAGCGCAAAATTAGTCATTAACGCTCTTGTTTCCAAATCTTATTTGATCTGAGAAAACCGTCAATTGCGCATGTTCAGGTATTGCATCGGAACGCCGACATTTCCATTTCTGCAAAGTTGGATTACTGCCTGAAGATCATCAATTTTTTTGGCGGTCACACGCACAAGATCCTCCATGATCTGCGCCTGCACTTTTAATCCTGAATCTTTTATCAGCTTCACAATCTTTTTTGCATCTTCCTGCTTAAGACCGTTCCTCACGATCACTTCCTGCTTCACAGTTTTGCCACTGGGGTATGATTCTTTGGTAAGATCAAATGCGAGCGGGTCTAGGCCTTGTTTATGAGAACGGCTAATGAGCACGTCGATAATTTGCTTTAGCTTCATGTCGCTTTCTGCTTCCAGATCAATCTTCATGTCTTTTTTATTCAAATCAATCTGAACAGGTGAATCTTTGAAATCAAAGCGATTCGTGATTTCTTTTTTAGTGATGTTAACAGCGTTGTCGAGCGTTTGCAATTCAACTTTGCTGACTATATCAAATGATGGCATGGTTAATAATTGAGAATGCAAATGTAGCTTCTATAAATAAAAAAAGAGAGGCTCTTTAGAAAAAGAGCCTCGTTACCAAAACTAACTACTACAGATCGTTTAATATCTTAATTATTTCCACCAGCTTTCACGCGGTTTTGCTCATCGTTTGCACCACCTGCATTCCGGCGTGGTTGCGGGCCTTTGATCGGCTTGCCAAAACGGTAAGTGAAGGTGAGGCTAACCTGACGGCTATCTCTTGTATTGTGGAAAGTTGCTTGTGTTTCCTGGAAATTGATATAACCTCTCACGCTTCCGGTATAGAACATATCTCTGATGGCAAGTTTCAAACTGGCTTTTTCTTTCAGCAATTGTTTTGAAACTGCTGCTGAAGCTTGTCCCATCGGTTCAAGAATAATCTGTCCTTCTACTCCTTTGGTACGGTACCATCCTGAAAGCTCTCCGCCCCACCCTTTGCTAAATCTGAACTGGTTGTTCAGATTTGCCATCAGCGTTGTTGAGCTCACATTAATGTCTTCACCATATAACAATCCTGAGAATTTATTATAGCTCACATTGGTATAAATAATCGCTGTCCACCATTTCTGAACTGGTATCTGAGCGCTCACCGCAATTCCTGCATTCTGGCGCTTTCCTATATTTCCGTTGCGCACAATTGTTGCACGGCCAGATTGCTCAAATGTTTCTGTGAAAAAGTTTTTAGTGTTGCTATAATTCAATGTTGTTGTCAAAAAATTATTATAGGTGTGCGACAGTTCAACATTATGAGTGTACTGTGGCTGCAAATAAGGGTTTCCAGATTGATAAGTATATTGATCAAGGAAGAAAAGGAACGGATTCAAATCCTGGTAAGCCGGCCGATCTATACGGCGGCCATAATTGATCGAAAAACTGTTTTTTGCACTTGCCTGATAGCTTATGTAAAGAGTTGGGAAAAGATTCACATAACTTTTCTTGAAAGTAGAATCGTTGTTATTTATAGTATATGCATTGCCCAATTGATGGCCTGAATAATTAGTGTTCTCTAGTCTCAAGCCAGCCTGTATGCTCCATTTTTTTAATTGTTTATTTAAATTTATATAAGCAGCATTGATATTCTCACGATACAAAAAGCGATTGGTTTTTGTAGTATCAACTTCTGAAATATTATTGATCACATTGTAATAATTCGCAGTATTATCAGTAGAAACATAACTTGTTTTTATGCCTGCTTCAAATTTTAAACTGTTTTTGAAAGGATGTGAGAAATCTGATTTGAAGCTGTAAATATTGATATCGCTTGGCAAATTTCCTGTAAGAACAGTTTCTCCTTTTTTGTTCCAATCAGGGTCATAAGTGATATTATCAAAATATTGATTGCTCCCTGATTTGTATTTTATATAATCCGCGTCAGCAGTCAATTCAGTTCCAGCAGAATCAAATTGATGCCTGAAATTTAAGTTGATAGCACCGTTCTTCCATAAACCTTTGTTGGAGCTTGGAGAATATACAATCGAGTCAATTGTTTGATCTGCACCTTTCAAATAAATAGTGCTGTTTGAGCGATCATTTTCTGTGTTCCTGAAACCTCTTGCCACAAAACCAATGGTTGTGGTTTTTGAAAGATAATAATCTGCTCCAACCTTCAGGTTCATTTCGGGATTTGTAAACCGCATACTTGTATGCTGGGTAAAAATTGAAGTGATCTGTTTGCCAGTTTCGTCAAGATAATTGCGATTGATATCCAACTCCTGAAAACCTTCCCAATGAGTGTAACCGCCATTTAAAAAGAAGTTGAATTTCCCTGTCCTGTAATTCAGATTAAGGCTTCCACTTGGCTTTGGATAAACGCCTTGCGTATGCGTCAATGTAACGCTTCCGTTAAATCCTTTGGCTTTATTTTTCTTGGTCTTGATGTTGATAATGCCAGAGTTTCCGGCTGCATCATATTTAGCCGAAGGATTGGTCATGATTTCAAGAACATCAATTGCAGAGGCTGGCAAGCTCTTTAGATAGCTTGCTAATTGTGTTGCTGACATATAAGTTGGCTTGTCATCAAGCATCACTGTAACACCTTGTTTTCCTTTCAGGCTAATATTGCCATCTTTATCAACCGTAACACCGGGAGATTTTTCGAGTATATCCATCGCTGAAGATCCTGCACTGCTTGGAGAAGACTCCACATTCACGATCATACGGTCTGCTTTTTGCTCTATGAAAGGCTTTTTAGCAACAACAGATACTGCCTGCAGTTCTTTTGTTTTAGCAGCAAGAACTATGTTTTCAAGATTAACCGATGTTTGTGTTGAAGAAATTTCAAATGTTTTAGAGAAAGTTTTTTCGCGGCCAACAGAAGTGATCAACAACAAATATTTTCCTTCTTTGATGCTGTTGATCTCAAATTTTCCTTCTTTATTAGAAACTGAAGTCTTAATGCTTGATGAATCTTTACCGTCCAAAAGCGAAATAGATGCCGATTCAATACCTTTTTGGCTTTCATCAAGAATAGAACCGGACACCATACCGCTTGTTTCCTGAGACTTTGCTGTCAGTGACACGACTAACAAAACGCAGATAGTCATAAGGTTAATCAATTTTTTCATGTTAGTTATTTTGAATGTGTGGTAGTTTTTATTAATTATTACAGGACAAAGATTGGTACTTTGTATTGCATAGAACATTGTTTTATGATAGTAGGTTGCATTTAATGATAGCTGGTATTTACTAAAGCTTGATGATGAGACGGGCGACTCGACTTCAGGTTACAGAAAATTTCACTTTCGGGATGAGCGGAAATTATCCACTGCGATAGGCAAAACAGCAATTTGGGAAAATATAAAAGAAGCAGAAATTATGAAGCTAGCTCATTAGAAGCCGGTTTCTTTTTCAAAGCAATGAGAAGAATTGTTCCGGTAATGATCAATAAAGAAGATATGATTTCAGCCTGAGTTGGATGAAATCCGAAAATATCATATTTGGTATTCACTCTTATCTTCTCAATGAGAAACCTTTCGATTCCATTTATTAAAAGATAAAACCCAAATAGTTTTCCAGGGGTAGTAAAACGCTTACGTACCGACCAAATGATAAAAAATAAAATAATGCCTGCAATGATTTCATAAAATGGAGTTGGGAAAACCGGGAGCGGCAATTGACTGCAATACTGAGGGTCTTTGCATCCCAGAATTTGAACACCTTCGTTGATCACATTGTGAGGGTATGAATAGGCAACCATCCAGTCAGGTAAAAATGAAGGGGCTTTCACGCTCAAATGCGGAACCTTATCAAGCGAGCCAAACTGGCTCATAAAAAAGCCGCTGTTTTGTGAAAGGCCTTGCTGAAACTGATCTACGGTTGCTAAAGCAACTTTGCTATCAGCAGTCGTATAATAGGCGCTATTAATAATGCCCCAATCACCATCTCCCGAAACCTGGCACCCGATTCTGCCCAAGCCATAGGCCAGCATAAGCGCAGGGGCTGCTGCATCATTCAAATGCCAGAAACTGATCTTGTGTTTTTTGGCATAATACCATACTGCAAGCGCGGCGCAAATAAGGCCACCATAAAAAGTGAGTCCGCTAAAAGAAATCAAAGAGGCAATTGGGTCCTTCACAAAATCGCTCCATGTTTCAAGGCTGTTGAAAATCTTTGCCCCCATAAATCCAAACAGCGCAGAATAGATAGAAATATCTCCTACTCTATCGTGCGGCCAAATCCTGATTTTTTTTTCTTCTGGTTGTGGCAATTTTTGTTTGTTTTTTTCCCACCAGTTTAATCCTGCTGATAGCAGACCTAGTAATATGCCTGCAGGCCAGCTTCCTTCAGAGGAAAGAATAAAATCCTGTGGGCTTGCTGCCAACGGACTGTTTGACAGAAATAGCCCGATAAACTTAAAACCCAATATAAATGCAAAAATGAAATTGATCAGAAGTGATTGCAATGATGCCGGCTTTCCGACAATGATTTTTTCGTACTCAGGTTGCAGAAAGCCTTGTCTTTCCTTTCTTTTTAATTCCAGAGAAAGAACAACAGCGGCACATACAAATGCAATAGCAACAAAAAATCCGAATGTATTAACGAAGCGAAGGAATTTCCAGTCGACACCAAGCAAACCTTTGAATGCATAATAAAGATTGGGATACATATTGATGATTTCCGATTGCTGCTGAACTAAATTGAGAAGTGCAAGTTTAGGCTAAAAATCTGGTTTGGCAATCTTGTTCGACTTATTACCAAATAAAAAAACTCTTTCGATATTTTGAAAGAGTTTTTTATTAATCTCATTGTTAATAACACTAACAATAAGCATTAAACGCTGCGATCAGGTTATGTGCAATCATCTGTGCAGACCTGCCTTCAATCTGATGCCTTTCTATCATGTGAACAAGCTGCCCGTCTTTAAATAATGCAATTGCAGGAGAGGATGGCGGATAAGGCAATAAATGCTCTCTAACTTTTCTCACAGCATCTATATCAAAACCTGCGAAAGTGGTCGTGAGATGAGTAGGAGTTTTTTCGCTATTAGCAACAGCCATCAACACACCAGGTCTTGCGCTGCCTGCTGAACATCCACAAACTGAATTAACCATTACTAATGTTGTTCCTTGTTCTTTAAGCTGAGAGTCTACTTGATCAGGCGTTAATAATTCAGAAAAGCCATTTTCTGTAAGCTCTTCTTTCATCGGTAAAACTATTTCTGCGGGATACATTTTTATAAAAATTTAGTTGAAAGTAAAACGCAAAATTATGTAAAAAAGTTCAGCTCATTTTTAAATGATGTGAATGTTCAGATGAAATTGCTACTCAATCGAGCTGAACTTTTTTGATATTATACTTTTAATCAGAATTAATGTCAGCAAATTCCCAGATTAGATGAAATTATGTCGTGAAAATACAAAACTGATTGACGAAAATTCATCAAAGAAAAAGAGTTTGGCACATGGTACGTGGTTTGATGAATTTGTATGAAACAATCATTTTATAACAGTAAATAAAACGTTTTATGCAACTATTAAAAGTAAATGGCAACGCGAGAAACATCAACAATGTGTTTGATGAGCTCTTTAATGAATTTCCTGCTTTCAGCGGAAGAGAATGGAATAACTGGAATTTCCCTCCGGTTAACATTCATGAAACAAAAGATGCTTATCATCTTGAATTGAGCGTTCCTGGTCGTGCGAAAGAAGATTTCAAGATTAATGTTGACAACAAGCTTCTTACTGTTTCTTACGAAAAGAAAGAAGAAACAAAACAGGAAGATTATAAAACAGTGAAACGCGAATTTTCTTACCGCAGTTTCAAGCGCAGTTTTAATCTTGACGAAAATGTGGATGCAAATAATATTCAGGCAAAATATGAAAACGGTTTGTTAAAATTATTTGTGCCTAAGAAAGAACAGGAAAAAGCAAGCAGCAAGCAAATCACCATTGAATAAGGGTTTGCGGCGATTATAAGTTTCATTAGCAGTTGGTTTTGGTTTTTATATTCCCTCTTAATTCTTTAAGAGGGATTTTTATTGCCTTTTTCTGGGTGTATTGTTTTAGTTTTGCAGCTTTAAAATCAAGCTAGTCTTAATAAATGTGATGATGACAGGAAAAAAAGTCTGTACATATCTTGTATCATTAGTTTTGGCAATCAGTGTTTCTACCCGGTGTTTTTCGCAAGACCCACTCTTTCATGTTCCGGCGATAAACGATACTACAAAAAAAACAGAAGACTCTATTTTAAGGATCAGGAACCTGAATCCGTATTTTACACTTCATGTGGATTCAACATTAAATTATCATCTTGAGATCAACAAAGATCCATCTCATTATTATTGGTTTTTGAAAAACTCTCCTGTTGGTTTACGTATTAATAAGGATAATGGGCTGCTAACATTCAAAGCTGAAAAATCGTATTTTCTTTCAGGCAAATTGAAATATGACTATGACTACAAAGTGAATATTGGTGTGCAAAATCTGAATAACCCAAATGAACGCATTGATACATCTTTCACTTTATTATTTTTTACAACTGAAATTATTCATTCGAGATTAAAAGCAAGCGTAAGCAACACTTTATTCATAGAAGAAGGTGATACCATTAATTTTAAAATTGAATGTGAAGCAGGAACATTTCCGGTGGAGAGCATCGCTTTCTATTCAAATATGCCCATCAAAAATTACACAGACGTAAAAAAATGTGATGATGAATTCAAATGGTCGCCCGGTTTTGATTTTGTGAAAGAGACCGACTCCGCAAAACAAAAATTTTTGATGCTGAGTTTTGTAGGATCTGATAAATTTTTCAATCGCGATACGTGCAATGTGAAGATTTATGTAAAAGACGCACTTAACTTCCCTGTAGCACTTGCTGACTATGATAAGATTTCCAAGAGATTCTCAACTTATATTTTGCAGTTAAAATATGCATTTGTGCAGCTTGACAAAAAAGTGAAAAAAACAAAAAATACCCGCACCACTTTTGATCTGACAACAGCGACTACAGCATTAGGCGGAACAATATTTTCCTCTGCTGCGAGCACATCTGCACAAACCGCCGGGAAGATTCTTCCAGGTGCCGGCGTGGCTTTGGTACCTGTGAAAGAAACGGTCTCTCCACCATTAACGGCAGAACAAAATTCTGCATCTCTCGTAAGATCTGCCATCAAGCGCCTCGATTATATACTTACTGAAAATACTTTAGTGGGAGAGAAAGATGCAGACATAGTTAAAAAAGCAGGCAAGCTAAGAGATGAATTGAAGCAAACGCAAATTCAGTTGATTGATATTCCTATTGACATGAACACAACTATGACTGAAGAACAATTGAATGAGTATTTCAATAATCCGAAAGTGAATAAAAAATACAGGTTGAAATCCAAGTAGTTTTATTATTCGCATCCCTGCTTTCTCCTGGTGTCAATCAAATACTGAATCTTCCATTTTCCATTCACCCTGAGCATCTGAAATGAATCAACCCCACAATGATTGAATTTCCCCTTATAATAAAATTTGTAAGGCGCCCAAACAGTTGCTAATGCTCCATCAATTTTCAATATATCGAATACAATTCTTTCATCAGCATCACCTTTTGGTGTTTTGTTGATAAAGCTTGCAAATTCAATAATGGATTCATTTTTCACTTCCACTTTTCCTTCTTTGGTTGTCACAATAGTTTGCAATAATGCACTATCTGCAAAGCTAGAAACCAATAATGATGAATCTGCATTTTTCATAGCCGTGAACAATTGATTTACCGCAGCTTTCACTGAATCTTCCGGGGACTGAGCTTTAACAACATTACAAAAGGCAATGCAGGCAAATAAGTAGAAATATCTCATTTGATTTTGTTTATATTAAACAATATTGAGAAGTAATCAACTGGGCAACCAACTGGGCAACCTATCAATTATCTAACTAACGCTTATACATATCCTAAAATCTTCAGCATGCTTTGTGCGCTTTGCTCTTTTGCATAAACCCAATCAACCAACTTTCCATTTTTATCATGCCCAATGATAACATGCTTTGGCGAAGGGATAAGGCAATGTTTGATGCCGCCATAACCGCTGATCTGGTCTTGGTAAGCACCGGTGTGAAAAAAACCAAGATAAAGAGGTTCGCCATTATTTAACTTGGGAAGAAAAACTTCATTAATATGTTCTTCTGAATCGTAGTAATCATGACTGTCACAGGTAATACCGCCTAAAACCACACGCTGATATTCCTCATCCCACTTATTAATCGGGAGCATTAAAAACCGCTCACCAATTCCCCATGTGTCGGGAAGTGTTGTGATAAAAGATGAATCAATCATATACCAGATCTCTCTATCGTTCTGCATCTTCTGTCCTATCACGCTATAAATATGCGCCATGCTTTCGCCGACAGTATAACTGCCGAATTCCGTGAAAATATTTGGCATCGGTACATTGCTTTTCTTACAAGCTTTTTTAATGTTGCCGACAATTTCATTGATCATGAATTGATAATCGTATTCAAACCCAAGTGAATGCTTGATGGGAAAACCGCCGCCAATATTGATCGAATCTAATTCAGGGCAGATTTTTTTTAGCTGGCAATAAAGATTGATGACTTTATTCAATTCGCTCCAATAATAAATATCATCCTTGATCCCTTTGTTCAAAAAAATGTGGAGCATTTTTAATTGAAACCTGTCTTCACTCCCTTCAATCTTATCTACATAAAACTCCAGAACATCTCTCGGTCTGAAACCTAACCTGCTTGTATAAAAAGGAAATGTGGGCTCTTCTTCTGCAGCAACGCGAATACCTAATTTGAAAGGCACTTTCACCGATTTTTTATATTGCTGCAGTTCTTCTTTATTGTCGAGAACAGGAATTACATTTTTGAATCCTGTATTTAACAATGATGCAATGCGGCTGATATATGGTTTCTGCTTAAATCCATTGCAGATGATAAAAGTTTCTTTATTGATTTTTTTACGCTGATATAATTTTTTGATGATATCGATATCATAAGCATAAGAAGTCTCGAGATGAATTTCATGGTTCAGCGCCTCTTCCACAACAAACGAAAAGTGAGAGCTTTTTGTGCAATAGCAATAAAAATATTTGCCTTCGTAACGATGCCGCTTCATAGCGTTGGCAAACATTTTTTTTGCTTTGCGAATCTGCATCCCGATTTTGGGTAAGTAAGTAAGCTTCATCGGTGTGCCATACTTATCTATCAAAGCTTTTAAATCAACACCATTAAATTCGAGATAATTGTCACTTACATTAAAATCTTCCTGAGGAAAGTTAAAGGTCTGCTTCACCAAGTCGGTGTACGTATTGTTCATTGAAGGCTGTGGTTAGTAATTTTTGTCAAGATGAAAAAGTATTAAAAAGCGGTACAAATGTAAGAACCTGAACAATATGATTAATAAACTTGTCGCAGAAAAAATGCTGCCACAGATTTCACAGAAAACACAGATAAAACCTTTCTGTGAAAATCTGTGCAATCTGTGGCTGATAAAATAAAAAAACCGAAAGCTTTTGTTATCACTTCCGGTTATGTATTTGTAAGCTTTCGCAGAGGCCTTATTTTACTGAAGCAATCAACTGCTTGAAAGTCTCAGGCTCGTTCATCGCTAAATCCGCCAGCACTTTTCTGTCGAGAGTGATTCCTTTTTCATTTAATTTATGAATGAACTGAGAATAATTCAGACCCTCCTCTCTAACAGCAGCATTGATACGTGCGATCCACAATGTGCGGTATTCTCTCTTTTTTAATTTGCGGCCAACATAACGATATTGAAGGCCTTTTTCAAGAACGTTTTTGGCAACAGTGTATACGTTTTTCCTTTTGCCGTAAAAACCTTTAGCATCTTTCAGGATGCGCTTTCTGCGTGCTTTTGAAGCAACTGCATTTACCGAACGTGGCATATAATAATAAGTTTAAAGTTGTGAGTGATAAGTTTCAAGTGAGACTACTTCAATCGCAATAAGCGTTTAACAAAATCAGTGTTAGGGCCGCTCACAACACCTTTTTTGTTCATGTTACGCTTGCGCTTTTTTGATTTTTTTGTGAGAATGTGACGCTTGAAAGCTTTCTGGAAAGTGATTTCGCCGGTGCCCGTTACTTTGAACCTTTTTTTGGCACTTGAATTGGTTTTGACCTTTGGCATGTTAATATGCTTTTTCAATTACACCCTGCTGGCGCTCCCGAACAGTCGGGAAACTTTTGGAGCCGTTTGGGCAATATTGCCCCGCCGTGGCGGGACGCTTTTCCTTAAAGGAGCGCAAAGGTATGAGTTTTTATTTAAACTTCGAAGGTTTCATGCAAAAGGCGCAAAGAATACAAAGAGACAAAGAAATAATAGTAAAAATGCAGCCGAAAATTCTCGAAAACTTGTCCTTTTTTCGTTGTATTCTTTGCGCCCGTTGTGTGAAATTTAAAAAGCCGCACTCTCATGCAGCTTTCAATTTTATCATTATCAATTATCCACTTTTATTTTTTCTTCTGCGGCTTCGGTGCCCAGATTGCCAACATTCTTTTTCCTTCCATTTTCGGCATGCCTTCCAGGATTCCAGCTTCATTCAATCTTTCAGCGAATTTCAATAATAGCAATTCGCCTCTTTCTTTGAACTGGATGGCGCGTCCTTTAAACTGTACATAAGCTTTCACTTTGTTGCCATCTTTCAAAAACTTCTCAGCATGTTTTGCTTTGAAATCAAAATCATGGTCATCGGTGTTCGGAGTGAACCGTATTTCTTTCACCTCGCTGGCCTTGCTCTTGGCCTTCATTTCCTTTTCCTTCTTCTTCTTCTCGTATAAAAATTTATTATAGTCGATTACTTTACAAACAGGTGGGTCTGCATTTGGAGAAATTTCCACCAAGTCAAGCTGTTGCTCCTGTGCAAACTTCAAAGCTTCCTGAATAGAGTAAACACCTACTGTTACGTTGTCTCCAACCAATCGCACCTGTGGCACACGGATCATATGGTTGGTACGGTGTTCCTGTTGTTGTTCTTTTCTGAATCGTGGGTTAAAATTGCCTCTCGGCCTCTGGTTAAATGTCATTTATGTTTTTTAAGTGAAGCTCATCCCTGATTGAGCTGTTTGCTTTTTTCATTTTAAGTCTCTTCAGGGAAAGAGATTTTTAATTTCCAGTTTCGGATTTATAGTTTCCAGTTCTTATTAACGGATAATTCGTTTTATTGTTTGTTTTTATTTTTTGGTAACCGACATTAGTCCTTTTTTCAGCATCGTTGTGTCACTCACTGCAACGGCAACGCATAACCGAACTTCAGTCTGGGACCATTAGCCGCTAATGAAACTGAAGCTGAATAATGTTCTAAAAGTACAAGAGAGCGACGCAACGATGTTTAATAGAATCCCGCTGCTCGCCAAACAATACTTTAATTTCGAAATGTTATTCACTTGCTATTTAAAGAACTACAAACCACAAACTACAAACTGCTTCTATTTACGATTTCTGCTTTTATATTGCTGATAAATTCTTCAACGCCCACAACTCCCAAATCTCCTTTGCCCTGCCTGCGGATAGAAACTTTTCCTTCGCTCACTTCCTTCTCTCCTATCACCAGCATATATGGCACTTTTGCAAGCTCTGTGTCACGTATTTTCTTGCCGATTTTTTCGCTGCGGTCATCAACCTCACTACGAATATCAGCTTTTTTTAGTGATTGCAAAACAGTTTGTGCATAATCCATGAATTTGTCGCTGATGGGCAAAATCTTCACCTGCAAAGGTGCCAGCCAGGTCGGGAATTTGCCGGCATAATGCTCCAGCAAAAAGCCAATAAAACGCTCGTGCGTTCCAAGTGGCGCACGATGGATAATCAAAGGAATTTCCGGTTCATTATTTTTATTAGTAAACGATAATTTGAAGCTTCTCGGTTGTGCGAAGTCAACCTGATTTGTTGCTAATGTAAATTCACGACCAATAGCGCTCCAGATCTGCACATCAATTTTTGGTCCGTAAAAAGCCCCTTCGCCTTTCACTTCCACGAAAGGAACACCAGTTTCTTTCAGCACATTTCTCACCAGTTCTTCTGTCTCAAGCCAGAGTACTGGTTCATTAATATATTTCTGCCCGAGCTTTTCGGGGTCGTGCAATGAAAGGCGCATCACAAATTTCTCAATGCCAAAAATCTTGAAATATTTCAGGTACATATCATTCACGGCCTTGAACTCTGACGCAAACTGTTCTTTGCTGCAATAGATATGTGCGTCATTCATGTGCAGGCAGCGAACACGCATCAATCCAAATAATTCTCCGCTTTGTTCGTAGCGATAACAGGTTCCATATTCAGCAAGGCGATAAGGCATGTCGCGATAGCTTTTCAGCTCAGCATCAAAAATTTTATGATGATGCGGGCAGTTCATCGCTTTGAGATAATATTTCTCTCCATCCATTTCCATTGGAGGGAACATACTATCTGCGTAATAAGGCAAATGTCCGCTGGTGATATACAAATTTTCTTTAGCGATGTGAGGCGTAACGACTCTTTTATAACCTGCAGCGAGCTCAGTTTCTTTCGCTAATTTTTCAAGCTCTTCGATAATGACAGTTCCATTTGGCATCCATAAAATAAGCCCTTGCCCGATATCATCGTTCATCGTGTAAATGCCAAGTTCTTTTCCCAATTTTCTGTGGTCACGCTTCTTTGCTTCTTCAAGCATGTTCAGGTATTCATCCAATTCTTTTTGCGAAGGAAAAGTGACACCGTAAACTCTTGTGAGCTGCTTGTTTTTTTCATCGCCCTTCCAATATGCGCCAGCAATGTTGGTAAGCTTGATGGCTTTGATAAAACCAGTATTTGGAATATGTGGCCCGCGACATAAATCCGTAAAATTTCCCTGCGTATAAAAAGTAATTTCGCCATCATTCAGGTTTTGAAGAAGGTCGAGTTTGTATTCATCACCTTTATCGGAGAAATATTTTACTGCTTCTGCTTTTGGCATTTCTATTCTCACAAATACTTCATTCGTTTTAGCGAGCTCAGCCATTTTTGTTTCGAGCTTACGCAAATCTTCTTCAGAAATTTGTCTTCCGCCTAAATCCATATCGTAATAAAATCCATTTTCAACGGGAGGCCCAACCCAAAATTTTGTTCCGGGAAATAATGACTCGACTGCTTCTGCCATCAAATGTGCAGACGAATGCCAGAAAGTTGATTTGCCATCACCATCAGTCCATGTGAGCAATTTCAAAGTTGCATCTTCATATAAAGGTCGCGTTGCGTCCTGCACTTTGTCATTCACGCTTGCAGCTAAAATTTTTCTTGCCAATCCTTCGCTGATTGATTTTGCAATGTCGAGTGGAGTAACGCCAGCTTCATATTCTCTGACAGCGCCGTCCGGAAAAGTAATTTTAATCATCTTGTTATTATAGATTTGGGATACGAGAAGCGAGTCTTTGGATACGAGATACGAGATTCGGGATGCATTCATCTCGTATCCCGAATCTCGTATCTTTTACAAATCTCTCTCTCAAACGAGCCGCAAATTTAACAAACTCTTGCCAGATAACATTTATGAACGGAGATTGCATAAAAAAATATTTAGGTAATTTGCTTTCATGAATAGTGACAAAATGAAAAAAGTTTACCCTTTAATTTTTCTTTTATTTATTGCGGTTACTATAAATGCTCAGGAATTGACCGGGGTATGGCGTGGTCATTTTCGCTCTAACAATTCTTTTGAAAGAATGATGGGCGATGATGACCGATATAAATTTGAAGTGCAGATTGCACAGAATAATAAAACTTTTCAGGCAGTTACTTACTCATACAAGACAACCGTTTTTTATGGAAAGGCAGAAGCTGAAGGGACTTTCAACGCGACATCAAAAAAAGTGTTGCTGAAGGAATTGAAAATTGTGGAGATAAGAATGGCAACCGGCGATGCATGTATTATGACCTGTTTTTTGCAATATTCAAAATTGGGTGATGAAGAATTTCTGGAAGGAACTTACACCAGCATGAATACACGTGATTCATTAAGCTGTGGCAAAGGGTCTATATTTCTTCACAAGGTGACCACATCCGATTTCAATAAAGAGCCTTTTTTAGAAAAACGCGAAAAAGAAATTGAAAGAGAAAAGCACAGGATTGCAGTTGCTCCGCCACCACCTGTTGTCAAAAAAACTGTGCCAACAAAACCTGTTCCTAAGCCTAATAACACTGCTGCAAATCCAAAGAAGCCAAATAATGTTGCAAACAATGCGGCTCCTAAAAGAAACCCGCCGAAACACAATATACCAAAGCCAACACCCAAACCTGCTTTGGCAAAAACGGATATCCCAAAGCAAAATATTGCACCGGCTGTTGTCGATTCATCTCACAAAATAGAGAAGAAGATTGCACCAGTCTTGATTGCGCCTAAAGTTTTAACGAGCAGGCAAAATGAGTTGGTAAAAACAATTACTGTGAACAGCAATGAAATAGAACTGCGCATTTACGATGACGGAACAATAGATCACGATACAGTATCAGTTTATGTTGATAATAAAAATGTGATCAATCACGCGATGCTCACAGACAGACCGATCATCGTGAAACTTCACATGGATGAAGACAACGATTATCATGAAGTGGTAATGGTTGCTGAAAATGAAGGCGAGATCCCGCCAAATACTTCATTGATGGTGGTCAAAGCCGGAGGAAAAGAATATGAAGTGCGCATAGTTTCTACTGAACAGAAAAATGCGACTGTGGTTTTCAAATTTGAAAAAAGCAAATAGTCATTTACGAAACCTGCCATAAAATTTGAATATTTTTTCAAAGACCTCATCTCTAATTTGCGATAAAATATTAGTAATAGTGAATTTAAATTCTAAGAGACTGAAGCTTAAAACTGCTGTTTGGGGGTCAGTAATGTTTTTGTTAATCAGTTGCCGCGATAAAAAACAAATCATTTTAACTGATGTGGCAAAAATTAATGCCGAAATTTCAAAAGACTCCATTTACAATGAGCTTGACAAACAGCAAGAGGTTTTTTCCGAAGGCGAAAATTTCGATTCTTCCTTTAAGAAATCGAGCGATGTTGCATACTTTTTTGGAGAGAAAATCGATTTGCAAAAAAATCATTATGCTAAATTAAATAACTGCAGAGCCTATTTTTTTCGCAAAGACACTTTATCTATCAATATAGGCATTGGGAATGGATTTACCAGCAATGGCTTTATTATTAATTATAAAAACAAACATTTTTATACTCAGCCTTTCTATTCCACGGATGTAGTTGGTCTTGATGACCATGAATCGTCTTACAAAATAATTTATGAGAATCTGGTTCTAGATAAATTAAATTATGAAATTGGAGATAGCTTATATGGTAATATCGAGTTTAAATCTATTGAAACCGATATGGACGGAAAAGCAATAGAACATTTCGGTAAAGGAAGCTTTCGAACAAAAGTTAAAAAATATTGACACATAGAATAGATGTTAACAACCGTTCAAATAATTTCCTGATTCTTTATAATTCCAACTCCCATCTTCCCTTAAATTTACTGATGCGTTTTTCTTTTTTATTTATTTTAATGCTCCCATGCTTTGCATTTGCAGATGACCTCAATGGAATCTGGAAAGGCACACTGACTCAAGGACCCGGTGGCTGTTACCCGAAATATTCGCTGGAAATACAGATGAATTTTTCGAATAATAATATCACAGGAAAACTGTATGATTATTATGATACGTCGAAATTTGTGAAGCTTAGTTTCACTGGCAAATACAATCCTCAAACACATCGATTGGTGTTGATAGAAAACAAAGTACTTCAGTCACAGATTCCAATTGATTGCGTGCCTTGCATCAAAACTTATGATCTTATTTATTCGAAAAAGGATACTTCCGAAACACTCGAAGGCGAATGGAAAGGACATATTATTGAAAGACAGAATTCTTGTCCGCCCGGAAAAATTATTTTAAAAAAATCAGACCGATCCGATTTTCCTGTTGATATTGAACAAAGCGAGGAACTTGCTGATGTTCAAAAAAACATTCATCTAGAACATCGCTCCATTGATTTAAAGAAAACGATCACAGTTGATTCATCAAAAATCAAGCTTCAGTTTTATGATGATGCAGAAGTGGATAATGACACCATTACTGTTTTGATCAATAATAAAGTGCTGCTCTATCGGCAACGCCTAACCGAAAAGCCACTGACACTTTATTTCAATGCGTTTCCTGGAACGGAATATGAATTGGTAATGTATGCCGACAATCTGGGCACTATTCCACCAAACACGGCATTAATGGTGGTTATTGCGGGAAGCCAAAAGCTGGATGTCTATCTTTCTTCTACCGAACAGAAAAGCGCCGCAGTGAAATTTTTATATAAGCCTAAATAAGATTAATGGATATAAAATGTTCAACATGAATAATTCTTTATGAAAAAGAATGTGTTTCTGATTTTTGAACTGTGAGCTCTTAACTCAGTACTACTCGTTTCCCGGATGATATTGCTTCTCCACATGCTGCATCACATCTTCTTTGTAGAAAAAAATATCTTTGAATTTGCCATTCACAAACATATCTGCCTGGTCAGTGAAATGTTTTGAATCAGGCTTGAATGATTCTCCACCTGTTGAAATGGTTTTTGCTTTCACTGTTTTTCCAAATTCAATGGCAGCAATAAAACTGTTACCTGAATAGCCATATAATTTTTTTACGCCATTAACAGGCCTTGCTTCAAATGCAGGCAAGCTTCCCCATCTTGAAGAAGTCAGTGCAACAGGAATGCTCGGTAAATCATCACTGAAAGTTTCTCTGAATTTTCCGGTGTTTCGCTGGAACCGGTTAATATCCCCCCATGCCATTTTCCATGTGCCATATTTTGCTTGTAATTTTTGTAAAGCAGATGCAAGCATGATAATTTGCTCTTTTGCAGAAGTCTTTTTTGCAAGCAGCTTGAACAATTCAATCTGATCGCTTTCATTTTCTTCTTCTCGTAGCTGCGGGATTTTTTGAATAATAATATTTCCCCACTCAATTGCAATAGTTGTAGCTATTGAATTTACAGACGAATAATAATCCCATGACTGCAAAACCTGAATTGCATCCGCAACTTGTTTTTTTGTTGAATCATCAGGAGCATTTTTATAAGAATCGATCAGCGATGGTATCAGGATAGCGAATACAGATAGATAGTGATCATAACCTGCCATCATCACTTTTTCTATTGAGAATTTCTTGTCGTTATCAAAAAGGCGGATAGCATTTAAGCCACGTCCGTTTTGCACATCCATCGACATATAAGCCGGATAGTCTTTTTTCTTGGGGCTGCTTTTTCCGGAAGCTGTAAATGGTGTGGAATTGCAGTTTTGAATGAAACCGCTTGCAGGATTATAAATATGAATTGTTTCATCCAGACCGTGTAAGCCTTTCCAATTTGTAGATGATGTAGTGCCATCTAACGGCAATGCATAGTTGAATTTTGTGTCGCGCACTGGCATAAAGTTACCATGCCAGTAAGCAATGTTTCCTTTGTCATCTGCAAAAACTGTGTTGTTGGTATTATTTGAACGGAGCTCCATCGTTTTCTTGAATTCTTCAAACCCATTTGCTTTCGTGCGAAGCCATGATTGCAATAAAGAAGAATAAGAGCGATTATGTTCTTTCAGGCTAAGCCATTTGCCGTTTCTTGAACCCATCACAGGGCCGTGGTTGGTGAAATAAACAGTCAATGGTATCTCACTAATCCCATCATCTTTTTTATACCTGATAATAATTTCCTTTGTCCGCACAGGAACCAACTGACCATCGTATTCACTATACAGCGACTCTCCTTTTTGGATTATTTTTTCTTCATACAGATCTGCTACGTCTGCATAACTTGAAGTATGCATCCATCCACAATGCTCATTGAAGCCCTGATATATAAAAAACTGCCCCCAGGTTGAGGCGCCGTAAGCATTCAATCCTTCTTCACTAACAACCTGCGCTTCCATTCTGAAATAAAAAGTAACATGTGGGTTTATATATAAAATAGGATTCCCAGATTCTGTTCTTGATGGTGCAAATGCAAAACCATTCGAGCCGCTCAATGTTTCCCGGTTCATGTCTTTATTATTATCAATAAATGCAGTTGCCGGGATATTTTTTGAAGCATATAAATTTTTAGTGTCCTGGATAGTCAGACCACCTGTTTCTGTAGCAGAGATGCTTCCATCTGTGTACATTAATGCAAACCATGGCTCGAAATGATTTAGCACATGTGCATGGACGTTAGGATGCTTGTATAAATAATAATTCGCTCCATCAGCAAATGCGTTTAATATTTTTTTGAACCATTCAGGTGCATTATCATAATCTTTCTTCGCTTCTGCTGAATCATAAATCAACTGCATTTGCAAATCGTCATACACTTTATTCACGCCGTCTACTTCTGCTAATCTGCCCATCACCTCCAGATAATTTCTCTCAACTCTTTCAAAATTTTCTTCGCATTCTGTGTACATCAATCCAAACACTGCGTCCGCATCTGTCTTGCCATAAATGTGTGGAATCCCCCATGTGTCGCGAACAATATTTACCTGTGCTGCTTGTTGTTGCCATTTTGTAATTTGTTCCTGACTTGCATTTTGAGCGAAAGAAAAAATAGGGATAAATAATAATAGAAGCAGTCGTTTCATGAATTAGATATGAGAAAATAAATATAAGGAATAAGAAAGTATTAATGAAACCATTCAACATCTACAATTTAAAATTCCATGTCACCGAAGGAATGATCGGGAATAAGGAAACCTGCCTCGCTTCCACTTTCAAAGTCCCATCATAAGGGCTTCCTGTCTGATTGAAATAAATGAAATAAGGATTTAATCTGCTGTACACATTATAAATACTGAACACCCAACTGCCGTGTATTTTTTTATTGGGCTTGTATGTTGGCGTATAAATGGCAGAGAAATCTAGACGATGATAGGCAGGCAAACGATATTGATTGATTTTGCTGTATTCCTGCGTAAGCACTCCATTGATGATATAGAATTGAGTAGGCAATGTTGTCGCGTTGCCGCTTCCATAAACAAACACTGCAGATATTTTCCAATGCTTGTTCAATTCATAAGTTGCAACTACAGAAAGATCATGCCTTCGGTCATATTTTGCGTAATAAGATTCTCCATTGTTCAGATCAGGAAATTTTCTTCTGGTCCACGACAATGTGTAACCGATCCAACCTGTCAACCTTCCTCTTGATTTATTAATATATATTTCCGATCCATAGCTCCAGCCTTTCCCAAAAACAAATTGTGTTTCGGGATCTTTTAAAGAAGGTGTGTATCCATCTTTATATTCAATCTGGTTTTGCATTGTTTTGTAATAAAACTCGATAGAAGTTTCATACATATTATCTTTAAAATTTTTGAATAATCCTGCAGAATATTGCCAGCTTATTTGTGGCTTCACGATG
>Ga0070734_10000803_pt1 | contig 55557 bp, 54 predicted proteins | sample Coa_R1_8_FD_66444 | JGI IMG/M metagenome (GOLD analysis project Ga0070734, IMG submission 66444) | Surface soil microbial communities from Centralia Pennsylvania, which are recovering from an underground coalmine fire - Coalmine... | ecosystem: Environmental > Terrestrial > Soil > Unclassified ...
AATAGCCCACCATGGGTTCGGAGCCGTTTAGGCGACGAATCCTAATGGTGGGAACCGTTCCAATAGAAATAAAAGTCCCGTTAGGGACGACTGAGGTTTATGTCTCATAGCCATGTCTGCTGCCTGGTTCACATCGTCTTCACTACCGCCAACCGCCAGCCTCGAATACAGGAAGAAATGCGAGACCAGCCCGTGGGAACGCATAGCGAAGAGGATCGAGTGCCAGAGGCACGGCAGAGACATCAGGGAATACCTAGTTAGAGTATCCTATTCCACGTCGTGGGCCTAAAGTCTTATAGATTTCGTATGACGGCACAACTCGAATGATGCTGACCCAACTGTGGAAGAGCCCGGCTTTAGCCGGGCGTAAAGGTACATCTCCCCTCGTGCGCTTTAGCGCCCGTGAAATGCATTTGCCTTGAACCCGGAACAGGGAAGTGCCTCAGTTTTGAGGTGCAACCGCCAGATTCTGCTTTGCCGGCAAAAACGCAATCTTGATTTCTCGTTTGAATAGATACCCAACAGAAGCGATATACAATAAGGAGATTGCAGCATCCCAAAGAAGATCTTCCGTCGTAAAACGCTTATCGATTATCCACCGAAGCAATAGATCAACATATCGTATTGACAACCATGCGATAGAAGTAATGCGCGCCCAGTTCTTTAGCTTGAATAAACCCCAAGCCACTACGGCAAATAATCCAGCAGACAACGCGAAGTTCAGAGTTAAAAGGGAGCTGTTTGCAGATTTACCTAACGCTGCAAGTCCCACCTCATATAAGAAATAGACGCCAGGTACTAGAAAAGCGATCACCGCAATGAGTGCCACACCATTGTGCTTAGCCACTATATTCCTCCTCCGCTCTCCCCGGTGATGCCCAGTTCACAGACGGCTACCGGAGGAAATAGAGCATGCGTGTTACAGCTTTCGTACGATCTGCTCTAGCAGCTCGGTGAGGTGGCCAAGTTGCTGAACCTCGCCTTCGTTCAGGGAGTGCAGCGCCCCGGTCAGAGACTCCACCCGCCGCTTGCGGCCCTCGTGCAGGATTCTCGTTCCCTTGGCTGTCGGCTCCAGGCGCACTCGCCGGCGGTCTTCGGTCTCACGGCGGCGCACCAGGCCCGCGCGCTCCAGCCCCACAACAATGCGGCTCATGGTTGGCGGTCGCACCTGCTCGGCCTCAGCCAATTCCCCCAGCGACCTTGGACCGCCAAATACCAGCACGGCCAGCGCCGATATCTGCGCCGGGCCAATGCCGCTTGCGCGGTCGTTTGCCCGTAGTCGACGTAGAAGGTGGATGGAGGCGGAGTGCAGCCGGTCCGCGATAGCGGACGGCTCCATCGGAAGTCCATTTTCCTGCTTGCAATCTTCCATAGAATATAGTTAGCTATACTAACTAATCTCAACCCCGGAGGCAACAGACCCATGATTTCCGCAACAACCGGCATCGGAATTACCGGTCTCGGCCAAATCGCCATCAACGTGCATGATGTTGACCGTGCCACCGCATTCTATCGCGATAAGCTGGGATTGAAGCCTTTATTCGCCGCTGGGGGCCTGAGTTTTTTCGACTGCTTTGGCATCCGGTTGATGCTCTCCCGCCCCGAGAAACCGGAATTCGATCATCCCAGCTCAATTCTTTACTTTAGGGTACCAGACATCGTCGTCGCCCATGCCGAACTGCAGAGTCGAGGCGTCCAGTTTGAATCCGAGCCGCACCTCATCGCTAAAATGCCGGATCACGATCTCTGGATGGGCTTTTTTCGCGACTCCGAGCAGAATCTGTTGGGCCTGATGTGCGAAGTTCGTGGCAAATGACTTCGGCTCAGTAGGGTGGATCCAGGCATAAAGCATGGGGGAAGCGGTGGGTCTCAGAAACGAGTGGGCCGTCTCGATCATTTCGTTAGTACTGTTCTTTTTCGGAGCGCAGTGATATCCCACAACATCTGAGCGATCCGGCTTCGAACGTTATCGCCGGGACGGCTCACTAGGGTTGGGATGCAAGGAGAATACGCGGAGTGAAGCTAATGCCCTTGCTCCCTCATTGCAGTAATCCAATTCTAGTAACCCACTCTGCTCTCTGATGGGAATTGCCCTCTCTGTGACCTCTGTGCTTTTCCTCTGTGTCCTCTGTGGTTTGGGGTGTTGCTTTTGCCGATTGTTGGCTGCGGACAACTGACTGCTGAATTTACAATATCTGTTGTGACCGTTCCGCAGAACCCTATTCCGACTCGCCCTGTTCCGCCTCGAAAGCTGTTCCGCACCAGCCTGCGCGGAGCCGCTCTGATATGGGTCGTGATAGGCAGTCTGGCTGAATCCGCCCTTCTGACGGCCGCGGGTCAAATGACGGTGACCCGTAAAGCTAAGGTTCTGCAGAAGTGGTGCCGCAGAATCATACTCTGGTCGGGCATTAAGGTGACTGTGGAAGGCGTGCCTCCGGCTACCGGCCTGATCGTCTCCAACCACCTGAGCTACATGGACATTATGGTCTTTAGCACCGTGACTCCGTGCGCTTTTGTGTCGAAGCGGGAAGTCTTCTCCTGGCCTGGAGTTGGATGGGTTGCCGCTCTCACCGGAAATATCTTTATTGATCGCGCCCGTACAAGCGAGACTCATGCCATTCAGCCTCGCATCCAGCAGGCGCTCGACGCAGGCGGCAGGCTCGTGTTGTTTCCGGAAGGCACAAGCTCCAATGGCGATGACGTATTGCGGTTTCATTCATCGCTGTTCCAGCCCGCAATAATGTCCGGAGCGGCGGTCACTCCTGCGCATATCTCCTATACCGTGGCGGATGGCGATGCCCGAACCGACGTGTGCTATTGGGGCAACATGGTCCTGGCCCCGCACCTTTGGAACCTGTTATCAAAGGATGCCGTCGAAGCCAGGGTCCGGTTCTCCGATCAGGCTTTCAAATTTACCGATCGGAAACAAGCGGCCCTGCAGATGCGCGAGTGCGTGCAAAAGCTTGGGCGGGATGCCGCCGTCGCCGCTGTCTAAAAGCGATCCGCGCGTTCATATTTGAGCGGGACTCGCCAGAAAAGGCTGGCAAATGGGGAGAACTGCTGTATCCTTAGTAATCCTTTCTTCTGAACGATGCGCCAGCGATTCTCTAAGAAAACCCTCGCCTCAATGCAGGAGCTGAACTCGCTCCGTGAACAGTTTCGCCAGAAGATTGCGCTGGAAAAGCGGCCTGCGAAGTTCGATTCGCGGATCGGTGTCGTGCTCGCCGGAGGCGGAGCGCGGGGAGCCTACGAGGCCGGAGCTCTCATGGCGTTTCAGGACGCTAGAATCCCCACGCACATCATTACGGCCGCCTCCGTGGGCAGCATCAATGCCGCTTCCTACGCGGCTGGAAGCAGGACCACGGTTGGGAATGCGGAAAAGCTCGTGCAATCTTGGCTGGAACTCACTCCCGCCGTCGTCGGGATCGATTGGTTTCGTTACATTCTCATTCTCTTTGGGCTGATTGCCGCCTCGGCGGGTATAGGCAATTTCTTGCGCCAATGGATGGAAGACAGCGGCATCTACTTCCATTTTCACAATGCCAAACTCACCTGGCTCTCGCTGGCCGCCGCCGGAGTAACGGTCCTGTTCTCTGCGGATCGGCTGCCCTATGTCGGACATCTCTGCATGAATCTGCTTCGCGGCAAGCCATGGGAGTTGCACCATAGAAAGGCCTGGATCTCGATCGGTGCAAACATCGTCGTGTGGGGCTTCGTAATTTTTTTCCTGAACTCCACTCACGTCCACCTGCCGCTTAATGGGCACCCCTATTTCGAGCTAAGCGCATCACCGCTGGTCTTGGCGGGCATGCTCTTCCTCCTGGTATTGCATAGGCTGTTTTTGGGTCCGTTGAGCAAGATCAGCCATCGCTTTCTACGGCTCCCGCTGCGAACCGGGTTGTTTACGAATTTTGAGCGGACGAAATTCCTGCGAGACCGTATTCCCCAGGAGGCATTGAGGCAATCTCCCATCAGGGTCATCATGACCGCCACCGACCTGAACCACGGATCGGCGCGTTTCTTCTCCAACGCCCCCTTGGAACAACTTCTGTCCGATGCCTGTGTTCATGAGGGCTTTGTCCGGCATGAGGTGGAGTATCCGCCGGATTTGGTGCAGGCCGCCGTCGCCTCCTCTTCATTCACCTTCGCCTATGAAGTCGTCCCCATGGACGGCCGCTCCTGGACGGATGGCGGTGTGGTCGCCAATCAACCGATTCGCCCGGCCCTGCGGTTGGGTGCCGATGTGTTATTTCTGGTGATGATGACACCCCTTGAGGGCGAAGAATCCGGAGAGATCAAGACCTTCATCGACGTTGGCATTCATGCCGTCGATATTCTGGTTTCCAAAAACATCAAGTCAGATATAGCCATGCTCAACAGCATCAACCGGCTGTGTCTCGCCTACGCGACGGAGTTGGGCGTCAAGCCGGAGCAATTGGAGCTTGAGATTGGCCGGCAGCGTTATCGCTATGTCCGCTCATTCAACATCGCGCCTGAAACTCCACTCCCTGCGGCCACCATGGACTTCGATGCCGACATCCTCGGCCCCGTGATCCTTCAGGGATATCGCGAGGCGGCCAAGGTTGTTAGTGAGTTTTTGGAATATGAGCTTACGCGTCCCGCGCGTGAGTCGCGGCGCGTGGTCCGGCTTGCGGCCGAGCGTGTAGAGGGAAATTTCAGGACGACAATGGCCTGAGCATCCGGGCGATCATTCCGCTAGCGTCGCCGTACTCCATTTCCAGTTTGTAAACTTGGCTCGAAGTCCCGACTTAAGCAGCTTGCCGGTCGAGGTATGCGGTAGTTCGGCGACAAACACAAAGTCCTCTGGAAGCTGCCACTTCGCAAATCGGCCGGCGAGAAAAGATCGAAGGTCTTCGGCCGTGGCCGTTCCGGGCTCCTTCAGGATCACGACCGCCAAAGGCCGCTCCTGCCACTTGGGATGCGGAATCGCAATCACGCCTGCTTCGCGCACGCATGGATGGCTCATCAGCGCATTCTCCAGATCCACGGAACTGATCCATTCGCCCCCGGATTTAATCAAGTCCTTGGTTCTGTCCACGAGTCGAATGCAGCCGTCCGGCTCCATCACCGCGACATCTCCTGTGCGGAACCATCCATCGGCGGACCAGCGGTCTTTGATCTCCGGAGCGTTGTAGTACGCTTTGGTGACCCACGGTCCACGGACTTCAAGTTCGCCCATGACCTGCCCGTCGCGGGGCGCGATGCCGTTTTCGGTCATGATGCGCGCTTCCACGAACGGCAGCGCCCAACCTTGCTTGGACCGTGCTTCGCTTCCGTGCTCGTCATGCTCATGATGGTTTGAATCGGTAGCGCCGGTCGCCGAGCCATTGGAGCCACCAAGATGGTGAGCAGTTTTCTGCCGCCACGGGGAAATGCTCGCGGTTGGTGAAGTCTCTGTCATGCCCCACGCATGAATAATGTGGATTCCATGCCGGTCCAGCCCTTGAATCAATGCCTGCGGAGGAGCGGTGCCGCCGCAGCCGATGCGCACATCGGCAGGCAACCTCCATCGCCCCGGTTCTTTCTCCAGGGCGGCCAGTACCGGCAGCCATACCGTTGGCACGGCGCAGGCGAACGTCACGCGCTCGCTCTGCATAATGTCCAGAAGGCTTTCCGCATCCATAAAAGGGCCAGGAAAAACCAGCTTGGCGCCAAACATCGCCGCTGCAAATGGCAGTCCCCAACCGTTCACGTGAAAGAGCGGAGAGCCCACCATGATCGTGTCGCGGCGCGAGATCGCAAAAGAGTCCACCATCCCTTGGGTCATGCTGTGCAGCATGAGGGCGCGATGGGAGTAGAGCACACCTTTGGGATTGCCGGTCGTGCCCGAGGTAAAGCACATCGCGATACCATCGTTCTCGCGGATCTCCGGATACTGGAACACTCCGGAGGATTCCTGTAGCCACGCATCGTAATCCTCATATCCAGCGGGTAGAGCCTCGCCGCTGTGGCGCACCACAAAGACCCGCTCGAACTTGGTCTGCGTTTTGAACTTTTCGTAGGTTGGAACCAGTGCGTCGTCGAGAATGAGGAAGCGGTCCTCGGCGTGATTGGCGATATAGGCGATCTCATTGGGATGCAGACGGAGATTGAGCGGATGAAGCACGCCTCCTGCAACCGGGATGCCGAAGTACGCTTCCAGATGGGCGTAGTTGTTCCACATGAGCGTCGCGACGCGGTCTCCACGCTTGAGTCCTGCAGCGGTCAACCGCTCTGCCAGGCACTGCACCCGCTGATAAAACTGTGCGTAGGTGTAGTGATGCATCGAGCGGTTCGGAAGCCGGGAAGCCACCTGCACCTCGCCGAAGCTCGTCCCAACCCGCTCCAGCACGGGGATCAGCGTGAGGTGGGAATCCATCATGGTATGCATAGAGCGAACTCCAATCGACGGGCATTGTATACCTGCCTGGACGATATCGGACAATCGATCGTGCAATCGTTCGAGGTAACACGAAAGCTAGTCCTTACGGGAAAGTGCGGGTGCCCCATCCTTTGTGGAGAGCGCGCTCTTGTCCTTGCGCCCGGAGCAAAGGGTGGGTTTTCGATCATGCCGGCAGGGAATCCGACCCGCTGGTCCCAATTTCCGTTGAGAAAAGCCGCAAGGCAAAGGTATAGGACAGGCAGAGACTGTCGGAAAAAGGGACAGGGCCACGTGAAGCGCATGCCAGGGCAGCTCACGAAGCGCTTAGGTTCCCACCGTCTCCACGCTCATGGCGTCGGCTTTCTTACTTTCGCCAAAAGAACTTGGGGTCACGCATGAAAGCACGCCTTCGAGGAGCGGCGTGATTCGCCCGAGTTGCCGCAGTCGGATGATTGCATCCCACAACGGCTCGGCGGGAGAAAACTGGCGAATGAGATTTAGCCGGAGAGACAGTGGATGAGAGAAACCGTGGAATACATGCAGGCTAAACGCTATTAAAAACAAATAACCAAAGATGCTAAAATTGCCAACACTTCGGGAGAGGCTATGGGAAAGTTGTGCTCTCGTTCCTGTGCGTTTGCGCCAACCCGCGCTTCGCGGAAACGATTACAGCTAGGCAGCACGAAGCATGCCCCTTATGAGCCAGTTGCTCCTGAGGAATTGATTTTTTGGCTTGTCGCACAAAATCAATGGATAATTGGCCGTTTTTAAGCGGACGACAAGTTTGCAATTCATAGAATTGAAGCGATTTAGGGTTTCACGTCATTCCAGTTCATTTTTCAGGCGTGTTTTCTAGGGTGTCTGAAATCAATGCGAAATCAACTGGAAATGGCGGTATCGAGAACTCGTAATCCATCGAAATCGGGAGCTGCCAATTGATAAAGCCATTCACCCGGCGTGGTTTCTTGCAGACAGCCGGCCTTGCCTCAACTGCCCTGCTGACTGGAAAAGAGTCTGTCTTCGCTCTGCAAAATGAAAAAGAGTCGCAGGGGCTGCCCGCTCCCATCGCCCGCCTGAAATCGCGGCGCTCCGAGGCGGCGCCCATTAGCGTCGAGGAGCGCCAGCAGAGAATCGACCGCGCGTCTCATTTGATGGCCGAAAACAAGCTTGACGCCATCATGCTCATCGGTGGTACCTCGCTTGTGTACTTCACGAACATTCACTGGTGGCTGAGCGAACGCCTGTTTGCCATGATCCTTCCGGTAAAAGGCAAGCCGTTCTATGTATGCCCGGCTTTTGAAGAAGACCGCGCCCGCGAGCAGATCGCAGGCGGTCCCGGCGGTACCGACGCCGAGGTCCGCGTATGGGAAGAGGACGAAAGTCCGTACCAGAGAATCGCCGAGGGCCTCAAAGACCGCGGCATCGTAAGTGGGCGCATCGGTGTTGAGGAGACTGTCCGCTACGTTTATAGCGAAGGTGTTTCCAAGGCCGCTCCCACGCTGCAGATCACGAGCGCCACGCCGGTGACCGCCGGATGCCGCATGATCAAGAGTCGCCATGAACTCCAGTTGATGCGCCTAGCCAATGAAGTCACCCTCGCCGCTTATGAGGCGGCATACCTCTCGCTCAAAGAGGGAATGACCCAGCATGATTTTGCCGGTCTGGTGCAGGAAGCCCACTCTAAGCTCGGCTTTCAGGGCAGCGCCGGCGTTCAGGTCGGAGAGAATTCAGCCTTGCCCCATGGCTCGGCGAAGCCCCAGGTTGTCCGTGAAGGAACAATCCTGTTGATGGATGGCGGCTGCACGGCAGAGGGATACGAATCCGATATCAGTCGCACCTTCGTTCTCGGCAAACCAACCGACAAGATGAAAAAGAATTTTGAGATTGTGCATCGGGCCCAGCAGGCCGCGCTAGCTGCTGCCCGGCCTGGAGTGCAATGCCAAGCCGTGGATGCGGCTGCTCGAAAAGTGATTACCGATGCCGGTTACGGTCCCGACTATAAGCACTTTACGCATCGTGTTGGCCATGGCATAGGAATGGATGGCCACGAGTGGCCCTACCTGGTTCGCGGCAACACGCTGCCGCTTGCGCCCAACATGACTTTTAGCGACGAGCCTGGAATCTATATTCGCGGTGAGTTCGGCATCCGCCTGGAAGACGATATGTACATCACGGAAAACGGAGCCGAATTGTTCACGCCCACCAGCCCTTCGCTCGAAAATCCGTTTGGCAAAGCGTAGCTCGCCCGGAGCACTTCAGCCGCGAGTTCAGGCAGGATCGACGTGAGTAGCGCGGAGCGATTTTCAGTGTAGTCCCTCCCCATCCCTGTGGGACTACCGCTGGCGGTGAAGGGGAAGTCGACGCCCCCTGACGGGACCAGCTACGCGCGTAGAAGTCGATGGCTTGCAACGGTGATGCAGACCCTAAGTGAGCCTCCAGATTGAGCATTCCAATGGAGCGTCCATCTTCTAATTGAAAATGAAATTCAATTTCATTTTCAATTAGAAGTCAAGCCAAGAATTGCTCTTGGCTGTGGATATTGCGGGGAATCGCAAGGAAGGCCCTGAAATCGGGTTTCGGGGCAAGGCTGAACGGCGAAAATCCTCTGGATCAAGATCCTCTCGCCAAAGATCTTTTGGACGAAGATCTTCCAAGCGGGTAAGGTTCAAGGCTTGTCCATCCAAATGTCCCAGGTGACTGGTCCGGCTTCGTCGTCGGAAAGGGGCCGCCCCGCCAATTTGAGGGTCAGTTTGATCTGGCCGTGGTGGTAGCCCTCGTGCCAGATCATGTGCTGCAGCATAAGGATCGGGTGATCGTAGTGCAGGTCCATCTCCCGACCCGATTCCAGCCTGCCTCTCACCGCATCTCGCACGGCTTTCGCGCTCTGGTGGAGCATCTCGGCGATGCGAGCTGGGTCACGCTCGTTCTTCCACTCTTCCTCCGGAAGTTGGATAGCGGCTTCAGGAGCGTCTTCCGTCACGAATACCAGGCGCACGTAGTGGATGTGGGTGAACAGCCGCGCAATGGAAGGACTTCCTTCCAGCGGTTTGATCTCCAACGCACCCTCTGGGAGCGCGTGGAGAAGGTTGACCAAAATAGTATTGTTGCGGTCCCACGAATCCAACAGGGCCTCAAGCAGACTCTCGTTCGGCGCCTTCGACATATCACCTCACGCTTGCTTTTAAAGATTTTCGAGATAGGGAGTAATGCTCACATTCCGGAAGTTGCTCGGTCAAGGACTCCGGTTCGCATTTCGGTCATGCCTGCTGCAAAAGGCGCGGGGCCGCTTGGAAAGCCCCGTGATCTCGGTTGTTAGCCCACGCTTGTCATCTTGATCGGCATGGTGGGGGTCTCCGCTCCGCCCTCCGATTCTACCGTGACGGCAAAACCCTTGGCCTCAGTGCCGGGGGGAAGATTGTGCTGCATCATGGCATTGCCCTGGGTATCGGGCTTAAAGGTTCCGCATGGCATAGGAGCCCCTCCGCCCATGGGCAGCAGCCAGAGTTCATACACACGGCTCGGAGGAAGAGTTTCCATCATGCTTGCCATCAGCAGCAGCCCGCCTTTTTTCGGCGCGTAGATCATCTTTACCTGCGGCTGCGGGTGTTGTGTCGCTTCAACCAGGATCATGTGATGAGCATCGGGAGCATGAAGGAGATCCATGACCGCCTGCGCTCTCGCCAATGTCTCTTTTTGGGATTGCAGCTCCGCCTGCGTACGATCGAGATTGCGCCGGAGCTTCACATCTTCACGCCACAGCATGAGGCTAAAGATCGCCAACATGAGGGTGGCCGCAATGGGAGCGGTCGCCAGCCAGCGCGGATGCAACACGCCCACGATCATGCGTTGGCTTGCGGCACTGCGTCGCGGCTCCGCTTGGATGGCTTCGATCAGGCGCGCACGCGAACGCTGCGGCGGCATGGGACCAAAGGCCGAGAAGGCCAGCCGGGCTGTGTCGGCGCGCAATAATTCCAGTTCGCCCCGGCACTCGGCGCAGCGTTCCAGGTGCGTCTCCAGGTCGGCCCGTTCTTGGCCGTCCTCCAGCGTGCCCAGCGCATACAGCGCGAGTGGCTCAGCGTATTGTGCGTGATCGTTCATGCAAATGCTTTTCTCAGCGCCAATAGACCGGCGCGAATCCGAGTCTTGATCGTTCCCAAAGGCTCGCCTGTTTTTTCGGCGATCTCCGTATGGGTCATCCCTTCGAAAAACGCGAACTCCAAAGCTTGGCGCTGGGCCAGGGGAAGTTGGGAAAGGACTGTCCTTACTTTGTCGGCCGCCTGGCGTTGCGAAGCGGTTTCTGCAAGATCGTCGTCCACCGCTATGGAAAGCTCCTCGACGTCTTCCTCCATGGGCCGCTTTCGCAGGTGATCGATGGCGCGGTTGCGCGTAATCACCGCCAGCCATGCGGGGAGTCGCCCTCGTTCGGCGTTGAATGCCTGAGGATTTCTCCAAAGCTGGAGAAAGACTTCCTGGAGCACGTCTTCCGCTTCGGCGGTATTTCCAAGGACCCGCAGGGCGACGCCGTAAACGATTCCTGAATAGCGATCGTAGATACCGAGCATGGCGCTTTCGTCACCTGCGCGAATGCGCGCGATCAAGGCCGCTTCGTCAGCTTGGTATTTTGGCGTCTGCGTGCCGGATACGCGCATTGTCCCCTTTCCCTCTTAAGTACGCTGCCGAAGGCTGCCCGGATTCCTCGAAAATCTCTTAATTCCTTGATGCTCTTTGGCCCTAAAAACCGTCCCACCTTGATAAAGTTTCAGGCTTGGTAGCCTCGGTCACCGGCAAAAATATACCCGCGAGTGATAGCGTCCGGGAACCGCAGGCCAGAACCGTGAGCTTTATCTATATTAAACAAAAATCGTTCGTTGCATGGCATGGGTAGCCACGAACGCGTTGGGGTTCGTAACAGCCCTGGGAACATGCAATTTGAAAAGAACGGGCAACTGCAGGCGTCTTTAAAGAGCGGCAATTTTAAGGGCAGGGGCCAAGTCGAAGAAGGGCGATGTGCCAGCCTTCTCCATGAATCAACGCCGAACGCCCACCTACTTCGCGCATGTTACCATCACCGTCATGAGAAACCGACATACACTTGCTTTGCTCGCGATCACGCTCTTTTCCCTCAGTGCTTTCGGTGCAGATCCTTCCGACTTCGCGATCAAGAAGATCGGCGAAGGCGTCTATGCGGCGGTCAGCGGCGACAACAGCAGGGCAGGCAGCAATGCCGGTTTCATTGTTGGAAGCAATGCCGTTGCAGTAGTCGATACTTTTATAGATGTGGAGTCGGCGAAAGCCCTGCTGGCGGAGATTCGCAAGATTACGAATTTGCCGGTGCGCTATGTCGTGAATACTCATTACCACATCGACCACACCGGAGGTAACGCGGTATTTGAGGAGGCTGGGGCCACCATTGTTGCGCAGCGCAATTTGCGCGGTTGGGAGCGGACGGAAAATCTAAAGTTTTTTGGCACGAATCCCAAACCGGAGCTCAAGGCGCGTGTCGAGGCCCTTGTTCTTCCCGATATGGTGTATTCCGATGCGGTGGACCTCTTCTTGGGGTCGCGCGTGGTGCAAGTGCGGTACATGTTGGGTCATACCGGTGGCGATTCGGTGGTGCTGGTGCCGGATGCCAAGGTAATTTTTGGCGGCGACCTTGTCTGGCAGAAGCATCTTCCCAATCTGATCGACGCCTCCACGCAGCCCTGGATTCAGACCTTGGATAAACTGCTGGCAGCCCATCCCTCGGCAACCTTCGTTTCCGGTCACGGAGACGTCGCCAGCGTCGATGATGTTCGCGACTTCCGCAACTATCTTGCAACCTTGCGCGACGATGTAGCGAAGGTGCGTGCTGAAGGTAAATCGGGAGATGCGTTGACCAATAGCGTGCTGGCGCAGTTACAGGAAAAATATGGAACTTGGGGTTTCTTCAAGGACTTTTCCCGGCGGAACATCGAGCAGACCGCCGCGGAGCTTGCGGGACAAAAGAAAGTGCCGATTCCGGTGCGAGACGATGAGCCTGCGTCAAGATAGCTTGTTGGCAGTAGCTGCCCTTGTGCCAATACTATGCAGAGCTTGGACTTGAGGTTCGCGGAGCGGCTTGCGGCCCTCCCTTTGGCATGTATCCATAGGGAGTATCCAAATAAGATCAGCCACGTTCTGAATGGCGACGGCGAAGCGTGCCCTCCTCGAGAGTTAACGCCCGCGTTCTATGGCTGCTATGACTGGCATTCAGCGGTGCACGGTCACTGGTTGCTGGTTCGCTTGCTGCGGTTTTTTCCTGACGCGGCGTTTGCGCCGTCTGCACGAGAGCCCCTGCGTCGAAACCTGACAGCCGCAAACATTCGGAATGAAGTTGCTTATCTTGAGGGCGAGGGCCGCGCGAGCTTTGAACGGCCCTATGGATTAGCTTGGCTGCTGCAACTTTGCCAGGAGTTGCAAGAATGGAGTGATCCACTTGCAGCCGAACTTCGTGTGAACCTGCGACCATTGGAAGATGCGGCCAGGAACCGATTGAGCTCCTGGCTTCCTAAGCTACCGCGCCCGGTGCGTACCGGCGAACATAGCCAGTCGGCATTTGCCATGGGATTGATGCTGGACTATGCCGATGCTTGCGGACAACGGGATTTTCGCGATCTGGTGGCCGCACGTGCCCTCCATTTCTTCGCCGCCGATAGAAGCTACTCCGTTGCATATGAGCCTTCCGGCGAGGATTTTCTTTCACCAGGATTGGCCGAAGCCGATCTGATGCGAAGAGTCTTGTCACGCACTGAATTTTCAGATTGGCTTACAGGCTTTCTGCCGGAATTGGGCAACGGGAGCCTTGCCTTGGCTCCTGTCAAATCACCCGATCCGAGTGACCCAAAGTTTTCCCACCTCGATGGGCTCAACCTGAGCAGGGCATGGATGCTCAGCGGAATCGCTGACTCACTCGCGGATACCGATCCCCTGGTTTCTGATCAACTGATTTCTGATAAACGAAGACCAGTTCTGCTGTCTTCCGCCGAAGCGCATGCCCGTGCGGGCCTCGCGTCTGTGTCCGATGAGCACTATGTTGGAAGCCATTGGCTAGGTACGTTTGCTGGCTATCTCCTCACGCGGCGAGGGCTCAGACACGAACCGTTTCCGTGTGGAAAATTGGAAACGGGTTCGTGATCGATTCGAGCGTCTTGAGGTCGCAGCTCATGGCTGCGGTCCCATGCTGGAAACAGGCAAATTTGTTTCGCGCACCGGGCGGTCGATCTCGCTTGGAGAAGTGGGAGCTTCGAGGCCGTCGGTCAGCATAAAGCCTTTCAGTGCGATGCTGTTGCTCCACACAGCCTCCAGGGCTGCGCTGTAGTCAATTTTTAGCTGAAAGAGCGTTCGCTGCGAGATCAATACCTGCGGATAAGCCGCCGTCATGCCGTTGTATTTTTGAAGATACAACTTATAAGCATTCTCGGCACGGGGGAGCGTCTGGCTGCGATATCGCTCGGCTGTGGTTTTCGCCATCAGATAATTCTGCACGATCGGGCCAAGGCGCTCCCGGAGCAAAAGCTCCACGCGTTTTGTCTCAAGCTGGGCGCGCTCAACGTCGGCCCGCGCGGCTTCGATGGCGCCTTGATTTCGATTGAAGATTGGGATCTGTACGCCCGCTTCGGCAAAACCCTGCAATCCAACGGCGCGCGTCGTGCCTTCAAGCCTTTCTTGATTCTGCTCAATACCGCCGCGGAGTTGGAGGTTCGGAATCGGCTCCCGCCGGGCTCGATCAAGCTGGGCCTGGGCGCGTGCCACGCCGAGTTGCGCAATCCTGGCCGCTGGACTTTCGCCAAGAAGTTTTTGCAGCCACTCCTGTGGATCGAGACTGGGGATATCTTCCAAATTGCCTTCAAGGCGCGAGAAGGGAAGCGTAGGATTGCCCACCACAGCGGCCAGAGTTTTCCATATCCTTTGCTGGTTGAGTTGTGCGCCGTTCAAAGCCAATTCCGCCTGATCCTCTTCGACTTGAGCTTGAAGGACGTCTGGCTGGTCGGCTTGTCCTACGTTGAAAAGCTGTTTCGATGTCTCCACCACATCTTGCGCCAGCTTGACCAGGCTTGTTCGCAGCGTAACGGTTTCCTGCGCCGCGACAGCCTGAGAATAGGCGAGACGCACGGCATTCAGGATTCGTAGCTTTTGTTCGTCGCGCTCGGCCACCGCTTGTTGCCGTTCCTGCTCCGCCACGTTACGTGCTGATTTGAGCTTTCCTCCCAGGACAACTTCCTGCTGGACAAATGCTCCTTGTTCGCCGCCATGGAACGAGCCGCCGCGAATCTGCTCGCCCTGATAGCCAACGGTTGGATTCGGATAGAGACCTGCTTGCAATTTGCGCCCTTGGGCCGCGCGTAGTTGTGCATCTGCCTGTCGTAGCGTGGGGTTCTTGGTAAGGGCCATTTGTTCCAGTTCTTCCAGGCGTAAGGCTGGTCCTTCCGGCTGCTTGTCTTCTTGCGCGGCTTCGGAAGCATGATGGTGCTGCGCCTCCTGCTGCAACGGGGGCTGCGCCATTACAAGCGGCGAAACAAGCAAAGAGCCACTCTGCTGTGCCGCCGCTGTTACGGGCAGAATCGCCGAAATCGGAATTGCCAAAGCCAGAATCGCCAGAGCAAAGCTGGGAACGCTGCTATGTTGGAAGGCGGCCGTTCTAGGGAAGATGCTTTTCATTTCGTTTCCTTCAGGCTCCATGGTGGTGTTCCACGGGTGGCTTGGGTTTGTCGCCGGGCTTTTGCTGCTGGATTCTCGAAACCACTTCGTCGTATTTTTCGGGCGGCAGAACGCGCACAAAGGTCATCATGCCTTGCATGAATTGGCTCCACCCCGGCCGCATGCCGTAGGTTTCCGGCTTCGTGACTGCTTCATCCATGTTCATCATCGATCCCTCCATGTAGGCGTCCTGTGGGAACCCAGGGACACGATTAGCGTCCGGACTGATCTCCTGTGACATCTGCATTCCCCCGTGCTCACCGTGCTGCATTCCTTGCATCGCCTCTCCCATCATTTCGTGGGCCTTGGCCGTATTGAGCGGTCCGTTGGTTGTCCGTTCATCGTTCGTGGCTCCGATGCCCATGCCCCTTCCGAGGCTTGGCCCATTTTCTTCGGAGGCCGCGTTGCCTTGCCGGAGCATTCCCATGCCTTCTTCCATACCTGCACCTGCGGGCATGGTCCCCCCAGACGCCCCCATAGACGCTCCCATGGCCGTGCGCGTCATTCGGCCTACCACCGACGACATAGCGTTCATCATGTGGTGCGGCAGATGGCAGTGCAGCATCCAGTCGCCCGGATTGTTGGCCACAAACTCCACGTCTCGCGCTTGTGCAACCCCAACCAAGACTGTGTTGCCTGTCCCCCAGATGGCTTCCGGCTGCCTTCCGGCCTCGGTTCCAGTTACGGCAAACGTATTTCCATGGAGATGAATCGGATGATGGTCCATGCCCAGGTTGATGAGTCGTAGGCGCACGCGCTCGCCCAGGCGCACGATCAGTGGGGTGGTGGCGGGCCCCACCTTCCCGTTAAAAGTAAGCCAATTGAACTCCATGTTCATGGAATTCGGAATGTTGTTGTTCGGGAGCGCCGCGTATTCTTGCAGCAGGATGACGAAATCCTTATCGACCTGTGGTTGCCATGCGTAGCGAGGATGCAGGATGAAGGCTCCAAGCATTCCCATCATTTCCTGCATGGCCATGTGGGAGTGATAGAAATACGTGCCTTCCTGATGGAGCGTGAACTCGTAGATGAACCGTTGTCCGGGATTGATCGGATCCTGGCTGACGCCCGGCCCCCCGTCCATCGCGTGCGGAATCTCAAAACCATGCCAGTGCATGGAAAAGGCTTCGGGAAGATGGTTGTCGACAATCACCCGCACCCGGTCGCCCTGGTTGACCTGGATTGTTGGGCCCGGGGCCGAGCCGTTAAATCCCCAAAGATCGAGAGTTCGTCCCGGTAGCAACTCTTGTTTTACGGGCTCGGCAACAAGATGAAACTCCTTGACGCCGTTTTCTAGTCGAAAAGGCAGGTCGGCGATATCCGGTGTTCGCACCGGAACAGGTTCTTTCTGTGGTCCGCTCTGCTTCCCATTTCGCTTGGATTCTTTGGGTCCGCTGGAGCTCCCGTGACTTTGTTCGGCAAAGGCTCTGGAGCCCGCAAATACACCTACGCCCAAAGCCATGACCCGCTGTAGAAACGTACGTCGATTGTTCATTCAAAACCTCGTGTGCCGGCTTGCTCCACCGAATGGAATTGAAGCCGAACCGAAAAGGAAAGACCAAAGATTGCCTGAAAACTAAAATGTTGTTAGAAGCAACTGCGAGTTGGCCGAAGCATTGGCCTTTTTGGCTAGATTCTTAGGGAGATCGTCAAAAAGGAAGCCGAAGAAGCTTTAGAAAGCAGTTCTCTTGCTGTAGGACTCTGAGAAGGATTCTTCGCGAGGTCAATTCCTGCCAAGGGCGGGGCCTTATCGCGTGTCATCCCAAAGCCCGTCGACCCAGCGGAGTTGGATTGTTCTTGGGACTCGAACTGTTGTGAGGAACCGCAGTGTGCGACAAGCACAATTGCAGAGCCGGAACCTTTACAGCAGTCGTGGCCCGCCACCGCTTGAGATTGCTTTGAGGAAGAGTCTCTAAGGGATGCCGCGTGGTGGTGATGGTGATGATTTTGCGGTGCCCCGGAAGCTGAACTTGGCTGGGTCGAAGGGCTTCCAGCCATCGGCATGGCGCCAGCCTGGCAATCTACCTCGCAGGCTGCTGCAAAAGGAAAAAAAGAAACCAGCGCAAACAGCAAGAGCCAAGCCACATAAGGCCGAAAGTGCGCGTTGTTCCTCATCGCCGGTTAGATACCGTTCCTTCGATACAAATCTAGCATACGATCCAGGCGAAAAACACCCGCACCCTCCAGGGCACTTGCTTGAAAGAAATGTTGACCGTTTGCGCCGTCTCGAAAATTTGTCTCAGGGCTCATGTACTCCTTCGGTGCTAGATACTCAGGTTGGCGATGAAGCTTGTGCCTCGGTGCCGGAGTGAGTCAAGCATCTCACGCCCCATGATTTGCGATGAACCTGCGCCCATTTATGCCGAGTCCGCGGCGATGCCCTCGAGCAAATTCAAATTCTCTTCAACTTCTTAGGACACTCCTCCATCGCAACCGCTGAACGACATTTTGGAGGCAAATATGAAGATCGCTAAAGCCGTGAACGATAAGATTTTGAACTTTGGAGTGATTGATTGACGCTGTGAATGGTTAGAAAACCCTTTTTGGGGGAATTCGTGCCGATCCTTGGGCCTGCTGCTCTTTCAGTAGTTGCCAGCGATATTTCTGAACTGCGATTCTGCCGGGCTCGCCTACGTACTCGATGTCTCCGGGCTGCATATGTCGGATAATCTCATATGCGGTTGGCAGATACGGGAGGTGGAATGGAATCTTATCGAGGTGGACCATGGCAATTAGTACTGAAATCTTGCGGCCGCGCATGTCGTTTTCAAAAGGTAGATTGACATCCATCGTAACGAGGACGTCCCATCTGCCTTCGGCGGCGGCAAGTAACGTTCCGTTAAAGACTCCATACAGGCCCACTTCTTTGAGCAAGGTAACTTGGAAACCCTGCTCCTCATAGTGGGGGCGAAGCTTCCGGCTGTAGTTTTGATCAAAAAGCAGGGTCTTCGTCATCTTTCAATTAAGTGCAATTTGCCCGCTTCCTTAAGGGCCTGCAACGCCTGTTCTCTTGGGATATCGTTGAAGGCGTCCAGAAATTCTTCGAGTCCATTCTTTCCTTCGCCGTGTTCTATATGATCGAGAAGGGTTTTGAACCTGATGCGGGAACCGCGAAAGACAGGCTCGCCGCCCATAATCCCACGAACACTATGCACTGCGCTCAGACTCGGATTGTAATGCGGGTGTAAATTGTTCGTGTGTGTACTCATTGGGCATACCTCCTTTTTGCAGGGGACCAACCAACGTCGGTTGGCAGGTCTTTTTCCATGATGCCACGTTTGTAACGCAGTTTTCCAGCAAATCAGAAAAGGAAGCCCTAGGGAGACGCGCCTACCTGAACCTCGGACTGGGTAGTAGGCTGATTTACCGCAGCTTGCGGACCAAATCGACACCCGGTCGAACCAAACGCTGGGTCAAATCAGCAAAAGACAGGAGGCAGCGCAGCAGACTATTTTTTCTGCGCCCGTCGTCTCGCCTTCATCGATTTCTTGGCATTCTTGGCATTTGCCGAAGTCTTCTTTCCTTTTTTCGCGGTCGAAGGTGCTACGGAGTCGGTGACCTGGCTATTCACAGCGGTTGGTTCTGCCATGGTTGTTGTCCTCTCCGGCGGGCCTGGAATCGTCTCTTAGCCGCCCTATGGATCCCAATGGAAGCGCCCACTATACCATGGTAATTTCGACGTTTCCTCAGAAGAAAATAGCCCTCGGATCGCCCGGTTTTATGCAACACCTCTAGAAGCTTCCAAAGGCCGGGCTGCTGTACAATGCTCAGCATTTCGTGAATGAATGCAGACCTCGCAAGAACTTTGAGGCTCTTACGCACGGTGTTTCTTATTGGAGGCAAGTGCCATGTTCCTATCGAAGCTGCGCGGTTGGTGGCTGCTCATCCTATTGACAGCCCTGTCCGCTGCCGGGCAGCCCACGCATCCAGCCCTCAAGCCGGAAGATATCTTCCAGCTTCAAACTGCGTCCGATCCACAAATCTCTCCGGACGGCCAACGCATTGTGTACGTGCGTGGCTTCAGTGACATCATGCAGGACAAGCGCTACTCCAACCTTTGGATCATCAATGCCGATGGCGCCAATCACCGGCCTTTGACCTCGAGTTTGAGCAGTGACAGCAGTCCGCGGTGGTCGCCCGACGGCACCCGTATCGCTTACATTTCGACCGAGGATGGCCGCCCGCAAATCTATGTGCGCTGGATGGATACCGGCCAAACGGCCCGCATTACATCGCTGGAGTCGGCGCCCTCCGGTCTGGATTGGTCGCCTGACGGCAAGCAGATTTCTTTCGCCACGTTCGTCCCCGCAGACCCTGTCAGGCTGGCTCAGATGCCCAAAGCCCCTCCGGGCGCAAAGTGGGCGGAGCCGCCGGTCATCTATGACAAGTCGATTTATCGCTTCAATGCCGCCGGCTATTTAAAGCCGGGATACACGCACATTTTCGTGGTGTCGGCTGAGGGCGGCACTCCCCGGCAGATTACCAGCGGAAATTTTCACTTTGGCGGGCCTGGTATCGGCGGTGCGAGTCCGGCAGCATGGGCTCCAGACGCAAAGCATGTTCTCATCTCTGCCAATCGTCATGACAACTACGAATCGAATCCTGCGGACACCGAGGTGTATGAGTTCTCCTTGGAGGATGGTTCGGTCCGCACCCTCACCGACCGCCGCGGTCCCGATGATGAGCCTCAGGTCTCTCCCGACGGCAAGCATATTGCGTACACGGGTTACGATGACCGTTTCCTCGGGTACCAGGCCGCACGCTTGTATGTGATGAATCGCGATGGCAGCGGATCGCACGACCTCTCTGCCAAGCTGGATCGGACGGTCCGTGCCATCCGCTGGGCTCCCGATAGCAGTGGTGTTTATTTCATTTTTGACGATCAGGGCGACACGAAGATTGGTTTTTACTCCAACAGCGGTCAGTTTAAACTGATTGCCAGCCACCTTCCCCTCAACGGATCGTACAGTTTGGCCCGCAACGGAGCCATTGCCTACGTTCACACCTTGCCGGATGTGCCCAATGCCATAGCTGTTGTCCATCCGGGCCGCGCGGAGGGCCAAGTCCTCACTGATTTGAATCGCGACCTGCTGGCGCAACGCACGCTCGGGAAGGTTGAGGAGATCTGGTTCGACTCTTCCGTGGATAAGCGGAAGATTCAAGGTTGGATTGTCACGCCTCCCGGCTTCACTCCCGGCAAGAAATATCCCTTAATCCTGGAAATTCATGGCGGGCCGTTCTCGAACTACGGCGATCGCTGGGACCTCGAGAAGCAGATTTACGCCGCGCACGGCTATGTCGTGGTGTACATCAATCCTCGGGGCAGCACCAGCTACGGAGAAGACTTCGGCAACCTGATTCATCACGCCTATCCGGGTGACGACTTTTTTGACCTGAACTCGGCGGTGGATGCTGCAATCGCCAAAGGCTATGTCGATCCGGACAACGTATTCGTGACTGGTGGTAGTGGCGGAGGAGTCCTGACCTGCTGGATGATCGGTCGTAGCACCCGCTTCCGGGCCGCCGCCTCGCTGTATCCGGTGATCGATTGGTATAGCTTTGCGCTCACCGCCGACATCCCCATTCTCGTGGTGAAGTATTGGTTTCCCGGCCTGCCCTGGGACTATCCGGAACAGTACAGCAAACGTTCCGTCATCTCGCTGATCAAGAACGTAAAGACGCCAACCCTGTTGATGACCGGCGAATCGGACTACCGCACGCCAATCTCCCAGGCGGAAGAGTATTACGAAGCGCTTAAGTTGCAAGGTGTCGAGAGTCTGCTCATGCGCGTACCTGAGGAGCCGCATGGCATCGCAGTACGCCCCAGCCATCACATTGCAAAACTGCTTTCCGTGCTGGCATGGTTTGACAAGCATCGAAGCGACGCGAAGAGCGAAAATCCCACGATGAGGGCCGGCGGAGGAGGCAGCGAATAGGCGCAAGCTTCAATAGGCGCACGGCTGCAACCGCCGTTCATGACCAGGGAATCTGCAAGCCTGTGGGTTTTGCGAGGGGGAGAACTTTTCTTTCAAAACCCATTTCTTGGCCAACTCTAGTAAGCTATTAACTCATGGCAACTGATAATTCTTTCGACATCGTCAGCAAGGTGGATCTGCAAGAGGTTTCCAACGCGATTCAAAACGCCACCAAAGAAATCCACACCCGCTTTGATCTCAAGGACAGCAAATCGAACATTGAGCTGGAAGGCAAGGACGCGATCGTCCTTAGCTCTGCCGATGAATATAAGCTCAAGGCAGTGAACGATATCCTGCAAAGCAAGCTGGTGAAACGTGGCGTGCCGATCAAGGCCCTGTCTTACGGTACGATTGATCCAGCGGCCGGGTCTTCGGTTAAGCAGCGTGTGACGATGCAGCAGGGGATTCCATCGGAAAAGGCCAAAGAGATCGTCAAGGTCATTAAGGACTCGAAGAAGAAGGTGCAGGCATCGATCCAGGGAGACACCGTGCGCGTCTCCGGCAAAGATCGGGACATACTTCAGGAAGTTATCGCCCTCTTGCGGGGGACCGATTTCGGCATTGATATGCAGTTCACCAATTACAGAGGCTAAAAGGGACGGTTTGAGTACACCAGCCACATTTACGGTCAAAGAACTCTTCGATCTTCTTCGTGACGATTTGACTGCCATTGAAAGCGAATTTGGCCGCGACACAGTATCGAGCGTCAGGGCTATTACGGATATTGGCGAGCATCTGCGCGCGGGAGGCGGCAAGCGGATTCGCCCGGCCTTACTGCTTTTATGCGCGAAGCTGTTTCCTCATGATGAGAGCAGTGCCGTACGCCTGGGTGCCGTCGTCGAGATCATTCACACGGCCACCCTCGTGCACGACGATATCATTGACGAGGCGCGAATCCGGCGTGGACGCCCGGCCGCCAATACCCAGTGGGGCAATTCCAAGTGCGTGCTGGCCGGGGACTGGCTTTATATGCAGGCGTTCAAGATTGCGGTGCAGGAGCGCAATTTCAAGATTTTGGACGTGCTGATTGAGTTGACCCAGCAAATGGTCGAAGGCGAATTACTCCAGATTGAAAAGTTGGGAAAGTGCATCTCCCTGGAGGACCATTTCGATCTCATTTTTCGCAAGACAGCTTGCCTGTTTTCCGTCTCAATGCGTCTAGGCGCGATTCTAGGACGCTCGACGGAGGCAGAAGAAGAGAAGCTTGGGGAATATGGAAGAAACCTGGGTTTGGCTTTTCAAATTGTCGACGATGTGCTCGACCTGACCGCCTCCGAAGAAGTTCTAGGCAAGCCGGTCGCCAGCGATTTGCGCGAGGGCAAGGCCACGATGGCGATTATTCACGCGCTCGAGCGCGCCACCCCGGTTGAACGAAAACAGGTGGAAACCGTGTTGGAAGAGCGCGCCTTCCAGTCCGTAAGTCACGACCAGATTATGGAGATGTTGCAGCGTTACGGCTCGATCCAGTATGCCTACGAAGCCGCCGAAAGACACGCAGAGATTGCTCGGCGCGCGATCTGCTCCTTCCCCGATTCTGAAATCAAGCGAGCCCTTCTCTTTGTGCCGGATTTTGTGGTTGAACGTAACAGCTAGGGCTAGTTCTCACGGGAAAATTGAGGGTGCCCCATCCTTTGCGGAAAGCGCGCTCTTGGTTTTTGCGCTCGGAGCAAAGGGTGGGTGTCGATCATGCCGGCAGGTAGATTGGCCTGCTTATCTGTCTTGAATCAATCCCTTGTCTGCTCACGTACCTATACAGGCTAATCTGAGCTTTTATCTGAGCGAGCTTCTTCAATCCTGCGGCGAAGATAGTCTTGTTCGATTTTATTCGCGCAAAGGTCAAGCGCCTTGGTGTAGGCGCGGCACGCCTCTTCTTTCCGGCCCAAGCGGCGTAGAAGGTCGGCCCGCGCGCCGTAGAGCAGGTGATACTGGACTAGCTCTCCCGTCCGTTCGAGTTGGTCGATGAGGGCCAGCCCGTGCTGGATGCCTCGGCTCATGGCTACTGCCACCGCGTGATTGAGGGCTATCACAGGAGAGGCGTGATGCGTCATCAACTCTCGATAAAGAGCTTCGATCTGTCTCCAGTCCGTTTCAGAGGGAGAGGCGGCTTCGGCGTGGAGTGCGGCGATTGCCGCTTGTAATTGATAGGGCCCGGCCCGGCGCATCCGCAGAGCCTTTTCCACCAGCATCAAACCTTCCTGAATTTGGCTCCGGTCCCACCGCGAACGGTCCTGCTCTTCCAGGGTTACCAGTCCCCCTTTGCTATCCGTGCGCGATGCGCGGCGCGAATCGTGCAAGAGCATGAGGGCGAGAAGTCCCAGGTTTTCCGGCTCCTTGGGCAGCAATTCGCACAGCGTCCGGCCGAGTCGTATCGCTTCGGTGCATAGCTCCTTCCGGACGAGGCTGTCGCCGGCGGTGGAGACGTATCCTTCATTGAAGACGAGATAGATTACCGACTGCACCGAGGCAAGCCGTTCCGGCAGGCGCTGGCTGTTGGGAACTTCATAAGGAATGCGCGCGTCTTGAATCTTGCGTTTGGCTCGGACCAGCCGCTGGGCCAGAGTTGGCTCGGGAACCAGAAAGGCGCGCGCAATCTCCGTGGTCGTAAGTCCGCCCAAGGTGCGGAGCGTGAGCGCGACCTGAGCTTCCACGTTGAGGGCCGGATGGCAGCAGGTGAAAATGAGCCGTAATCGGTCGTCGGTGTCCGTCATGGGTTCTTCCGTTGCCGAGTCCGGCCCTGGAACGCAAGTTTGGCTTTCATAAAGCAAGGGTTCCTGTTTTTCCCGCCGAGTCCGCTCTCTTCGTGCTTGGTCGATCAGCTTGTTGTGTGCAGCCCTGGTGATCCACGCCCCTGGATTGTCGGGGATGCCTTTTTCCGGCCACGAGGCGAGCGCGCTCGTCAGCGCTTCTTGCAGCGCCTCCTCCGCCATATCGAACGACCCGGAAATTCGTATTAATGAGGCGATAATTCGCCCCGACTCCTGGCGAAAGACCGACTCGACGGCTGCGGTGAGATCAGCCATTCCTGGCTGCTGTAGGCTCTAGACCGTTCTCTGCGCCAGGAAGCCGCATGGGGATATCCCGCATGGGCCGAATCTCAACGCATCCCTGGCCGCCAAGGCAGGCGGTTGGAATCAGCGAGGCCCAATGGATGACCTCATCAATGCTGTTGGAATCGAGAATGTAGTATCCGGCCAGCTGCTCTTTGGTTTCGGCAAACGGGCCGTCGGTGGTGAAGGTCTTTCCATCCTGTGTGCGGACGGTGATTGCGGTTGCTGTCGGCTGAAGAGGCTCCGCGCCTCGAAAGATTCCCAGCTTTTGGGTTCCGTCCATCACCTTCCAATGGCTATCGGAAACTTTTTGCCGTTCGGCATCCGTCCATTTTTCGGGCTCTTCTTGGGTATAGATCAGCAGCATGTAACGCATGGTAGCTTCTCCTGAAATTTAGCCTCTTTCTGAACTGAAAGGTTCGCTCGATGAACGGCGCCGCCACATTGGTGATGCGCCACAACATGGCGGCTCCTTGAAATTTCATCTTACACGGTGGGCCTGTATGTGGATGGTGAACCCCTCTTTGCCGTTCTCATACCACTTCCAATCCATGGTCGTCTGATTGGCCGAGTCAAAATGGAATGCCGCGCTGTGCATGTGGCCGGCATTGGGATTCGACAGGTTGCTGATGCGCGCGAAGTTGAATCGAATCTCATTCGATTCCGGATCGAATGCGGCGGCAGTCATCTCCGGCTGGTTTCCGGCCTCGCAGTAGTGGGTTAGAACCAGGCGGTCGCCATCGAGATGATAGACGGTAGCCATGTCTTCTTTGTCGGCGGTATGGATCCTCTCAATCAACGAGGTGCCGTGGGCAATGACTTCATAGCTGATGGTGGACTTGCCGTGCTCGCTGGAGGCTTCCCAGGTTCCTGCGAGTGCCTTTAGCTTGTCAAAAGCCTGGCTCGCATTCTGCTGATCTTTTGCCGGTGCTGCGGTCGAAGCCGCCGATGCGCTCACAAAGGAGGACACGCAGAAGACGATGACTAGCGCCAACAGGGCGAGAAGGGGCGATGGATGGTTACGCATTTGTTTGCCTCGTTTCCAGAATTTGATTTCAGCCGAAAGGCGTCCCGCCGAGGGGGTTGTGCCATTTCGTTCTGTCACCGTAACGACGCGCGCGGGCGCGAAAATCGACTGGAAGCGACAAAAAATCTTTTCGCGAGATGCTAGGGAGAGGAGATTTTCGGGGAAGTCATTTTGACGAAGAACATGCTGCCGAAGAGCATTCTGCGGTAAAACATCCTGCCGTAGAAGACGATGAAGAATGCTGCTGGTTAAATACGGCAGATATTTCCAATTTGAAATATTTTTATGATCGAATCAGGTCATTTCCGGGGAGCTTTTGAATTTCAAAAATAATGAACCGTAATGACCAGAAACGGAATGAAACGATCCATTTAGGCACCAGCAGCGGAACGCTCCGCCAAGGCGTTTTTTGGCACTGGCAAATACTATTGAACACCCATCCGGTTCAATCATCAAGCTTTTTTTGATAACGATCCGCACCAACGATACGCGGTATCTGGACTGTCATCCGGATCACCTTACCGAGAGATTGCGGGCTGGTGGAGAGCGTGACCCAGCAACTATACTTTGAGATAAGAGGTAATTCTATTGCCAGTTTCCGCGGTGATTGTCGACGATGAGCAGCTCGCCCTGGACGAGTTAAGCTATCTTCTCAGGTCGGTGGACGATGTGAGCGTGGTTGCCCAGGGACGAAACGGCCTGGAAGCCATCAACCTGATCAAAGAGCATGCGCCGGATGTTGTCTTTCTCGATGTGCAGATGCCGGGACTGGATGGCTTTGGCGTCATCAAGAAGCTGATCGACCGCAAGATTGCCCTCCCGCAGATTGTTTTCGCCACAGCTTACGATCAATATGCGGTCAAGGCTTTTGAAGTCAATGCCATCGACTATCTGCTGAAGCCCTTTGACAAGAAAAGGGTCGGCCAGGCGGTCGATAAGGCTCGCAAGAAGATCGAGGGCAGTTCTGCCAGTAAAGAAAAACTGGATACGCTCGTCAAAATGCTGGAGGCGCAGCGACCGCAAAATTCCAAGGTCTTGCTGCGATCCGTGGGTCGCCTTTTCCTGGTGGATCAGAAAGATGTTTGCTACGCCACCATCGACGATGGCGTGATTACGGTCGTTACGCCCGCCATCGAAGGGCAGTCGAACTGCCGCACCTTGGAAGAATTATTGGAAGGGCTCGATGCGGATATGTTCTGGCGCGCCCACCGTTCATTTGTGGTGAACATCAATCGCATCAAGGAAGTTGTCCCCTGGTTCAAGAGTTCCTACCAGTTGCGCATGGACGACCGCAAGCAGACCGAGGTTCCCGTTAGTCGCGCACAGACGAAGCGTTTGCGAGAGCTTTTCGGACTCTAGCAATCTGCGGAAAATCGACTTCTGAAGATTGTCGATGCAAAAATGTCATGCTGAAAAACGTTGTCGTAACGCAGCAGCGTAGTCGGCGCCTTTCCAATCGTCTCGGTCGCTATCCATATCGAGCATAAGATAGGCGGCCTCAATGACCCTGGTTGAGATTTCGTTTTGCTCTAGCGCAGTGAGAAGCATCGGAAGCAGGTAAGTGTCTTTTCTCTTGCCCAATCCCGCCATAGCCTCTTCGCGAACATCCTCGTTAGGGTCTTTAAGGCATTGAATGAGAGTCTCGCGAATTGCTGGTGAGTCCACATCGCTGAGCACGCCGAGGCCAAAGATTGCCCAATCTCGAACATCGTCATCCAAATCCTGCGCAAGCTGGAGGAGAGATGCGACAGCGAGAGAATCGTTAGGGAAGCAGCCAAGGGCTAACGTCACGCTGAATCGGATTTCAGGACTGGTGTGCAAGGAAAAGCTCGCGACCAGTGGAATGGCAAGAGGGTTCTCGATGTGGCCCAACGCAGCAATACCTGCGGCAAGCGGGCAGATATGCATTTCCCGTTGCACAAGATCGCGAACGAGCAAATCGGATTCTTCAGGAAAGCAATTCGTTTTGTGATCTTCTGTTCTGCCGAGTTGAGCTAAGACATCCGCGCCACGCGCTCTAGACAACGGATCGCTTGATTTGCACAAATCCGCTGCCCTATGGAAGACTTGGCGAGTGCCGATGTGCCGAAGTGCAAGAACTGCCTCCCATGCTGTCTCATCGTCATACTCTCCGGAAAGCGCTTGAGCAAATAGTTCGTCGATGCTCTCTTCGGCCATACGCGGCAGTTTAAGTCATTTCCTGAGAATGTCACGTTTTTGCAAGTGGACCGCAGAGGAATTTTCTTAGCAATTCTTTCCACTCACGCTTCGCCACTTACTGCCGAAGACTAGGCACCACGCTAATCTCCATCCGATGAGAACCGCGTAGCACGGTCAACTTCGTCAAATGTTGAATGGTGTCTTCACTCAGCAACCGGTGCAGCACATCGACGCCTTCGACAGGCGTCCCATTCAAAGCCACAATGATGTCTCCTTCTCGTAAGCCGCCCTTGTGCGCCGGGCCGGATGGCTCAACTGCCACAACCAAGGCCCCGGTTTCCGACTTCAAGTCGTAGTAGCGGGCAATGGTGTGGTTCACGCTCGCGGTCTGCGCCTGTACGCCGATATAGCTGCGCCGGATGAAGCCATCGCGAATCAATTTTGTAGCGATGAACTGGGCGGTGTTCACGGAGATGGCGAAGCACAGCCCCTGCGCGGGCATAATGGTGGCTGTGTTCACGCCTACGATCTCTCCGGCCGAGTTCACCAGCGGTCCGCCGGAGTTTCCGGGATTGAGGGCCGCATCGGTCTGGATCACGTCTTCAATCTGGCGGCCCGATTGCGAGCGCAAAGTACGCCCCAGCGCGCTGACCACGCCCGCCGTCACCGTGTATTGAAATCCGTAGGGGCTCCCGATGGCGACCACGAGTTGGCCGACGCGGATCTTGCGCGAATCCCCTAGCTTCACCGGCCGCAGGGAACTGGCATCCACGCGCAGAAGCGCTAGATCGGTGTCCGGGTCTTCACCGATGAGTTGCGCTTGGTGCTCTCCTGAATCCAGCGTAAGCACCTTGATCCTGCTGGCATTGTGGACCACGTGGCTGTTGGTCAGGACAAACCCGTCAGGAGTAAACACAAATCCCGATCCACCGCCGCCTCTCTGCTGTCCGCGCTGGCCGGTGGTTTCAACTTGAATGCCCACCACCGAGGGGCTCACCGTATCGGCCACGCGCGTGACCACTCTGGAGTAAGCGTCCATCGCTTCATCCTCGGTGACCTCGTGCGCAGAAACAGCTCGATTTTCGATTCCAGGAAATGACACGTAGCGTACGTCGCTCATGCCATGATTGGATATCTCTGGAAGAAAAAAGATTCATCTCGGATGCTTGGTTGGCGATGCGTCGGGGATTCAGGAGTCGACAACCGTATCTTTTATCAAGCATTTACAATCAAGTTAACAAGCGGCGAGATCTACGGGAGAAACGATCTACAGGAGAACGATGGAAGCCTTGAATGGCAAAGTGGTAGTTGTGTCCGGTGGAGCGAAGCGCCTGGGCAGAGCAATGGTTATTGCGATGGCTGCTGCCGGGGCCCGCGTCGCCTTTACCTGGCTCAACTCAGAAAAAGAGGCCCGCCAGACTGAGCGGGAAGCCAATGGGAGCCAGGCCTTTCAGTGTGACATTCGTGACGCTCGAAGTGTCGCGGCAACCGTCGATTCGATTGTCGGTCAATTCGGAAATATCGATATTCTGGTAAACAATGCCGGCATCTACCAGACCGTTCCATTCGATGATCTAACCGTGGAGCAGTGGGACGACATGTTTGCGGTCAACGTGCGCGGCGCATTCCTTATGTCGAAGCAATGCGCTCCTGCGTTGCGAGCCGCGAAAGGCCGCATCGTGAATCTGGGCTCTCTCGGAGGCCAAAAGCCGTGGACAACCCACATTCACTATTGTTCCTCGAAGGCCGCGCTGCACATGCTCACGCGCGCCACGGCCAAGGCTCTGGCTCCGGATGTTGCAGTAAACTGCGTTGCGCCAGGCATGATCGATCAGGAGGAGCCAGAGCGCGCGCCCTTGGCAAGGTTTGCTGCAAGCACACCAATGGGAAGGAACGGTTTGCCGGATGATATTGTGAGCGCGGTTCTCTACTTCGCCACAGCGCCCCATTTTGTTACCGGGCAAATCTTAACGGTCGATGGTGGGCTCGGGCTTCGGTAGGCGGGCAAGGCAGTGAATTTTCCGAACCAGTGCTCATAGAAAATCCGTTCCCGGTTCTTCTATACTTTCAGCATGATGTTTGCGCGGCTCAAAGTTGCTCTGATCCGTTCGTTTGCGCGTAAGCGCCTCAAGAAAGACATCGCCCCGTTGGAGACGCTTGCGACCCACCCCGATGTTTTGATTCCCTATACCCAGTTCAACATGGCGTTGGACAAGACCAATCTGGTTTCCGGTAAGTTGAAGAAACTTGCTCAGATTCGCACGGCCAAGCAGATCGAGTGCCCTTTTTGAATCGACATTAACTCTGCCGGTGGCAGAGCATTTGGCATTACCGACGATCAGATTCGCAACTTGAACTGGTATCCCGAAAGCGATCTTTTTGACCAGGATGAAAAGCTGGTGCTGGAATTGGCGGATGCAATCACGGCCACTCCAGCGAATGTGCAGCCCGGCTTGAGAGGGCGATTGCAGAAGCGTTTCTCGACTCCGCAATTGGTGGAGCTTGCGGCGGCCATTGCTTGGGAGAACTATCGCGCCCGCTCAAACCGCGTCTTCGGTTTCGGTAGCGAAGGATTCTACAAACCGGTTGAGGCTGGCGATCCGGAGAAGGCTCACCAGTCGGCGTAGCCTCTATCCGATGAAACGGCAACGCCATCTGAAAAAAGAAGGACAATGACCACCATGTTCAATCCATCCCATCCGGGCAGAGTTTTGAGGCGATATTTGGGCGAGATGACGGTCTCTAACGCGGCTAGACGGTTGGGGGTTACCAGCGCGAATCTATCCAACATTTTGAATGAAAAAGCTGGGATTTCTGCTGCGATGTCATTGCGCCTTTCTGCGGCGATGGGCACATCTCCCGATTTTTGGTTCAAAATGCAAAACCAGTATGAGATGGCGCAGAGCTTAAAAAGAGACAACCCAAGATCAAGCCGTTTCCTACCGAGATAAATTCCGTATCGGCTTGATAGGAATCCCCGGTTTAGCGAACCATGTATTACTACAATGACCCTGTCCGAAATTGCCGAGATATTGCCGAACGGCTTCCATGATGCTGAGGTCGAAGAGTTTCAATGGAGCTATTCCACAAATTCTGCGGTTTTCAAAATGACAATGTGGACCGCCACGGAGTTGGATGAAGATCCCGAAAAATATCGACGTGCATCCATTGAGCTAAACCGAATCCTATTGATTGCCATCGATCCTCCAATGCTTACGAAGGATCGTCTGTTGGATGGGGCAAGATCTGGAACTCTTCAAATCGATGGAGTGCCGGCAAACGAAGAAATATTTCCCGGTCTGCGGCATTTGAAGGCAAACTTGCCGGCCGATGCGGACGTTTATAGCTTCTATGTCAACAACTGGAATTCCTACATCCATGTTGCCGCCCAGCAAGCAAAGCTCACCTGGCTTGATGAACAAAAATGAGAAGCAAGAATGAAGAGAGGCCAAAATAAGTGCCTACTTTTATTTCTGTTGCCTCCCTGGAGATGCCTCCATTGCGATTCTTCCTACCTCGTCCTTCAATGGAAACATGTTTGCTTCCTTAATTCCTATAGCGAAACCGGCAAATGCCGATGATCTAAATACGCTCTTCTTGAATCGGGCGGCCTGTGCTGCCCTGGTTCGCTACGAAAATTCAGTCGGCGCCTTTCGGCTTGCATCCTGTTCGGAATATAGATAGGTTGATTGTTTTCCTGAGGCAATCGTTTCATGACAAAGACGAAGCGGCATTTTCAATGCTTTATGGTTTCGCTCGTTTTCGGCGCGCTCTGTCTCGCCCAATCCTCCTCTCGTTCGATTCACGGAACAGTCCGGGATCAGTTAGGGGCGGTTGTCGGCGGAGCCAAGGTTACGGCCCAGGCAGAGGGGTATCGCCAGTCTGTGACTACGCTGGAGAATGGCGAGTTTCGTTTTGCATCCGTCCCGCAATCGGCGGTCACGATTACGATTGAAGCGGTCGGCTTTGCCCGCTTTGAGAGATCGCTGTCGGAAAACGAAAGCCAATACGATGCTGTCCTGGCTCCTGCGGCGCTCGCGCAACAGGTGAACGTCACGGCGAATCGGGGTGCGACCAGCTTGAGCGATACGGCCGAGAGCATCAGTTTGCTTTCTCGCGAAGATCTTCAGAATACCGCCGCGCCGGCTACCGATGTCGCTCTTCGACAGGTTCCTGGTTTCACGCTCTTTCGCCGTTCCGATAGCCGCACAGCCAATCCCACCTCGCAAGGCGTCTCCCTTCGCGGAATTGGCGCTAGCGGCGCGGGCCGGGCTCTGGTTCTATATGACGGTGTTCCCTTGAACGATCCATTTGGCGGGTGGATCTATTGGGGACGCGTTCCACGAGAATCGATAAGCTCATTGGAGGTGCTGCGCGGAGGAGCATCGAGCCTCTACGGCAGCGATGCGTTCGGTGGGGTTGTAAATCTGCTCCCTCGGCTTCCCGCGCGCAATCTTTTCAGCTCCGAATTTTCCATGGGGATGGAAGGCACTCCTGATTTTTCGATGACCGATTCCCTGAAGGTCGGTTCCTGGAATCTGGTGAATAGTGCGGAGATATTTCGCACAGCCGGATACATCCTTGTTCCTGCGAACCAGCGCGGCATAGTGGATACGCCTGCCGACTCCTCCCATCAGGCGGTTCAGAGCACGGTGCGCCGCAGCCTGGGGCGGGGAAGTTTGTTTACTTCGGGCTCGTTTTATGGCGAGGTCCGTAACAACGGCACCGTGGTTCAAACCAACGATACACAGCTTTGGGCCATCAGTGCCGGAGTGGACGCTCCCATCGGTCCAGGAGCCCTCCAGGTTCGCGGCTATGGCGATGGACAAAGCTTCAACCAGACGTTTTCCGCAGTCGCCGCAAACCGAAATACGGAGTCCCTCGTGAATGCCCAACATGTTCCTGCACAGGAAGCCGGAGGAAGCCTGCTGTGGACGCAGACTTTGGGCCGTTGGAATTCCTTGGTTGCCGGCGCAGACAGCGGCTTGGTGCGAGGGTTCAGCAATGAGCTGACATTTGCCGGCGCACGGCCCTCGTCGGAGGTTAGTTCCGGAGGGCGTCAGCTATCGTCGGGGGCGTTCCTGCAAGACCAGATTCATCTTGGCTCGAGTGTAGGACTGACTTTAGGTGGCCGCTATGACAACTGGAATAACTATGAGGCCCATTCCCGGACCGTTCCTTTCTTGCCCACAGTGAAACCGGCTTTCTCTGCCTTTGCCGATCATACGGAGCATGCCTGGAGCCCTCGCGCCGCCCTGGTTTGGGCCGCGAATCGGCATTTTTCGTTCACCTCGTCTGCCTATAAAGCGTTTCGTGCTCCCACTTTGAACGAGTTGTATCGTGGCTTCCGCCTGGGCAACACCCTGACCCTTGCGAACTCCCAATTGCTGGCGGAGCGCATGTCCGGAGCCGAGTCGGGAGCGAATATGTTCTTTGGACGCGCCCGCTTCCACGCGGCTTTCTTCTGGGCGCGAGTGTCGAATCCTATTGAGAACGTCACGCTCACGACGACTCCGGCGCTGATCACGGCCCAAAGGCAGAATCTTGGCCGCACCCGGTCGCGCGGGGTGGAAGCCGATGCCGAATGGCGCGTTGGTAAATTGGATCTGGCTGCAGGGTATCAATTTGTGGATGCCACGGTCACAAGCTTCCCGGCAAATCTTAATCTCGTAGGGCTACAGCTCCCCGAGGTCGCGCCTCATCAATTTACCGCTCGCGCCAACTATCGCGTTTCCAACGGTTGGATGTTTGGCCTTGAGGCCAGGGCTTCGAGCAGCCAATTTGATGACGATCTGAACCGATTTTCCCTCGATCCCTTCTTCCAGTTGGATGGATACGTCTCCAAGCGCCTGCGGGGCGGACTAGAGCTCTTTACCGCTGTGGAGAACATTTCAAACTCACGCGTGATGGTTGCGAAGAACCCGCTCATCACTCAGGGGCCGCCGATCCTTGCCCGTGTTGGTTTTAGGTGGAACATCGAGTAAGAAGAGCGAACGAGCGGATCACTCGCGGGGCATGCTCTCTTGGGTGGTCCACGGCCATAATAGAAGAAGGCTCCTTTTTGTCTCACAATCTGGTTTCAGGAAATTTTCATCATCTTTTCGTGGTCGCCAGACATCCATAGGGCAACGCGGGGGTCTGTTTTGCAGGTGGTAGAATCAACAGAACTCATCGTCCGCATGGCAGGAGCTGTCTCGGTGGTTGACCTGAGAGGCTTAGATAGTTAGTACAAGCAAACCGCAATACTTGGCGAAGAAACCGTAAGAAAAATAGAAAGGCTACCCACAAAAAGGGTATGCTGGCGTCGACTCCCTGGAGTGTAGGTGCTGGTTCAGGGAGGTGGCTCTAATTGATTCATAGCAATCGATTTACTTCCTTGCGTCTTGGTTGAACTTTCATTGCGCGGCGATAGCGCGGGATTGGAATAAGGTTTTTGTATGAGTAGTGAAGCGCCTCATCGGCACGACCTTGGGTCTTTGAAGATTGACGATCGATCGCGCCGCAATACCAAAACGGGCAAGCGATTGGGGATGTTTGCCGCCATTGTGGGCGGCTTGGTGGTACTAACCGGGCTTACATTTACCTTCAAGAGCCGAAAGCCCGTTGTGGAAGTCGCGGCTGCGCGCCCGGCAGGAGATGCGAGAGTCGATGCTCTTCTGAATGCCAGCGGCTATGTTACCCCGCGTCGCCGTGCCACCGTGGCGGCGAAAGTTACCGGCAGGGTAGAGACCATTTATGCCGAAGAGGGCTTGCGTGTGAAAGCAGGTCAGGTTCTGGCCATCCTCGATTGCTCCCAGCCGAAGGCTTCTCTCACGTCGGCGAAATCCGATCGCGACGCCACCGCCGCGGCCCTCGCCGATCTCGAAGTGCAGTTGAAAAACGCCGACATCGAATTGCGCCGTGCGGAAGCCTTGCGCGCCGCTGGTGTGAACAGCCAGGAGGCGCTCGACAATGCACGGATGACCGCCGACAGCCTGCGCTCCAAGATCGCTCTGACAAAAGAGCAGACGCGCGCTGCCGAGTCTAAGATTTTTGTCTCCCAGCAGGATGTGGACAACTGCACCGTACCGGCTCCATTCGATGGCATTGTGGTCTCCAAGGACGCGCAGCGCGGCGAAATGGTTTCACCGATTTCTGCGGGCGGCGGCTTTACTCGGACCGGGATTGCCACCGTCGTAGACATGAATTCGATTGAGGTCGAAGTCGATGTAAACGAGTCTTATATCGCTCGTGTGAAGACGGGGCAGCACGTGATCTCCGTGCTGGATGCTTATCCCGAGTGGCAGATACCCTCGACGGTTCGGACGGTGATTCCGACCGCCGATCGGCAGAAGGCCACCGTGAAGGTACGCGTAAGCTTCGATCGTCTGGATCCCCGGATATTGCCGGACATGGGCGTGAAAGTTTCGTTTCTGAGCGACGATCCGGCCAAAGCCAAGTCCAAATCCAAAGACAAAAATACTGAGGCCAAGGCCTTGATTCCACAAAGTTCGGTTCGCACCGATCAAGGAAAGTCGATTGTCCTTTTGGTGCGTGAAGGCAAGGTTGAGCGCAGAGGGGTAAGCCTCGGCGCTCAACATGGCAGCGATGTTGAAGTGCTCGCGGGAATCTCGCCTGGAGATACCCTGGTTTTACGAGGATCGGAAACCTTGCACGACGGACAGGCAGTTGAGATTAAACAGTAGGGAGTAGCTACATGGTGCGCGTAGATGGACATGGTAATGGTTCGGGATTGGTTCAAGTCCGGGGCCTGAACAAGAAATACCGCCGTGGCGGCGAAGAAATTCACGTTTTACAGGGTTTGAACCTCGACGTTGCAAAGGGCGAATTTGTCGCCTTCATGGGGCCTAGCGGCTCGGGCAAAACTACGCTGCTGAACCTTCTGGGCGGCTTGGACGTGCCCTCAACGGGAAGCATCAGTGTTGCCGGTGACGAGATTACCAACATGTCGAGCGGCAAGCTGACGGAATGGCGCGCCCGGCACGTGGGTTTTATCTTCCAGATGTATAACCTGATTCCGGTGCTCACGGCGTTTCAGAATGTCGAACTGCCATTGCTGTTGACGAAACTCTCCAAGGCCGAGCGCCGCAAGCACGTGGAGACTGCGCTATCGGTTGTGGGGTTGTCGGACCGCATGCATCACTACCCGCGTCAGCTTTCCGGCGGACAGGAGCAAAGGGTAACCATTGCCCGGGCAATCGTTTCTGACCCGACCTTCCTTCTGTGCGACGAGCCCACCGGCGATCTCGACCGCAAAAGCGCCGATGAAATCATGAGCCTGATCCATCAGCTTGTGAGGGAGCACGGAAAGACCGTGCTGATGGTGACTCACGATCCTCTGGCCGCCCAGCAAGCCGATACCACGCTCCATCTCGAAAAGGGGGTGCTGGTGGAAGGAACCAAGCCGGGGAACGTGACGACAGGGAGCTTCGCATGAAATTTCGTGGATTGATTTTCGCCAATCTCTTTCGCAAGAAATTTCGTTTCGTTCTTACCATCGGCTCGTTTGCCGTGGCCCTGTTCCTCTTTTGCATGCTGGCGGTCGTAAGGCAGTCGTTTACAGGACAGGCGGACGTGGCGGGTGTTGACCGCCTTGTGGTCATCAACCGTGTGTCGATCATTCAATCGCTGCCGATGGCCTATCGAGACCGCATCCTGCGCATTCCCGGCGTCAAGCGCGTTACCTTTGATAATTGGTTTGGCGGCGTCTATCAGGATGAGAAGAACTCCTTCCCGCAATTTGCGGTCGACCCGGAGAACCAAAGGGACGTTTTCTCCGAACTGGTGGTGGATGACGATCAATGGAAGAAGTTTTTAAGCGACCGTGAAGGCGCGATCATTGGCGCGGCCACGGCCAAGAGATACGGTTTTAAGGTGGGTGACAGGATTCCGTTAAAGGGTACGATTTACCCGGGAACTTGGTCCTTCAATATCGACGGCATCTATCACGGCAAGCGTCCTACCTCCGACGAAACGCAGCTCTGGTTCCAATGGAAGTACCTCGACGAGCGCGCCAAGGCCACCAACAACGGGCAAGCTGGCTGGTACACGGTGCTGGTGCAGAATCCGGACGACTCGGTTCGCATTGTCAAAGCCATTGACGATGAGTTTGCCAACTCTCCTTACGAGACGCATACCGATACCGAGAAGGCCTTTGCCGCAAGCTTTGCCAAGCAGGTCGGAAACATAGGCTTCCTGGTGCTGGCCATCGGCAGCATCGTATTCTTCACCCTGTTGTTGGTCACCGGTAACACCATGGCGATTGCCGTGCGTGAACGTACCGGCGAACTCGCAGTTCTGAAGGCGGTTGGTTACTCCGATATGTTCGTGATGCTGTTGGTTCTGGTTGAGTCGCTGGTCATCGCGGTGATCGGCGGAGGGCTGGGACTTGGATTTGCGAAGCTGGTTACCATGTTTATCTCCGTCACGCCGATTGGAAACCTATTCCCGTTTTCGCAGCTTTCTGCAAGCGTGTTGCTCCTTGGCCTTGGGATAACCTTGGCGTTCGGCGCAGCAAGCGGGCTGCTGCCAAGTATCGGCGCGTTGCGCCTGCGCGTCGTCGATGCGTTGAGGAGAGTGTGATTCATGGCGATCCCTGTTGTTTATAACCTTCGGAGCGTCAAGACACGCTGGATCTCCTCGCTTGTCGCGGTGTTTGGAATTGCAGGTACGGTGGGTGTGTTCGTTGCCATGCTGGCCTTGGCCAATGGCTTTCATGCAACGCTGGTATCGTCCGGCTCCATCGGCAACGCACTGGTGCTCCGTGCCGGTTCCACTTCGGAAATCAACGGATCGGTCTCCCTCGATCAGGTTCACGTGGTCGAAGATGCCCCTGGCGTAGCTCGCGGCGCGAATGGCCCGTTGGTGACGCCCGAGGTGGTGGTGGTGGCGGCCTTCCCGTTGCGTTCCACCGGTACCGATGCCAACGTACAGGTCCGCGGGCTATCTCCCAAGGCGCTGGATGTCCGCAGCAACGTCAAAATCGTTCAAGGGCGTTTTTTCCGGCCTGGGCTGGCGGAACTCGTGGTTGGCCGCAACGTCGATGGAGCCTATTCCGGGCTTGGACTCGGAAACCGGGTCAAGTTTGGCGGTGGAATGTGGGAGGTCGTCGGCGTTTTCGATGCTGGTGGCTCTTCCTTTGACTCGGAGGTCTGGTGCGATAGCACGGTTCTGAATCAGGTCTACCATCGTCCGGAGAACGCGTTCCAATCGGTCACCGCGAAGCTGACTTCGCCCGATGCTTTGCAGCAGTTCAAAGACTCCTTAACCTCCGATCCACGCCTCAATGTGGATGTCAGCCGCGAAGTCGACTATTATGCCGGCCAAGCCAGCGGCCTTACCGCCGTAATCCAGGGACTCGGCGGATTCATCGCCCTGATCATGGGCGTTGGAGCCGTGATTGGAGCGCTGAATACGATGTACTCGGCGGTTTCGGAGCGCGCCCGTGAAATTGCAACGATGCGCGCCTTGGGGTTTGGCGCTGGAAGCGTGGTGTTCTCGTTCGTCATTGAAGCCTTACTGATTGCCGCCGTCGGCGGCGCAGTTGGCTGCCTTGCCGTGCTGCCCGTAAATGGTATTACCACCGGCACGCTCAACTTCCAATCGTTCTCCCATCTCGCCTTCGCATTTTCGATTACACCGAAACTGCTGATGGCCGGGATGATTTTCGCTTTGCTGATGGGGATCGCTGGCGGCTTGCCTCCGGCGATACGTGCGGCACGCCGCCCCGTTGCCGAGGCTCTGCGCTCGTTGTAGAGATTCCATAGCAATCAAGAAACGAGGCCAGAGAGGTTCATTACACTCTGGCCTCTTGCCATTTTGGCTTCATAAAATTGCCGATTATCCACTCGTTCGCTTGACTCTTTGGAAATAGGAACTGCGAATTGCGCTATCTTAAGTGCGCGCGGCATTATTTTCCCCGAAAAAGAAAGGCCAATTCGATCAACAGAATGATCACCACGGCGAGTTCCAGCAAAAACCCACGCGACTGCTGGAATTTCTCAATCATGAAGTCGTAAAGGTCGTCGGCGGTGTGCAGTTTTTCCTTTACAAGTTCTTCGTATTCCACCACGCCGATCTTGTTGGCGCACATCTTGTAGAGGCGCGCCGAAAACATGTCGCCCACAAACTTGAGGGCGTTTGTGGTGTGCTCGGTAAGTTGAGTCACGTCGATCAGCACGGTTCGAAGCCGGTCCGCCGAGGGGCGCATGCGCCAGCCAGCCAAGCGATCGCGGCGCGCTTCCACAAACTTGTAGACGTCTTTGAGTTCGTGGGTCAGGAGTTCATCGTAGTGGCGAAATTGCAGAAGCTGCGAATTGGCGTACTCCAGCAGCCGAATGGTGGTTTCCGCACCGGCTTCCGTGTCGTAGATGAAGGCCGCATTCCAGCCTACGACAATCACGTCGTTCACGTAGTACGACATGCGCGCTTGCAGCACCTCGTCTCGCTCCGAGGGAGACAACGCGTGGGTCTCTCCGCCAATCAACTGGCTGATCCCCTGTGCATTCGTCGCGATCATCTCTTCCGCGGTGGCGTTCGTGAGGGAGTGGTGAAAGACATAGTAATCTTCAATCAGCCAGTTCGTGTAGGGCTTACGCAATGCCGCGCTTAATCCCGCCAGCCGCTGCCGCACCAATCGTGTGGTGAATTCCTCAAAGAAAGTGCTGGAAATCCAACCGGCGGCCACATGCTGGAGCTCCACCCAACTTCCCGAATATGGCCGCTGCAATAGAAGGCAGACCACGCCATAGTCGTAGTAGTGAATGGCCCCATCGAACTGCTCTCCAGTGTCGAGCACCACCGGTCCCAGCAGCTCAATCACAGGTGGGCTCTCGAATCCCACATAGCCCGGCGTGGTGTGTTTGAACGAAGGAATGAGCCGGCGTCCTGAAATCAACTGCGGCAGTTGCGCCAGATCGATCTCATCTCCGACATCGAAAAGGGTGAGGACGACAACGTAGCCTGTAAAAAGAGGATCTCGCACAGATTCACGGAGAGTTTCATTCGGCGTCGGCGCCGGCACACGAGTCACCAAGCCTCCAGTTACCAGTCTTCCGAATCACCAGCCTTCCGAATTATTAGATACAAGCATCCGGCAATCCGCAAAGGAAAACTTCGCTTCGGTTGTTTTGTGGGTGTTTTGCGCGAACTGGAGCGCCCGCTCCTTGCGCCTTTAATAAAACAACATCAGTCCTTCAAAAAATCTAATGAAATAAAAAAATGTACTGGGCCGCACTCTAATAAAATGCAGAAGTTCACGCCTGATTTTTGTTGCCGTACGAAGAATCTTAATCGGATTTTTATCTCATGTGGTCTTTGGTTCATGCACCATTGACGTATACGCCTGTCCCTGAGTAGAAATTATTAAAGGAGATTAACGAAATATGCGGAAAACCGTCCTGTTGCTCGGGTTCTTAGTGTGCCTTGCTGCTTATTCTGTCGGACAAAGCAGTGAAATTGGTTTGGTTGCGGGGATCAAAGTTACCCCAGGAGTGGGCAGCGTAGCCCAGGGCACGCAGGTGACCTTTAGCGACACTTTTGCCTTCGAAGCCAGCTATGCGGCAAGGCTCATGCATGCGCCCGGATTCTCCCTGCACTTGGAATTTCCTGTGGCCGTTACTCCTTCGTCTGACGTCAGCACGAGCCTGAACGCTATATCGAAATACAGCTCGGTTTTTTTCACGCCTGGCCTGCGTTTGAAGCTGGCGCCTAGTTCACCGTTCAGCCCCTGGGTTGCGGTTGGCGGCGGGTTTGCCCGTTTCAATCCCGGTAATTCGCCCAACACCAACAACAATCGGCCGGTAGGCGCGCCGCTTGTTCCCACGCCTGCCAGCAGCAACCGTGGCGCATTCGATGCCGGAGCCGGAGTTGACTTTCACTTTCCCGCGGTGCCTCTCGCGTTGCGCGTGCAGGCTCGGGATTTCTATACCGGCGCTCCCGATCTCGGTACTGCGACCACCGTCAACGTGCATCACAACATCATGATTGGGGCAGGATTCGTTTTGAGGTTCTAGGGTGGGTATTCTTGAGCTTGTGGGCATTCCAGCTCAAGCAGGTCAAATTCATAAAGAGTGCGTTTGGAAAAAGGGGCCATTTGGGCCCCTTTGCTATTACGTCTACTTGGGCCGCTACTCCTGTCGCAAGGCAACAATAGGATCGACCATGGAAGCTTTGCGTGCCGGGAAATAGCAGGCCACCAGGGCCACCAGAAATAGCAGCACGACGACCATGGCAAACGTCAACGGGTCGGTGGCGCTTACGCCATAAAGCATGGAACGCATGGTGCGGGTTACCAGGAGTGAGCAAACCACGCCTAATACCACGCCGGCAATGATGGTCGTTAACCCTTGGCGCAGAATAAGACGTACTACATTTTGTGCTGAAGCTCCGAGCGCCATGCGGATGCCGATCTCCCGCGTCCTTTGCGCTACAGAATGGGCCAAGACTCCGTAGATGCCAATCATAGCCAGCAACAGCGCCGCGCCGGCAAAGACTGAGAGAATCGTTGCGTTGAAGCGGCGATCGCGGACCGACGACGTGACAACTTCGGCGAAGGTGCTGGGAACAATTGGAATTGTCGGGTCTAGGTCGTGCAAGATCTGTCGTACCGAGGCATGGAGGGATCCTGGGTCGAGGCTGGAGCGCAGCACAGCGGTAAGCGTCTGCGTCCTTCGCGGTCGCTGCCGATAGTTCACATAGATGGTGGGGGAAGGTGGAGTTTCAAGGTTTCGGCCGCGAACATCTTTTACGACGCCAACAACGGTCAGGAAGTGGGTGTCACTGTCCATGTTGCCAAACTCGATTTTGTGTCCCAACGGGTTCTGGTTAGGCCACTGGGTACGCGCTAGCGACCTACTTATAACGGCAACATGGGGCGCATCCGCAGTATCGCTATCTTGGAAAAGGCGGCCTTGCAGTAAGGGTATGCCAAGAGTGGAGAAATAGCCCTCACTGGCTGCACAATAGTTGGCAACTCCATGGGGAAGATTTCGATGAAAGAGCGATTCAAGTTCATCTTTGCGGGGCGCTTCGCGCGCTGAGTCCATCACCAGGTATGTGCCGAAGCTTGGAGGGTTGGCAAGGGGCAGGTTGCTGATTCCTCCGGCGTCGGTAACCCCGGGAATCGCGTGCAGCCGCGCAAACAGGTTGTTCAAGAATGCTGTTCGATGCACGGCCCCGGTATCTTGGTCGATGGAGGGCAGAACAAGGTTCACGGTCATTACATTCTCTGTTCGAAACCCTGGGTCAACGGAGAGAACTTTGAGAAGGCTTCGGCCCAGGAGTCCGGCGCCAACCAGCAGCGTTAGGGTCATCGCGACCTGAATCGCGGAAATAAACCGATTCAACAGGTTGGCCTGACTATGACTGGAGCGGGCAATCGATACATCGGCAAGTTTTCTTTGCAGGTTGGCGGAAGTAACGCGCAGGGCTGTGGAGATCCCAAGGCCGATGGCTACCGCCGCGGTCAGGCCGAGAGTGAAAAGGAGTACGGGGAGATTAACGCTGATTTCGTCGATTCGCGGGAGCCCGCTCGGAGCTAGTGCGAGGAGGCTCCTAACTCCCCATAAGGAGATTGCTATTCCGAGCAGTCCGCCACCTGCAGCGAGGAGGAGCGCCTCCGCGAGGAACTGGCGCACCAAACGGCTGTGCCGGGCGCCCAAGGCGGCGCGGATGCCGAGTTCGCCTTCCCGCTTTACGGCTTGTGCCAACAAAAGGTTGGCGACATTTCCGCAGGCGATAAGCAGCAACACGCCCACCGCGCCAAGCAATATCAGTAAATTCTTGCGCACGTCCTCCGTCATGGCCTCTCGCATAGGAGAGAGCGATATATCGGCCATATCGGTCAAACCTCCGTAGGTTTGTTTGAGGTTCTTTGCGATAGCCGAGAGCTCGGTGCGTGCTTGGACTGCGGAGACTCCATCGCCAAGCCGGGCCACCACTTGCCAATTGTGCGCCGTGCGTGAGGGCGTGGGCTCCTCGAGTTCTCGCGGAAGCCATATTTTCGTGTTGTCGGGGAAATGAAAACCGGGAGGAAGCACTCCAGCAACGGAGACCTCCTGCTTATCGATACCGAGTTTCTTCGACGCCAGATCGGTTGAGCCCCCAAGATCTTGTATCCAGTAGTCATAGCTCACCAGCGCTACCTGCGCGGCCCCAAAATGCTGATCTTCCGGCAACCATCCGCGTCCCAAAATCGGATGGATTTGCAGGATAGGAAAGAAATCCTTGGACACCGCTGCAACGCCGATGCGTTTGGTTTCGGTTCCTCCGATCACCGCTTCTTCGTCGGTCGCATACTCCGCCATGCCCTGCAGGGAATGGTTTTGTGCATGTAGATCGTCAAAGTTGGGATCGGTAAAATTCATCGTGCCCCCGCGGGCGCTGGTTTCAAAAAGAACAAAAATCTGTTCCGGCTTAGGGTAGGGAAGCGGCTGTAGAAGCACGCCGTAAATCACGCTGAAAATGGATGTGCTTGCTCCAATCCCAAGGCCAAGAGTAAGGATTGCAATGGTGGCGAACGCAGGATCCTTGCGAAGCAAACGCGATCCATGGCGAAGGTCCTGAAGTAGATTTTCGAGCCACACCCATCCCCACATCTGGTTGGTCACATCCTGAATTAACCCAACGTTCCCCAATTCGCGCCGAGCGGCCGATGCGGCGGTTGCCGCGTCTTCGCCACGCGCCACACGGTCTTCAAGGGACATCTGGAAGTGACTTCGGATCTCTTCTTCCAGCTCTTCTTTCCGGTGGTTCCGGTCCACAAAAGGAAATTTCATGCTTCACTTGCCTTTCTCCGCGTTGCTCCCTTTTTTTGCGGTTTCAGGATGCCGCTGACAGCCTCCAGAAGTTGTTCCCAGCGGGAAAGCTCGGCATTGAGCTGCTTTTTTCCCGCCACGGTCAGGCGGTAAACCTTCACGCGCTGTTTGTTGTCGGAGGTCTTCCACTCGGACTTGATCGCCCCTTGCCGCTCAAGCCGGTGCAGGGCAGGGTAAAGAGATCCCGTGTCCACATCGAATGCTTCGCCGGATTTGGCGTGAATGGCCTGGCTGATCCCGTAGCCGTGATGGGGGCCCCACCGTAGCGTCTGGAGGATGAGCATGTCCAGCGTCCCTTGCAGCAGCTCAATCCGGTTCTGATATCGTTCCCGCTTTGGCATGTAGATAATCTACTCCCATGGATGTAGAGTGTCTACATGGAAAAATCGCTCTCCCCCAACCCGCACTCGGCCAGGGAAAACTGTGCGATGCGTTTGAAACACGCGGGCTTAGGCGGGCTCACGGAATCTCCGGAGGCTGTGCACCGCTCCATGGCCGTGCCCAGGAAACCTTAACTCGTTTTCCGGCTTTGGCAGGTAGCCAGCGAGGTAGTTCCTGTCCTTGCGTCATCTCCAAGATCCATATTTTTTGAATCTTTTTCGCGGCTCTACCTTTCTTACTCTGAGAAAATACGCGCTGAAAGAAGTAAGGACGCGGGAATTTGTGCAACAGCTCTGGCAAAGTTGGGTTTGTATTAATACACTAAGAGATGCAGCCTGTTGGAACTTTCTAAGATTCAGGCGCCGTTAGGAAATCAGGCCAAAGCCGCAAATATGAGTAATCTTCTCGACACGATTCAGACGCCGCAAGATGTAAAACGACTGTCATTGGCGGAGTTGGAGAGCCTGGCCGCTGAAATTCGAGAGCGGCTCATCACAGTCCTGGCGAATACCGGCGGTCATTTGGGGCCGAATCTCGGCGTGGTTGAGCTGACTCTGGCAATGCACTACGTGTTCGATACGCCGGAAGACCATTTTGTTTTTGACGTAAGCCATCAAGCCTATGTGCACAAGTTGCTGACCGGGCGTCGTGATCGCTTCCACACGATCCGTCAACCGGAAGGCCTCAGTGGTTTCATGCTGCGTACCGAAAGCGAGCATGACAGCTATGGGGCTGGGCATGCCGGAACCGCGCTCTCGGCTGCGCTCGGTATGGCTGCCGCGCGCGATCTGGCTGGGGGAAAAGAACATGTGGTGGTGCTCGCCGGAGATGCGGCTTTTACCAACGGCATTTCTTTCGAGGCCCTGAACAATATCGCCGGCGCCACGCGGCGGCTGATCGTGATTCTGAACGACAATGAATGGTCGATCGACAAGAACGTGGGCGCGATTGCAGGGTACTTCAACCGGATTGCCACCAACGAGCACTATGCCTATTTTCACGAGCGGGCTGCGCGGCTGGTGGAAAAATACGGCGGCAAGCGTGTCCGCAAGGTTATAGGCAAGGCGGAAGAGGCGGCCAAAAGCATGTTGTGGCCGAGCGTGATCTTTGAGGAGTTTGGTCTTACATACTACGGGCCTATTGGTGGGCACGATCTTGAAACTCTGATTGGCACCTTCCGCTTCCTGAAGGCACAGGAAAGGCCGGTGCTGCTGCATGTGCTCACTCAGAAGGGCAAAGGGTTTGAGCCTGCTCTTGCCAAGCAAAAGAAGTTTCACGGGCTGGGTCCGTACGATCCCACCACCGGAGAGACCACGCCTGCATCGCAGAAGACCTACTCTGAAATCTTCGGTGAGACCATGGTTCGCCTGGCGGATAAGAATGAGAAAGTGGTTGCTATCACAGCCGCCATGCCCAACGGAACCGGACTCGATCTGTTCCGCCCCCATCATCCGGCGCGGTATTTTGATGTGGGCATTGCCGAAGAGCACGCCGTGCTATTTGCTGCGGGAATGGCGACCAAGGGATTCAAGCCATTCTGCGCCATTTATTCGACTTTCCTCCAGAGGTCCGTCGATCCGATTATTCACGATGTCTGCCTGCAGAACCTCCCTGTAGTGTTTTGCATGGACCGCGGCGGCCTCTCGGGCGACGACGGCCCCACGCACCATGGCTTGTTCGATATCAGTTACCTGCGCGGAATTCCCAACATCGTGCACATGGACCCCAAGGATGAGTCCGAGTTCGCCGATATGCTCTACACGGCCATGCTGCATGAGGGACCGATTGCGATCAGGTATCCGCGCGGAGCGGGCAAGGGAGCTAAGCCGAAGGATCAGTTGTCGAGAATCGCGATTGGGCAATCGGAGACCATTCAGGATGGCGAGCAGATTGCGATCTTTTCCCTTGGTGCAATGATGCCGGTGGCTCTGGAAACTGCGCGATCGCTGGAAGCCGAGGGCTTTTCCGTTGCGATCGTGAATGCCCGCTTTGCCAAGCCGATCGATGCTCAAGCCCTGCGGCACTACGCACAGCGTTGCGGCCTGTTGATTTCCCTGGAAGATCATGTTCTCAGCGGTGGTTTCGGCAGTGCCATGCTGGAAGCCCTCAATAGCATGGATCTTCATGTTCCGATGGTGCGCATTGGCTGGCCCGACCAGTTCATTGAGCAGGGCAAGCCCGAGGCGCTGCGGCAAAAATATGGCCTTACGGCGGAAGCTGCCGTCAAAGCAGTGCGGCCTTATCTGGCCTCGTTGCGCGCCAGAGTTCTTGTGGCCGGATAGAAATTGCCTCAAATGGCGCGCCGTTTTGCATCGGTGCGCCCCGCCTGTCCGTCTTCTCCCGCCTTCTGCAGCACCCCCATGCGTTAATCCATTCTCTGGTGTTCTTTCACTGCCCAGCCTTCAGCCACGAAGAAGCCTTTTAAAATCTACACTTGACATAAATACTAATCGATTAGTACTATCCGGTTAGTACAAGGAGGCTGCCATGGCAGTGCCCAATCCGACGGAAGGAGAATTGGCCATTTTGAAGATCCTTTGGGCAAATCACGGCCCATGCTCCGTTCGGGATGTCCACGCCCTTCTATCCCAATCCAAAGACACGGCGTATACCACCGTGCTCAAGATGATGACCATCATGGCGGAAAAAGGCCTCGTAGAGAGGGATGAGTCGACCCGCGTTCATCTCTATCGTGCTCTCTATCCGGAGCCGGTGATTCAATCCCTTCTCATTAAGGATTTGGTTCGTAAAGCCTTTTCGGGATCGGCGCTTCAACTCGTGCAGCGGGCGCTTGAGACCGAGCCTGCCACGGCAGCGGATCTGGACAATATTGCAAAGCTCATCGCGGATGCGAAGAAAAGGCGTGGGAACCGCTAGCCAATGCTCTTGCACCGAATCGCCATTGCCGTCGTACAAGCGCTGCTTGATTCCATAGGGCAGGGAGCATTGATACTTGTTCTTGCCTGGCTTGCGCTGACCCTGCTTCAAAGGAAATCGTCTGCCCTGCGCCATGTAGTGGCCATGGTCTTTCTGATTGCATTTCCCCTATCTGCCGCCGCCACATTCTGGCATGTGGTCTTATCGCCAATCGACTCTTTGTCGGTGGCAAGGATGCCGCTGAAGGCTTCGTTCCAGCCGCCTCTGTGGTTGGGATGGATCTGGGGAATTGGCGTAGCGGTGCGGCTCCTCCAGTTCTTACGCGGATGGCGGCATTTACGTCGGCTTGAGGCGTTGCCTTTCACGGATTTACCGGAGAAATGGCGGCTCTGTTTTCAGCAAATGCAAGCTCGCCTGGGAATCAGTAGATCGATTTCCGTTCGCATATTGCCGAACCTGCTGCCTTGCTCGGCAAGGCTCATGAAACCCATCATTTGGCTGCCGGCAACGATGTTGAGCCAGTTGCCAAGTGAGCAAATCGAGGCCATCTTCGCGCACGAACTCGCACATATTCATCGCTTGGACTGGCTTTGGAATGCGGTGCAGTGCGCGATCGAGACGGTGATGTTCTACCACCCGGCAGTGTGGTGGGTGAGCGGTCGCATTCGGCAGGAACGCGAGAATGCATGCGATGATCTGGCCGTATCCGTCTGTGGCGATGCCATCGTTGTGGCCGAAGCTCTGGGGGCTCTCGAATGGATGCGTCGACCGCATCCCATGTTGGCGCTTTCTTTACAAGGAGGTTCGTTGATGAAGCGTATTTCTAGACTCATTGAGCCGGGGAAACCCCGGTTTCTCTGGAACGTTCCGGTAGGCATTTTGGCGATGCTTGGAATTGGCGTCATCGCCTGTAACTTGCTCGCGGTCTCGCACGGCAATGCAACGGGGCCGGCGTGGTGGCAGAAGTTCGGTGGCTATACAAAGGTGCGCACGGCGGATGGTAGCGGTATTTATGAGCGTTGGAGTGATAGTTCGGGAGCTCAACACCAGCGATTGCTGGTAAATGGATCATCCGTACCCATGGATGAATCGCGCTTGGCGTCATTTGCGAAACAGCCTCCTTCACCTCCGAACCCGCCTTTAGAATCCCCTGCGCCTTTACATCTGGTCGCCTTTGCTCCGGCTCAGCCTCCCGATCCTTCCGAAGTTCTCTCGCGTGAAACAGTGCTGCTCCAATCAATGCAATCGACGAATGGCGCGAGTCGAACTATGGGCGATGCCGTGCGCGACCTCGTTGAAAACGATTCCAGGCTCTCCGCGGCGATCGGAGTTCCGGTGCGGGTGAACCAGATGGTCGGTCCGAGTCGAGTAACGGAGACAAGCGCCGATTTGACCGTATCCGTGAGTGGTCCTCTGGGTGAACGCACAGTGAAGGTTCTAGGGAGCTCGGATGCCGGTCGGTGGAATCTTCGTCTCCAATGAACCGGCGTTAGCCCCTTTTTTCTTTTCAAGTACTAAGCGATTAGTAGATCGGAAGATCATTCATAGGAAGATCATTCATCAGGAGATCATGCATGAAGAAGTATTTTGCGGCTTGGTTCGTTGCAGCCTTGGTGATCGCAAACGCAAATCTGCAAGCGCAGCAGCCGCTTCATTCACCCAACGGCAAACCCCCGGCACGGTCTGAGGCCCAATCGCCAACCTTGACTCCGGAAATGCGGCGGAATGTAATCCAGCGGCTTGGAGAGCATTTGAAGGCCAGATATGTTTTTCCCGATGTTGGGCAAAGGGCGGCGGTTGGCCTTCTGAACAAGCTCGCGAAGGGATCGTATGATGCGCAGCTATCGCCGGATGAGTTTGCGGACTTACTGACACGAGACCTTCAACAGCTTGGAAACGACCGCCACCTTCGGGTCGGATTCGTTCCCGATCTCCCGCCTGTTCCAGAGCCGGGTAGCGCTCCCAATTCCCAGGAATTTGAAGCTGCAAGGAATATGGCGGCAAGAACTGGTTTTGGGATCAGGCGGGTGCAGCACCTTCCCGGCAATGTTGGGTATATCGATATTCGGGGTTTTCTCAATACAGAGTTCGCTGCGCCCGCGATCTCGGCGAGCATCGCGCTCCTGGAAGGCAGCAATGCCATCATGATCGATCTGCGTAATAACGGAGGTGGTGAGCCCGAAACCGTCGCCTATTTCCTGAGTCATTTCTTCCCGGTGGGCGATCCACGCCATCTGAACGATATCTACACTCGGACTGACAACGCCACTCGCTCCTACTGGACAGATTCGTCCGCCAGCCCTCGTTATAGTGGCCCTCTGTATGTCTTAACCTCTCATGAAACGTTCTCCGGAGGCGAGGAATGCGCTTACGATCTTCGCGTCCAGAAGCGCGCCATCCTGGTCGGTGAGACTACGGGAGGAGGAGCAAATCCTGGCGAAGTCATGAAGCTTGTGGATGGATTCGTGGCTTTCATTCCCACAGGGCAATCCGTGAATCCTATTACGAAGACCAGTTGGGAACAGGTCGGCGTGGCGCCGGACATGGCCTCCACCGCAAAGGACGCCGCGCGGGTGGCTTATATTGCGGCGCTTCAACGAGCCGCGGAGCAGTCACACGATCCTGAACAACTCGCTGACCTCACGGACATCTTGAAGAGTGCTGAGAGAAATGAGATTGATCTCCCCGGCTACACTCCGCGACATCCCTAGAGCCGCAGAGCCGTTGGAATAGAAGAGCATTCTGGAACAGAAGAGCAGGTGAAATAGAAGAGTCGTGGGATAGAAGAACCGTTGGATTAGCAAGGGTCTCGAATCGAAGGGCTGCTCGAATATTCGAATCGAAGATCCGAATTGAAGATCCGTTCCAATCGATCGACCGGAAGACTGTTTGCTCTAAAAATCGCTGCCCGGCAGCGGGTTATTTGCAAAAGGGTCAACCCGCCCCGGGCCAGCACTAGAATCCCCGGAGATTCTAGCTCTACCTACCATTCGTCGAACCTTTTATCTGTTGTGATCGTAATCGCCGTGATCGTGGTGTCCATCGTCGTCATGGTCGCGATCATGCTTGTCATTGTCCTTATCTTTATCTTTGTCTTTGTGACAGGCGTCATCGTCGCGGTCATGATGGTGGCGATGATGATCGCGGTCGTGATCGCGATCGTGGTCTTTGTCGCCGTCGTCGTCATCGCAATCACCGTCGCCCTGCGGAGCCTGTGCTTGCACCACCGGCTGGGTGGCGATAGAAAGCGGCGCCTGGCCAACGGTAATCATGGCCGTGACGGTGTTGGTCGCAGTGCTAATGACCGCAACCGTATTGCTTAAGTTGCTGGCGATGTAAAGCTTCGTGCCATCGGTGGTGACTGCGGCTCCCGCCGGACTATTCGGTACCGGAATACTCGCTGTGACGGTGTTCGTAGCAACCGAAATCACCGAGACGGCATTGCCGCCGCCGTCCGCGGAGTAGACCGTTGCGCCGTTGGGGTTGACAGCCACGCCGAACGGGAAGCCGCCGACCGGTATGGTCGCGGTCACCGTGTTGGTCGCGGTGCTAATCACGGAAAGAGTGTTGGAAATTCCGTTCGTTACGTAAACAGATTTGCCGTCCGGCGTCAGCATGATTCCCTGGGGAAGAATGCCGACTAGAACTGTGGCGGTCACGGTGTTGGTTGCGGCTGCGATTACAGAAACGCTGTTGCCGTTGGAGTTGGCCACATAAATGGTCGTGCTATCGGGGCTCACGTCTACAGCCGAGGGGAGTAGCCCGACTGCAACTGTGGCCACCACGGTATCGGTGGCCGTATCGATAGCAGAAACCGTGTTGTCGCCTTGGTTGCTGACGTAGGCATGTTTCCCATCGTCGCTCACGGCAATGCCTACAGGACTGTTGCCCACCGTGATTGTCTTGGAAATGGTGTTGGTGGCGGTGCTGATGATGCTGATGGTGTTGTTACCCGTGTTGGCGACGAACACCTGCGTTCCGTCCGGAGTCATGGCTGCGGACTCGGGGAGATTGAATCCCGTAATGGTAGCTACAACTGTGTTGGTGGTTGTGTTGATCACGGAAACGGTGTTGTCGTTTCCATTGACTACATAAGCGTTATTGTTGGCGGCGGCGAAGGCGCCGGCTGTCGACAGGACCAGCAAAACCAAAGATGACATTCTGACGACGCGAGCGACGAACTGCCGAACTACCAGAGAACTCCCGAAAAGGCCTTTCATTTCCTTGCTCCTTATAGATGTCTTTCACTTCACGGTGGTACAAAAAAGCTCCTTATACCTGAGCGACCCCCAAGCGGCTGGCAACGTTGATGCCCCCGAGTCTGCAGAAAAGGTGTGCGCTTCCTTTTCCGCAGACTGCGTGCGGTTAATCAAAATTGCCTAATAAAAACTGCTTAGGGGCCCTTGAGAAAATTTCCAGGTAAACTTCAGTAGTGCCGCAACAGTACCAGATTTCAGGACACGTACCAAGGAAAAAATCAAACCCCTGATAAATCCATATAAATCATTTATTTTGAATAATTTAATGGATCGATTGGGGCGTTTTTTCGAGTTCATGTCCATGCCTGCTCCCTGTCCTTGTGTTGAGGTAATCTACTGTCCTAACAGACATAAGCGCAATATCACTTAAGTAACCTTCACGGCCAATATCAGGTTTTTGGCTCAGACGGCTTTATGAGCGGTATCTAATTTCATTTCTTGTCCGATAACGAAGGCGAAACTTTGTCGTCCATATTTTCGTAAATACAAAAAAACATGAATACCGAATTGCGGATTGAAAACCTGTCAAAAACCTATAGGAACGGCGTTAAAGCTCTAGACAACGTTTCTTTGACGATCCCCTGCGGCATGTATGGCCTGCTGGGACCGAACGGAGCGGGCAAATCTACTTTGATGCGTACTTTGGCCACGCTGCAGGAGCCGGATAGCGGCTCGGCGCGCCTGGGGGATATCGACGTGTTGAAGCAGAAGGATGCGCTTCGTCGCAGCCTCGGATATCTGCCGCAGGAATTTGGCGTCTACCCCAGAATTTCCGCGCTGGATATGCTGAATCACATCGCGCTTTTAAAAGACATTACGAATGCTAAGGAGCGCAAAGAAGTCGTTGACGCCATGCTGCGGCGGTGCAATCTCTATGACGTGCGAAAGAAGGCGCTCAACGGCTTCTCCGGCGGAATGCGGCAGCGTTTCGGTATCGCACAGGCTCTGCTGGGGAATCCGCGGCTCCTTATTGTCGATGAGCCCACGGCGGGCCTCGATCCCGGCGAGCGGAATCGTTTTTACAACTTGCTTTCGGAGGTGGGGGAGCAGGTGATCGTAATTCTGTCCACGCACATTGTGGAAGATGTCATGGATTTGTGCACCAAAATGGCGATTCTGAATGGTGGCCGGGTGCTGTTTGAAGGCAGGCCCGACGATGCCATCACTCAACTGCATGGCCGTGTATGGCAGCGGTCCATTGCCAAAGCCGAATTGGCGGAATACGAGGCGCACCACCGCGTGATTTCCAGCCGCCTCATTGGCGGGCGGCCTACGCTGCACGTATTCAACGAGACTCTGCCAGCGGAAGGATTCATTGCCACCGATCCCAACCTGGAAGATGTTTTCTTCGCGAAGATTCGCAACTGGAATTAACGATCCGCATTTGGAGTTAAGGAGTTCTTGCATGATGCGCCATATCGCCTGGTTTGAAATTCGTTTCTGGTTGCGCTCGTGGATGCTGTGGATCTTTCTGCTGGTCATTACGGTTGCGATTCTGCTAGCTACCAGCACCGATCATGTCACGATTGGCGCTGCGCTCGGAAATACCTTTCGCAACTCGCCCTTCAATATCCAGAATTTTTACACCTTTATTGGCCTGCTCACGATTTTGATGTCGGCCGCTTTTGTGAATTCCGCGGCGGCGCGCGATTTTACATACAACACCTACCAGATTGTCTTTGCCACGCCCCTGCGCCGAAGGGATTTTCTGCTGGGCCGTTTTTTGGGCGCCACTCTGGTCTCGATCATTCCTATGGCGGGTGTGTCCCTGGGAATATTGCTCGCCAAAATCATGCCCTGGGTGGACGCCGACCGGTTCGGTCCTGTCCACTGGGGCGCGCATCTCAAGGGCCTCCTGGTGGTTGCAGCCCCCAATGCTTTTTTCATGGCTGCCATCCTTTTTGCCATCGCCGTGCTGGTGCGCAATGAAATTATTCCTTTTGTCGGCGCACTCCTGCTCATTACGGGCTACGCGGTCGGACAGTCGCTTCTACAGGACATTCGCTATGAGCAGATCGGCGCACTGCTCGATCCCTTCGCCATCCGCACCTTTGCCGTAGCCACCAAGTATTGGACGGTCGCTGAGCGAAACTCGCAGGCCGCGGGGTTTAGCGGAATCCTGATGTGGAACCGGCTTTTGTGGATGGGCATTGGAGTTGCCTGTTTCCTTCTGGCCTACATGCGCTTTAGCTTTGCGGAGAAGAAGAGTCGAACTCGCATTGCGGATGATGTGCCAAACGTGAAGAAACCGGCTGCAATCGACTCAGTGCTTCGGCCCACACTGCATCTCGATCCTGCTCCCTGGAAGAAGTTCCTCATTGCTTCAAAGGTCCACTTCCTGGGAACCGCCAAGAGCACTTTCTTCATTGTGATTGTTCTGGCGGCCTTGCTCAACACCGTTCCTTCTTTGTTCACGGATTCCTCGGCAGGATACGGCAACCAGACCCTTCCTGTGACGTATCAGGTGCTTGAGGTCATTGCCGGAACCTTCTTTGGCTTTCTCATCATCATCATCACTTACTTTGCGGGAATTCTCGTCTGGAAAGACCGCGACAACCGCATGGATGAGATCGCGGATGCAACGCCCACTCCGGAGTGGGTCTTTTATGCCTCCCGCCTGGTGGCTCTGGCGGCCATGGTATTTCTGCTGCAGGTCGTCGTTCTAGCCAGCGGGGTGGCCGCGCAGGCATGGCAGGGATACCATCGCTTTCAACTCGATCTTTATGCAAAGGAACTCATCCTGCGGGATGGCTCGTTGTTCCTGTTTTTCGCGGTGCTGGCGTTCTTCATTCACGTGCTCTCCCCCAATAAGTACATGGGGTACTTTCTCTACATTGCATTTCTGGCGACGAACGCCTTTATCTGGCGGCCGCTGAACGTAGCCACCCATCTGGCTCGGTTTGGCGCCAGGCCCAACGTAATCTACTCCGATTTCTATGGAGATGTTAATGGGAGAATTAGACTGGACTGACGGTATTTTACGGAATATGACGGAATATAGCGGTTTGGCGCGGGTTTGCGAACGTTTTGAAAGATAGGAAGGATAAGACCGTGCCAGAATTAAATCGGACTAACTGGCGAACCGATAGCGAAAGCAAAGCCCCTAAGTTGTTGATTCTTGGTTCAAACACACCCAATTTTGCATGAGGGGCCGGACATGCAGCAATTGCATGGGCCGAAAACGCGAAAAAGCAACGTAAATAAAGGCTGCAACGGATGCGGACATGGGAGAAATCATCAAACAAGCGGGCGGACATGCAGCGGACATAGATTGGGCTCATTTGTGCCGCCTTTGTGCGTCAGGTTGATGCCGCTTTTGTGCGGCAGAATTGGCCTTATGCAGTCCGTATTTTTCCCGAATGTTGGCCTCATACTTCAGCACTGACTCGTACAAGATGTGCCAAGAACCGCGTGGGACGAGCTGGAAGCCCTCAAGTAACTCTTTCTTGATCAAACGCAGCACCGTTGGTTCAGATATTCCCAGGTGGCGCGCCACCCAGGAGCTATCTACCTTGTGTTCGCGGAATAAACTCAATTGCTGCGGCTGATTCAACGGCTGCCCTCCTGGCTAGACTGGCTGCGAGAAATGCGCCGTAAAGCCCACAGAACGCGATTACAGTCGCCTAGTGTGCGCAGTTGGGTGTCCTGGCGTTTGCCCAATGGCGACGAACTGGAAGACAGGAATGAGTTAAGTCGCTCTGGTGTCCAGCCCATCAATTGAACCTGACGGCTAACGAGGTTCAGGTCAGATTCAGAGGCCATCGTCGCCGCTCTGGCAGCCTTGGCGGCGCTCAACTTGTCGGAAAATCTTCTCCCTTCCGTGCCAGCGGCGTGGGCACGATCCTTATCTTTAATGCGTGATCCTCGGCGCGGCTGTTTTGGCGGTGAGGTTTCAGGGATTCCCATTTCATCCTGCAGGAAGTTGATCAGCGTGGTGGCATCATCGACAGACAGGTCGCTGAAGCTTACGATCTGCTTTTTAAGCTTGGCAGACGCCCACGCCAATCGACGTTCGCGAGGATCTGTGGCGGTTGCGGTCTGTCCAAGCTCGATCCAGGCAGCCTGCGCCATCAAGTCGTGACGAGCATATTGCGTCCACAATGTCTGCAGCCTGCGTAATTGTTGCACTGATATTTTGTTCATAGCTCTACACCGATGTTTTTTGCGATGGTGCGAATGATCCGCCAAATTTCCGCACTGAAAATCTTTTGACCGCAAGACGAGCAGCGGCCGCGTTTGATGTCCGCCGCCCTGGTGTCGCGCAACAACTGCGCCTTGTCCTTCTTGCGGCAATCCTTGTCAGGACAAAATTGATGGTCATAGTCAGTTGAACCGTCCTCATTCATAAGAGAGCTGCCACAGAATCTGCAGAAACGCGCCATTGACCGTCAGGCTCCTCCCGCATCGAACAGAGAAGGTTGATCAGCGTTGGTCGTACTGCCAACGTAGTTCAATTTCCTTATGTTCGTAGGAAAGCTCAGCCGGTAATCGATGGACAACTCGTCATCAAATGCGGTTCGGCCGCGATAGCCCTTTGTGTAGGTAGTAACGCGGGCGCAAAACTTGATGCGATCTCCAGATGAAAGATTGAGCGACTCCAACCGAAGTCCAAGCGTAAGCCAGATGTGATCGCACATCTGGTTTCCTGCTGAATCGCAGATATTTTGAAAGAGTGCGGTCCGGATGGGCGGACCTTTAAAGGCGCGCTTTCGCCCAAACCGTACAAAGGTGGCCGAAAAGTCTGCGCGTGTACCGCAAATCTCACCTAACTTATCTCTCATCCCTGGGGGCTCCATACAGGTTTGAGGTGTAACCGAAGGCCAGGAGCAGGTTCGCTCCTGGCCGTGCGTGTGAACTCAGAACGTCAAAGTTGGTGCGCCAAATTGGATGTTGACGCGGATTGCTCTGTAGGCATCGCC
>Ga0070734_10000810_pt1 | contig 55169 bp, 44 predicted proteins | sample Coa_R1_8_FD_66444 | JGI IMG/M metagenome (GOLD analysis project Ga0070734, IMG submission 66444) | Surface soil microbial communities from Centralia Pennsylvania, which are recovering from an underground coalmine fire - Coalmine... | ecosystem: Environmental > Terrestrial > Soil > Unclassified ...
CCGTCATCGAAAAGGCCTACAACCCCCTCGCCTCCACCACCCCTCCCGAAGTCCTTATCGGCGACGAAACCACCCTCACCCCCACCCCACTAGGCGGCGACCCCGACCTCCAGGTCCGCGCCCTCCTTCCCGACAACCCAGCCTTCGACTTCGCCATCAACACCATGGCCTACAACCCCGGAGCCGCACTCTCCATGGTCGAAGTCCACATCATGGAACACGGCCTACTCATGCTCGAAGGCGGCGGCATCTACCGCCTCGGCGACCACTGGTACCCCGTCACCGCCGGCGACTTCATCTGGATGGCGCCTTTCTGCCCTCAGTGGTTCGGAGCCATAGGCAAACAACCCGCAAAGTACCTCATCTACAAAGACTGGAACCGCCACCCCCTGACATAATCGAATACGTGAGGTGCAGCATGGCAGTCTCCTGGGCACTCATCTCCGGAGCATCCACCGGTATAGGCCGCGCAGTTGCAATGCAACTACTCTCAGAGGGCTTCCATGTAATCGCCGGAGTCCGCTCACCAGCCGCAGCAGACCGTCTCCGACAGCAAGCCGCAACCATCAAATCGGGCAGCCTCGAAACCACAACCCTCGACGTCACCGACCAGTCCTCCATCGACGCCGCCGTAGCCCACGCCGCCGAACTCTCCGGCCCTGACGGCCTTCGCGCCGTGATCAACAACGCCGGCATCGGTGTCCCCGGCCCACTCGAGCACCTCACCCCATCCGATTGGCGACGCCAGTTCGACGTCAACTTCTTCGGAGCCATCGACCTCACACGCGCCACCCTCCCACTCCTCCGCCGCGCCGTCGCCGCACACGGCCGTGGCGTCCCGCGTCTGCTCTTCATCAGTTCCATCGGCGGACGCATTGCCCAGCCCCTCATGGCTCCCTACACCTGCAGCAAATTCGCTCTCTCCGCACTCGGAGACAGCCTTCGTCTTGAACTCCGCCCTCAGGGCATCGGCGTCACCGTCATCGAACCCGGCGCCATCGCCACCGACATCTGGTCCAAAGGTCAGGACTCCGCCGCCGACTACACGCCCGACCACCCCGCCCGCAAACTCTACAGCCGCGAGATCGAAGGCCTCATCGCACTCGCCCAGAAAGCCGCGAGCAATGCCATACCCGCCGAAAAGGCCGCCGAAGAAGTAGTCCGCACCATCACCGCCGCCCGTGCTCCCGCCCGCGTGCTCATCGGCCAGGACGCCAAAATCGCCGCACGCCTCAAATCCCTCTTGCCCACCAGCGTCTTCGACAACATCCTCGCCAAACAGTTCGGCATCCCCAAGCAGTAAGTCTCAACCCGAGACGTTCTGCACCATCTCCGACATCATCCGGTAGAGAGCCATATCCATCTCCTGATGAGGCTCCGTTCGCGTATTGCAAACAGCCGCAGCGCACGAGCCATCCGCGGTCCGGATCATAAACGAAGTTGACCCAGGCAAACTTCCACTGTGCCACCAGGCTCCGGTCCCGTTATCGCTGACCATCCAACCACGCGCGTAACGTCCGTTGCCTGTGGGAGAGGCCGGCGTCGGAGTCGTCATGATGCGGATCGTTTCAGGCTTCAGAAGCGCGGCAATATTCGGCGCGCCTGCAACATGGTTCAGAAACTGAACAAGTTGTGTGGACGAGGCAATCCACCCATCACACGAATCCATGCGGCTGACATTGATTTTGTAAGGATCTTCCGAGTATTGACCAATGTAGACAACCTCGTTCGCGCCGCGCTGCCTCTCGCTATTACGGTCGATCTGCATACTGGTGATACCACAAGGACCAAGAATATTGGCTTGAACATAAGCATCGTAAGGCTGGCCAGCCACCTGTTCGATGACCCTACCCAGCAGGCAATATCCAAAGTTGGAATAGATCCATTGCGTACCCGGCTGACTGGCAAGCGGTACGTTTTCGATGCTCGTCGTAATCAGCTTTGCCTGATCCCAACCGTTGTTATGAAACATGGGATCATTCTCATCAGCAGCCCACCCGCCAGCCGTGTGAGTAAGAAGGTGGTCCACAGTAACATCGGCCACATAGGGCTTATAGGGAGCCTTGCCATACTTAGCACTAAGTATCCCTGCAGGACCAAAAACCTTGTCCGTAAGATTCAACTTGCCGTTCTCGATCAGGAAGAAAATCGTAACCGCGGTAATCGGCTTGGAGAGATCGGCGATACGAAAAAGACTGTCCTGCTGGGCCTGCGCCAGGTGTTGACGATCAGCCATGCCACCCGCGCGATCATAGATAAATCGCCCATCCTTCGAGATCGCAACCGACATGGCAGGCACACGATATTGCCGCTGAAATCCTTCCGTATTAAAGCGTCCCTGACCTAACTCGCGTTGAGCGAGCACACTCCATCCCGGTGCGCCGATAGCTGTCGCAGCACTTGCGCGAAGCAAGTTCGTTACAACAGCCCTGCGAGTAACATGATTCATTGGCATAAGACTCACTTAGCCCATTCGATAATCATCACGGCGTGCGCACACCTTGAAATGACCCCGTACCTCCACGATCATGGAACGTTCCGTTGAACGTAGTGGCCTGCACAACTCCATCAACTCTTGCCCCATCCACTCTTCCACGAAAAACCAGCACGTTCCTCGTCTTGGTCCGAACCACCAGATGTTGCACGTCGATCGTACCCTCCACTCCTCCGGATTGGTTCGGTCCCTTGAAGTGGCCCCCCTTGATGTTCGTACCTTCCTGTTGCAGATCGAGATACTTCGTCGACGTAGTTCCGTTCGGATCCTTGCAGTACAACGTCCACTTTCCATTAACATTTGCAGGAGGCTTCGGCGACGGCGGCTGCTGCGCCCATACCACCCCACAGAAAACGACTAAGAGCGACAAACACACAAGACGATAGCTTTGCTTTTTCATCTCAGCGTCCTTTTACAGGTATGCTCTTCGTACGATGCCAAATCTCGATCACTACGGTGCCATCATGCACAAAAAGAAATCTTTCTGAGCACTCTGAGGCCATATAAATCCGGAGAGAATCTCACGCACCTAAGCTAAGACCTAAGTAAAATTCCACCCAAAACCATGGCCATCCAAATCGACTCAACCCGTCTCCAGCAAGAGCTTCAAGCCCTCGCCACCATCACCTCCATCGAGCAACCCGCCGAAGGCACCTCCGTCACCCGCATCGTCTTCTCCCCCGACGACCTGCGCGCCCGCGCCTGGCTCAAAGACCTCGCCACCGCCGAAGGCTTCCTCATCCGCGAAGACGCCGTAGGCAACACCTTCATCCGCTGGCCCGGCACCGACCCCACACTCCCCGCCGTAGCCACCGGCTCCCACACCGACGCCATCCCCCACGCCGGCATGTACGACGGCACCGTCGGCGTCCTCGGCGGCCTCGAAGCCCTCCGCGCCCTCAAGCGCAGCGGCCTCCAACCACGCCGCTCCATCGAACTCGTCATGTTCACCTCCGAGGAGCCCACCCGCTTCGGCATAGGCTGCATCGGCTCCCGCCTCCTCTCCGGCACCCTCGACCCCACCCGCGCCGACACCCTTCGCGAAGCCAACGAACCCGCAGACACCGTCCGCACTCTCGCCGAAGTCCGCGAGGCCGCAGGCTTCAAGGGCACACTAGCCTCCACCGTGCTGCCAACCAACCACTACCACGCCTGGATCGAACTCCACATCGAACAAGGCCCACTCCTGGAGCGCGAATCCATCCCTCTCGGCATAGTCACCAGCATCGCCGCCCCCGCCAGCTACCGCTTCACAATCACCGGCCTCGGAGGCCACGCCGGAGCCCTCCTGATGCCTGACCGCCGAGACGCCCTCTGCGCCGCATCCGAACTCATCCTCTCCGTCGAGCGCCACACCCTCGCCACCAACGCCATCGACACCGTAGCCACCGTAGGCACCTGCGACGTCCACCCCGGAGCCGTCAACAGTGTCCCCAGCCGAGTCACCCTGCAACTCGACATCCGCGACACGGACCCCACCCGTCGAGAGTCCGTCATGCAAGCCGTCCGCACCGACATCGAAGACCTCCGAAACCGCCGCAAAGTCACCATCACCGAAGACCTCATCAACGCCGACGCCCCCGCCCAATCCTCCCCTCACATCATCGAAACCCTCGAACAAATCTGCACCGCCGAATCCATCCCCTACAAAAAAATGGTCAGCCGCGCCTACCACGATTCCCTCTTCATGGCCCGCATCGCCCCCATCGCCATGCTCTTCATCCCCTGCCGCAACGGCGTCTCCCACCGCCCCGACGAGTACGCCGCCCCCGCCGACATCGCCCGCGGCACCCACGTCCTCGCCGCCGCACTTGCTAAGCTAGCATCTGAGTAGTTGGGTCCCTCATCAAGCATGGCCATCGAATCCATCAATCCCGCCACCGGCAAACTCATCCGCAGCTTCGACGCCCTCACCCCCGAAGCCATCCGCGAAAAGATCGCCCTCGCCGCCGAAGCGTTCCGCACCTACCCCGCCGTCCCGCTCGACCACCGTGCCCTCTGCATGCGCAAGCTCGCCGCCATCCTTGAGCAAGAGACCGACGACCTCGCCGCCATCATCACCCTCGAGATGGGCAAGCCCCTCCACGCCGCGCGACAAGAAGTCCTCAAGTGCGCCACCGCCTGCCGCTACTACGCCGACAACGCCGCCCGCATCCTCGCCCCCGAATCCATCCCCACCGAAAACCACTCCTACGTCCGCTGGGACCCCCTCGGCATCATCCTCGCCGTTATGCCCTGGAACTTCCCCTTCTGGCAGGTCTTCCGCTTCCTAGCGCCCGCACTCATGGCCGGCAATACCGCGCTCCTCAAGCACGCCTCCAACGTCCCCCAGTGCGCCCTCGCCATCGAGTCCCTCGTCCGCCGCGCCGGCTTCCCCCGCGGCACCTTCCAGACCCTCCTCATCGAAGCCCGCCAGGTCGAATCCGTCCTAGCCGATGAGCGCATCGCTGCTGTCACCGTTACTGGCAGCGAACCCGCAGGCCGAGCCGTCGCCGCGCAAGCCGGATGGCTCATCAAAAAATCCGTCCTCGAACTAGGCGGCAGCGACCCCTTCATCGTCATGCCCTCCGCCGACCTCGACCTAGCCGTCGAAACCGCCGTCAAAGCCCGCTGCGTCAACTCCGGCCAATCCTGCATCGCCGCCAAGCGCTTCCTCGTCCACGACTCCATCTACGAGACCTTCGAATCCCGCTTCGTCGCCGGCATGGAAGCCATCCGCGTAGGCGACCCCACCAAGGACACCACCGACATCGGCCCCCTCGCCACCGCAAAGATCGTCGAAGAGCTCGAAGCCCAGGTCAAAGCCGCCACCCGCGCCGGAGCCCGCATCCTCACCGGCGGCGAACGCATGCTAGGCGACGGCAACTACTTCGAGCCCACCGTCCTCACCAACATCCCCCGCACCTCGCCTGTCTACCGCGAAGAGCTCTTCGGCCCCGTAGCCATGCTCTTCCGCGTGCAAAGCCTCGACGAAGCCATCGCCATCGCCAACGACACCCCCTTCGGCCTAAGCGCCTCCGCCTGGACCCGCGACCCTGCCGAGCAGCAGCGCCTAGTCTCCGAACTCCAATGCGGAGCCGTCTTCCTCAACGCGATGGTAGCCAGCGATCCCCGCCTCCCCTTCGGAGGCATCAAGCACTCCGGCTACGGCCGCGAACTCTCCGCCGCCGGCATGCGCGAATTCCTAAACGCCAAAACGATCGTCATCGCCACTCCCCAATCCAACGACTCTCACTAAAAATTACTCAACATTTTCTCGAATCACGTAGCATCCGACGGAGGATCTTCCTTTTCCTGAAAATAGGGTATGCTTTCGATGATTCGTTCATCATCCCGTAGATCGTAGGTCGACCCACTGCTGAGCAGCAGAGGAAGGGCGTATTGGTCTAGTGCCGGAAAGCCCTCAAGATCAAACAAATGAACCTGTCTCGTCTGCGGATCTCTCCGCGAACAAATTACGTGCAGAGATACGCAACCTGGATGCTTCGACCAAAAAGATCAAATGGGAAGCAGCCAACGCAAAAGCGCAAAACAATGAGGTCAAGAGGAAACGCTCTTTTTACGAACGTATTCTCTCAACGACACAGGCAACGATTGTTTTGGCACTTATCACTCTGATGTTCCAAATTGTTCAGTTCGGCTATACAGCTCGTCAGGGGCGATTAGCCGATGAGAGTAAACAATGGAAAGATGCGGTGAAAGAAGTCAGTTTCGACGGTGATTCCAAGGCCGTTGGTGGAGCTATGGTTCTCGAAACTTTCTTTAGCTCTGATTTACATAGCGGGGAGGCAAAAACACTGGTAGCTGTCACATTGCCTTTCATTAAGGACGTAAATGCCTTCGACCACTTGTTTGAACAGCTGAGACGTCGTGACGGATGGGCTGACCCTTGTTGCCTGATTTATTCGGTAGCACAGTCGATTTCACTAAGTCATCGCGAGTTAGCCAAATCCATTTACAAAGACGCAAAGCTCCCTATCCCATCGCAAGGACTCTTCCGCATAAACTTATCCAGCGAAATAGAGAAACTAACGCCTGAGGCAAGTTTGAAGATCGAAGAAGCCCGCCGGCGGGAATGGCAGATTGATACAGTTACCCAGGGCCTACTGGACTTTTGGAGGGAAAATGGCACTCGTCCACCACAGGCAGACTCAGCAGACCCACCCTATTCAGCTGACCTCCGAACGTTGATCTTGCGACTGGACGAAGATGCGGTTGTAAATCTAAGCGGAAAGAATTTTACTCATGTCTATTTCAAAGGAGCGTATCTCCATAACGTCAACTTTTCGGATAGCGACCTGAGCGGAGGGAACTTATCAGATGTTGATATGGGCTCCGCACAGCTTCGCGGCACGCGCCTCGACGGAGTTGTAGTGCATGGCGCCGACTTTGACAACGTGACCGACGTGGAAGGCAGTTCTTGGAAAGGGGTACGTTGGTGGGAAGCAGCGCGGCTTTCGAATAAGCTATGCCAATGGTTTCCGGAGCACGGCGAAAAGCCGGAATCGCCAGATCAGTACTTGAGATTATGCGGAAGTCCTACGGGACATTGAATTCGTGCCCTTGGGGAGAACCAGATGGCGGGTGGGCCACATATCAGCCCAACACTTTGGGTACCTCATTTATCGCAGGTTCATCGCGATGAGTGGGACATTCGTGCAAAGCGCGAACCGCTTCTTCTCAACAATCCAACAAATCTCATCTCGCAATTTTCTAACTAGAAAACCGCCGAAGACTAAACGAGATCGGCAATCCTATAAGAATCATGTGCACCAGCAATCCTTGAATTAACGTCGATACCTTGAACGGCCCCACCGGAAAAGGAAATGCCGAGAGCGGCAGGACAATGAGATTCATCACCAGATAAACCGCGATCCCATAAAACAACCCACAGACCAACCAGTTGTCCCTCAGAAACCTGAGCCTCAAACTAGCCAGACAATAGATCGCGGCGGCCGAAGTCGCGATGAAGAACTGAAGCACCAGACCCAGCGTCCACGTGCCCATCCCTCCCTGAAACGCAGCCTTGCCCAGCAACCCGCTGGCAACCCCACGCGAAACACCCCAGCCAAAGGTGTGAACTGCCATTAGGTGATCAAAGAGTCCGGCGACAAAGCCGCCAATGAGGATCGGAGTGAGCAACTTCGGTCTTTGAAGCACTGCAGTAGAAGTAACGGTGTTCAAGGTATTCTCCTTCGATAAAAATCATCTATTCAATCGATTTAGCTCGATTGGCCAAAAGTATAGACCGGCCATAACGTCGAACCTGAATCTTCCGTCACAAATAAGCGCCCAATCTTCGCCACATCCCCACACCGCCGAACACACGATACCCAGATCAACCCGGCTTCTCATCATTTCGCACATCCGAAGCGGCTGGGTGCCCCATTCATGCGGCCTCATCGCATGAGTGGGCCATTCGCGCGATGCACGAATGGCTTTCTACCCTCGCACCGTGCGTGCCCCATCCTGACCGCGCCTGATCGCGCAAAGGTTGGGGTTATTCACTCGGAAGCGAACCATTTGTTTCTCTCCAGCGAACCCCATGATCCAGCCGCTGCTACCGAAAAACCTGTCAAGCCATCTTCCCCAAAACTCATTGAAAATCAATGAGATACGCCTGCCGATCAATTCCACTCCATTTGCTAATCTAGAGCTAAGAGACAAAAAGAGACGGGCCTCGGACAAAGAACCGAGGGCCGCTTTTTACCTCAACCAACACTCGCAACTCCCTTAGATGGAATACTTTACGGATCAAGATCCAATAAATTCAACGCCTTGCAAGGGAGGTCCAGACCTAACTCATGAAAAATGAATACTTTGTATCAAAAGTAGGGGGAGGGGGGTACTAGCCGAGACACGGTACCCTCGCAGGAAAAAGGACAGCAATAGCAGGAATGCTCTAAGCTACGGTGTCCCCGGGAACGACCTCGGGGGGAAGCATCAAAGCCAAAAGAGGATCCCATGCCCGATCACTACTCCACCGGCTTCGGCAACGAGTTCGCCACCGAGGCCATCCCCGACGCACTTCCCGTCGGCCAGAACGCCCCTCAGAAGTCCTCACTCGGCCTCTACACCGAGCAGCTAAGCGGCACCCCCTTCACCGCCCCACGACATCTCAACCGGCGCACCTGGACCTACCGCATCCGCCCCTCCGTGATGCACAAACCCTACGAACGCATACCCAACAGCCTCGTCCGCTCCACCCCCTTCAACGAAATCGAGACGCCACCAAACCAACTCCGCTGGGACCCCATCCCCCTCCCCACCAAACCCACCGATTTCATCGACGGCCTCGTCACTCTCGCCGGCAACGGCGACTCCACCCTACACACCGGCGCAGCCATCCACCTCTACGTCGCCAACCAAAGCATGACCGACCGTTTCTTCTACACGGCAGACGGCGAACTCCTCTTCGTCCCCCAGTTAGGCTGCCTCCTCCTCCACACCGAACTCGGCATCATCGACTTGGCGCCGGGCGAGATCGCTCTCATCCCTCGCGGCATCAAGTTCCGCATCGAACTCCTCGACAAGCAGGCCCGCGGCTACCTCCTGGAGAACTACGGACAGCCATTCCGCCTTCCAGACCTCGGTCCCATCGGCGCCAACGGCCTCGCCAACACCCGCGACTTCCTCACCCCGTACGCCTCCTTCGAAGACCGCGACCGCGGCACCTTTCAGGTCGTCGCCAAGTTCCTCGGCAACCTCTGGGCCACCGACTTCGACCACTCCCCCCTCGACGTCGTCGCCTGGCACGGCAACTACGCGCCTTGCAAATACGACCTCGCCCGCTTCAACTGCATCAACTCTGTCAGCTTCGACCACCCCGACCCATCCATCTACACCGTCCTCACCTCACCGAGCGAGATCCCCGGCACCGCCAACGTCGACTTCGCCATCTTCCCCCCACGCTGGATCGTCGCCGAACACACCTTCCGCCCCCCTTGGTTCCACCGCAACTTCATGAACGAATTCATGGGCCTCATCCAGGGCGAGTACGACGCCAAAGCCGAAGGCTTCGTTCCCGGAGGAGCCAGCCTTCACAACTGCATGTCCGGCCACGGCCCCGACGCCGAAACCTTCGAACGCGCCAGCACCGCCGACCTCAAACCCGTCAAACTCGAAGGCACCCTCGCCTTCATGTTCGAAACCCGCTTCGCCTGCCGCCCCACAAAATTTGCCATGGACACCGCAGCCCTGCAGCACGAGTACTACACCTGCTGGCAAACCCTAAAGAAAAACTTTCACCCTGAATAAAGATAAAGGGCGCGGCCAAGTCCATCAGCCGTGCCCTTTCTTTTTGTGAAGTATTTATAAATTAGAAGTTAAACGACATCTGCAACAAGATACGTCGCAGCGCCGCGTTGCTGGTGTAGAACTGCCCAGCCAACTGTGTGTACTTTCCGAAGTTCTGCGGCGTGTTCAGCACGGAACCTGGCGCACTAAAGTTATCCGTCGAGAACAGGTTCTGGAACTGTGCAGAGAACGTCAGGTTGTACCGTTTGCCAGTGCTGGCACCGCCGCCTCCGGGACCGCCACGACCACCACCGCCAGCGAGACCACCACCCGGTCCACCACGACCGCCGCCGGGACCTCCGGGGCCGCCAGCACCACCACGATTACCACCCTGACCGCCTTGAGCAAGTTGTCCCGTCGGTTCTCCGAATCCGAAGGTCTTGCCGACACGCAGATTCATCGTGAACAAACCCTTCGCAGTACAGTAGTTGATTGGAACCGTCGTTAGACCCGCTGCAGGCCTGGCAAAGCTCGTGATATCCGAGCAGTTCCCCGACGTCCCGCTCGCGAACGCGGGTCGGTCGTTGAATTGTCCATCGTGATTCAGATCGCTGCCCACCGTCAGGTTATACGGAGTCCCGGAGGCGGCAACAATAAACGGATTCAGCGAAATATGATACGGCAGCGTGACGCTCCCATAGAGGAATGCCCGATTGCGTACATCGAACGATGCCCGCCCGTAATCCGCGCCGATGTTGAACGGAACCGACGGGAAGCTGGTTGCACCAGCCGTATCCGATTTCGCAAAATTCAATACGTAGTAGCCGCCCAGCGTAAAGTACCGGCTAGTGCGAATATTTACATTCGCGATCAGCTGGTTTTGCCGAAATACGCCCTCGGACTGGAACTGCTTGATGATCTCTGGGTGAGAGCCTGGCGCAGGCTGAACAGGATAGATCAGGTTTCCACTATCGTCGACGCCAATTGGAGAGTTGATGTTCTGGCTGATGAACTGGTGTACGCCTCTTGCATTCAGATAATTCAATGACAGCGTCGCGCCGCGGAAGAGTTGCTGATCGGCTCCAAGCGCAAACTGAAGCGTATACGGCGCACGCAGGTTAGGCGCAGACCCCCACGTCGTTTGACCGCCTGGTGTCCCCGCCGTGCAACCGCTCAGATTCGTCGGCGAGCACGTCGTCGGATCGGGACTAGCAAGTGTCGTCTGTGTCTGATGGACGCCATCCTGCCGAACCGTCGTCGTGATGTTAGTCAGATTGAATCGGTCATAGAACATTCCGAACCCGCCGCGCAGCACCGTCTTCGGTGTCCCCTTCGGACTTCCCAACCCATAGGCAAACGAGACGCGCGGCGCAACGTTTTGGTTACCATTCAAGTGGTTCTGTGTTTCGTAACGAAGCCCATAACTCAACGTCAAGTTCGGCCGTGGCTTCCAGTCATCCTCGGCATACAAGCCAACGTCGACCATAGTTGCATTCACCGGAACGAACCCTGTCGTAATAGTGAACTGGCTGGCGCTTCCGCTCATGTACGACGAAGTGCAATCCGTCGTTACGAGACAGTTATAGGTAAACATGCCGTTCTTGCCCGACGTCGTTTGGTTGTAGTCGCTGGTCGTTCGCAAACGTCCGCCGAACCGGATGAAGTTCTTCTGAAGCTGGATCGAAGTGTAGTTCTGTACCTCAAAGTGATTTTGGATATCGGTGATGTTGCCGGCGTTCGAACCTCCGCCGGTAAATGCTCCCTGCACGTTAATCGTCGGGCTCAAGTTCTGCGCAGTCTGCGTGCTGCTGTCGCGTTCATACTCGAATCGCGTCTCGTTGATCACCCGCGAATTCACGATCTGCGTATCGCTCATCTGCAGTGTGGCTTCAGAACTCGACAGGTTGTACCCCGTCGTAGGCAGATCGAAACCACCCACACCGTCATTCTGCGTATCGTTCTGGTAATACTGGAACCGCGTCGTCAGCGTATTCTTCTCGCCAAGCGCTAGATCCAATCGTGGGCTGATGTCGGTTCTCACCTGTGGCAGCAGTGTCGCCGCCTGGTAAGAGCAAGTTGTCTGTCCCGGCGGGCACGTAAACAGAGATGCCGGCACAATCGCATTCACGATCGTGTTGTCCTGGATCGAGCGGTGCGATCCGCCGATTGAATAGGATGCGATGCGAGAGATCGGCCCCGAAAAGTTACCGAACATGAAGACCGAGTGATACGGCGGCTGCACAATCGGCGTCTGCCCAGGACTCAGATTCGCATTCAGCAGCGGATTGCCGGAGTTGAACGACGAATCATTGCCCGTCAACGAATACTGTCCATGAATCTTGTCCGTGCCCGGCTTGGTAAACACTTCGACGCGTCCATATCCCAGCCGATCAAACTGTGCCGAAAACGGATTCTGGTTGATTCGAATCTCGCGGATCGACGACTTCGGCGGAAGCTGACCGCCAGTAAATCCATCCACATAAATCTGTCCGCCATTCGGCCCCGCCGCCGGTCCCGCCAATGCCGACAACTCAGACGACAACTCATCCGGATCATCCGAGAGCGCATCGAGATCCTTGCCTTTGATCACCGTCGAACTCGCATTGCTATCCGAGTCCACGCCCACCTGCGCCGACTGCGCCGTTACCTGAACCTCCTGCGTCTGCGCCTGGATAGCCATCTTCACGTTCTGCGTCAGCGCCTGTCCAGCGGCCACCCGCACATCCATCTTCACGAAGGTGGCAAAACCCTGCATCGTCACCGTCATCGAATAGGCTCCAGCCGGCACGCCATGCAGCGTAAAGGCTCCATCGCTCTGCGATTGCACAACCTGGGCCTTCCCCTTGCCCGAGGCCGGAGTCAGCGTGACCGTCGCACCCGGAATGACAGCATCATCGGGGTCAGTCACCAAACCACGCACCGTAGCCGCAGCCGGCTGCTGAGCGCGCACAAACATCGGCGTCAAGGCAATGAAAAAAAGAAAAAAGATCTTCAGTTTTGAACAAAATGACATTACTGCTCCTCAAAAGAAAGACAAAAAAACAACGTTACTGTTGTCGACGGCTTACTGCACACCACCGCCAGCATCAGGAGCCCCTCCGCCTACATTCCACGGCGACAAGGTCATCGCCGGGCTGCCACTTGGCGTCGCCGCAAGAATCGGCTCCACACCAGCAAGCAGAGTCACCGCCGTCACCGTCTGGCTGCTCGGTTCGGCCTGTGACGCGACAACCATCACCGCATCTCCCACCTTCAGATCAGCCAGACTCCCTGTAGGAAGCCTGGACAACATCTGCGACAGATCTCCTCCCGCAGACCTTCCTCCTCCACCCGGTCCACCGGGACCGCCCATGCCACCAGCGCCGCGCGGACCGCCACCTGCAGCAGCACCCGCACCCGCCGCTGCAGTCTGTCCACCACTACTCGCTGTCGCTTGACCGCCACCCGGTGCACCCGCCGCTGCACCACCTCTCGCCCTCGCCGCAAACCTCGCCGCAATCTCAGGCGGTAGTTTGCGAACATCCGAGTTCGCCGTCACCATCACGGTCATTGTCTTCTTTGTCGTCAGGTCCTTCAAAGTCAACGTTCCGCCTGCGGCATTGATCGTCGCAATTGTTCCCGCCAGATTCTTGAATGACCCGCTCACAACCTCTTCGGCCTGAATCGTCGAGCCATCCTCGGACTTCGTCCCACGTACACGAAGCTGATCGCCCACCTGAATCTGTGCCAGCGTACCTGGCTTCGCATCTTCAAACTTCACCGAGTCGCCCGAGTAGCGCCGGAATTTCGTGTTGTCTGCCGTCTGGATCTGAATTTTCTTCGCGCCAGCAGATATCGTCAGTGTCCCGCCGTCGACCGCGCTCACTAGCCCGCCGGACCCGCGCTTCTGCCAGTCCGCCTTCTCCGCTGCATTCTTCTCTGCAATATCCGTGGACTTCATCAGAATCACGCGCGACGCCGTGAAGCCGCCATCATCGCCAGCCTTGCCCGTCACCAATACGCGGTCGCCCACAGCGACATCTGTCAACGCAATCTGCTGAGCCGACTTCAAATCCGTGCTTCCCGGCGCCAGCTGCAGGACCTTCGCCCCGTCGGCAACACTCACCGAAACCTGCGAACCGCTATCGGTCGCCAACGTCACACTATTTCCCGAGATCGACTTCACCGTACCCAGCTGACGCGCAGCGGCTGCAGCAGGGGCCGGGGTCTGCGCCAATGCCTTCGGTCCCTCTAAAGAACCCCCCAGAGGAAGCATCAGGCCCAGGCACATTGCTGGCGTTCGCCAAATTCCGGATCTCGTAAACATCGTCTTCATCCTTCTCCTAGAGTGCAAGGGTCCTATCTCGAAATAAATCTGATACAGAATTCCAGTTTTCTAATGACAAGACGGTGCAGCAGACTAAAAAGTTCCGTTTCGGACGACACTTTCGCGTCGCTTAATCCGAATCCTTGGCGAACTTATCACTCGGGGCTTAACCCTAGCTTAACCTGCGTCTCGACTTGACGCAAAGCGTCTATTCTTTTTCAGCAGACACGATCGCCAGTCCATCGGCAGGCACCATCACGCTGTCCCCACCCACGACAACCCCGTCACGCGACGCCAGTACAAGCCGGAAGCCCCCCAGACTTCCAAACGTCATAGGCTCGTCTCCCAGATTGCATATCACCTTCACCAGCCCGCGCTTCATCATCAACCACCGCTTCTCTTCATCGAACTCCACCTTCACATGCGCCGGATCGCCATCATTCAGCGAGATCGAACTCCGCCGCAAACGAATCAGGCTGCGATACCAATCCATCATCTCCTCATGTCTGCCTTCCCCGGCCTCGTCCCACTTCAACTTCGACCGCTCAAACGTCTCCACCTTCTCCGGATCAGGAATCACCGCCGGATCCCACCCAAACGCCGCAAACTCCCGTCGCCGCCCCTCAGACACCGCCCTCGCCATCTCCGGATCATCATGATCCGCAAAATACTGAAACGGCGTTGATGCCGCATACTCCTCTCCCTGAAAGAGCATCGGAAGAAACGGAGCTGTCAGCATCAACCCCGCCGCAACCTTAGCCCGTTCGAACCCCACAACCTGCTCCAGACGATCCCCAGTCGCACGATTCCCCACCTGATCGTGATTTTGTATGAACCCAATAAACCGATGCGCCGACAGCCCTCTCACCGGCCTCCCATGCGTTCTCTTCCGATACCGCGAATACACCCCGTCATACACAAATATCTCTGTCAGCGACTTCGCCAACCGCTCGAAAGACCCAAAGTCCTCGTAATACCCTTTGCGTGCATCCTCCACATGCAGCACAGTAAACAGCGCATGATGAAAATCATCGTTCCACTGCGCATCCATCCCGTAACCGCCAGCCTCACGCGGCATCACCACTCGCGGATCATTCAGATCGCTCTCCGCAATCACCACCAAACGGCGCTCCAGCATCGACGAGAGCACTTCCACCTCTGCCGTGAGCTGCTCCATAAAATGAATCGCCGATCGATCGACAAACTCATGCACCGCATCCAGCCGCAACCCATCAATGCGATAATCCCGCATCCACATCAGCGCGTTGTCGCAAAAAAACCTCCGCGCCTCATCGCTACCCGCCTCTTCGAAGTTCACCGCATCGCCCCACGGCGTGTGATGTCTGCCGGTCAGATAAGGCCCAAACCTGCCCGTGTAATTCCCCACCGGCCCAAAGTGGTTGTAGACAACATCAAGCAACACCGCCAGTCCCTCACGATGGCAAGCATCCACCAGTCGCTTCAACCCATCCGGCCCGCCATACTGCTCCGTCACCGCATACATCGCAGCCCCGTCATACCCCCATCCGTGCCGTCCTGGAAACGCCGCCACCGGCATGATCTCCAGATGCGTCACGCCAAGCGCAACCAGATGAGCCAGCCGCTCAATCGCCGAATCGAAGGTCCCACCCTGCGTAAACGTACCTACGTGCATCTCGTAGATCACGGCACCCGACAAAGGCGGCGCATTCCAATGCTCCTCCTGCCATGCAAACGCCTTCTGGTCGTACACACGTGAAGCCCCATGCACACCATGCGGTTGCCAGGCACTGCGGGGGTCAGGATAAGGCGTCGGATCATCCTCCACCAGAAACGCATAGTCCGTCCCAGGCCCAGCACTCTCCACCCCAGCCTTCCACCATCCCTGCTCATTCGGCCCATTCATCGGATACGACGCTTCGCCCACCTTCACCGCAACTCTGCTCACCCAAGGAGCCCACACAGAGAACTCATGCATCCCCACGTCCCTCACTGATATCTTCACGCACCAGCAGCGCCACCGGAAAATCTTTCCAGAGCATCTCCACCGCAACTCTTCCCCCGCCCACCATCTCTCCCGTCAAACGATTCCGCCACTGCCCCTCCGGCAAACTCACCGTCGTTCTGCGCCACGCTCCCTCCATCTTCATCGTCAACCGTGGCACCACCGTTGCAACAGAATCCCCCCGCAGATACGCAATCACATACTCATTCTTCACTCCCGCGACATCCAGCGGAGCATACGCCGCCTCAGCATCGAACCACTCCGGCCGCTCGCGCCGCAAATGCAACGCCTGATGGATCACCCACATCTTCGGCAGTCCCTCCTCCATCCCCTCCATCACCCGCGCAGCAACATGCTCGCACTTCATCACCTTCAACTCTTCCAGCAACCGCCTCCGCGTTTCAAAATCCACAGGCCGCCGATTATCCGGATCGACCAGACTCAAATCCCAGAGCTCCGTCCCCTGATAAAGATCCGGCACGCCCGGTGCCGTATGTTTGATCAGCGTCTGCACCAGCGAGTTCACCCGCCCCGGCCCCTTCACCTTCTCGACAAACTGCTCCAGCTCTTTCAAAAACGGCTCGTGCCCCAGCGTCTTCTCGACAAACAGATGCAGCGCGTCCTCGAACTCCTTGTTATTCGCCACCCACGTCGTCTGCTGCTTCGCCTCACGCACAGCCTTCAGCATGTAACTCTGCGCACGATCCACCGGCAGAGGCCATGCACCAATCAAAGTCTGGTAGTACAGATACTCCGTATTCCGATCCGGCATCTCCCCAGTGCGAAACTCACGATTCATACGCGACCACCGCTGCACCACGCCCCCAAACCGCCCCGGTATCTCCGACAACACCGCCAGCCGCGCCCGCACATCATCACTTCGCTTCGTATCATGCGTTGCCAGTGCCGTCATCGTCACCGGATGCGTCGCCTGCATCTTCGCGCAATAGGCATGAAACTCTGCCACGCTCAAACCATCGCGCCCCGGATCATTCCCCACCTCATTCAAACCCGTCAACCGGTTGTAGCAATAGAACGCCGTATCCTCCACACCCTTAGCCATCACAGGTCCCGTGAACTGCTGGAACCGAAGCACAAACTCCGTCTCCTGTTTCCCCTTCACCTCCATCGTCAACACATCACGAAGAAAATCGAAAAGCCCCGCATCGACATCCTGTCGTTTCTGCTTCGCGCACTCAGTAGCTTGCACGATATAAGCCCTGTCTTCATCCGTAATCTCTTCGCGATCTGGAACCACATACGTCCGATAGATCGCAAAGCACGCCGCCAGCTCACGAATCGCGCGCCGCACCTCTGTCTGCGTAAAGTCCCTCTGATTACGGTTGCTCTCGCATATCTCCACAAACAGCGACGTCAGCCGATTCACATCGCTCCCCAGAGCCTCCTGCAGCACGTTGATCTTCTTCTCATGCGCGACCGCCGAAAACTCCGTCAACTGCCCCGCAAACTGCTTACCTAGAAACGCTTGATACACGCGGCCCAACTCCACCATTCCCGCAGAATCCACCAGCACACCACCCACAGCATTCAGAAAGTCATACCCCGAAGTCCCCTGAATCGGCCAGCTCTCCCGCAAAAACTCTCCCGGCTCAAGAATCTTCTCGCCCACAATCCACGCATCCGGCGCATGCTCTCTCAATCTCTTCAAATACTCCAGCGGATCGCGCAACCCATCCGGATGATCCACCCTCACACCATCCAGCACGCCACGCCGCAGCCACTCCAGCACCAGCGCATGCGACTCCTCAAACACATGCTCGCGCTCCACCCTCAATCCCACAAGTGAGTTCACATCAAAAAACCTGCGGAAGCTTATCTGTTGTCCCGACGTCTTCCAATAAGCCAGCCGGTAGTTCTGCTGATTCAGAAAATCATCCAGCGCATCAAGATTCGCATTCAACTCCGACAACGATTTATCAATCCCCCCGCAGACTCCAGCCTCTTCCGCGCACAATCTCTCCAGCAGCGTATACAACACCACCTTGTCCCGATGCCGAGCCAGAATCCGTCTGCGATCAACAAACTCCGGAGCCTCCAGCCGTCCAAACGACGACGCCAGAAAACTCAGCGTATCCGACTTCGCATACTCAGCCGCCCGCGCCAGTATCGCCGGCAACGACGGAGGAGCTACCGGCAGTGTCTGCCCAGAAGCTTCCACCTGAAACTTATTCCCTTGCCTCACCACCTTGATGCCGCCCGCCTGCAGCACCCGCCCATACTGGTCAGGAAGAATCGGCACCAGCACCTTATTTCTTAGCCGCTCTTCCTGCGGCTGCCAATCGATATCGAAGAACGACGCATACCGGCTCGACGTCCCGTTCTCCAACACATCCCACCAATAACGATTCTCCTTCCCCAGCGACATATGGTTCGGCACGGTATCCAGTACCTGTCCCAGGTGAAGCTCACCTAGCTTTTTGCAAAACCGTTCATGTCCCTCAGCCCCACCCAACTCCTCATTCACCCGCTGATGCGAGACCACGTCATAACCATGCGTACTCCCTGACGCTGCCTGCAGATAAGGCGAGCAATAAACATGCGACACCCCCAACGCACACAGATACTCTGCAACCTTCGCCGCATCGTCAAACGTAAAATCTTTATTCAATTGCAGGCGATACGTAGAACTTGGAATTCGCAACACACTCAGCCTCGGTCGGTTAGTAACGCAAGTCTTGAAAGCGGTCAGTACGTCATTAGGAGGTTGCTGAAAGGACCTTGTTCTGAAGTTCTAAAAGAAGGCGGCCATCATCGCCGCAGGTGCACTGCGAGGTTAGCGGCCGGATCTCTCCATACCGCAACAAACTTTTCATCTATCCCTTAGAGCCGCATACCTTAGCTTCGGGTTGCACTCGCAACTAACCCTTTACGAATGTGCGCGATCCTTTGTCGGTTTCGGCTTCCACGCGCCGGAAATCGCAAACGCTGCATGAATCAGCGCAATATGCGACAAAGCCTGTGGAAAATTTCCCAGCATGCGCTTCTTCTTTGGGTCGTACTCCTCCGCCAACAGGCCAACATCATTCCGCAGCGCCAGCAACCGGCCGTAAAGAGCCTTAGCATCTTCTTTCCGTCCGATCAGCCAAAGGTTCGTCACCATCCAGAAGCTGCACGCCAGAAAAACTCCCTCATCCCCATGAACGCCATCGTCCGTCGTGCGCGTGTTGTAGCGAAGCACAAGTCCATCGCGCATCAGATGTTTCTCAATCGCCTCCACCGTCCCGCGAATCCGCGGATCATCCGGCGGCAGAAATCCCACCAGCATAATCCGCAAACAAGACGCATCCAACTCCCGCGCCCCATACGACTGCACGAAACTATTCAACCTCTTATTGAACCCCTTCTCGCAAACTTCTCTATGAATCCGATCCCGCTCTCTCTTCCACCGCTTCACATCGCCATCTCCATCGAAACGCTCATGAAATTCGATCGCGCGATCCAGCGCCAACCACGCCATCACCTTCGAGTGCGTAAAGTGTTTGCGCCCCCCACGCGTCTCCCATATCCCCTCATCCGGCTCTCTCCACACATCGCACAGATGATTGATCAGCGAAGCCTGCAACCTCGCCGCAGAAACCCGTATATCGTCCTGCGCCTCAGGAGCCCGCAGCAGCGCCGCCGCCACCTCTCCAAACACATCCAACTGAAACTGTCCCGCTGCTCCATTCCCAATCCGCACCGGCGACGATCCCTCATACCCCGGCAACCACTTCGCCACCCACTCCGGAATCCGCCTCTCCCCTTCAAGGCCATAGATCATCTGCATCTGATCTGGAGCCCCCGCAGCAGCTCTCAGTAACCACTGTCTCCACGCAACCGCCTCGTCCACATAACCCGCCTGCATCAGCACCAGTAACGTAAACGCCGTATCACGCAGCCAGCAGAAGCGATAATCCCAATTACGCTCCCCGCCTATCCTCTCCGGAAGCGAAGTCGTAGGCGCGGCAACAATTCCACCCGAAGGTCGATACGTCAGCGCCTTCAGCGTAATCAGCGAGCGCTCCACCGCATCCGCATACGGCCCGCGATAGGCATTCCGTCGCGTCCACCCCCTCCAGAATCGCCGCGTATCGGCCAGCTCCCTTCGTGCATTAATCTTCTTCGGCACCTTCTCGAGAGACGACCCATACGTCAGCACAAACGTCAGCACCTCGCGAGCCCCCACCGTGAACTCGCTCACCGTCATCATCCCCTCGCCACGCAGCGGAGCCTTCGTCCGCAGCACCACCCTGTCCGGCCCCGCCACCGCCTGCCATTCATCTCCTCGACTCGTCACCCACGGAATCGTGCGACCATAATCGAACCGGATCGCCAATTCCATCCGCATCGCCACCTTACCCCGCACACCACGCACCACGCGCACCACATCGGAGTACTGCCCCCGCGGAGGCATAAAGTCCGTAACCCTCACCTCTCCCCGAGCCGTCTCAAACGCCGTCTCCACAATTAAGGTGTGCTCCTCATATCGACGCTGTACATCCTTCACCTTCGCCTGTGGAGCAATCTTCCAGAATCCCTGCTCCTTCGTCCCCAACAGAGCCGCAAAGCAAGCCCCCGAAGAAAACTTCGGCCAACAAAGCCAATCAATCGACCCTTCTCGCGACACCAACGCCACCGTCTCGCAATCACCAATCAGGCAATAATCCTCAATCCTCGCGGCGTGTAACCACTTTTGCCTTCTTGTCTTTTGCTCCGCCACGCACCCTCTCAATCTAGCTGGCAATTCATCCACAGCAACCGAACACCCCACACCTCGCATCTCTTAGCGAAGCATGTGTCTCTCGCTTGGATGCGCAGAACAAATGCCGCAGCGTAACCCTGTGCTTCGTGGATAACTTTGTAACGGCCCCAGCCTCACCGCCATCTAACCTGACACGAACAAGATTCAAAAGCCGAGGCATCATTGAAGAAACCCGGTAGCGCCATTGATCCACTCTGGTACAAAGACGCAGTCATCTACGAACTCCACGTCCGCACCTTCCAGGACTCCAACGCGGACGGCATCGGCGACTTTCCCGGCCTCATCTCTCGCCTCGACTACCTCCAGGACCTCGGCGTCACCTGCCTCTGGCTCCTCCCCTTTTATCCCTCACCCCTCCGCGACGACGGCTACGACATCTCCAACTACACCGCCGTCAACCCCAGCTACGGCACCATCGAAGACTTCAAGCTCTTCCTCGCCGCCGCCCACCAGCGCAACATGCAAGTCCTGATCGAGCTCGTCATCAACCACACCTCCGACCAGCACCCCTGGTTCCAGGCCGCACGTCACGCTCCCCCCAGCTCACCCGAACGCGACTTCTACGTCTGGTCCGCCACCGACCAGATCTACAAAGACGCACCCATCATCTTCTCCGACACTGAAAAATCCAACTGGACCTGGGACGAAACCGCCAAAGCCTTCTACTGGCACCGCTTCTTCCATCATCAGCCCGACCTCAACTTCGACAATCCCGCCGTCATAGAAGAAGTCCTCAAAGCCATGCGCTTCTGGCTCGACCTCGGTGTCGACGCCTTCCGTCTCGATGCCGTCCCCTACCTCGTCGAGCGCGACGGCACCGCCTGCGAAAGCCTCCCCGAGACCCACCACATCATCCGCACCATCCGCTCCGCCATCGACGATGGCTACACCAATCGTTTCATCCTCGCCGAAGCCAACCAATGGCCCGCGGCCGTCCGCCCCTACTTCGGCGACGGTGACGAGTGCAACATGGCCTTCCACTTCCCCCTCATGCCGCGCATCTACATGGCCCTCCGTCAGGAAGACCGTCTCCCCATCACCGACATCATCGCGCAAACCCCGGCCATTCCCGACTCCTGCCAGTGGGGCCTCTTCCTACGCAATCACGACGAGCTCACCCTCGAAATGGTCTCCTCCGACGAGCGCGACTACATGTACTTCGCCTACTCCGCCGACCCCCGCATGCGCGTCAACTCCGGCATCCGCCGCCGCCTTGCCCCACTGCTCGACAACAGCCGTCAGCGCATTCAGCTCCTCAACTCCCTCCTGCTCAGCTTCCCCGGCACCCCCATCCTCTACTACGGCGACGAGATCGCCATGGGCGACAACATCTACCTCGGCGACCGCAACGCCGTCCGCACCCCCATGCAGTGGAGTTCCGACCGCAACGCCGGCTTCTCCACCGCCAACCCCGCCCGTCTCTGCTTCCCCGTAGTCATGGACCCCATCTTCGGCTATCAGGCCGTCAACGTCGAAGCCGAACTCAGCGATCAGTCCTCGCTCCTCCACTGGACGCGCAATATGATCGCCCTGCGAAAACTCTTCCGCGTCTTCGGTCGAGGCTCCATGGAATTCCTCAACCCCGACAACCGTAAGGTCATCGCCTACATCCGCCACTACGACCCCACCTCCCGCTCCAAAGAAGACACCGTCGCCCACGTCCGCGACCTCACCTCCCCGGGCACCGAGATCGTCCTCTGCGTGGCCAACCTCTCCCGATTCGCCCAGCCCGTCTCCCTCGACCTCTCCGAATTCGCCGGCATGGTCCCAGTCGAAATGCTGGGATACGTCCCCTTCCCTACCATCACCGCCAACCCCTACCCTCTCACGCTCGCCCCCTACTCCTTCTTCTGGCTCGAACTCCAAACCGCTCCCCAGCCCCGCGCCTCCGCAGCTATCCCAGAAGAGGAACCAACCCTCGACCAACTCACCCTGGACGCCTCCACCCGCCCCCTGAACCCCCTATGACAACCCTCCCCCCGTCGCCGTTTAGCATCTTACTTAGCGACCGCTACATCATGGAGTAGCCAAAGGACCTCCGTTGCTGTTGCCTTTGCTTTTGTCGTTCTTGCTTGTCATCCCCGAAGGGGATCTGCTGTTGTAGTTTTTGCCATCCCGTAGGTATCTGCTGTTGCCGTTGCAGTTGCAGTTCTTGCTTCTCGTCCCGCAGGGATCTGCTGTTGCTTTTGCAGTTCACCTGCGACACCATCACATAAAACACGAAAGCTACCGACAGCACGATGGCCTCCACGCAAGCCAACATCACCGCCGCAACCGCCTCACCGGACCCCGGCAACCTCATGGTCAGCCTCGCGGCCCTGTCCAACGAAGCCCTCGAAACCGCTATAGCCAACGTCGCCCTCGCCTTTCCCGGCCAGAATGTCCTCGTAGCCACGCCCAACACCGCCCCCCAGTTCTCCTCCGGAAGCCCCCTCCGACTGCTCCCCTACACCGCGACAACCCCCACCACCAACCCCTGGGTCCTCACACCCGACGACTACCGCAACACCTTCCTCCTCGCCGATCAGAACAACGCCACCACCTGCCTCCTCCTCGGCGCCGAAGCCCAGACCCTTCACCCAGAAGCCATCCGCTCCCTGGCCACCGCCGCCCGCACCGCCGACCTCACCGTCTCCCACTACCGACTCGGTCCCCACGAAGGCCTCGTCAACTCGGCAATTCTCTACCCCGTCACCCGAGCTCTCTTCTGCACCCAGCCCCGCTTCCCCCTCGCCAACGACCTCGGCCTCTCCCTCCGCATGGCCGAACGCCTCGCCGCCGTAGCCGACCGTTTCGTCGCCATCGGCCAACCCGACGCCGTCATTTGGCCAGTCTCCGAAGCCGCCACCTCTCTCTTCACCATCGCCGAAGCCGACGCCGGCGTCCGCACCTTCCCCCTACCCGACTCCATTGACTTCAACACTCTCTTCTCCCAGATCACCGGCTCCCTTTTCGCTGACATCGAAGCCAAAGCCTCCTTCTGGCAGCGTGGCCGAGCCCTCCCACCCCTCCGCACCTTTCCGCACCACCCCGCTCCCCCCGACAGCCGCACCGACATCACCCCAATGCTCGAGGCCTTCCACCTCGCGTACACCAACCTCCACGAGATCTGGTCCCTCGTCCTCCCGCCCAACGCCCTCCTCGGCCTCAAAAAGCTCTCCCTCCTGGCGCCCGACTCCTTCCGCATGCCTGACTCGCTCTGGGCGCGCATCGTCTACGACTTCATCCTTGCCTATCGCCTCCGTACCATCAACCGCGGCCACCTCCTCGGAGCCCTCACCCCGCTCTATCTAGCCTGGGTCGCCTCTCATCTCACCCTCGTCGCCCAGGGCACCGTTCCCGAACGACACATCGAAGACCTCGCCTCCACCTTCGAAAGCGACAAACCCTACTTCGTCTCACGCTGGCGCTGGCCCGACCGCTTCAATCCATGAAGCCCTTAGAATCTTTCGCTGCTCCACTGATCCGCTGCCTCACTAGCTCGCTGCCTTGCTGACTCGCTGCTAACCACCGACGCGTCAATCAGCATCTAAGGAGAACGACCCTATGTGGCAACAAGTCGAACTCGCACTTAGCCAATCCGCTCACCGAGCCCTCGTCACCCTCGCTAACTTCCTCCCCGGTGTGCTTGCCCTGCTCCTCGCCGTTCTCCTCCTCACCGCCATCGGAGCCGGCATCGCCGCCCTCCTTCGCCGTATGCTCGTAGCCGCCCGCTTCGACGAGCGCCTGGCCCGCACCCCCGGCCTCCCCATCTCCGAGTGGACCTCCTCCCACAGCCCCACCTCGCTCGTCGCCCGAGCCGCCTTCTGGGCCTGCGTCGTTCTTGGCTTCCTCATCGGCATCACCGCTTTCGACGCCGCTTACGAAGGCAACTCGCAAATGGCAACCCTCCTGCTCCCCTACCTCACTCACTCCGTAGGAGCCATCCTTCTCCTCATCGCCGGCAATATCATCGCTCGATTCCTCGCCCGTTCCGTTCTCATCGGAGCCGTTAACGCCCGCCTCCAGTACGCCCGCTTCCTCTCACTAGGCGTCAAATGGCTGGTGCTCGTCCTCACCGCCGCCATGGTCCTCGACCACCTCCAGATCGGCGGAACCATAGTCGCGCTAGCCTTCGGCATCCTCTTCGGAGGCATCGTTTTAACCCTCTCCCTCGCCGTAGGTCTAGGCTCCCGCGACATAGTAAGCCGCTCCCTGGAAAAAAACACCCTGGACACCTTCCCCGGAGACCCCGACTACAAACCCCACACCGAAACCCTCCGCCACTTCTAACCAACATATCTATTTTGTTCGTCATTCTGACCCTGAGCGAAGCCGAAGGGGAAGAATCCCTGTATTTCGTCTTTGCTGTTGCCGTGCGTTTCCATCAATGGGCCAACTTTCACCACCGCACACAATCTTTCACCCCCAAAAGCCAATCAGCCCTCACATGAGCTATCATTCCGCCCATGCGCTCCTTGCTCGCCCTGGCCCTCCTGCTCCCTCTCGCCGCCCCCGCTCAAACCCCTTCCGCCAAATTCGCCCAGAAACCCTACATGGGTTGGAGCACCTGGTCCTTCCTGCGCAGCAAGCCCACCGAAGAAAAAGTCAAAGCCCAGGTCGACGCCCTCTTCGCCGCCCACCTCCCCGACTACGGCTACCGTTACATCAACCTCGACGCCGGATGGACCGACGGCTACGACGACCACGGCGTCCCCAAACCCAACCTCACCACCTTCCCCAGCGGCATGGACGGCTTCGGCCAATACCTTCACTCCCGAGGCCTCCTCTTCGGCGTCTACCTCAACCCCGGCGTCGACCAGAAGCTCTACGACCTCAACCCCATCATCGAAGGCACCACCGCCCACATCCACGACATCACCGACACCACCCAGCCCGGCAGCACCCACAAAGGCTCCTACCGCATCGACTTCACCAAACCCGCCGCCCGCGCCTACATCAACTCCATCGTTCAGCAGTTCGCCCGCTGGAAGGTCGACTTCGTCAAACTCGACTTCGTCGGCCCCGGCGGCGGTAACCTCCCCGCCGACAACCGCGAAGAGCTCCGCCAATGGCACGCCGCCATCCAGCGTTCCAAGCGTCCCATCTGGCTCGAGCTCTCCAACTGGCTCTCCATCGACCAAGCCCCCCTCTGGCGCGCAACCTCCAACGGCTGGCGCATCGAAAACGACATCGAGTGCTACCCCTGCGGCCGCAGCACCGACCCTGCCATCAAAGGCAACCTCACCATCTGGTCCAAAGTCTCCGAGCGCTTCGCCGACGTCCGCCCCTGGATCCGCTACGCAGGCCCCGCAGGCAACGGCGGCGAAGGCGGTTGGAACGACTTCGACTCCCTCGAGCTAGGCAACGGCGACAAAGACGGCATCACCCCCGCCGAACGCCAGACCATGTTCACCCTCTGGGCCATCTCCTGCGCCCCACTCTACCTCGGCACCGACCTCACCCACATGGACCCCGCCGACCTCACCCTCATCACCAACCGCAACCTCATCGCCGTCAATCAGGCCGGAATCCCCGCCACCCCGCTCGACATACAAAGCCTCCGCAACCAGATCCAGCAAGCCTGGATCACCATCAACCCCGACGGCTCCGCCATCCTCTCCCTCTTCAACCTCGGCCCCGACACCGCCACCCTCAAATTCAACTGGCGCGAGATCGACGCCCTCCGCGACACCCACTTCGCCGCCCACCCACCCAAACTAACCGACCTCATCACCAACACCGAAGTCCCCACTCCACCCGAAGAGCTCGACTTCACCCTCGACTCCCACGCCTCCCGAGTCTTCCGCCTAACCCCAACCCACTGAAACCTACCGGCAAATCGCCGGTAGCCTCCTTACTTACATACTTGCGGCGGGCTCTTCACGCAGACATCGCTGCACTTTCCATTGGGGAGCGCCGAGCCGCAGCATTTGTTAAAGCCTGCTGTGCAAAGGGGCTGACAAGCAGTAGCGTTAGGAACGCAGCCGGGGATGCAGCCTGCGCTCGCCGTCGGAGTCGAGCAGCAGTGCTGGCCGGTAGGACACGCCCCAGATGCAATATTGATGATCGAACAGGTGTTGTTGTCGCCCGTGTTGAGAGTCACCTTACCAGTCGCGTCGCAGGCGCCGGTAAACCGCTGGGTGATGAAGCCCGGCGATGTTTGCGTCTCGGTTACGGTGTGGCTTCCAGGAGTGAGGACCAGCCAGCCTGTATCTCCACCTGAGATAGGCCCGGCTACCTTATTGCCGTCGACGGAGACGTTGTACGACAAATTGACGGTGCCCGTGTTGAAGATGAATACCTTCAACTGCGGGACGCCAGTTTCCGTGAGCGATTGGCCGGTGGCTGTACAGTTGCCGGAGGCGGGATTGCAGACCCAAAAAGTCAGGTTGTCATTGGGCTTCATGATGAGATTGCCGCTCGTGAAATTGAAGCCGTTGATAACGATGGCATTCGACCACGATGCCGTGTTGAGGGCCACAAGGTCGGTGTTGAGAGAGTTTCCTATCTGCCAGCCCTGGTTCGTGTCCTGAACCGCGATGTAGGGGAGCGCTGCGCTGGTAGGCACGTTGAGGGGCGGCGGCAGACTGCCGAATCCGCTGCCGGTGAGGGTGAAGGTGGCGGCAGCGCCGTTGCCGGTCATCGTGATGTTCGCCTTGGTTAGAACCGGCATCTGGGTGTTGGTGAATCCGGTCAGGCAAGTCTGCCCGGAGTTAGACCAATACTGCGGAACGACGATTGTGGCCGGGTTTGTAAAGCCGGAGGAGTTCGGGAAGGACGTGTTCGAAATCGGTATGACAGGCGGCACGAAGGGATTGGATGCCGTCACTTTCATCGCATCACAGATGTCCACGACCTCTCCTCCATTGCCATTTAGGATTTCGTTCTGAATGACGATAGGTGGCGGGAATGGATCCGAGGCTGCTTCGACCATCTCATGCAACAGGTTATGGCTAAAGGATCCGCAGCGCGAATCAGCGGAGGAGATGGTATAGAGCGGGCCTCCCTGGAGCGCACCAAGCGGCCCCAGCAGGGCGAGCAAAGCGCCTTGAACGCCGCCGGTGGCAACTCCGAGAAGACCTGCTCCAATGCCGATGACTGCCTCCGGGGAATATGGCGTTTGATGAAAGTGCCATGCGGCGGCAGGCCCAAGACAAAACTTGAAGGTACCAAAGAAGTCGCTCTCGATGGAGCCGATAGGCATACCGCCGGGAAGGATGATGTTGTAGACGACCTGCGAGCCCTGAGGTACGCCACCGTGATCGAGTTCGCACTGGAGGAATCCGATGATGGATGCGTTGAACGGATCATAGAAGCCAACGCTCGACGGAGCTTTCTGCGTGCACAGAGGCGCCGGCAAGAAACCGCCTGCGTAGCTGGCAGCGCCCACGCCGTATTCGGACAGGTGGCCGAAGTAGGAGCTGCTGAGCAAAGTCGTCATAAAGGTATCCAGCTGCTGTTTCGTCATGGATGGATTGTCGACATCCCAGGTCGCGTCCCAGTAGAGGTTGACGAAGATGGGCGCGGACAAGGCGTTGCCAACGATACCGGTCGTCGTAGGCGGCGGAGGTGTTACTGGCGCGACACAGTCGCAGACGCCGTCGCCGGATTGGAAGAGGCATCGGCCGGAACCCGGCCCGGAGCCGGCATCGCAACTAGCACCGAGCTGCTCACAGCTCGCCTTAGTGCCCGATCTGATGGTTTTGCAGGCATTATTCTGCGCACGACCAGCATGCGGAGCGATTGTGAGTGAGAACGCTGCGATAGCCACAGCCGGGATAAGACGAAACCCATTTGATGCGGTTGTCATGATTCCTCCCTGCGCAGTCAGACACCGACTGCATCCATGCAAGGAGAGGCCGAGGACAGCATCATAGTCGCCTCATGCGAAGACTACAAGACTGGCGCCAGACACATGGTCCTCATGATTCGCCAACATAATCAAACAGCGACATAAAACCAAAATCCATGTGCAGTTGCTGATGACAATGAAAGAGCGTCGGCCCCGGATTATTCGCAACAAAGTCGATCTCAACCTCCTGATATCCGCCAACCATAACCACATCTTTCATCAAGCCACTCGTAACCTGACCGCCAACCCGCGTCACCTCAAACGTATGCCTGTGCAGATGCACGGGGTGAATATCATCGCTCGCATTGCGCATGCGTAACCTGTATCGCCTGCCCTCACGCAGATGATAAGAGGCCGGCGCCATCATCTGATCACGCGGATACGCAATGCCATTAATCGTCCACTCATTGAATCCATCCAAAGCCGCGTTCTTCTTCTCAAAGAGCATCTCAAAGCTCTCATCAGGTTCAGCAGCGCTCACACCCATGCGCCCGAACCGCGCATAGTTCCAGCGAAATGGCCTGGGAGCGATCCACTGCGCCTTCCCCTTCACTCCCGCATACTCAATCACGATCCCCATGCCGTGACCGCGATCATCATCCGCAAGATCGCCCATCACCCACACGCCCGGATGATTCATCGTCACTATTGCGGAAATACGTTCCGCCGTGCCCAGCCACAGCAGAGGCACGCTCACCGGCCTGGGCAGCAGATTGCCGTCCATCGCAACAATCGTGAACGTATGTCCCGGCAATGCAAGGCTCCGTATCTCTCCTGCACTTCCATTCAGCACATGAAAGAGAACATGCTCCCCCTGCTTCACCCGAATCGGCTCTCCATGGCCCAGCATCTTGCCATTGATCGTGAAAGAGTCATATCCCACCTCAAAGCCGTGCGGCACCCCCTTGGCCAATGAGGCCCTCATCGCGCTCTCTCCCTTGTCCCTAAGACCCTTTACCGTTGCCGCCGGAGCAAGGAAATCCATCGCCATGTCTCCGCCACGACTAAAGATAGGCTCGAACTCCTTCATCGTGAGAAAGACCTCGCGGTCATACGCGCCAGCATGATCCTTCGGCTCGACGTACACTGGCCCAACAAGACCGCCATACTGTCCAGCGCTCAGATTGGCCTCCGCACGAACGTGTGTGTGATAGAACCGAAACCCGGCAGGACGCGGCATAAACACAATCCGACGCGTGCCATGGGGTGGGATAAACGGTGTGCCTTCCTCAGCCGCCCCATCCACATCAGCCGGAATCATCTGCCCATGCCAGTGAAGTTGCTCCGGCGTGTCGGTGTCATTACGCACATCGATCACCGCCTGCTTACCCTCCTTGAAGCGAAGCAGCGGCCCCGGAAACTGCCCGTTGTAGGTTGTAATCGACACGATGCGCTTAGGAGCAATCTCAACCGGCTTCGTCGCAATCGTAAGCGTGTAGTCAGCCGCTCCCTCAGCCTGTAACTCGAGCCCCACACCAACTCGCGCTGCCCGCGCATGCAGCGCAGACCCCACCAGAAAGCCACCCGTGAGCGCACCTGCCGCACCAAGAAAGGTCCGGCGCGAGAGCTGAGAAGGATTCATATGACTCCAGCCTGGCGTTCGCCACACGCCGACCTCGAAGTATATCCAACTTCACCTTCTCAGAATCCCGCACCCTGCGCCAGCCGAAAAGACCTCCTTCTGGCAACTAATAAGCCGGCCCCGAGAGCAGTGTCCGCTGCGTCGACTGGTAGAACCCATACAGCGCAACCCCAACGAATCCAGCCAACGGAACAACATACCCTAGCGCCAGGCTTCCCGTGTGCTTGGCAATCAGCCCCAGCACCGGAGGAAAGATAGCCCCCCCCACAATCGCCATCACCAGCAGCGACCCAGCGATCTTCGTATTCCGTCCGAGCCCCTTCAGCCCCAGCGCAAAGATCGTCGGAAACATGATCGACAGAAAGAACCCGCTAGCCACCACCGCCCAGGCCCCAATCAACCCCGGCCGTAGCACCGCCACCAGCATCAGCAAAGCATTCATCACCCCATACACCCCCAGCATCAAGCTAGGCCGCACAAACCGCATCAATGGAGTCGAAACAAACCGCCCCGCGGCCAGCGCAATCAGCGTACCAAGCAAATAAAGGGCCGCCGTCCGCTCACTCACCGCCGTGTACTGCTTCATATAAGGAATCAAGCTGCTCCACGAAGAGATCTGCGCTCCTACATTGCAGAAGTTCGCCGCCACTGCAATCCAGATCGCCGGAATCTTCAACAACTCCCCAAAGCTCCCATGATCCTCACCCGCGCCCTCGTGCTCCGACTGGATCACCGGAAACTTCGTCCGCGAAAGGATGAACGCACAAAGCAGCACCACCGCACCAAATGTCAGATACGTCGGCACCACCCGCATAATCTCGCCATGCAGATACGCATGGTACGTCCCCGCCACCTTCATCGCCTCAATCTGAGCCGCATTCGGCTCCACACCCGAGAAGATGAAGTACGTCCCAATCAACACCCCCGTAATCGTCCCTGGAGGATTGAACGACTGCGAAAAATTCAACCGCTGCTCCGAAGTCACCGGATCGCCAAACTGCGCAATAAAAGGATTCGCCGCCGTCTCCAGAATCGAAGCGCCGCTGCCCACCGTGAACAGAGCAATCAGAAACATCGCATACTGCCCATTCACCGCCGCCGGCCAGAACAGCACCATCCCGGTCCCAAACAACAGCAACCCGGTCACCATCCCGGCTTTATAGCCCCACTTACGCATCAGCAGAGCGGCAGGAATTGCCATGCAGAAGTAGCCAAAAAAATTCGCCGTCTGCACCAACTGAGCACCAAACTGCGACAACTCAAACGACTTCCTGAACTGCTGCACCAAAATATCCGTCAGGTTGTTCGACATCCCCCAAAGAAAGAACAGCACCGTCACCAGCACAAACGGCAACATCTGTCCCACCGGAAACACAGGATGCTTCTTCCCCGCTTCAGCTTTCACACTTCCGCCAACCGACGTCGAAACCTGCATGAACCCAACCTCTCTTCCAACAGATGGATAATCCTAACCGCTGACGCTAAACCTGCACCATGATCTTCGTAAACTTCTCCGGCGCCGCGCTCCACTCACCCAATATCCCCGCTGCATCTTCCATCGAAACAACTGCGCTCACAGCATCCTCCACCGGAAACCGTCCAGCCTCCAGCATCCGAATCACCTCTCGAAAGTCCTCTGGCAGCGCATTCCGCGAGCCCATAATATCCAGCTCCTTCTGCACAAACAGTCGCGTCTCATAAGCCACCGGCTCCTTCGCATAGCCGATGTAAACCACCCTTCCCGTAAACGCGACCTCCTCCACAGCCGCCCGAAACGTCTGTGGCAACCCAATCGCCTCGATCATCACATCCGGCCCCTGCCCACCCGTAATCGCCTGCAACCGCTCATGCAAATCCTCGTTCTTCGAGTGGATCAAATGCCTCGCCCCCGCCTTCCTCGCGATCTCCAGCTTGGCATCGTCCATATCGATCGCAATGGTCTCCGCACCACGAAACGCCGCCGAAGCAATCGCCCCCAGCCCAACGCCGCCGCAACCAAAAACCGCAACCGAATCCTCCGCCGTGACCCGCCCACGCGCCGACGCATGAAAGCCCACTGTCAACGGCTCCACCAGACAAAGCTCCCTGATCGACAACTTCGCCGGATAGAGCTTCTCCGTCGGCACGCTGATGTACTCCGTCATCGCGCCATCCCGCTGTACACCCATCGTCTCGTTGAACTGGCAAGCATTCGGTCGTCCCCTCCGGCACGAAGCGCAAACCCCGCAGCTCGTATACGGAGAAATCGTCACAGCAGTCCCCGCCGCCAGTTCCCCGCCACCCTCCACAACCTCAGCCGCCACCTCATGCCCCGGCACTCGCGGAAACACTACCATCGCATTCCGCCCGCGGAACGTATTCAGATCCGTCCCGCACATCCCAACCATCTTTACCCGCAGCAGCGCCTCACCCTGGCCCACCACAGCATCCGGAACATCTACCACACCCGCCGCGCCCGCTCCCGTCATCTGAAAAGCCTTCATGCATAACCCCGCTGTTACATTACTTTCAAATAGGAAAATAGTCTTTCACAAACTTACCCCAACTGATAGACCTCAGTCGCCGCTCCCCCAAACACCGCGTCCCGTTCCGTCTCGCTGAATCCCCTAAAATACTCGCGCAAAACCTCAAACCACCGCCCATACTCACTCGCCACCAGGCACACCGGCCAATCCGACCCCGCCATCAGCCGCGTCACCCCAAACGCCTCTACCACCACATCCAGATAAGGCCGCAACCCCTCCGAACTCCACCCCGCCCAATCCGCCTCCGTCACCATCCCCGACACCTTGCACCACACATTCTCCCGCTTCCCCAACTCGCGCATCCGCGCCGCCCATGGCTCCATCAGGCCCTCACGAATCATCGGCTTGGCCACATGATCCAGCACAAACACCTGTTCCGGATGTCGATCCACAAACTCGATCGTCTGCGGCAGATGCCGTTCATAGATCAGAATGTCGTACACCAGCCCGCTCCCCAGCATCGCCCGGATCCCCGAGCTGAAGTCCTCCCGCAAAATGTAGTTCTCGTCCTTCTCCCCCTGAATCACATGCCGCAGCCCCTTCAGCTTCTCCCGGTCGGCAAACTCCTCCATCACCCCCGGAAAATCCTCCCCTGCAATCGGAGCCCAGCCCACCACACCGCGAATCGCCGCACACTCATCCGCCAGCCCGAGCAGCCAGCGAGTCTCCTCCAGAGTCTGCCGTGCCTGAACCGTCACCGCCCCATCCACCCCAGCCGACGCCATCACCGCCACAAGATCCTTCGGCAAAAAATCCCGCTGCAACGCACTCATCGACTCATCAATCCACCCATACTCCGCCGCTGAATACCGCCACAGATGATGGTGTGCATCAATCCGCTCCGCCAATTCTTCCTCCTGATTCCCGCCGCCCAGTCTATCGCACGCATCTGACCACAAACGTCGCGCGTTCTTTCAACTTCCTCTTTCATCCATACCCATTCGGGGATACTATTGGTGCGCGATGCTATCGATTGGCTACTAGCACTCAACTCAGCTTGAGCAGCTCATAACCGACAGCCTCTTTCGCCGGCCCCCTTCACAATTTCTCGTCCTTGGAGGACCCTCATGGCGCCCAAAAAATCCACTCCTCGTTTTACCGCGCAGAGCCGCACCGTACTGCCCGGCAGCGAGAAAGCCCCCATCGCAAAAGCAGAAGGCGAAAAGCCCGCGCCGCCAGCCACCAAAATCACCGTGTCTGTCGTTGTCCGGCGTAAGAATCCCTTGAAGGCAGCGAACACCAGTGGCAAACAACGCCTCACCCGCGCCCAGTACCGCGCCAGCCACGCTGCCGACCCGGCCGCCGTCAAACTCGTCCGTGCCTTCGCCAAGGAGTTCGGCCTCACCGTCGAACCCGGCACACCCGCGCCCGGACACCGCAACGTCAAACTCACCGGCACCGTCGCCAACATGCAGAAAGCCTTCGGTGTCTCTCTTATGCACAAGACCCTCGAGGGCGTAACCTACCGCGTCCGCGAAGGCAGCATCGATCTCCCAACCGAACTCGAAGGCTACGTCGTCGCCGTCCTCGGCCTCGACAACCGTCCGCAAGCCGTGCCCCACTTTCGCATCCTCGGCGAAGAGGGTGCCGTTACCGCTCGCGCAGCCCAGGGCGAAGGCTTTGCCAGCCCTCACGCAGGCGGCGCCGTCTCTTACACCCCGGTCCAGGTCGGCCAGCTCTACGGATTCCCGCAAGGCATCACCGCGGCCAACCAAACCATCGGCATCATCGAGCTCGGCGGCGGCTTCCGCCAAACCGACATCGCCACCTACTTCAAAGCCCTCGGCCAAAAAACCCCAAAGGTAATCGCCGTCTCCATCGACAAGGGAAAGAACAACCCTACCAACGCCAACAGCGCCGACGGTGAGGTCATGCTCGACATCGAAGTCGCCGCCGCCGTCGCCCAGGGAGCCCGCATCGTCGTCTACTTTGCTCCCAACACCGACCAGGGCTTCATCGACGCCATCGCTCACGCCGTCCACGACAGCACCTACAATCCCAGCGTCATCTCCATCTCTTGGGGAGCCGCCGAAGTCAACTGGACAGCCCAGGCCATGAACGCGCTCGACGCTGCCTGCCAGTCCGCTGCCGCCCTCGGCATCACCATCACCGTAGCCTCCGGCGACAACGGCTCCTCCGACTCTGTCACCGATGGCAAAAACCACGTCGACTTCCCCGCCTCCAGCCCTCACGTCCTCGGCTGTGGCGGAACCAATCTCCAGGGAAGCGGCTCCACCATCACCGCCGAGACCGTCTGGAACGCCCAGCCTCAGGGCGGAGCGACCGGCGGCGGCGTCAGCAATTTCTTCCCCTTACCCTCCTGGCAGTCCGGCGCCGGAGTCCCCAAACCCACCAACTCAGCCGGAGGCCGTGGCGTTCCCGACGTAGCCGGTGACGCCGACCCTGCCAGCGGCTACAACGTCCGCGTCGATGGCCAAAACCTTGTCATCGGAGGCACCAGCGCCGTCGCTCCTCTCTGGGCCGGTCTCATCGCCATAGCCAACCAGCAGAACGGCAAATCCGCTGGCTTCATCCAACCCGCCATTTACGCCGCCAAAGGCAAAGTCGCCTTCCACGACATCACCCAGGGCAACAACGGCAGCTTCAAAGCTGGCCCGGGCTGGGACGCCTGCACCGGTCTCGGCTCCCCCGTCGCACCGAAACTCATCAGCACGGTCAAACCCGCGGGAGCACCGGCTGCAGCCGCCAAACCAAAGAAAGCCGCCAAGAAGAAGGCAGTAAAGGCTAAGAAGAAGTCCTCAAGAGCTCTCGTGGTCAACAAGTTAAGGTGAAACCCACCTGACCTGAAGCCAAATTCGTTCTATCCTTGTCCAACATCTAATGACCAACCCTCATCAGATCGTTGGCCAATCCCCCCTACGCAAAGAGGGCGCGGCTAAAGTTCTGGGCCGCGCCCAGTACGTCGACGACATCACCCTCCCCGGCATGTGGTACGGAGCCACCGTCCGCAGCACCATCCCACGCGGCCGCATCTCCTCCATCAAACTCGACCCATCCTTCCCCTGGCACGAATACACCATCGTCTCCGCCGCCGACATCCCCGGCGAGAACACCATTGTCCACCTCACCAAAGACCACCCCTGCCTCGCCACCACTCACGTCAACCACGACTCCGAACCCATCCTCCTCCTCGCCCACCCAGACAAAGCCGCCCTCCCCCCCGCCGTAGCCGCCGTCCACATCGCCTACGAAGTGCTGCCCGCCATCTACACCATCGAAGAATCCGAGCAACAAAAAGAGATCATCTGGGGCGAAGACAACACCTTCAAAACCTACTTGATGCAGAAGGACCGGCAACCCATCCCCGACGAGATCTGGCAGCAAGCCGACTTCATCGTCGAAGGCGAGTACCGCACCGGAGCACAAGAGCAGCTCTACATCGAAAATAACGGAGTCATAGCCGAATACGATCCCGAAGCCGGAGTCACGGTCCGCGGCTCCATGCAGTGCCCCTTCTACCTCGTCCACGCCCTCACCCTCGTGTTCAACCTTCCACCCGAAAAATGCCGCGTCATCCAGACCGAAACCGGCGGAGCCTTCGGCGGCAAAGAAGACTTCCCCTCCGTCATCGGCAGCCACGCCGCCCTGCTCGCCATGAAGTCCGGCCACCCCGTAAAAATCTGCTACGACCGCGCCGAGGACATGGCCGCAACCACCAAGCGCCACCCCTCCCGCACCCGCCACCGCACCGCCGTCAGCAAAGACGGCAAACTCCTCGCCGGCGAGATCGACTTCGCCATCGACGGCGGGGCCTACGCAACCCTCTCCCCCGTCGTCCTCTCCCGCGGAACGATCCACGCCCCCGGCCCCTACCACTGGCCGCACCTCACCGTCCGCGCCAAAGCGATGGCCACCAACATCCCGCCCCACGGAGCCTTCCGCGGCTTCGGCGCCCCGCAAAGCATCTTCGCCCTCGAGCGCCACATGGACAAGATCGCCAAAGTTGTAGGCCTCACCCCAGAAGAGTTCCGCCGCCGCAACTTCCTCACCACCGGCGACCGCACGGCCACAGGCCAACTCCTCTCCGACCCCATAGACATGCAAGCGCTCCTCACCCGAGCCCTCAAAGAGTCCAATTACCACGCCAAGCGCGCCCAATTCGAAAAAGAAAACCCCACCCGCACCATCAAACGCGGCATAGGCTTCGCCACCTTCTTCCACGGAGCAGGCTTCACCGGCTCCGGCGAGCGCCGCCTGGCCTCCGAAGTCGCCATCGACGTCACCCCCGAAGGGCGACCCCGCCTCCTCGTCTCCTCCACCGAGTTCGGCCAGGGCACCAACACCATCCTCTGCCAGGTAGCCGCCGACGCCCTCGCCCTCCCCTACGAAGAAGTCCTCATCGCCCAACCCGACACCGCTCACGTCCCCAACTCTGGCCCCACCGTAGCCAGCCGCACCGCCATGATCGTCGGCAAACTAGTCGAGCGCGCCTCCACGCAACTCCTCGAAAAACTCCGCACCGAAGCCGCGCTCCCCACCCCGCACACCGCCGAAGACTTCAAACAAGCCGCCCTCCGCTACACCCAACAACTCGGCAACCTCGAAGTCTGCGTCCGCTACGAAGCCCCCGGCGACATCTTCTGGGACGACGACACCTACAGCGGCGACGCCTACCCCGCCTACGCCTGGGCCGTCTACGTAGCCGAGGTCGCCGTCGACACCACCACCTACACCGCCACCGTCACCGACTTCCACGCCCTGCAAGAAGTGGGCCGCGTCCTCCACCCCATCCTCGCCGCCGGCCAAGTCGAGGGCGGAGTCGCGCAAGCCATCGGCTACGCCCTCTACGAAAAGTGCATCTGGCAAAACGGCCACCTCGCCAACAACCAGATGACCAACTACATCATGCCCACCAGCGCCGACCTCCCCCCCATCCACGTCCACTTCGAAGAAACCCCATGCCACCACGGCCCCGGCGGCGCCAAAGGCATCGGTGAACTTCCCATGGACGGGCCCGCCCCCGCCATCCTCAACGCCATCGAGCAAGCCACCGGCATAGCCTTCACCGAAATCCCCCTCCTACCCGAAGACATCTTCGAGCGCATGACCCTCACCCCCGACTCCGGCACCGAAGCCCTAAACCCCGCCATAGCCGGCCCCATCTTCAGCGAGACCACCGCATGACCCAGAGCACCCTAACCATCAACGGCCACGCAAAAACCATCGAAGCCCCACCGATGAAGCGCCTACTCGACGTCCTCCGCGAAGACCTCCACCTAACCGGCGCCAAAGAGGGCTGCGGAGAAGGCGAATGCGGAGCCTGCGCCATCCTCCTCAACGGAGACCTCGTCAACTCCTGCCTCATCCCCGTCCTCCAAGCCGAAGGCGCCGAAATCACCACCATCGAAGGCCTCGCAATCGACAAAAAACTCCACCCCATCCAACAATGCTTCCTCGAAAACGGTGGAGCCCAGTGCGGAATCTGCACCCCCGGGATGATTCTCGCCACACACCATCTCCTCGACAAACATCCGCAACCGACACTGTTACAAATTCAGGAAGGCCTCTCCGGAAACCTCTGCCGCTGCACCGGTTACATGCGCATCTTCAACGCAGTCGAGGCCGCAGCGCTCACTGGGGCCGCAAAATAATGCGCTCTAACGTCACCGAATACGACCTCGTCGCCCCCACCACCCTCGACGCAGCCCTGCAAATCCTCGCCGACTCCCCCGATCCCTACACACCCATCGCCGGAGGCACCGAGCTCATGGTCGCCCTCGGAGCCGGTCGTCTCCAACCCCGCAAACTCATCTCCCTTTGGAACCTCGAAGAACTCCGCTTCATCGAGGTCTCCGGCGACGCCATCACCATCGGCGCCGGCAGCACCTTCACCGACATCCGCAATCACCCTGTCATTACTGAAGAATTCCCACTCCTCACACAAGCCGCAAGCTGGACCGGCAGCATCGCCAACCAAAACCGCGCCACCATCGGCGGCAACATCGTCAACGCCAGCCCCGCTGCCGACAACCCACCCGCCCTACTCGCCTACGACGCCGAACTAACCATCGTCTCCTCCAGCGAAGAACGCACCCTTCCCTACCGCGACTTCCACCTCTCCTACAAAAAGGTCGACCTCGCCCCCAACGAACTCCTCCAAAGCATCACAATATTACGTAACTTTGAAAGTTACAAAACTTACATCCGCAAAGTAGGCACGCGCAACGCACAAGCCATCTCAAAAGTAGCGATAGCCGCCCTGGCCCGCCTGAAGAAGGGTTCAATCGAAGACATTAGAATCGGCGCAGCCAGCCTGCGCGAAGTCCCCACCCGCCTCCCACTCACCGAGCAATCCCTCCTCAACAAACGCGTCACGCCCGAAACCATAGCCGCCGCCCGCGCCGCCCTCATCAGCGAATCCAAACCCATCGACGACATCCGCAGCACCGCCAAATACCGCACAGCCATCGCCGCCAAGCTCCTCGAAGAGTTCCTTCAATCGCTGTAGCCGCTTCTTGCTTCTGTTGTTGTTGCTCTTGCTGTTGCTCTTGTTCTTGTCATTCTGAGCGAAGCGAAGAACCCCCGCATTTCGCTCGCAGCGCCACAAAACCTCAAGAAAGCCCGAGCATCTCCTTAGCCCGTTCCAAATCCCCCACCGTATCCACATCCAACTCCCCATCAGCCAACTCCTCACTTCGAGCCGTCACCAACAACTCCCGAGCCCCCTTATCCCCCATCAAAGCCATCAACGCATCAAAATACGTCTTCGGGAAAAAAGCCGGAATCCCATTCCTCCCCGCATATCGTGAAGCCGTCACCTCAGCCCCCCCAATCAGCCGAGACAGATGCGCAGCCGTCACCGCAGGCATATCGCAAGTCATCACCACACACCCGTCCACACCCTGCAAAGCCCCAACCCCAACCCCAATCGATCCCCCCATCCCCGAAGCCCAATCCTCATTCACCACAACGCAAGCATCCCCCAGCTCACACTGCAAACGAATCAAATCCGCAGAAGCCCCCAGCACCACCACCACCGGCCCACACCCAGCCTCACGAGCCACCCTTACCGCCCGCTCCAGCAAATTCTCCGCCCCCAATCGAACCAGTTGTTTAGGCGAGCCAAGCCGCGAAGATCCCCCAGCAGCCAACACAACCGCCGCAACCTTCACAGAGCACACTGCGTCTGCAGATACCGCGCAACCCCACCCTCACTCACATGCCGAGCCACATCCTCCGCCGTCAACCTTCGCGAAACCCCCAGCTTCCCCATACAAACCGCCTGAGCCTCCGCTGTCACCGCCAGCGCAATCGCCTCCGGCCCATCCCCACCCAGGTCCAACCCCACCGGGGCATAGATCCGCTCGCAACACTCCGCCACACTCTTCCCAATCATCACCGCAGCCTCACTCACCAGCAGCGAGCTCCGATGCCGAGCACCCAGCACCCCCAGATACCGCGCCCCCACCGGCAACAACGCAGCCAGTAGCACCCGATCCTGCTCATAACTATGCGTCATCACCACCACGGCATCCGCAGCGCGAATCCCCAACTCCGAAACGCCCGAATCCCTCAGAGCCACCACCCGATCCGCATCAGGAAACCGCTCCACTCGCGCCAACTGCCCGCGCCCATCCGCCACCGTAACGTCCCACCCCAACAGCGCAGCCATACTCACCACCGGCTTCGCATCATCCCCCGCGCCCAGCACAAACAATCGCTGCGGCCCTCGCATCTCCTCCACAAACCGTCCTTCATATTCCTCACCCGCGCGAAGCCCAGCCGCACAAGCCAGCTTCTTCTCACTCAAACCCTCGCTTGCAAACACAACCACCCCATCGCGCAGCACCACCCGCCGCAAACCCTTCCCATCCCCAGGCAGATACGTCACCACCACCGAATCCCTCCCCGCAAGCGCCTCCTCCGTCGCATTCATCAGGGCCCTGCACTCCGGAGTATCCGTCGGCTCCAGCAGCAAATTCACCACGCCACCACACCCGAGCCCAAACGGAACCTCAGCCGTATCATCGAACATCGTCGAGTAGCGCTCCACCACAGCGCCCTCCCTCACCATCCACCCGGCCTTGCGAATCACCTCAGACTCAAGACATCCCCCACTGATCGTCCCCGCATAAGCCCCATCCGCACCCAACAACAACCGAGCCCCCGGCCGCCGATAACTCGATCCCTCAGCCCGCACCAGCGTCACCAGCACCGAGGCCCCACCCCGCCGCCAAAGCCGAACGATCTGCCGCCGCTCCATCATCCCCTAAGCCTAATCCTCCACCCTCTACCCTTGTCGAGCCGTCACCACGCTTATCGAAGCTCAGCCCGGCCAGCACCCAAAAAACAACCCGGCAATAAACCACACTTGCCAGACTTTTCTCCACCAACCAACCACCGAAAACCATACGCCAACATCAACTTTTCTCAGAAAAAGTATGAATCCCGCACTCTAATTTTTTCCCGCCCCAACGCCCACTCCGAGGATCAGCCCCCGCTTCCGGGATCGCCGTGCAAGGCTCACACCCGATACTCGTGTACCCCCGATCGTAAAGCTCCAACCGAGGAATCCCCTCTGTTTCCGCATACTTAGTCACGCGAGCCCAATCCCAGTCCGCCAACACGCTCACCTTCTTCATCTGCTTCCCCGTCGGAGTCCGGTGATCCTCCACCTTCTTCAACCCCGCCCGAGTAGGCGACTGCTCCCGCCGCAACCCCGTAAACCACCAGTCAAACGGCTCCAGCGACCGCATCAGCGGCTCCACCTTCCTCACCCTGCAGCACTCTGTGGGCTGCACAATATGCAGCTTTCCAAACTGCCCCTCAAACTCCGCCACCGTAGTCGAAGGCATTGCATTCACAAGGTTTAGACCCCACTCCTCCACCATCCGATCCCGATAAGCGATCAACTCCTTGAAGTGATATCCCGTCTCCAAAAAAATCACCGGAACATCCCGCAAAAACCTCCTAAGTATATGTAAAACAACCATATCCTCGGTCTGAAAACTGCTCGTCAAACAAACACCCACGCCACCCGAATCACTCAAAACCCGCGCCACCAGAGCCTCCGCGGTCATCGCCTCATAATCAACACCAGTCTCAAGCACACTCACTCCGTCACCCCCGCCAACTGTAAAACCTCGTCATCATCCAGCCCGTTACCCACCACAAGTCCTTTATTAGCAAAGCTTTCCAACTTTTCCAGCACCGATTCACCCAGCACCCGCGCCGACACCGCCACCACACCAGCCAACTGCAGCGCCCGGACCACACCCACCACTGCATCATCCGGAATCAGCGCATCATCAATCATCACAGCACGCTGACCCCGCGCACCCAGAGCATCCCTAACTCGTTCTGCCAGAGCGACTTTGCCCGGCACCAGCACAAGCACAGCTCGTTCCGCATCCTCACCTGAAGCCTCCACCGCCCCAAGGATCATCGCAGCTCCAACCGTGGCATTCGTCAAGCCATCGATCAGAATCAGCGCCCCCATACTCCGGTTCTCCGCATAGGCGTCAAAAAAAAGCGGCAAATTAGTCTCAAACTCCACCTCAGCGATTTCATTCATCGCCAGTCGCTCCGCAGCCACCTCATCGAGGGAGCCCACATCCACGCGATAGCGAATCGCCCTCACAGTAGCCCGTACCGTTCGCGTCGTATGCTTCGCAATGTACGTCCGCCCTGCAACCAGCGGCTCTTCGTGCATCCATACCACCATCGCGCGAAACCGCCGACTAACCTCAGGCAGCGTATCACCAGCTTCAGGAGCAGCAACCAACATCTCCCCGCGGCTTAGGTCGATTTCGTCCTCCAACTCCACCGTCACGCTCTGGGGATACGCCGCTACCGGAAGATCACCGTCATAGGTAACGATCCGGCGCACAAATGTCTCCCGCCGTGATGGAAGCGCCATTACCCTCTGCCCAGCGCGCACCATCCCACGCGCAACCTGTCCCGCAAACCCGCGAAACTCCGCATCCGGACGCAACACCAACTGCACCGGAAACCGCACAGGCCCATTCACTTCACCCACCCGCAACGGCACTGTCTCCAGATATTCAAGCAGCGTCGGCCCCTCGTACCAAGGCATCGCGTCGCTTGGCGCAACGACGTTATCCCCTTCCAGCGCACTCACCGGAATCGCCGAAATACTAGCCAGCCCGAGCCGCCCCGCCAACTCAAAAAACTCTTCACGAATCGCGGCGAACGTCTCCTCCGAATACCCCACCAGATCCATCTTGTTCACCGCAGCCACGACATGCGGAATCCCCAACAGCGAAGCGATATACGTGTGCCTCTTCGACTGCGGCAGCAGCCCACCCTGCTTCAAAAACGCTTTCGCATCGATCAGCACAATCGCTACATCCGCCGTCGAAGCACCGGTCGCCATATTCCGCGTGTACTGCTCATGTCCCGGAGTATCCGCAATGATGAACTTCCGCCGCGCCGTAGAAAAATATCGATAAGCAACATCAATCGTGATGCCCTGCTCGCGCTCTGCCTTCAATCCGTCCGTCAACAGCGAAAAATCCACATGGCCGTTTGCGGCTCGATTTACACGGCTCTTCTTCACCGCCGCAAGCTGATCTTCGTACACACTCTTCGTGTCATGCAGCAACCGCCCAATCAGCGTGCTCTTTCCATCATCGACGCTGCCGGCTGTCGTAAACCGTAGCATCTCCTGCTCTAGATGAGCTTCAAGAAACTCCTCAAACCTGATCATTTCCTCAACCATTAGAAGTAACCCTCCCGCTTCTTCACTTCCATCGAGCCTTCTTCATCATGGTCGATCGCCCGGTTCTCCCGCTCACTTCGCCGAAACGTCATCAGCTCCTCGATGATCTTCGGTAGCGTATCCGCCTCACTCCGCATCGCCCCCGTGCAAGGCAGGCAGCCCAGCGACCTCATCCGCACCTTCACCGTCTCCACCGTCTCACCCGGCAACAACTTCATGCCATCGTGAACCAGCGTCATCGCTCCACCCCGGACCACCAGCGGACGCTCCTTCGCAAAATAAAGCGGCACAATCGGAATCTTCTCCTCATGCAGATACAGCCAGATGTCCAGCTCCGTCCAGTTCGACAGCGGAAATACTCGTATGCTCTCGCCCTTCCTCAGCCGCGAGTTGTACAAACTCCAAAGCTCGGGCCGCTGATTCTTCGGATCCCACTGCCCCGCTGCATCGCGGAAGCTGTACACCCGCTCTTTAGCCCGGCTCTTCTCCTCATCCCTTCGCGCCCCGCCAAACGCCGCATCGAAGCCACCCTCCGCCAGCGCATCCAGCAAACTCCGTGTCTTCAGTAACCCGCAGCAGTTCTGCGTCCCTAGCGTATAAGGATTCGCCCCCGCCGCAATCGCCTCCTCATTGCGATGCACAATCAACTCCGCGCCAATCTCTCGCGTGTATTCATCGCGAAATGCAATCATCTCGGGAAACTTGTAGCTCGTATCCACATGCAGTAGTGGGAACGGAATCTTCCCGGGATAGAACGCCTTCTGCGCCAGCCGCAGCATCACCGACGAGTCCTTGCCGATCGAGTACAGCATCACCGGTCGCGCAAACTCAGCTACCGCCTCTCGGAGAATTGCAATGCTCTCAGCCTCCAGCGCCTGCAGATGTGTCAGCCGAACCGGCTGGCTCGTTCCTGTCTGCTCCAATGCATTTGTCGTTTGATCCAAAGCAATCATTGAGGGTCTTTGTCTCCAGATGGGGCTATGACTCGGCCAATACTGCGGAAGAGAAGGCCGCTAAGGTTTTAAGGCTGGTTATGTAGGTAGGGAGATGGTCCGTTAGCGGGGACAGCGCCGGAGCATATTCATCCGGCAACAACACGCACGCGTAATCAGGAACACCATACCTTCCACTATAAAGTGCCCCAGATGCCACCGCAACTACCCAGTTGCACACCGAGCGCGAACCCCCTCACATCTGCTAAACTAATTCAGTCGGTACAGCGATCCAGCAAGCCCACCCGGGCGCTTGAGCCTCACGGAACGCTCTCCTCATCGGCATCTCACCGCAGCACATTCGGGGCGTAGCGCAGTCTGGTAGCGCACCTGGTTCGGGACCAGGGGGTCGGAGGTTCGAATCCTCTCGCCCCGACCATTCTTCCAATTGGCTCTTTTGAAGACCACGTCAAAGGGCTTTCTGTATGTAGGATAAAGACTTGCGTCGCGATCGCGCAGTTCAAAAGTACACTTTTCAGCAATTCGGGCCTGTTTCGCCGGAGTTCTCATAAGATACAGAGAATGAGCATTTTGCGCGAGTTCAAAAGCTCGCCGCTGTGAGGATTCCTTCCCCGCTTTCGCTCTCGTCCAAGTGGTTGAGCTGTGCCTGATACCTCAACGCCTCCGATTGCCAGGCAGTTTGGTTGCGTTGCCATAACTGCTCAGGGGATTTCCCCGTCCAGTTTTGCTGTCAAGGCCTTATCTTGCCGAGTACGAAGCAATGCAAGCACTCGTTGCAGACGTCCCCGTTCACCGATCTCTTTCGCGGCCAGATTGGTGCCTTTGTACTTTGCAACCGAACTGCTGGCCACCACGGTGAGTCGATCCCGATTCAGCTTTCCGGTCTGGGCGATCATCTCTTCAGTCAGACCGTCACTGAAAAACTCCTGGTCCGGATCGCGACTCAAGTTTTCGAATGGCAGAACCGCAAGGACTATCTTGCCCTGGGAATGTTTGGGCGGGTTCGATCCTCGTCGCCAGCCCCGAACTACCAGGAATGACAGAAGGCACGCGACTGAGAGCAAAGCGGCTGCTCCAACGAAAAGCCCCCTGTAGGACTTGCGATTCGCCAGTCGGGTTCCGGCATCCGTCGTCTTTTCCGCCGTGCGATCCTGATCTGGCTCGACTAAACGTAGTCTTCGAATTTGTAACCAGCTATCGAGTTCCGATAGGAAATCCCGGTTACTGGTGGGAGCACCTGCTGCCTCTGGTTCGGAAGCTGCGCTTGGTTCTTTGGGAATAATAACCAGCGCGACGAAGCGATACCCCTGCCCGGTCACGGTCTGTATGAACCGTGGGGTCTCGGCGTCATCCTGCAGGACCTGGCGAAGCTTGCGGATCGCGCCCCGGATACTATTGTCGGTATCCATGAAAACACCGTGGCCCCAAACCCTGGAAACAATCTGATCCCGGGTAACAGTCTCGTTCCGGTGTTCAAGCAGCAGGAGAAGGATCTCGAACGGGATACGCTCAAGCTTCAGCACATGACGGCCACGGCGGAGCCTCCGAGGACGCAGTTCAACACGGATCGTCGCCTGCGCAATTCAAGATACCCGGGCCGGCCGTTCCTGGCGAATATCAGGCTACGCCGAGTTGTCCAATCGTGAACGGAATCGCGGTCGGAACCTTCTTCCAATGGCAAAACGTAACCCCGTTTGGTATCCCGGGTGTCAGTGAGTTTCTCCTCGATCCGCCGCCAGCACTTGACAGCAACCAATACGCGAAATCGTACAACGAGGTGAAGGCGGTAGGGAGTCTCAACAGCACCGAGCGGCCACAGGATCGGGCTGATGTCGCGGTCTTCTACGCGGCCTCCACGCCTACGTTCGTATTCAATCTGGCCGCAAGGCAGGTCGCGCAGGAACGCCGGCATTCGCTATCCGAAAACGCCCGCGATTTTGCCCTGATCAACATGGCGATGAATGACGGCGCGGTCACTACATTCTTCAACAAATACCGCTACAACTTTTGGCGTCCCGAAACCGCGATCCGTGCAGGTGACACGGACGGCAACCGGAAGACCGACCCCGATCCGAACTGGGCTCCATTCATCGTGACCCCATGTTTCCCGAGCTATCCCTCAGCCCACGGCACCTTATCCGGTGCGGGAGCCGAGGCCATGAAACACCTCTACGGCGAAGCTGGACATGCGATCACGATGTCAAACCCGGCAGTACCCAACATAGTCTTGTACTACAGGTCATTCAGTCAGATTACCGACGACATATCCGACGCTCGCGTTTACGGCGGAATACATTTTAGGTTCGACCAGGACGCAGGAGCGCGTTTGGGCCGAGCTGTCGGCACAGAAGTCTACAAGATCAACTTGCGTGCTGTGCACGATCATGGCTGGGATGATGAGTGATTGATCAGCTTGAGAACAACCCTCCATTCGTGTGATGCGGTCCAGTGATTGTGCGGTCAAGCTATGCTCAATGCGAGACCGGACAAGTCTCTCCAGAAGTTGTGCCCTCCTGAGCCTGGACGACGCATCCGAACAATTGCAGAATGGCGTTAAGCCTCCGATCAGCACTTGCGACCCGCCGAAGTTCCTCCATGGAAATCCGCGATGCAGTCAGAATGGATTTGTAAGCACGCGGCGGATGCGCTCGTTGTAGGTGCGCCCCGATTGCAGACGTTGCCCCGACTTCAGTTCGACCGCATACTGACCGTGCGCCATTGACCACAGCTGCGCGATACGCCGGATGTTGACGATGTACGATCGATGGATACGCAAGAAGCGGTTGGAATCGAGGACACCCTCAATGGTGTTCATCGGTACGTGTAATAGGTAAGTTGCCGGACCCGCGTGGAGCCGGACGTAGTTCTGGAAGGCTTCGATCCAATCCACCTCGTTGATTGGCACGAAAAGGGTGTTCTCGCCAGATCGAACCGCGAATCGCTCAAGTTGCCGCGGCGGATTCGCGATGGCATCTAGCATCGTCATCAATTGCTTTGTGGCATCCTCCTGAGGCGCGCCTCGTAGCCTGTCAACGGCTCGCTTGAACGCGAGGTCAAAGCGTTCCTCGGTTATCGGTTTGAGGAGATAGTCGATCGCTGCGATTTCGAACGCCCGAATCGCATACTGGTTGTGCGCAGTCACGAAGATAATCGGTGGCATAAGCTCGGCTCCAACGGCATCGACCACCGCAAAGCCATCGGTCCGCGGCATCTGTACGTCAAGAAGTACGAGATCCGGTCTCTGCTTACGAATAAGAGCGATCGCCTCTCGTCCGTTTCGCGCTTCCGAAACAGACTCGACCTGGGGCTGACGGCCGAGCAGCAGCTTTAGCCCTCCCCGCGCGAGGGGCTCATCATCCACAACGAGGACGCTCAATCGCACCGTGAGCCCTCGAGCGGAACCGTCCGCATCGGTAGTGTGATCGTAACCCGTACACCTCGACCCTCTGCTTGCCCGATGACGAGATGCGCGCTATCGCCATAGAGCCGTGCCAACCGGTTTCTGGTATTCGTCAATCCAATTCCGGAGCGACTGGGCCTGGGCGAGAGAAGCCCGGGTCCATCATCGGACACGATGAGATTAAGTGACCCATTTGAGCTGGTCGCCATCACCTCGATTGTCACCGCCTCCTCGCTCTGACCAAGACCATGGCGAACCGCGTTCTCAACGATCGGCTGCAGCACCATATGCGGCACGAGAACTTCGGACAGCGTAGTCGGGGCAATGCGCACCCGCAGCCGGTCCTCGAACCGGACCTGCTCAATCGAGAGATATAACCGCAGAAATTCGAGCTCGCGCCAGAGCGGAACTTCCTGGGCCTCCACGTCATCGAGCGTGAGGCGAAGGAGATCGCCTAATTTTTCAACCATGCCTTCGGCCTGCACTGTCTTCTGCTGCTGAATCAGGACCATGATGGCACCCAGCGTATTGAACAGAAAATGCGGCTGCAACTGCATCTTCAAGGAACTCAGCTGCGCTGTTGCAAGCTGCTGTGCGAGTTCGAATGCTTGCACTTTCAGCTCGAATGCCTCTCGCTCGCGCGTCTTGGCGTTTTTCTGCGACCGGTACACCGCATGAAGCGCGATCACGGCCCAATAGCGGATGACACCGCCCTGGAGGCCGAACGACAGCATGATTCGGACTCCCGCGGCGATCGACGGAGGAGGAGGCAGCGCTGGGAAGACGCCAAGCAGCAACAGTATCGGGGCTTCGATCGTCGAGGCCAAGATCGAGAAAACAACGCTGAAACAAAGATGCAATGCGGCGTAGGTGACTCGGCGTTCAATCGGCCACCGATTGCCAAGCCAAAGAAGCGCCGGCGTGAGCGCGGCGCAAACATACACGCCGGTCATCCAGCCGACGAACACATATTTCCACGGCACGGCACCCCCTCTATAGAGTCGTGGCACCGTGTCCTGGATGATGTAGAAGAGCCCAGCGATCGTCCAGCCGAGCCAGACTACCGCGATCAGCCGTATCCGTTGACGCATCCGAGGCGACATTACTCCTTCATTCTGCCACGCCTGACTCTCCGCCTTAGCGGGCTTTTGATGGAGCGGCCTACCGCGATGACCAACCGCGCTCGCAACGGGCTCGATCCAGTTCGGCATCTCGGCAGGACCGTTTGTCAAAAACACGTATTCGCATCTTCCGCAGCGCCCTAGGATGGCTGCGTAGCGAAAGGCAAGAACCAAATCCGAAGCATGAATGGAGCAGGAACAATGAGGACTTCGCTGAGAGCGTGGATGTTCGGAGTGATGGTGGCGGTATTGGCATTGGTAAGCGGAACCGCGGCGCAACCCCCCGCAAAGAACATAAGCGAGGCGCCGGGCATTCTTCCAAGCAGCTTTGGCGAGGCAGTTGATCGCGACATCATGACAATTCGTGGCGCGACCGCCAAGTTCAAAACGACTGAGGCTGCCGAAGCGGCCGGCTACAAGCGCGTCACTGGCTGCGTCCAACATCAACCGGCAGGTGCGATGGGTTATCACTTTCAGAACAACGATCTTCTCGACACGACCCTCGACCTGGAGCATCCGGAGGTGCTGGTCTACGAGAAGATGCCCGACGGCACCTTTCAATTGAATGGCGTCGAATTCCTTGTGCCGATCTCTGCCTGGAAATCAACAGAGCCGCCGCGCATCATGGGGCAAGCTCTCATCAGAGCGGATTCGATCGGCTTCTGGTTCCTTCACGTCTGGACCTGGAAGCCGAGTCCAAGCGGTCTTTTTGCTCCCTGGAACCCAGACGTCAAGTGCCTGGAGACGTCGTCGATGAGTCATTAGATTCGTCGTTGCCGTCGAAGTGACGCCCCCAATTCTTTCGCGCCCACGCTGCTGGTACTTTCGCTCCAGCGATTTCAACTGCAAGAAGAAGAGCGGCTCCAGCGACGACTGTCATGCGCACACCGGCGAAAACCAATATCACGCCATTATGAACAATGGTATCTGCGCGATGGTACATCCCTCCTCGACGGCTGTGCCGCTGCTCGCAATGAATGCACAGGTGGAGCTCACGTCGAAGCGAGGCAAGCGCACGATAGCCATGAGCGATTTTTACGTGCCGCCTGAGAAAGACCTCCTCAACGAGACCGTAGTACAACATGGCGAACTGATCACCAGCATCTTCGTACCGGTGCCGGAACCCGGTACCCGCTCTGCCTATCAGAAATATGGAGAAAAGGAGAGCTTCGATTGGCCCCTCGCTGATGCCGGAGTCGTCTTAGTCATGGACGGAACCCGTTGCCGAAAGGCATCGATCGTGCTCGGTGTCGCCGCCCCGACGCCCATCCGTTCCACCGCGGCCGAGGCCATCCTGACCGGAAAAGCAATCGATGAGGCCACCGCCCGCGCTGCTGCGAACGCAGCCATGCAAGGTGCGACGCCGCTATCGCAGAACGGATTCAAGATGCAACTCTTCCAGACCGCCATCTACCGCACCGTCTTGCTGGCATCCGGGCAGATGCCGCGCGACCCAAGCTCCATTGGTTAAGGAGACCCGATATGTCCACCCTTGTGCAACTTACTTGTGCCTCACTCCGTAGCAAGTCTTCTTACGCCGCCTATGGTGAATTTCATGAGGAACACGCAGACCTGATGGGAGCCACAGCGACGTATTGGTGCCTCAAGACCATGAGCAAGGCAGGTCCGGACGATCACTACGTCCATCGCTCAATCTGCCAGGAAGGGCGATCCTGTTGGGAAAGTTGCGATGCTGGCGCGCAAAGTTAACTGTCTGCTCCGCACTGCAACCGTTGGTTGCGTTAACTTGTCAGGTCTCCGCCCGTAGCCATGGGTATATCGCGCAAATGCTGAATATCAATCTAAGTGCGATCAGCTTGCTTGGAGATGTGCAATGACCCAAACGACGAAACACCTCATCAAGGCGGACAAGGAAAATGCATTGCCTACTAAATGTGGTGGTTTTCAATTGCAGGCGGCTGTCGGTGATCCGTCAAAGTTTATATAGTTCGTCAAGCAACTTGCAGATGGAGGCTCTATATTAACGTTTTGACCCAAAGCAGGCTCAGGATCTTCATCCCTTATTGGGCTATGACCAAGAAAAATAATCCCGTTGTGCGGATTGTTAATTAAAGTTTTGTATCTAGCGCGCCAAGTGACAACTTCGACGGGATGGAAGGTTGAGTCGGAAGGTAGGGTGCATCCTATGAAAGCCTTGAAAGTTTTGGTGTAGTTGACTCTGCGAAGTCGGCGACCTTCGGTGTCTTTCAGTGGCGCGTGGACAGTCGGTGCATCGCCAAGATGGTCCGGATAGAAGCCATTCGGGGTATTGGGATCCGGATCGAAAACTCGTAGCGGAATCGGTTGTGCTGGATAAACTTCTGCGTTCCATTCCTTAACCCAACGGGCTTCGTCTTCGCCGTTTCCGTATTCGGCATAGCCTGACCATTCCACCAGATTCTGCACTATTACTGTTTGCGGTAGGTCGTTTGGATCCACGTCTGGCCCGTTAATCAAACTCCCCTTCGCATTTATGATTATCCCTGGATTGCTAGTCTGAGCGTCACCCGCGCCGATAAATAGGCTGTCATATCCCTGTTTGTCTTTCTGAATCTTGGTGAAAAGTACGAGATATGGCGTTCTGACTAATGATTGAAAGAAATCAAGAATAACTCTCTGAAGGAAACCAGTCTTGAACAGTCGCGTTGCGGTGTTGTCAAGGTGATAGTCGCTTGCCACCCTAAAGTGTTGTCAGGGAGGTAACCGTCGTTCACACCGACATAGAGTTCTCCAGCTATAGACGCTGTTGTTGAGGTCAGTGAAGTTCCTACTTCGAAGGGAGTTCCGTTATTCGGTCCACTGGAACTGATCACGCCGATTAATGAGTTGCAAGGAAGTGACGTGTACGGAGCGGGATTTGGATTGTTTGGGCTGTTGCATACGGAAGGGCTGGGGCCACCTGGACCTGACGTGCAATTGTTTGAGTTTGGCCAACTACAGCCAGAACTTTGCCAATCCAACTCGCCGCTACCAGTTATGCTGATGGCGTCGCCGGGTGAAACTGAGACACCTGTGTCGGTCCACAATTGGGTAGGCGCGACTGTGATTGTGGTAGTGGTCTGTCCGTACCCAGCTGTTGAACCATATATTGCTAAAGACAAGATGAGCAGCCAGAAAATACTTGTCGGGCGGGTTTGCGCAGAACGATTCAAAAGTCGCAAGGTCATTCACCTCAGCGCTGAGTGATTTCGTTATAAGTTTTATCGACAGGCCCTAACGCCGTCATCATACCGCAAATTCAATTAAAGGCGATCGGCAGGAACTCCAGCTCGAGTCTGCCAGGCGGGTTTGGCGACATAGACGCTTGCACCGCCGCGGCCGGCAGACGCAACGTAGTACTGACCATTCGTTGTATTTTGGAGAGGTTCATTCCATGCGCCTTCCGGAATGTAGTTGAGTGCGGAGCCTGTTGCGCGTTATCGTGGCACGCCGTTGCCGCTAACGTGCGAGATCCTATTGGGTGTTTGACAAACATAAGAGTATGACCGTACTCTTCGCGTATGCGTTACTCGCCGGAGCATAAGGCAAAGAACCACGAAAACATTCTTTCTGTGGCCGCTCGTTCTTTTCGGGAGCATGGTGCGGATGTCAGTGGCATTGGGACCGTGATGAAGAAGGTGGGCCTCACGAAAGGAGGCTTCTACCGGCATTTTGAGAGCAAAGATGACCTGTTCGTCGAAGCGGTAGCACGGGCGTTCGACGAGATGGGAACGGGGATGCTGGAGGTTGCGAAGTTGGCACGTAAGGGCCAAGCTCTGCGGGCCATCATCGAACGCTATCTGAGTGCGCGCCATGCGAGTTCGCCAGGAGCGGGTTGCGTGATCGCCGCCCTCGGGCCAGAGCTTGCACGGAAGCCACGGTCTGTGAGGAGACGGATTGAGGCGTCGCAAGAGGCGTATCGTGAGCGGCTTTTGCCATTTGTACCCGGTGAGACTCGAGAAGAAAAAGGGGCAAACTTCCTGGTGTTGTTCTCGAGTATGGCTGGGGTGCTGACGAGGGCGCGGATGATTACGGATCCCAAGACGCGTGAGTGGATGTTGTCGGAGGCGAGGAAGTTCTTTATAAAAAACTACGTCGAAATGTGACGAGATATTTTTTTGATCTTATAGAGTACTGTCGTCATCTTTAAGTACGACCATCATCTTTCGACGAGTGGACGATGGAGCAGGCCGTCATTCAAAAGAGATTCATGAATGACCAACCGTGAACCCTAACCTGAATCGAGGCGAAACGATGAATTTGATGATCCCAGTTCTCGCTGCAATGCTACCCGTAACGGCCGTAGCGCAGTCCCAGTCCGGGGCAGCGCAGGGCGGCGTGCCGAGCGCAGCCATACCGAAGACCACCGGAGTGATGGTGATTCAGACGGTCAAGCAAGGCGTGACGGCTTCACAGGTCATGGCCGTCATCCCGGATGAGATTCGTGCCACGGTGAAGCTCTATCTCGACGGGAAGATCCGTGAGTGGTATTCGCGTGGCGATGGCAAAGGTGTCGTGTTTCTGGTCGATGCAAAGTCTGAGGACGAGGCACGAGCCATTTTGGACACGCTACCGCTCGCAAAAGCGCAGCTGATGGACGACCAGTACATTCCCGTTGGGCCGCTGATGCCAATGAAGGCATTGATCGGCGCGGGAGCACAGTAGTTGGTTTTGCAGTCCGCGGCTGAAGCCCTATGCAACCGCGGACTGCGAGAGAGCATGGCCGTGCCAATACCTGGAATTGGCTGGAATTCTAACAAGGAGGGATTCATTATGCCGCAAAAGATGGTTTGGTTTTTCACGAGCATCGTCTTCAGTTTGATCGTGTGGGGAGTCGTCGCCTCCCGCTATATCTGGCCGGAACTCCGCCTCCAGCAACGTGCCAATGCGTTGCGACCGATTCTCATGCTGCACAGCTTCCGCTACATCGGATTGGCGTTCCTGATTCCGGGCGTCGTGTCACCCGATCTGCCGTCTTCTTTCGCGCGGGCCGCTGCGTATGGGGACATCATTGCAGCGATACTTGCGTTGGTTTCGCTGGTATTGCTGCCAAGTTCGGCTGGCGTTGCCGCCGCATGGATCTTCAATGTCTGGGGTGCGGCTGACATCCTGAACGCCTTCTATCAGGCCAACCGCGCCGGGCTGCTGGCGGGGCAGTTGGGAGCCGCATTCTTCCTTCCGACTCTTATTGTGCCGCTACTGATGATCACGCATGGACTCGCTTTCCGGATTCTTCTGCAACATCAACGTGAACCTGCGATGCATGAAAGTCGGTACCCAGCATAAGCACGAAACGGGTGAAGTATGCGGCTCCCAGGCCACCCAAGCCGGGTCCCCCTAACGAGAATGAAACCGCGTTTCGGCGCTTATTTGCTGATCCAGGGGGGAGGCTTCCGGTGAAGCCTCGCCCTACCGCTAGAGATCAGGATGTATTTATAGTCGGACTCTCCCTGCCGATGAATTCTGAGCCGGTTGTCGGCGACTCGGAAGTTTAGGCATTGTGAGCACTGATAAGTAACGACAAGTCGCCCGGTGTCTACAAATCCAGCCCACTTAGACGTAAAACCGGCTATTCGTCGAAGTGTTTGTGACATAGTTCATGGCTCACAACTGTACGAGATGCCGACAATCCGGACATGACACGCTAATGAGTGCATCGCCCTGTTCTCGACAGTTGATTCGAAGATTAGTAAACACAAACCGACTTATCAGGATTGACGTAACGACCACACCAACTCATCGGAGAATGGTCAAACTTCTTGCTTCTATCGAGCTTGTCACTTGACCGGAGTAAATCGCTTCCAGTGCCCCTCGGAGACCACTTCGACATTGCCGCCGATCACCTTGATGGCGGTCTGGTCGTCAATCGCATACACCGGAACGGGGAGCTTCGCAGCCCATTTTTCAGCGTTACCTAAAGAAGCGTCCGGGTGGTTCTCGTTATCGAGGTGCGGGATCAACGCAAAGTCAATCCATCCCGAGCCTTGAGCCGTAACCAGGGTCCTTTTGATTTCGCCCTGCGGGGTAGAGAACACGATCTCCTCCGCCATAAGCGCTTGATGGATGCCACTAGGCATATCCGAATAGGTCTCTGCGAAAGTGGTCGATACCGCCATACTCCCTGCGCTCACTCCCACGTAGACTGGCTTGCTCCGCAGCGACGACAAGAGCCCGGTCAAGCCGGACTGCTTCATCCACTGGGAGAGGAAGACAGGATCGCCGCCCCAAACCAGCAGGGCGTCCGCCTCCTAGACCATCGGCGCCCAATCCTTCCAAGCGATACTGGGCAAC